>Ga0307511_10000556_pt1 | contig 40088 bp, 29 predicted proteins | sample 13_EM_MG_FD_200266 | JGI IMG/M metagenome (GOLD analysis project Ga0307511, IMG submission 200266) | Populus trichocarpa ectomycorrhiza microbial communities from riparian zone in the Pacific Northwest, United States - 13_EM | ecosystem: Host-associated > Plants > Roots > Unclassified | place... | reverse complement strand
CATTCTTTATCATTGAGATGCATTCCTGTAGCTCTGGAATCCTGACAACAGGCGCAAGTTCAATGAAACTTCATATATGGATGCTCGTCTCTTGGCATTATCAAAGTAGTCAGTAGATGGTTTTCCTCTATCTTTCTTAATATTTTTTTCTGTCCAGTTTTTTTTCCAAATCTCAGGCAAGTAGGACATCCCTTTTCATCGCTGAGTGGGAATCTTCAAAAAGCAGAATAACTAAATTAAATTATGAAGCAAATTAGTTAATTTATTGCTTTCATTGCTGATTGATTTCCAAGCAGATTAGTTCATTGGATCACATCTCCCATCTACACAATCATCTCACTTCTAATCTCTAATCTCTAAAGACGACAACTTCAGTTGTACTCGTACATAAACAATTTTGACATTATTTCACAACCAGCACCTTCTTTCCTAGTTTATTTGTTTAATCTTACTGGTGAATATAACAATTCTAACAGGAAACCACCTAAGGTATCCCTGTACAACAATCAGAGCGTAAAAACCGGAATATCGTCCTTAAGTTGTACAGTAAGACCAAGACACTTGGAAATCCACAAAATCATCTCTGAAATGAATTCACAGAAATCACAGAGAGTGACAAAGCATAATAGCTAATCTAGTATTTGCAGCAATATTATAGCTCTAAAATTGGAGACCGCTTTATAGGCAGCAGAGGTTTCAAAAGCTACCAGTCAGCACTGTATGTTATGTTCAGAATCACACATCCAGGAACACTCAAAGAGAAACAAGATTGTTTTGAACTAGAAACTTTGCAATGAAATTGAGATCAGAAATTTCTATTAACGAACAGACGGACATGTACAACTGCAGAAATGAAAGATTATTTTGAATTTCAAAACAAGTGAAACAAACATTAGAATCAACAGAGTCAAATTACATTACTTAACAGATGGACAGACATTGGCAGAATCGTCTTTGATGAGTGTTCCGTTCAATGCTGCAACAGTCCTGACATAGCAACCGAACTCATCCCTGCAAACGTAAGTTTGATTAGTCATTACTTCACCTGAAAGAACAGAATGATCCTTAACCTCCATCCAACCATTAGAAACCTGTTTGTTATTAACATGGCTCGACAACTTCCCAATTCTTATCCTCTCATTCACTTCATGGGTAACATTAGTAACAAGAATATAAGTATCGTTCTTCAGTCCAGGAAGAGTCACAGTAATCACTTTGAGAGGATACTTTGTCCTAACAGTAACACGACTAACCAATCCACCCACATCATTCAACACTTTCGCTTCTCTTCTCACCTTGATACTCTGTTTGACAACCTTATAAGATCCATTCTTTCTGAACCTTATCGAGCTCCTAAGCCTAACCTCCTGCGTAATACTAGTAGTCAAATTCCCTGAACTCGACTTAACCCACCCCTCCAATCGTGTAAACTTCTCCGCCTTAATCTCAAACGATCCATCAAGTGATTGAAACCCTTCCCTACGACTTATTTCCGACGCAGGATTAATATTCACAACATTCTTAGCTTCAACAACCGTGGAAGCTGTGTCCAACCAAACGTGCAAATTAGCATCAACAAGCCAATACTCAATCCCATCCGTAACTCCAATACCAAAAACATGATCTTTCCCGTCTAAAAGCATCCCTAAAAAGGGCGTCAAATCAAAATCATACGAAGGTAAATTAAAAGCACCGATCGCTACAACCGGTTCCCAAAACAAAGGATTAATCCCTCCGGTAAAGATAACCGGAAATGGCATTTCTGATCCCACTAATTTCCCATCAATTGTAACAAAGACCTCCCTAAACGCGCCATTACCCCGCGGAGTGCTGAGATTATTCATTCTAATGTAAGAATTCGACGGATTCGAATACCAAAACTCGTCATTCCCATGAAACGACACATATAATTCCAAAACGACTTTCCGTGTATTCAACGGAAATCTAACCTTCTCAAATTTAACATCCAATTCACTCTCTATTATAAACCAATAACCCTTTGTGCTATCGGATGCTGAAATCGGAATTATCAAATCAGCTGGTGGATCATACATGCTCTTGTCTCCAAACAAGGGTGATTGTAAAACTGGGGCAATCAGATTTTGATTTATACCGGTCAAAGGAACCTTGACTGCGTTGTCTTTGTAGAAGTAGAGAGTGACATTAACATGGTAAACGCCGGTGTAGATATCGTTAACGATGTTTTCGAGCATGAGAGTGAAGTTGAGGTAGTTTTGTACGAGGAGAGAGGAGTACTTAGTGATGTCTTTCCGAACATTCCAGAAGATACCGTGTTCTTCTGGTTCAGCGGTGCTGGTGCGGAGGAGCTCGGAGCCACCGAGCCATAAGGCGGAGACGCGATCGTATTGGTCCCCTTTGGATTTGACGTGGAATTCGAGGGTAACGTGGGACCAAGGAGGGGGGCAGTCGAGTGGTGGGTAGTATGGGGTGGAGAAAGGAGGTTTGTTGATTGTATTGGCAAATGAATGGTTGATGGTTTGGAGCACGCATGATGGGGTCAAACGATCGCCGGGTAGAGGATGGGTGAGTTCGAAGTATTCTTTAGGTTCGGGTGAGGGTTCGGGCTCGGGTGATGGTGAGCGAGGTGGCGAGGATGGCTTGAAAAAGTGATCTGGTGAAGTAGAGCGAGCGAGGGGAAGGGACGCGGTCACGACGAGGAGGAGAAACAAAGTGGGAGATGGGTGCATTTTTTAGGTTTCCTTCTATTTTGGGTGGCGACGAGGACTGAGGAGAGAGATGGTTAGTTATGTGATGTGAAGCCAGTCTCTGTTGACTTAAAAAAGATCTTGAAATTACTGCCCTGGATTTTATTTTTATTTTTTTGTTCAGTAAACTTGTCGCTTGCTGAAACCAAAGGACACGAGGTAGGGACCCTCCTCGGTTGTTCCTCGTTATACCAACTAACTTCAAAATACATAGAAGATCAATGATAACTTCTGTCTCACAGAAATCTCCATGTTTCCCTTTTGTCAATTTCATCAAAAGCTTATCATGTTTCTTTTGTCACGGATATAAGAACTCGTCAATGGAAAAAGCCGACTCCGAGAAAGGATATAGAAAAACATGGCAGCGACTGGGATTGTAAGCAAAATATCGTCATTGAAAACCAATTATACTCTAAAATAAACACCAACCAATCTGATGCTTCAAACATTCACCCTAGGTCGTCGGCAAAAAAGATCCACTTGGTAGATTGATTAAAGGTTAGAAATAGATGTATATATCTGGAGAAATCTTTAATGCAGTGGAAATGAGTTGAAGGAAAGGAGAGTAGATGCGAGGCCAGTGATGTACACTGTAAAGATCCAGTTGAAGGAAAGGAGAGTGTGTTTCTGTATGCGAGGTACATAAGAATTATGACATAAAAACTCTAAATGGACGCCATGTAAGGAAAGCTAGGAAATTTCCTTCTCCTATAACAGTAGGAAAGCATTGTCTTTTCCCTTTTTAGTGATTTTTTATGCATTCAAACTAGATTCATCATCTTGCTTGTTCAATCTATAATAGGAAGGTGGACTATCACTATAGGTTTTTTGGAAATTTTGATTTTGCTTATCGTGATTTCAAGTCTATTTGTTTTTGTATTTTAAAAATATTTTTTTTAAATTAAATTTTTATATTTTATTTTGCTTCAAATTATTTTTTTGCTTGTTCAATCTATTTCGCTTGTCATTATTTTGATATATTTCTAAGCGGAAAACACTTTGTAAAATAATCGCTACTACATTATCAAACATCTCCTTCACTTGATTACAAATGTTGTCTCCAAAGATAACAGCAGATATAAATATCGTCATGATGGAACAACAAATTTGACACGGTTCGTGCCCTGGATTTTCGATGATGGAAAGAAGCCTAATCTCTTCTCTTTTTAAAAAAAAATATAAGGTATCTTGAGTCAGTTTAAACATACCAGACTAAGTCTTTGCAGCCTGAAACCAGCCTTTATACAGGGTTAAGACATCAAAGTCTAAGTTATTGAATTTTATTTAGTTTTATTATTAGACTTTTATTTATATTATTTTGTTGGGTTTTTATTAATCAGTATATTTCAAATCTAAATTTGATTTTTATTAGGATTTTACTATTTATTTATAATTTTTAACATTACAGTTAGTTTTTTATGATTTGATTCTTTTTTTAATCCCTTTCTCGGAGCCAGGTTTTTAGTTGTTCCTACAAGTCTACAACTAATCTACCCATTCCCAAAATTAACTTCGGCTCCCGCATCAAACCCTCAACAGTCAAGCCCATCCACTGCCCAGATCAGACGCTAGAGACCCGCAACGGCAGGATCAACCATAACAACAATCTTGCCCGATTGTCCACAAACGACAAATCCGACCCTGCTTTTAAAGAAAATATCGCTGATCTAATGCTGGAACTGTAGAAGTTATGTGACAGAAGGGTTTTGAGAAATGTTTGTAGAGGAAATATCGCTAATAGAAACTTGGTGGACTTTAGTACCAAAGCTTGGTGTTTCTGAGAAAAAACAAAGAGTTCCGCAACAGACTGGTGGGTGTTGTGCGGGACAATATATAATTTGCTTGCAATGCATTCGTGACCCCTGCTTTCTCATGGGAGAGATCAAATTATCGAGTTGAGGATGAGACTGTAACATGTTGCTCTTAACACTTGTCAATGTTCAGTCAAAATTACAAAAAAAAAAAAAGTGATTTAAGACTGGTTTATTGGTTGCAACGTGAGAAATGACGAGGAAGGCAGAGAGAGGGGGGGAGAAGAGGAGGCTCCTCTATCCACCAGAAACTGTGAAATATCATCATAACCGATGGCTTTAGCCATGTAGAGAGGGGTGGCACCTCGATTGCTCCTCGCATTAACATTGGCTCCCCTGTTGATCAACACCTCCACCGTTTCTATGTGGCCGCCCTCCACTGCCAAATGCAACGGGGAATGACCTTCATTGTCCTGGCATTCTAAATCCACTCCAAATTCAACAAGCATCGACACTATGTCCGTGTGTCCCTTCACAGCTGCTGCGTGCAAGGCTGTGAAACCATATTGATCGCGATATTTCAAGCTGGCACCCCTTCTCAGTAATGATTCGAGGCTCTCTAATTCACCACGTCTTGCGGCCATTAGTGCTAGCTCTCCACATTGTAAAACCTCCACAACCTCCTCCTGCATTGTTATACATTGTTCCAGTTGAAGAGTAAGAAAAATTCAACTAGATGGATACCAAATGTGAGGGCTGAATGTTTTCACAGTAAAATCACAGTATGCTTTCTCAAACCAATGCCATGTAAGATAGGTAATTGTTTTTTCAATCCGTAACGTCACTTGCTAAAAAAAATTCTTTGTTATTTTTCATGATTTTACTTCCAATATATCCAGCAGCATGCAACGAATAATAATGTTATCTCAGAATATCTACTTTTTTAAAATAAAAAAAAAATATCTACTTTTTAATTTAAGCTTCGTAGCTAATAATCAGTAAAAAACAAAAGGCTAAAATTGGACGCGCAAGTTCTTTATCAACTTACATGGCCCTTGTCACGAGCAGCGTCCATTGCTGAACGGCCACGATCGTCTGGAATGGTGGGGTCCGCGCCAACATCAATTAACATCTCAACCATCCTACGGTCACCATTAGCCGCTGCTCTATACAACGCTGTCCTACCATCCTTACTCTTAGCATCCTTATCAGCATCCGATTCCACCAACAATTTAGCACACTTGATATTTCCCCTACTAGAAGCCAAATGCAACGGTGTCCTTCCCTCCTTATCTCTCAAATCCAACGGCCCCGATCCTTTCAACAAATCCAAAACATCATCCGCCCGATCAAGAGCCGCTGCCACGTGTAAATCACTCCATCCCTTGGATTCCCACCTGGGATCCACCTGATAAGACCCCACCCCACCAGCTGTCACACATGCGTCAATCTTCAACCCGCCTTCAAGCAGTAAATTCACCACAACCTCCGAGTTGTCCAACGCGGTCGCAACTCGGAGCAACGACTCAGCATCTCTCTGGGTCAATTCAGACAGAATTGTCTTTTGCCTCTTCAATATATTCTTGACTGAGTCGGCATCTCCACAGCTGACAGCGTGGCGTAGAAGAAAGGGTCCAACAAAGGCAACCTTGAGTTTGAAGTCCTGAGTTGAGTCGAGAGGGAGAGAAGAGAACCAGGAGGCTAGTGAGTCGGGGTGAGTTGAACACGGCGAGTTGGAGGCAAACGGAGCCGTTTTGATTAGAAAACGGTCAGACGGAGAGCGTGGGAAAGTGGGTGGGAGTTGATTTTGAGGTCTGAGGACGATTTGGAAGGTAGCGAAAGACAGAGGAGAAATGAGTCCAGTTGGTGGATTAACAAGAAACTTATGCGGAGATGAAGTTTGGATTTTGAAAGCTACTGGGGCTGTGGCACAAAGTGACCTCAAACGTACTGTGGCTCGGCATTTGGAATACAGCAAGAAGTCTATGCGCACCTCTGTGTCTGATAATTCTACTAATCTCTCCATTGTAGGTGTACGTAATACGAAAGAGGAGTGATGTCTTCTTGGTAATGGGCGGCAGTGAGGTTTGTGGTTTCTTGTGATCAACCCGTGAATATGTGGGGTTCTTGTCTTGTGACTTGTTTGGCGCTTTGTTAAAAATACGAATTTCATAAGAAGAAGAAGAAGAAGGCTTATCCAATATGATTTGTACTCATCATTAATCCAGAGTTAAGAGAATTGCTAAGAACATAAGATAGAAAAAAACAAGATCGCATTGAATAACTCTATGTTTGGTATAATTTTTATAAATTGATTTAAATTGTTTTTTAACTTTGATTCAGAAAAAAACCTTATGTATGTTTGGTTAAAAATAACTTTTAAATTAATTTAAAAGCTGATTACAAAATTATATCGAAATTTTACTCTGATCAAAAGTTTAAATTCTTTTACTTTAAACTTAATTATAATACACTTTTAAAAAAATAGATTCGGGTTATTTTTACCAAAATATTTATGATTTACAATTATTTTAATTTATTCTTGTTATAATTTATTTATAAAAATAATTTTTGAGTTACAATATAAAATAAAAAATTATAATTAAAAAACCAAATCAGGTGAACTCGGAATTATTTAGCATGAAAGGTAAGATATATACAAAGCTCATTTATCCAAAATTTTAAAATCCAATCTTTCAACGGTGCCTAGTAAATATTTGGAATTTTTTTCACTACAGTAGACTAGAAGTTGGTGATTAATTTGCAAATTAGTATTTATTATTATGCATGAACTGTATTTTTTGGATTTAAAGGCTTCGAATTGTTGTATAGCAAGTATTTAATTTTATTAAATTGTCGATGCATGATTAATTTACGTGCCAAGACAAAACACTCATGTGCAAAAAAAATTAATCCAAAACGTTATAAGTGCAGCCTGCTCCTGGAGAAATGTCCCACTTTAGCCCCCACCTCGATTGATTAAAACCAGTCTGATGAGAGTATTTAGCGATTTATTTTGTTAATTATGTTGCTTACGCAAGAGGATTATGTGTGGTTTTCTTGATTATGGTTTCTTATCCCACCTTCATTGACCCTCCTCTATCCTTCTACCAGACAGTGTATAGTGTTAAGCTCCGTCTGTTAATTGGTTCAACCCATTTTTAAAGTACTTTTTACATAAAAAAATATTAAATTAATTTTTATAGATTTTTTTATAATTTTGATATAATAATATTAAAAAAAATATTATTTTAATATATTTTTTTATTATAAAATACTTTTACAATAACATTATTTATTGCATTACCAAACATGTACCTGGAATGCTAGGGAACCCGGTTTCAACAAGAACAGGCATTTCTAGAATGGGCCTTGCTAGCTTAACAACCAGGGTAAGGCCCAATAACGTAAAAATCAGAATCTGTCTCGTCTTTCTCATAAAGGCTTAAACCCAAAACCATGATCCTCAAGATTCTCCACAAAATCCCCAATAAATCCTCTATCCCAACCCCCAGGCCCATCTCCTCCACTTTCCGTTCCCTTTTCACAACCCCAAGCAGAAAATTCAATGAGTTTCTCACAACGTTAAAAGTTTTTCTCAATTATGCTCTTTACCTTATCTTGTTTATGTGAGTTCGTACATAAAATTGCTCTGAATAACTAGCCATCTCTGTCCTTTTATCTATTCGGCGAGACAATTCGGTAAAGTTTTTCTCAAATAGTGTTTTTACGGCTAATTAATACAATACATACCCAAACATTAATTATATATCTTGCTAGTTCGAGGGCCCTAAGAAAGTTTTTTTAAAAAAAATAAATTGATTTAAAATTAAAGTAAATCAAAAATAATTTTGTCAGATATTGACGTGTGCAGATAAAGTATGTGAATTGTACATTAAAAACAATTTATTTTAAATCACCACATGTGATTTTCAATAAGAACAAAATAATTAAATTTCAAACTGTGCATATTGAATTGACAAATAATAATAAAAATTATTATTAAGAAATCAAAGTAAATTTATAATATTTGAAGCTAATAAAATGTTTTTAAAAATTAAATTTAGTGTATATTTAAATTTCAATGCTCTATTAAGTAAATAAATTTAAGATCACGCATCATAGATTTTTTAAGTTTTAACAACACAAAAACCATTATTGTCCTGAGATCTCAATTTACCTGTAATTTTATTACATGTCTTTGACACTCTTCAGTGTGTGTGTGTGTGTATTGAGTTGTGTAAAAAAATAGCATGTTAAAATTGTGAATTGCCAACACATAAAAAACAAATATCAGAAGAAAAAAGAAATCAGCTCAATGCCTCCTGGCTTAAACGCGACATGTCCCAGCAAAGTCTAAAAAACCTAAATATTTTTTTAAAAAAAAAGAAGAAGAAGAACGATGCCTCATTCAATGAGAATGACTCATCGTTTTTTGTCTTTTTTTAATTATCGGATCAAGAATTTCTATCCACAACTTTCTAAAACATTGTTTTCACAGCTGTCATCCAAAAAGATTTTAATTTCATCCCTACAATGTTTATAAATCAGTTTCAACTTTAAAACCTATTTTAATCCATTTTAAATTAATAGTTTAAAAACAAAATGAAGGAATTGAAATATCTTTGCTATAACTAATTAAAATATCGCATCATATTTTGTGGTCAAAACACATACAAAACAAGTCCGATCATGCCCTTTAGAGAAGTATAGACTTGTAAAGCATCGCATCGTTTATACTCGATGTTTTAATGGCCTTTTTGGTCGTGAAATCCTCACATACGAACGTCAAACATCATCACCTTGAATGTTGAATTGGATCCGGATCATGAATCCTTGAAGTTGTGAGTCTGCAAACACGAGCAAAGCCTGATTAGAGGTCAGCGTCCGGTCGTCGTTCCAACGAGACATGTAAACTATGGATGAATCTTCAAAGCTTGTCTACTGTTCGCTTCATGCTGATTTATCTATATGCTGATGGATTTAAAGTTTAACAATATTTTGTTTTGAGCCCAGATAGAAACAGGAAAGCAGTTTTATGTCCATCTCCGTGGCTTGAAATACAAATTGATATTAAGGACTCCTGCAATAACGAGAAGCAATGCCAACTAAATTTAAACTTAAACTGATAGGTGAATTTTTAATATATAAATTATATTATTTTTTAATAACTTGGAAGCAACAGTTTTATTTTTTAAAATTGTTTTAAAAATAAATTTAGTTTTATCTTTTTGTATTTTTCCTTTCTATTCTTAAATACTGAATTTGTGTCAAATGTTGTCGCCTTGAATAAATAATTGGATCGATCCGGGTCTTAAATCCTTAAAGTTGTGCTTTGCTGAGTTTGCAAATACGAGAAAAGCCTGATTAGAGGTTAGCGTCCAACGAGCAAGTATTTTTCTAGTAAGAATATAGATAATGAGAAAGAAGAAGGGAGAGTTGTAGGAAAAGAGTACAAAGGGTATACCTAGTAACTGGTAAGCCACTCTCAAGTAGTGGCTTAGAGACCTCCTTCTACAGTGGTAGATTATTTGTTTATTTAAGGATCTCTTTCTCCAATAATTTAAGGAGTCTTTGTTTAATTTCATGTTGGATTTTAAAAAAAAATATTGATGGAAATGGAGAATTCATTGTGCATAGCTCCTTCAATGAAAACAATGAACTTGCTATTAGGTAAAAGAATCTTTTTATTGGGGCCCATTAATTATTATGATATTAAAGGTGTTTAACTTAGTTTTTTAAGTTTTTAAAAGAACATTGAAATATCTAAATTATCATTAAAAATAAAATTTATTTAACTCGGGTCCTTGAGCTTTTTTGACTTTTTTTTAAGAGAAGTAAAATTAACAATTATATTTCTTTTTAAAATAAAATTTCTTAAATTGATATTTTAAGGCATTTTTATATTTTTCATTTTAGATTTCTGCAATTATCAAGTTCACGAGGGATAATTTAATTTTTTAATAAATATAAAATATTAGTTTAAAAAAATTATTCGGTGCGAACAACTTATGAGTTATTGTGTGCGATGTCCTTGCTCTTTTCGGATGATGCATGTGGTGTATTTTGGTGGCCTAACACTAACTTTCGTGACAATGTTTAGATTGTCTCGATGGCCTCCTTCTCCATCCTGAAATGACCCATGTGGCCTGGATCTCCGGTTAGATGCCGATGACCTTTTTTCTTATTTTTTTTAGCTCCTCTTTAATTTTTATGTGCTAACGCTCTAAAAGTTCAAAATAGTCTTTCAATTTGTTTTTCCTTTAGATTTGGTCCATGTTTTTTTAATTAATATATTTCAAATAATTTATAAAATTATATTTTTTTCAATTTAATCCTTCTTCTATTTTTAAATCTGTTAGATTTAGTCTTCATTCTCTTAATTGCTATTTATTTTATTTTGTTTTGAATCTTTTTCTTAGATGAGTTTATTTTTCAATTTTATCACTGGATATTTGATTTTATTTTTTTATATAAAATTTTATCCTTATTCTCTTGGTTTTGTTTTAAATCCTTTTTTTTATATTGAAACTTTTTTTTTAATTTCATCCCTCATATTTTATTGATCGAGAATTTAGTTTAATTTTTTTTTCAGGTTTGACTTCTATAGATTAATCATGACCTTAGGGTTCTAGTACCATATTTGAAATACAAATCCGAGTTGAATTATATTTTTTTAGATTATTTTTGTATAATTGATTTTTTTCATTTTCATCTTTCAATATTGGCTCGTTAGAGATTATGCCTCATTATTTTTTTTCTGCGAGGTTATCTCGATTTTATATGTCGGGTCACGAAATTGACAAGTTAACCCAGATTTACTTTGACTTTTTTATTTATTTATTTGTTATTGTTGTTTTTTTATATATTATTAAATTAACCGAATTAGATAAATCAGTCAAATTAATAACCTGATTTTTATATATATTTTTTTGCTTCTTTAATAATATTACACTGAACATTTTTTTTTTTTTACATTAGAAAAGGTTTGGTGAGGTCCCCCGCCGACACCTCGATATAGCAATCATGACGTGGGAGTATGAGTGATCATTCCAATATTAGTTTTGGGTTTGAACAATTCGAGTCAAGGCAGTCGAAATCAATCCGAATAAGTATTCGGGTTTTGTACCCAGGATTTTTTCAGGTTCTGGATAAAACCCGAATTTGTTTGGGAATGGGATATATGCTGAAAAACATTCTCGGTCTCAAATTGAAATTACACTCATTTTCATTCTCTTATTTTCTGTTTTGTTCGTGATCGTTTATTATACTGGCATATTTCTAATCGAATTACTTGATACTGTAACACAAAATAATTCATGAATCCGGTATTGTATTATTTTATACACCTCTAATTAAAATAAGTAAGAAAAATTATCTAGGTGGTGGTCCAGTGGTAAGAGTTTGGTACCAAGAGATTTGCTCCCTCTGTGGTCTCAGGTTCAAGTCTTGTGGTTGTTTATATGATGGTCACTGGAGGCTTATATGGTCGTTAACTTCAGGGCCCGTGAAATTAGTCGAGGTACGCGCAAGTTAATCCGGACATCCACGTTAAACTAAAAAAAAAACAAGTAAGAGATACAGAGAGGTAACAAAAACAAAAAAAAAACATACGAAACCCAGATGAAAATGAGATATGTTTGCAAGAATAAGATGTGTAGGCGTTGATTTGACACGCAAAAGCCTTGGAAAGTTCCAACTATACAAGAGGCTAAACTACAACCATAAACGGCAAGTGTTTTAGCACGAACTTTACTTCAGGAGGTTTTTACTTTTAACTAGTGAAACATGGCTGGCATCTAGCAGAGAAACATTTGGATAAAAAGATTTTTTTCGAAAAGATTTGTGAATTGAAAAACATGGTCTTTTGAGGCGTGGAGACTGCGAATGAGGGAAAGTTTTTTTTTTTTGGGCAAGAAGAGTTTGGATTGATTAAACTAATTCCAAGGGGAATTTGGATAATCCATGACAAACACTTATCTTGATTCCTTGCTATTAAGAGAGAAATTCGCGGATTGATCAAGGATTTGCACGAGATAAGCAAGAGATGGAGACGCAGGGGCTGTCAACACAGAAAGAACTAGCGGCTGGATGTTTTTCTTTTTTGTCCGCGGTGCACCTGATTCTAAAATTTTAAAACCGACCCGAATCCGATCGTTATTTCAGGTCAAAGACTATCGCTGTTTATCTCGTTCGTAATTTGGATAAAGCTGGTTGAAATAAATAGACTCTGACGTGGGCTTTGGTTAAAGAAACGGACCACATTGGATCCTTTCTCCTTACACAAACATCATTTCAGTTTCAATGTCCGAGCTAGCACTTCCCTTTCATTTCAAAACCTGTCAATTTATTTAATAAAGTTGTCCAAACACAAGCATGAGAGATTGGAAGTGGCGTACAGTAGTGGTGTACGCCTGGATATTAACATCAAAACAATGAAGTGGGACATGGATCACATGCATGCATGATGCTCCGAGCAAGAAGAAGATGATAACATCATGAATCGATCCTACCATGTGAAAGGGCAAACTGCCAGCAATTAGAAAACAAAATCTAGAACAGAAGCAAAAAAAAATCATGTCGCTTGTATATAAGCAGAAATGGTAAGACCCACATTGGTTCATTATTTTTATAATCTTATAGTTGTGTTTTATTTTTTAAAAAATTATCTTTACATTAATATATCAAAATAATATAAAAATAAATTAATTTAAAATAAAAAATAATTTAAATTTTTTAAAAAACACGATTTCAATCCTATTTCTAAGCTAAAACTCATTCTTCTCCTTAAATTTTTTCGGCCACCTAAGCTGAGGAACCTGTATTAGTGTAAATGGAATCATTATTATTTCGGGCTTCATATGGTGCAAAGGTTCGGTAGTCGTAGCTTATCACTAAATAAAACCTGAAATTTAGAGAACATATCCAAGTTCGCAGCTGACATTTGCAATTATAAATATATAAAAACGACGAGGTCCACCATGTTTTGTTTGGTAGTTAATTTGCTGGCAGCTTGCTTCCCGGGTTTCAACTTTGCTTACACAAGCAAAAAAGTTTTCAAACCGGCTGGCATTTTCCTCTGATCTGATATTGATGAATTATATTAAAAGTGTCCAAAGTCTAACTAGGCTTCTGCAAGGGAGAACAATTAATCAACGATGCAATCAGGATTACTGCAAATCGGAAAACTCCAGAGGGAGACTGGATGGAGTCAGTTACACTCAATTAAAACCCTAGAAGGCAACGATAATGCCATGTGAGCACCATGTGGTGCCATGGAAAATATACAGGGTTCAGCCCATTTCTTTTGAAATCATGGAGCAAATCATGCATGCATGAATTTATATCAAGATTGCATGGGGATGTTATATTTATTTAATGGTATTATTATTATTATTATTATTATCTTGCCGACATTGTAGAACGGCCCATGTAGCCATGTAGGGAAGAAACTGCCTGTTCGGAAGATTAAATTAAAATATACACCACCCCTTTTCATGTTCGGAAGATTAAATTAACTGTACGCAGAAGGTGGGCCGGGATGTTCTATTATCACGAGCAAAGTCTGAAGGGAAGAGTTACGTTAAAGCAATTTAAAGAGGTCTTTGGAGGGACCGAACTCTGGAAAATTACACTGCAACTGATTGAGTTGCTCATAAAAGCATTTTCATCTAAATTTCTTAATATTCTTTCCGAGAGTGCTTACAGAGCAATTCGAAGAAAATGGTCCCATTCAAGGTGCTAATTTCGTACGTAGTAAGTGACTTCTTCTCGATGAGGCATGTTCTAGAGGTTAATAGAAATTGATTTTTATTTAAAAATATATTAAAATAATATATATTTTTTTATTTTTAAAAGCATGAATTCATAGCAATGTCAAACATAACTCACGTAAATCAATTGAAATCGAAGGGGAGAGAGAGAGAGAGAGAGAGAGAGAGAGAGAGAGAGACTTTGAAATGCTACTACTTTAATATGGTAGCATTTTGCCTTGAGATAATCTCAAGCTCGTCTTGAATAGAAACATCAAGGAAGCAACCAAAGCTCCCACCAAACCCATTCATAATCCATCATCTCCAACTACACCCATTTACTATTATTCCTTCCATCAACTTGAAACTTATCATTATATTAATTTGTAATATTCCACTTTCTAAAACTAAATAAATAAATCATCGTATAATATTTCAATAAACACTGCTAAATGTCAAGTGGTCCCATGATGACATATAGAACAATTAATAAGGAAAATGACTGCGTCTTTCAGTTTATATATTTTTAATTTTTTTTATTTAGAAGTATTGTTGAGGTTGTTTTTTAAAATGTTTTTAATTTAAAAATATATTTAAAAAATTATAAAAAAATAATTTAAAATAAAAATAAATCAAAGTTTATTAGAATTCGGAGCAAGCACAACACCAAACAAGGTTACAGTAATTAGTAAGAAGCAAGTCTTTGCGGGACCTGAAGGGCTCCAAAATTAACAGCAAGTCCTTTTGACATTTTACAGCAGTAAAAAACAAGTCCAATACCAGAAATTTTAAAGAGGGAGAGAGAGAAGCAGCAGCACGCGTTCTCAAAATCAAAAGCGGCTTCAATGGGTCTAAGAACGCACGCGAGAGAGAGGACAGTTTTTGAATGTTTTATTTCTTATTTCTTCATTAGTCTTAACAATTAATCAATACAGCTCGTGTGGGTGCTGTTCTCATGGAGATCAAGAACTGGAAATTCAATCGGCTTGGAGTTGTAATCCTGTTTTTGCTATATCAAAATTTGATTCTCTGCTCTTCACTTAATGAAGAAGGTAAGTAAGTGGTTTTATGCCTGTGTTGTCCTCGGCTAATTTCTGGAGGAAGTATTGGAACAAGTGAGATAAAGAGCGGTTGTGTTTGTTTGTTTGGATGATGCAGGTATGGCGTTGTTGAGGTTGAGAGAGAGGATTGTGAGTGATCCATACGGTGCGTTGAACAGCTGGAAAATGGATTTTGGAGAGATTGATCATTGTTCCTGGTTTGGTGTTGAGTGCTCTCATGATGGCAAAGTTGTCGTTTTGTAAGTATTTTTAGTGCTTCTGACTTTTCTTTTATGTTCTGGTTGGTTTCTGAGAAAATTTAGGAAAATCAAGGAATTCGGAAGCATTTGGAACTCAAGACTTACTAATTTAGTTTTTTTTTTTTCAGACTTCAAGGTTACTTAAAATTTTGGATGTTAAAATTTGTAAATTGTCAACTTTGCTATGATTAGCTATGTAATTAATCGAGTAAATCAGTGATGAGGAACATGCATCAATATTTCTGAAGTCAATCTCAATCTGTTGTGGTGGTTGTTTAGCAGTTTCAACGGGTGGTGTAATGATTTATATCTGTTCAAGTTGAGAAGTTGTGTATTGATTTATTTCGTTTGAAGTGGATTATTGCAATCTTTTTGAAAACTTTGTTAGAAAATCAAGGGATTCTCTTTATTTTCTTTGGGCTGCTGCTAAATATCATGTTTGATGTGTTTTAAGGAGACGTAGAGGTTCGAAGAATTACAAGGACCAATGACCGGTTAACATAAATAGCTTTCTTTACTTGAAATTTAGCATTTCTGATCCATTTCAAAATATGATCAGTTTTCTGTTTTATTCTTGTTCGACAGTCAAGAAGAAAATATAACTGTTTGCTGTTGCATTTACATGCAAATGTTCTCTTGGAGCGGTTCTTATTAGTTCTCTATTAAGGGAGAGGAGCTTTGATTGCATGTGGTCATACGCTCTGTAAGATTATTTTTAAGTTTTTGTTCTAAAGACGAGTTTGTCATATAACATGCAGGAACTTGAAGGATCTTTGTCTTGAAGGAATGCTGGCACCTGAAATCACAAACCTTGTCCACATAAAGTCTATGTGAGTATTCATTAGGTGACTGATATTTAGAGCCCTGCTGTTTTATGTTATAAATGTTCACCGTTCTCATTGTCTTAATGTTTAATTGCAGTATTTTACGCAACAACTCATTTACGGGGATCATTCCTGAAGGAACTGGAGAGCTGAAAGAGTTGGAAGTGCTAGATTTTGGGTACAATAACTTCAGCGGACCACTTCCACTTGATCTTGGCAGTAATCTTTCCCTGGCAATCCTGTGAGTGTCAAACAATTTTTGTGATCACCAAGGTTAACTTCTGCTTCTAACAGCATATTAACTTATTTTCTATCTATTTTTAGTCTGCTGGACAACAACGAACAACTCAGCAGCTTATCGCCTGAAATTCAACATTTGGATATGCTTTCTGAATTTCAAGTGGATAAGAACCAGTTATCTAATGCAGTTAAAGGTTCATCCTGCAACAAAAGATCTATCACATGGTATGTCACTGTCATCAACTTGATGATATTCTCTAGTGGGATATTGCTCTGGTTGTCTGGGGTAAATCCCAGGATAGCGGTCCTAACGAGGTTCATGAATGGGCTTCCTCTATAGACCATGGGATGAAATTTCTTCAGTGTCAATGACATTGAAGGGACCTTCGTTTGTCATACCTTTGACTTTTTCTTGAATTTATTTTGTGTTTCTTAATGTTCTTTGTACATAATATTATGTCTGCTCCATGATCTTATTGTATAATACCTTTTTTTTTCCCCAATGTTTGGCAGGAATGCTGCCCATACAGAAAATGCAGTTCACAGACGACAGATGCAAAACAACCATAAACTCTTGCCTTCGACACCACCATCTCCAAAACCTGCAACACCAACTGTAACTTCTCCTCCTCCTCCTACAATGACTTCCCCTGCACCAACTCCAAGTGAGCCATTTGGAACTTCCTCTGCTCCAGATGGTTCTGCTTCACCTTCCATTTCAGCACCAGCTCCTTCTAACTCAAGTGTTCCCAGAGTAGCATTTGAATCTTCCCCATCAAAAAAACATCAGGGTCCAATCATAGCTGGAGCTGTAGGGGGCACCTTAGTTATTCTCGTTTCAATCATCAGTATATATATTTGTAAAATCAATAAGGTTTCTGTCAATCCTTGGGCCACAGGATTGAGTGGACAGCTTCAGAAAGCATTTGTAACTGGTATGTCTTTCTTCTTGGTGAAATAATTAAGAGGTATTTATTAGGACTTCATTTCCAAATTGAAAACAATTAATTTCTTGTCAGTACATCTATTCAGTTAATATATTATATGAAAACCTGAACAGGATAATCTGGATAATGATGTCGGATTGGACTTAGTTTACTTAATTTGGTGAATTCTTTGATGCTTTGTGATAATTACTGTCGATATTTTTGTAATTGTTATCATAGATGTTGCACCCTGGACCACCTGCATGTGCTAGAGAAAGCGGGTCCACATCCTTTTGTGTCTCTGTTTCCTTTCCCCATCCCCTTTAGCGTTGCATGCTTCCATGTTCATGTTTTGACCTTGTCTTTGTACTAACATAATTCAGATTTTCATTTCAGGTGTGCCAAAGCTTAAGAGATCTGAGCTTGAAGCAGGTTGTGAAGATTTTAGTAATGTAATTGGTTCTTCACCAATTGGCACACTATACAAAGGGACTTTGTCCAGTGGAGTTGAAATAGCCGTGCTAGCTGTGGCCTCTGTCGCAGTAACTTCTGCCAAGGATTGGTCAAGGACCCTACAAGTTCAGTTTAGGCAGAAGGTAATTTACGAGTAACTACCGTTTAACTATGTGCCTGTATGGAAATTATCGATGTGACTGTTAATTTTCAGAAATGTTGTTGATTTTTAAAATAATTTTAGTTAAAAAATATATTAAAAAAATATTTTTTTATTTTTAAAAATTAATTTTAAAAATTAACAGATTAAAATATCTAAAAATATTAAAAAAAATATTAATTTATAATAAAAAATAAAATAAAATAAATTTATTTAAAAAAAAACATTTTAAAAACACAAATACAAGCAGTACTTATACTTTAAAAACTACTTTAAAAACTAGAAGCTATAATTTATAGCTTTTCAAAAATCACGGCCACAACTTTCCCAAATGAACCCTATGCTTATGCCGTGGTCTGGCATTTCCTAATTCTTTTCACATTTTATGCTTCAGATCGAGAAATTATCAAAAGTGAACCACAAGAATTTTGTTAACCTTCTCGGGTACTGCGAGGAGGAGGAGCCTTTCACAAGAATGATGGTATTCGAATATGCTCCAAATGGGACACTCTTCGAGCATTTACACGGTGAGTGAGAAAACATTTGTGTTCGGCATCTTTATAGCAGACCGCATACCAAAAATAAAGATCAGTTGGCTGCTTTCCATTTGTTGTTGAGATTCGTTAATTTAAAAAACACAGTTAATCGTTCTAAATCAATGTGCATAGTTAATACAAAAAAATCATGAAGAATATCTTAAAACAAAAGATGATTGCAACTTTTGCCTGGTTAATCTTCCTGTTAAAACTATCGTACTTTCAGTTTGACCCATTCTGATTAGTATGAATAATGCATTGATTTTCTTTTGTTTTGTTGTATCTTCCATGATCCTGGATCGAATCTTCATATGCAAATTATGCACTAACCCCCTATCTTGAGAAGATAGAGAGCAGGGAAAATTATTGTTGATTAAACAGAGTGCAACTTTAGGGATTTCTTTTTCTCTTTCATGGTTTTCCACACTTGGTGAATAAGAGATTGAGTTTGCTGCACTGTTAGGTTTTGGAAGATTTAGGCACTTAGGATCGAGTTGGCCACTGGGTCAGGCATTTGAAAATTATAATCTATATTGAGTTCTGCCCCTAGAAAAAGAAAAGCTCTCTCTCTGTCTCTCTATTTCCTTTGTGTTTAGTTTTGTTGTATATTTTACATCTCATTATTAAGTTTCATCCTGCAGTTAAAGAATCGGAGCACTTGGATTGGGGAATGCGGCTGAGAATCGCAATGGGCATGGCTTACTGCCTTGAGCATATGCACCAGCTGAATCCACCAATAGCTCACAACAACCTGAGCTCTTCAGACATCTCTCTAACTGAGGACTACGCATCCAAAATCGCAGATTTCACTTTCTCAAACAACATAATTGCAACTGAGATGGAACTATCTAGCAAGAAGCTCCCAGATCTGCCGTTGGCTTGCCTGGAAAATAATGTTTATAATTTTGGTGTCTTGTTATTTGAAATGGTTACTGGTAGGCTTCCATATTCAGTAGACAATGTCTCACTCGAAGACTGGGCATCAGACTATTTGAGAGGGTACCAGCCCCTTAAGGAAATGATAGATCCAACTCTGGACTCCTTCGACGAGGAGAAGCTGGAGAGAATTGGTGAAGTAATACAATCTTGTGTGCATCGGGATCCAAAACGAAGACCGACAATGAGAAACGTCACTGCAAGATTAAGAGAGATAACTGCACTGACACCAGATGCAGCAATCCCAAAACTTTCTCCTCTTTGGTGGGCAGAGCTTGAAATTTTGTCCACGGAAGCTAGCTAAAATACGAGCAGGCTGTAAGTATGAGCTCCAATTTTTTCGTTGTTTTTAGTAATTGAGGCACAAAACCAGTTGCCTGTAGGCTTGTCGCCCTTGTACCTACCATAGGCAAGGGAGACTGGTTGCTTGTATATAACGGAGTGGCCATCTCTCGCTGTCTCTGTTTTTCTTTTCTTTTTTTCCTGTCTTGGTTCCATTTCTTTCTTTTTTTGGTTGGAAATTGGCTGGGTAAAGCTCAGCATGGTGGCTTTCGGTCTTCCTAGTGGATTCTGGTTACTTTTCCAAAAAGGGGTGGACAGATTTCTTGTTTTTCTGGGTTGGATACAAGATGGAAGGGCTGAAAATTCATCCATGTAACCAAGGGCAAAAAAGGTTATTTGTCTAATTTCAACAGTGCTCTGTAGAAGAAAAGGAGGTTGATGAAAGTCTCTCAGACCTATTATAATCAGCGACCACAACCAGAATATATTTTCATGTTCAGCTTTCCCAAAATGCATTAAAAAGATAAAAACAATGAAAAATAAAACAAAATAAAACAGAAACTAGATGGAGGAGAATGTATTTGTTATTCTAGAATTACAAATATATTATTAATCTTTATGGACCGCACGTTCTACAGCACAACCACAAACAGCAGGCCTCAGTCCACAGTCCTTTGAACATATTTTATAGAATGATAAAACTAATAATTTTTTGTATCGATTTCAATCTTAAACTTTCAAAAGAAAATTAATCAACACGTTTATAGTTCAACCATATTTTCATCCAAATTATACACCTTTTTCTATAAGCGATCACATTATTTTATAAACAAACATAACATTTTTAAGCGATTCTAATAAGAATCTTCAATTGAGAAATTAAGATAATTTGAAAGTAAATTGATACAAAAAATAGTTCAACGATACTTATGATATATTTGAGGTTTACTCTTTATAGAAGGAACATCGAACTTGTTAAAAATGGACAGGCCGGTGAATCCTCAAGAATCATCGTGTTCGAACAAGAAGTCTAGGGTTCGAACCATAGTTGCATTCTGTTTTTTAAGCAAATAGAGGTAAAAAAAATAGATCCCCATGCTCTTCAGACACAAGGACGACATTGCATAAATCTCTCTCACGGAACAGGAAAAAAAATATAAGGTGTATTTTTTTTTGTAAATGAAAGAGGAGGAAAGTGGCCTTCACGTTAACATAAGCTTCAAGGGAAGTTGGTAGCTAACATGCTGCAGCTTAGGAGTCCTCACGTCAATCAAAACCTTCAAACACCAAATATTATCGTGGACCGTCAAATTCCCAAAGCTTATAAATACGGACCTCTTCAAATCTACCTTCACACAACTACAAAACACTTTTGTTCTCTGCTTAGTCTCAAATACTCTGCAATAACCACCACAAGAATATGGCAAGCAACCAGCTCACTATTGTCATCTGCTCTCTCTTGCTTCTTCCATTAGTCTTCCCTTCAACAGCTGCCTATAATGAAACTGCTCCAACCAAGCCGATAGAGAAGAAGGTCGATGTGGTGGTTGAAGGCATGGTCTATTGCCAAAGTTGTAAGTATTCTGGATCATGGTCTTTGACAGGGGCTAAGCCAATCCCTTCAGCTAAAGTCAGTGTCATTTGCAAAAACTCCAATAAACAAGTCACTTTCTACAAGGCATTTGAAACTGATGCGTATGGTTACTTCTATGCAAATCTTGATGGCTTCAAGATGAGCAATATTGTTTTGGACCATCCCCTCCATGGTTGCCATGCGAAGCTTGTTTCATCTCCTCTTCCAAACTGTAGCCTCCTCTCCAATATTAACTATGGACTTTATGGTGCTCCACTTAGATTCAAGAACAAGGTGCTGCGAGGAACTCACTATGAAGTTGTGATCTATGCTGCAGGCCCCTTGGCTTTCCGTCCAGCTCAGTGCACTCCAGAATCTCATGTCTGATATAACTGTCCTGCCACTTTTCTTTTAGTTCGTGATCAATCTTCGTTTTGGTTTTGATTCTGTTTCGTTCCCTCTTCTATTGGTTTTAGCTGTCATCCAGGAATGGTGGCAACTTGTTCTATTTCTTCAACGAATTGAATTTCCTCTGCATGAAGTGTTACACGTTAGCTATTACATTGTTGTTTAGTTATTTCTTTCTCTAGGCTGCATTTGCAAACATTTTAAGGACACAGATCACTGCACGATGCAGATGAATACGATCAATCTTCATTTTAGTTTTTATGCTTGCTTTGTTCCCTCTTCTGTTGATTTTAGCTGTGTCATCCAGTAATGGTGGCAATATTTGTTCTATTTCTTCAATAAATTGAATTCCCTTGCATAAAGTGTTACATGTTAACTTTCACTGTCGTTGTTCAGTTATTTCTTTCTCTAGGGCCTTTGCTATACTTGCAGACATTATAAGGACACGTATAACTGATCACTGCACGGTACAGATGAATATGAGCTGCAACAGAGATTGGAATAAAGATAGTGCAGGCACACACTACATCACATTTAAAGATCTTAACATGAAGCAAGATCGTCAAAATTTTACAAATTCAAGCACAAGGGCATTGTTGTGGTATATCACAACACAATAAATAAGCTACAAAGTGAAACCTTACGTGCCACTAATAATAGTTGTTCCTAAAAGTCCAATAGCTTTCCAAACATTTTATTTATGTCATCCATTGCCTCTTTTGTAAACGCTGTCGGCTCAAACAAATCTCTGTTGCTTACTCTGGATGACCTGGGTGGTGGCTGTCCTTGTAGATGCTCTGAATCATCATCAGGAAGTATTGTAAACCCACAAAGATCTTGTTTCCTAACAGGGGCTTTATCTTGCTTCTTTGGTCTCTTGGTTCTTATAAAATCTATTGGCTTCCCAAACATGTTATTAATATCATCCATAGCCTCCTTCAAGTTAATTGTAGGGTCTACTAATCCATGGTGGCAAACATTTTCCACCTCCGGCTCATCTAAGATGGTAGACCCAACGAACCTGTGAACAACTGTATCCTCTCTAAGTTTTATTCGAGGTGAGCTCTCTGAATTCATATAATCAGAGCTTTCAGATGGAAGATCCTTCGGACTTGGGAAGACAAAAGCATTTAAAGGTAAAATGGATGAGCAAGAACCGTCTGCCAGATTCTGGGTCTTACTCTCCTCCAATTTATTATCATAAGTTCTGTCGCCATTTTCATTGCTTTCTTCATCATCAATGAATATTTGGAATGGTTCTTGGTGAGTCTGGGGGATTTGAGCTCTACCATGCACCATCAGGGAAATACCCGCTTCTTCTTTTTGAAGTGATGAATCAGTTCCACTGTCCAAGTTTTCATCAATAAATACATCAAATCCATTGTTCAAACTACACTCTTCTTTTGGTCGACTTATGCGTGATCTATTTACTGGAGAGGTCTCTAAAGGTTCTCGAAACATGCCATTGATGGCATTCATGGCTTCCTTCATATTTATTGTAGGGTCCACCAGTCCATGATGGCAGGCATCTTCTGCTTCTTGCTTTCCAACTATTGCAGTGTCTACAAACTTTACCACAACTGTATCATCACTGTGACGCGTCTTGGCTTCATCCGACTCTCCTATATTCTTTTGCTGCTTGGATACATCTCTCTGTCCAATCTTTTTCACATGTCCCTTCTTCCTGAACAGATCACTACCCAAGCCATCTTCACGTGAATTTCCTGAAACCCCAACATGGTTAGATTCCTTCATTGGCTTCACATTCTGAGAACTCCTGTCCGGTATCTGTTTAGGCCTATCCTCAATGCTGTATACATTCTCATTGTTCTCTTCAGACTTCCTGGAAGATAGAGGTCTTTTGCCACTTCTTCCTATCTGGCGCTGCAAGATCTCTGTAAAAAGTTAGATAACAGAAGACTTTTACCAATAATGAAGGCAAGCTCAACATCCAAAATAAAAATGAGCATACCTTGATGTTCTTTTTCTTGTGTCTCTCCATGCGATGAAGGAATTGTTCGTATGATTTCTGCAATTCATCAACAGGCTCGGCAAGGCTGTTCAAAAATTATTTTAGATAGTGAATATCGCTTAGGTTCATTTTTCGAAAAAATAAATCACATACCACCCAAAACCATCTAAGGGTTATGAAACATAATGAAATACAGAAGCTACTATGTTAGGAAATGATTTATTTGGCAAGTTGATATTCTTTTTGTGATGCAATAAAGCTAGTAAATTAGCAGTCATAATATATTATCTTTGCATGTTAGAGGTAGATGGTCAAATAATGAATGGGGTTTTCGTTATCACCCAAGTTCACAGTGACGTGTAGCTTGAATCGACCAGGGAGGGAAAAAAAAACAACATATAGCTTCTAGCATTCCCTTTGAATCCAAGAAGCGAAGCCAACCACGTGAACCGAATGCGAATAGTAAGTAAACCAATTACATTCTGTTATCATTTAGATAAGAACAATGCAAGTGCTTAATCAAGCCTGCAGCATCAAATGAAAGGTGAATGTCGCTAAGAAATCCAATTTAAAAGTAAACGAGGCTTTTATCAAAGCTCATAGTAGCAGGTTATCATTTATATAAACGATCCACTCCTTTCTCATAATTTTCAAAATTCTCAGCCTTAAGCCAGCCAGTAAGAGTAAAATGAACCTAAAAAACATATTGCTAATAAAAAAGCATGCCCACTATCTATATGCAGAACTAGGAAGTCACTGAACTGCTATTGGCCTTAATTTTCCAAAAGGTTGCATTACAAAAGCCATGTAACGCTCGTTCCAATGTATTGTAAGCAAGCATTTACTGATAATATCCAGTGATCATAAACATCAAAGGTCATCTTCCATTCAAATATTGAGATGTTTTTTGAAATTCAGTACACTTACTTCTGCACCCCTAAACGGTACATGTTCTCAGCCTCCTCAAAGTTCTTCATCTTCTCGTGATAAAGAGCGTAAGCCTGGTAGAATAATGACCGCTTCGTTCCAATGCTATTCATTTCCATGGTACTCAACAGCGCTCTTGGATCACTCACATAATCCATCTACTCAATCCCATTCAAGATAAACAAATAACCATAAAATACAACTAATCTTTTTAGCATTCAATACCCTTTTATTTTCCTTTTTTAAGCGACATTTTAAATTTCACTTTCTTTTCTGTTGGTCCATTTTACTCAGAAACCAAACAACAGCTGAAAAAACAAAATTGGAAAAGAAACTAAACAGCCCGTGATCAAAATCAGATTTATCAACATGATAATCCAATCTAAAACCCAACAACCCCCAGTTCCCAAAAAAAAAAAAGAGAGACGGGTTTTGAAATTACCAGCTGTAACCAGACACGAAGGTAGCGCGGGTCATTCCTGTAACGCCTATCAGATGCAAAACTCTGCGTGCATTTTTGCAGAAAACGAGGCAGCTTTTGTTTCAGTGCATTCGGAGGCAGGCAATCCTTCATTTTCTTAATCCCCCTGTTTAAGAACAGATAAAAAATTTGATTAACAGAAGCAATATTATTTAAACAGGCAAGGAAAAGAAAGGGAGATTAGGAGTACCGGAGCCAAGGGAGAAGGGGATCATTGCCTGAGTAAGATTTGATGTCTGATATTAAAGAAGAGAAGAGATCATTGTGGGTTGTTGAGTTTTTTGTTTCCATTTTTTCCCGTTTGATTTGGAATTAGAGTTGATTAATGGTGGTGATTTGTTTTGTTGACAGAAGAAGTTGTAAAGGAAGCAAGGATAGGGAAGAAGAGGAAGATGCTCATGGTTTTTGAATTTGGGTGAAATGAGCGCCTCCATGGAAGAATCTGGGTTGACTTGTGTGTGATGCTTGGATTGACAAGATTGGTCTTCCGGGTGTTTTGTGAATACACGTGTAATATATTATCCAATAATCCAGCTTTTATCTTTCATGTGGAGGTATAATAATAAAATCGAAATATGTACTTTATAGGTTTATACTAGTTATCAGACGGTGTTTTGCCGCTGGATAATTAATTTTGGTAAAAAAAATATGCAAGTCTTGTTAAATATATTGTTTTATAATAAAAATTCTACTTATAAATTAAAAAAATTTATACATATATTTAATTAAATAAATTTAGAATATTTTATCCAATAAATATAAAAAAATATTAATTTGTCTATTTAATTCACCTATAAATCAAATAATTTTTTAAAATTGATTAACTCATATATAAATATTATTAACGTGTTTTTTAATAGTTAGTAAAAAATATAATTATGAATAAAAAAAATCAATATTAACATGTAATAAAATATATTAAAAATCATATATATTAAAAAACAATGTTATAATTTCTATAATGAAACATTATTTTCTTAATTTTTATATAATATTTTTAAAAAGAATGTAGAGAAAAAAAATAAAAAATAAGTTATAAAAGAATAATAATAAGAAAAAAATAATATCAATAGACATGTAATGTAAAGTGATAAATATTCAAAGCATAAAAAATAAAAAATAATATTTAAAAAAAAGAAAAAAAAAAGAAAAAACTAAAAAACTATTAAAAAAATAAAGATAAGAAAAAAAATAATAATAAATAAATTAAAAAAATATATTAAAAAAATAAAGATAATTAATAAACTAATTGTAAAATGATAAAAATATATATAAAAAAATATATATAAAAAACTTATTTTATAAAAAATTATATATTTATCACCGGTAAAGAAATTGAAAAAAATTTCATTTGTGCCATTTCACAGTAAAAGATCTTTTCCTTTTAGTATATGTACTGTTCCTCTCTCTCAGCTTCACCTCTCCAGATCCTAAAACCGCTGCTTTTGCCTCCCTCTAGACTTCAACATCAAAGCCCATGATTTCTCCCACGATATCAACAATGCGAGTGCTGTTGTGGGATGAGCTTTTTAATGCAAGGTTAATTGATTTATGCATTGAATTTTTTGCTGTTAAATGTGAGGGTGAATTGGGTTATTATAGAAAATATTGATTCAACATCCAAAATACTACTGAAGGAGGATCCTTTTTCAACATCACAAGTTTTTTTTTTTTGTCTTTGGAGTCTGATAATGATGTTGAGAAAACCAATTATTCCTTTTGTGAGAATTTGAGTCCTAAAGCACAGGCTGTGGTTTCAAAGAACAGAGGAATTGGAAGAGAGTTGTTAGGGTTTTTGAGTTTTTTAAGTCGTAGAAGGATTATGTTTCAAATGTGATTCATTATAATATCGTGCTTCGAGCATTGAGTAAAGCTAAGAGATGGGGTGAATTGAGGCTTTGATGGATGGATATGCCGAAAATGTGGTTTTGCCGACGAATAATATGTTAGATTGATTTGTACAGGAAGGCGGGGTGTCTTAAGGATGCAGCTAAAGTCTTTGTAGAAATTTTGAAATCTGGGGTGGCAATAGACATTATCACTTTCAATACTATGTTGCAATATGTGCTTATGGGTCATCAAGGGAGATTGATAAAGCTTTGAAAACATTCATGAAAATGCAGGACAAAGGCGTAGGCGTTGAACCAGACCTTGTTACTTTTATATTTTCAAGCGTTGTCTTATGTCACCAGGCATTCAGTTCAAACATTTCAAATTTTGGCGGCAGTAAATTCTGGTCATCAATGATAAAGGTCTTTGCCAACGGCTGCTTTTATTTGCTAGGTCTTGTTTGAACTTTGCCGCAGAGATTTTCAAAGGACAAACAGAAGAAAGGATGAAAATAAAGTAATTTTGTTTAAGCCCATAGTCTTACTCAGCCATATATAATTTGAGCCTCGAAAACTGAAATGCATAAACTCCAAAACATTCAGAAAGTTGAACAAGCAACATGAGAATTTGTTATTATTAGAAATTATGTGCAACAGAAAGTAAACAAAATCTCCAAAATACTAATGGGCTAACAAGCTTCATCAGTTCCTAAAGATGCATTCCTATTCATCAAGATTGAATGAAGTTTGAAAGATCTATTCAATTAAGTGCAAAGATCGCACACCTTTTTTTTTTATTTGATTGTATCTCTCGAAGACAAAAAAAAAGAGGGAATTTATCCGAATTTGTTGTCATAATGACTCCCAGGAATTAAACACAGGAAGTTTTCGTTAAGGTTGAGAAGTTCCCATGAACAAAATCTTGGTGTCTTCCCATGTCATTGCAGGAGATTCTGTGTAGACAACATTCCGAGTTCTCATTTTAACCAAGACATTGACAGGAGAGAAAATCTTCTCATATGCCAAATGACTGGAAGCCTTCCAAATTTGATGGTCAAGGATAGCTGTTGCTGAAAAACTGGTGTCCGTAGTCTGCTTCAGTTTTCGTCACTCGTGAATTTTGAACTTGTATGTCTTCTGTGATTCTGGATATCTTGAGAACTTGAAGCTTTTCTTCAGCCTTGAAAATTGCTTAGATGATTTTCACAGAAGATTCTTTTCACTTGAGACTGCCATCTAGATATTAACAAATATTACTGTTAAGTCTCGACTGCCAACACCTCTTTTCGTCATTAAATTCTGAATTTTAACTGGATTATCTCATCGGCCAACTACTCCATAGACATTAGCTAAATAGACATAGCTTTAATTGCAAAGCTTTCTTTGCAATGCGCTCTGCAATAGCAGATTGTGGACTTGCTGTACAAGCACTAAGAAGAACCGTCCCGAGAGATGGGTCATCTCTGCAATCTGCATTCTCTATCAATATTTCTGCTTCTTCTAGCAAACCAGCATGGCCTAAAAGATACATCATGCAATTGCAGAGCTCCATTCCTGGTTTAATGTCATACACCTCATTCATTGCGGCAAAATATTTCAGCCCTTTATCAACCAAAGCAGCATGACTACAAGCAAAAAGAAACCCAACAAAACAAATATAATCAGGCTTAACTCTTCTTCAATCATCTCATCAAATAATTGAAGAACTTCTCCACCTCTTTCATTTTAGGCAAACCTATAAATCATCGAGTTCCATGTTATCTTTCAAATCGACATCCACATAAATATTCTTTATGCAAAATAAAAAAACAACAGCTTTTTGCATAAAAATCACCTAAAGCTGATTATGTGATCACATCTCGCCAATGTTACCTTCTCACAAAAATTCTCACAAAAGGAATAAAGGGTTTTCTCAACATCATTACTAGACTCCAAAGACAAAAACTTGCGATGCTAAAAAAAGGCTCCTCCTACAACAGCACTCGCAATATTGAATCAATATTTTGTCTGATAAGCCAATTCACCCCCACATTCAACAACAAAAAACTCAATGTATGAACCAATTGACCTTATAATAAAAAGGCTCCTCCTACATCAGCATTAGCTAACGATGTTGAAATCATGGGTTTGATGTTGAATTCAAGAGGGAGGCAAAAACAGTGGTTTTTAGATCTGGAGTGGTGAAGCTGAGAGAGGAAGCAACGATTGAGAAGAGTGGTTTTTAAATCTGTAAGAGAGAGCAAAAGAGAAGAAGTCGAAGAGAAGGGTGCATATAAAAGTTGTAGAACACTACAATCTCGGGCCAAGAAAAATTACAATGCTCAACACAATAAACGGCAAAAGTAAAAAGTAAATAAACGCAGTAAAGTAAAAATGGAGTGACGCGCCAACCAGGCACACACACACTACTAGTCGTCCAAGGCACCGTCACTCCTTTACACCTAAAACATCGCCCCCTCTCCCACCTCGCCTCACTCAACTCCCTCACTATGGCAAAACCCGAAGACGACTTGTCCGACCCGGTCGTACGAAACCATAACAATGACGAAGAAGAAGAAGAAGAAGGCGAACAAAACGACGACATCGAGGACGAGGCCGAGGACGAGGACGAGGAAGAGGACAAAGACCTCGAATCCCAAAAGGCAAAGCTCCGAAACAGTTTTCAGAATTTCTTTAGCCGGATACAACACGAATCGGTCCCAATTCGTGTCCACGATGTGGTAATCAAAGGGAACACGAAAACTAAAGACTATTTGATTGAAGCACTAACGGCGTCGCTTAAAGATGCGTCTACTATTCAAGAGCTGTTTGCGGCTTCGAGTGAAGTGAATTTTAGGTTACAAGCGCTTGAGATTTTTGATTCGGTCAAGATCACGCTTGATTCGGGCCCACCGGAGTTGCCTGGCACTGCTAATGTGATTGTCGACGTTGTAGAAACCAGGAGCCCTCTCTTGGGTGAAATTGGTGTTTTCAACAAAGGCGAGGTATAAATTTTGATTATTTTTTTTCTAGTTGGAATTGGCGGTGTTTGGGTTATTGAATAGTGCTGTAATCTGTTTCTTGCAATTTCTTGTGGCTTTGCTTTAGTGACTGCGAGTGAATTTGATAGAAATGTGGGATATTTAGAGCTTGTTGATTCAGTGAGCATTTGATGACTGAATAATGAGGTGCTCGTGTTTAGCGGGAAAATGGGAACAGTTGAAGAGTGGAATTGCATTTATAGAGTTTGCTTGTTTAATTTGATGCTGTGATGCGCATTATCTACCATCTAGGCACTAACAAAACAGCACTTGTGAATTTTGTTTCTATTTTTTGGAATTGTGATTCAGTGCCATGTTTGGTTGCTGAAAAATAGTGGAAATGGAGAGAGAATTTTAACGGACTAACTAGTTTGTGTCGTTCTACAACCATATTAGTGATTATGAGCATGGAATCAGGTATGTTTAGAGTAAGGTGGTTGATGATACACATGTTTAACGTTCTAATTCATTGGGGCATTTAGACAGCTCAAATATTCCGCGTTTGCATAATTATAAAATCTGTTCTGACACGCTGAGTTTGATTCACATTTTTACACTATAATTCAATTTCTCAAGATTCAACAGAAACTAAGGGGTTTCTGAAATTTTAAGTTGGTTTTGTAGGCGTCATCATCATCGTTGGAGGGTACACTAAAGTACAAAAACATATTTGGTTATGGGGATCTTTGGGATGGTGCTCTGGCATATGATTGTGACCGCAAGGCAGAGGTAAGTGCTGGCGTGTTTTTGCCAAGATTCAAAGGACTTGTGACCCCGGTAACAGCACGATTATTCCTGCAATCTCAAGACTGCCTTAAGTTTTCCTCTTTCAAAGAGCGATCACTGGGGCTCTCTCTTGGATTATTCTCAACCCGGAACCATGACTTGGTGTACAATCTTGCATGGCGTACCTTGACAGATCCATCACGAATGGCTTCGAGTTCAATAAGGAGGCAGCTTGGTCATGGTTTACTTTCATCTTTGAAGTACACATTTAAGATTGACAGGAGAAATTCACCTCTGAGGCCAACACATGGATTTGCTTTTGTTTCTAGTACCCAAATTGGTGGCCTTGCCCCTGATAGTCGTAGCTTACGATTTTTGCGCCAGGTTAGATACTCATTTCATGTTTGATCTTCTGGTTTTCCTTGTAGCTCTTCTATTCAGTTCTTTCAAGCATTATTGTTTCCTCACTTTGCTGCTACTTTTTGGCCGTATACAGGATTGCTCTGACTGCCTTCATTGCTTATGCCTCTCCATCTATCCATGTGTCATCTGTTTTTACAGACAGTTTTCTTTTACCAAATAGAAAATAAATGTCTATATGGTGTTTTGAATCTCAATTCTGTGGGATTAGATCATACTGAAATGTACACTTGTTTTTCTCACATGCCAGCCTTTTATTTACTGGAAAAGCTCTGTTGGCCGCTTATTATTCCTCACAGTTATGGACAGCTTGTAATTTTCTTATTTGTTAACAATAACTCACAACTTTATAAACTTTTCTCCCTGCATTTCTGAAACTTTCTCATTCATGATTTTGGCATTGAAAATGATGGCCATCTGTTGTAATTTAATGCAAGCTATGTTTATGAGGTGTTCTTTGAGCTTTTGTTGGGGCTGGCTTTGCATTTTCCAGGAGAAGCCAACAAAACTTGAAAGCTAACTTGTAGTTTTCATCATTTCAAATTCATGCACAAGGCTTTGCTCCTCAACCTATGTTGGTTGACTAGTTGATGGAGCAAAGATTATTTGTTATTGTATGTTACTTGAAAATATTTTGTGTCTCGTGTTTATTGAGCTGTATTTTTGGACAACAAGCTATTTCTCATTAATATATCATACTGGAAGCGTGGTTACATGCGCGTGCGCGGCTGTATTTTCTACAGGCTCTTTTTTAAAACAAACTGGTCAATTTTATGCCTACTGCGTTGACCATGTTGATCTATTGGATACCTGATTAAATATGAGATGCCTTTTTTTTGTACCAACTCCATTGCTTACATTTTTAATTCTCTCGTGGACTTTCCATTCTGTTCTTACTTAAAACAGGAGCTCGATCTTCGTTGTGCTATACCTCTTGGATTTTACCGTTCTGCACTGAACTTGGGGATATCTGCTGGTGTTGTTTTTCCATGGGGATCTGGATTTTCAAGCATGCCTTCACCACTGCCAGAAAGATTCTTCCTTGGTGGCAACTTATCTCCAGTTTGCACTTTGGGTGGCCCGACATCATTATGGGGGTTTAGGACAAGAGGTCTGGGCCCTACTGAGCCTCGAAGGCAATTTCGAAGTAACCCAGCCAATGAGAACACTGATTCTGGAAGGGATCATCTTGGAGGAGATCTTGCTCTTGCTGTGTTTGCAGATTTTTCTTTTGATTTTCCATCAAAGTGGTTAAGTGCAAAAGGAATCCATGGACACTTTTTTGTATCTGCTGGGAATGTCGAAAAACTAACTGAAAATGCATACCGGAATTTTTCTTTACGGAAGTTCACAGAATCATTTCGTAGCTCTGTTGGAGTTGGAGTTGTTATTCCTACAAATCTCTTCCGAATGGAGGTCAGTAATCTTTTTTTGCCCCCCATTATGTAACTAAGAAATCGAAGTTTTATGGGCTGTATAATTGTAGTTGTAGAGCGCAATCCTATTGAAACAGTGGGTGGTTCAACATCAAAAAATTTAATTGTCAGGAAAACGTGAAAGCTATCTCATCAAATAACATGGTGTACTATTGCACGAGTTTCATACAGCATAGCATGAAAATTGTGTTGTTATCTCCTGTTTTAATTTTTTTTTTCTACAAGACCTTGGCTAGGAATTTCGTTTCTAATGAGCTTGATTTTGTTGCCAGTTGAATTATTGCTACATCTTGAAGAAATTTGGTGAGGACTGTGGCAAGTCAGGGTTCCGTGTCAGCTTCGCTTCTCCCTCATAGGTGGCTGAGTTTCTTTTTTTCTCTTTTATATGCTTTTGACACTGCAAAGAAAATTTCACATTAGACAGCCTTCATTCTTTGTTTCAAATGTAACTTCGATCGTGCAAAGTCAGTGCGGAATTTTACGGTGCACAAAAAGAGAGGAATAATATGATAAAAACGAAACAGTGACCTAGGCCGTATGTTTCAAGGTGTTCCATGAAACCTTTGAGCGTTCCAATTTCAGACATGATTTTGCAGAGGATCTGATTATCCTGTTTGTCATTATAATGTGATTTTTATCCGGGCCTTCTGTTGGTGTAAAATTATAAACATACGGGTAAGCCGGCCTAGCCCGGGATGGTATTCGGAAAGCGGAAACTCTCGAATGTCGACAGTGCAGAAGCCAGAAAGCTTCTAGGGAAAGAGTAGACGACAAGTCTAAATTGAATGGTCCAGCAGCCCACGAGGTGCCCTGATCAGAACGCCGCCCGCCATTGTGTGAGGAAGGACTGTGTCCATTTTAAGTTGGGCTTCCTTTTTGTTGGCCCGAATGGTGAATAGTCTCCTAAGTCCTACCTCTTCACAACCCCATGTAAGCCGTGTTTGAATGTTATTATTCTATCCAAGAACCTCGATGCTCGAGTATTTGATAATAAGCTGAAGAAAAAGGAGGAAATTATCACTTGCGATGGAGTGCAATAGCAGCTTTCAGAATAATAATATATCTATATAGCTAGCCGAATGCTTTTAACCTCTTATCTCTTCCTATTTTATTTCCTCTGTAAAGGTGGATTCATTCAAGGTCATTTGAGGTTATCGTTAATTGCATATGATAATTGGTCAACGGAAGGTAAAAAATATAAGTTATAGGTTATCTTAGGGCTCAGATGGAAAGGTTCTCCTATAGTCAGTCATACGCCTCCAATGTTTACTTGTCAAGATTAGTGTATCTGATTTTGGCGGTCAAGAAGGAGAAATGGTAGTCAATTAGCGTCGGACCATGGTGGGTCTATTGCTGGCAAATCAATTCCGCTCGGTCCCCACTAAGGACTCTGAATCTAATTAATCTGTCAAGATTGGACTATGAGGCTACTGGGTCTTTGAACTGGAGCCAGCATTTTCGCCGTCAATCAAATACATCTAGAGGAAGCCAGCTCTATATAGGTTCTGCTAAGTCAAGAAGCAAGACCTAATTTCAAGAGACCATTGGCAAAATTAATTATCCTCACTGGATTCCAAATATAGTACTCTCGTTTGTTACCTGGAAAAGAAATTAAAGACTGCCAACCCCCCTCGGAATATCCATCCAAAAAAAAAAAAAAAGTTTTTCTCGAGCGGGGCCTATCTATAACAATTAGTAAAACTATCGTTTTACCAGTCTCAAGCTAATTACAGCTTAATCGACTAATAAAGGTCTATATTTTTCCGTTCTCCAGGGAAAACCAAGTGGAGGCTGCTTTTTCGTGCGTTCCCTTAATGTACCTGACAATGTGGCATGGTACTTGAAGAAGAAAAGCAAGCTAGTTCATATGAGTATTGCAAATTGCAGCCATGAATTTCATGCAACTAACCTATATTGCTAGGGAAATACAAATGACGGGTAATTTGTCACGCTCACTGCCGTGGTGGACAAAATGCAATTGAAAAGGAGACAAAATACACCTTTGATATCAATTAGAATAAGCTGCAAAATATTGCAAATCAATGTTCAGAATGTATAAATTTCCTTTCATTCCATGCATACGTTTCCGATGTGAAGGCAACGCAATCAATTAATTACTCGGAGGCAGCATTTTCTCTTGATTAATCAAACACGCAATGTTAATTAATAATTCAAAGCGTTTCCCATTTCACAACGTCAAGAACAGCTTCTAGCTAAAACTGACCATTTTTTTATCTCGACCGCCTTTGTGATCAATCAGATGGTGTTCATATGGGCTGATCATAGATCAATTATAGGGCTAGTGACGTGATACTCGTGAAGTCAATCTTTTTCCACACATACCAAAAACTTAATTAATGATTAAGTGAACACCAGTTGTTATTTCATAAATGAGAAACTTGAATGGATCAGCTAAAGTTGAGTGTGGTCGACATGCAGCATGCATGGCATCGGCAACACTGCATGCATGGATTGTACATGATGATAATGATCATGCATGGTAGTGTTAAATACAAGTGGGTGCAGCATAAAAAACTAAATTTATGGAGCTAGGAAAAGGACAGACATACTCATTCTCAAAGGATGGTAGATCCGCATTAATAGGTTCACGTATTCTCATGCACAAGATAAAAGTAGATTAAAGAAAGAGTGGTTAAAAAGAAGGAAAACAAAGGTCTTGTTGGGAGTTGACTTCCTAGATTAGGTGTTTGATGCCGAATCTCTCAGACCTCCCCTTTCTAGTCTTATTTTAATAGTTTTCACAGGAAAACCAGACCATTGCTGAGAAGTGATCTTCACATAAATTTCCAAACTCCATGTGTTAATATTAACTATCCCTTTTAATTATTGGATGCTAGCTGTAGGCTGCAGCATTGATCTCTTATAATTTCTTTTCCATCGCTGGCCTTTTTTCTTTATAGTAATCCAAGAAATATTATTATCATTAAAACATTTTTAATTTTCTTTATATAAAATTAGCTTTAAAAGTCTTCAATCATAAAACAAGAGGGTGAAGAGTTAATTAAAAGATTGAATCATAATCTGACAATTGATCCTAAAAAACCGGATTATTCTTAACTAGCAATTTGATGTCTTCTGTTTTCCAGGAAATGCTTGGAAAGAAGAGACAAAAGCATAGCAATTACACATAATTGCTTTTAAACTAATAACGAGGCATTTAATTGATTGAAGGTAATAAAAAATGCATTTAGTAAATTAAATGAGACTAAACCAATAATACACAATTAACTAAGTTGATTGACTAAACTCAAATTAACCCTTTTCCCACTTAAATCACGAGTTGAATTGACTCACTCGTGCAGCAAATTTTAACAAATGTGCACCAGCTCAGTTAGTGTCCTCCAAGTCCAACCGTTGTAAGACCATGGATGGATTAAATTGAAGTTCTTTTTTCCATTCAAAGACGTTCTCAATTAGCATTTGCAGTCACACCCCACGCCCAATAATATTTAATTTAATACCAGCTAACTATATCAAAGGGTGACTTTGCCAGGAGAAACCATTAATTTCTTGGACGGCTTTGATTTCTCTCGAGATCCTCGTGATGATGAGTAGTTTTTAGCTACAGAAAGTAGAAAAAAGCTTTAGTTAGTGGTTACATGTCATGCAGAGATTTGATTACGTATATATGTATAGCCCATAAATGTAGTTAGAGCACACGAGGATGGAATATTAGGTTTCATGCAGTAATAATACTATATGCTACCTTACTTTCTATGTCAAACGCTGAAATTAAATTGTGCGTGTGGGCGATTTTGTTGAACATCGAGTTAATTATAAAACGATGATGATCTTTAGGCATGAATTATACTTAAAAAAAAATCATAAATCTATATAATTCGGCCTTTAACTGACCTAAAAACAAATTAAAGTATTTGATCCATTAATGATTTGTTTCCTTCTTTGTTTTTTTGGTAATGGATTAATGATTGTTTTCGATAAGGTGTTAGTGTTTTTTTTTTTACTTCTTGACTTCAAATGTAATATAGACGTTATATATATACATGTACATTTTAATTTTAATTTTAGGACAACAAATATATATATATACAGGCCAACAATTTTTTTATACATTGTTTTTTTCTTGAGATTTTTTAACATCGAAAAGTTATTGCTACTTGATATGTAACTCAATCATTAAATTGAAAATTGGAGGAAGACTCGGGATCCTGGCATGCACACTGCTCGGCACGAAGGCTTAATTATAAATCTTAGTTTGAGATTGAGTTTTTTTTCCTTTGTTACTGTATTTTCTGTTTGAATATTTGACTATTAACAGGAATCCTTGAATGTAACATTGACGGAGTCAAACTGCTACGTAATAAGTGTGTTTAGGACACTCATCTTGAATTTTAATTTTTTTATATTATTTTAATGTGTTGATATTAATTATTTTTACTTCAAATTAATATTTTTTATATTTTTGCTAATTATATATATAAGATTATTTTCTCTTCTCCCCTTTTAATATTCGCGTGGTCCACGGCATTTAATCTTGGATGAAGGCAAGGAAGTCAAGGCTTTCGTTAAAAGTTGCCATGCTTAGACTTGCTAGCTCTAGTCTATTTGGGTCTTATTTGTTCGTTTCCCCTACTGATCTAGTCTATATATATATAATCTTCAGTTTTCAAATTAATGCTGGCCCATGCCAAAACCATAAGGTCGTGATGGAGCACATCCGGTAGAATTTTTCTTTGTCAGCTACCCAGCATTGCTCGAGTTTCTTGATACAATGGTTCCTAGCTTTGTCTAACTAGTTATTTATTAATCCAAATATTTTTATTGGGAATTTAACTTTGATACTCATTTCCGAATCATGATTTTAGTATTTCCCTAAACTAACTCCCACGCCAAATCCATATCTGACATCCGGTCTAAGTTTTTTCATATATATCGCTAATAATTAATTAATTAATTAATTATTAATACTAATATCAAGACTCTTATAGTGCAGGATGATTCCCCGATAAACCACAATCACCAGACCCAGTACGATGATTCGATTTCTTTAATGTACATATATCCCCTCAACATCATGTTTTTAAATTAAATTAATGGATATGATTTAGAATACCATAAAAATAAGAACTTAACTTTTTTATTGTTTTATTTTTCTTGTCTGATCAAGATCATTGAGTTTATAATTGGAAGTTACGATAAAAGAATATGAGGGGATCCAAATCCAAAATATCATGCTTTCACATCCATGTATCTAGAGGGACTTTTATCATATTTATGTTAAGAATGAAATTTAAAGTATTTTTACTAATGAATTAAATAGATATGGATATGCTATATTTTTCCCAAAAAAAGGCTAGTGGTAAAACTTGAACTCCAAACCTTCGGATTAAGTAAGTTTTATCTTTATCTCCTGAATCAAGTCGACGAAAGTAATTGGTTCGGTTGAAATGAATATGCTGATATCACATGGGAGCAGGGCTCCAATTTTAGCACACCAAATATGATAATAGGTAGTGATACAGGTAACCTAATTAAAAACAAATCAAATAAAATTATAAAACTTAAATATTAGAAAATTTAATATTAAAGAGTGGAATCATAAAAAAAAATTAATTTATTTAAAATAATAATAAAAATAATATCAAGTCAAACTAGGTTAACATGTTAATCCCACAATCATGGATATAAGATTGAGATAATTTCATGGAAATAAAATTGAAAAAAAAACACGAAGATTAATTTTCAATCAATTAAATGCCAAAGGATAAAATTGAAATATAAAATAATTAAATGTTGAAGGATCTCATCTAATAAAGAAGAAAAAAATTAAATGAGAACACAATAACCTCATAGAAAAAAAATAAAAAAAATCAAAATTCAATTTCTAGCAAATAAATTATTGAAGAATGAAATAAAATGAAAGATATAATTCAAAAAAAATCGACAAAACTTGACCCAAGTCTATTTGGGTTAGAATGCAAAATCTGCAACCTGATTATGATACTGTGATTACTATGTTGATAATAAATTAAATAAAACTAAGTTTAATTATCAAATAACTCGATGTTGAAAGGCAAGATAACTTAGATCATTTTCAAAATCATCAAAAAATCTAATAAAAAGATAATAAAAAAATATTTTTTAATAAAATTTATATTTATTATAATACTAAATGACAAAACATAATTGTCAACAACTTAAGATTTTTTTTATTTCAAGGATAGTTTAATTATTATATTATGCTAAAAAAATAAAAGGACAAAAAAGAAAATTTAAACAAGTTTAATATTTTTTTGCTTTTAAAAATAATTAAATTTGTTTACTGTAAAAAATAATATAATAATATCAATTTATCCAAATACATTTAAAAATAACAAATGAGTGATATAAAAAACTATTTTAAACCTCATAACAAAACAAGGATGTTGGTTAAATGTCAAATAACCAGACAAATATATGTCAGAAAGACCCAAGAGAAATCGAAGAGTTGTTGACATGGGTGCCACGGTAAGTGGTCTTCGATAGAGACAAAGACAAAATCCGTGATTCTCGACGCAAAGATAGTGGGGCATGCATTGTTCCAAGTTAATTTGTGTGTGAACTGGCGGGTGACAGGCTAGCAAAGCTTGATAGGGCTATCCTCCATTGATGAGCTATGATATTCTTTTTTGCACACATGCACATAGTCTTAATTATATTTTCTTGCCTTGATTTTTCTCTTATATACCATTAATTTATTCCTCGGTTTACTAGTCTCGAGCTGATCATGAGCATAAAGTTCTTTTCTTTGAGAATGCCACAGAGAAACCCATTTAAATAAGTGCATGGAAATTCTAATACATTGTGCATTAGAGATCCAAATTAATATAGAAACATGAGCGTGTGAAAATTTTAAAGAACAGGAAAAGGCTACTTCTATGTACGTATGTATAATTAGTTCAGTCCAAATTTATCGAGTCTCTGCAACGAACTAAGATAATAAATAAATCTTTACTTAATTATATAAATATTATAGTAATTAATTTTTTAAAAGTAATAAATTTTACTTATATCCCAAAATAGATACATAAGAACTTATAACATGGACAAAAGGTACGTGTTCGGGTGAGAGAGATATATAGATATATAGTCGTGGAGTTCCATTTAAAATTCTACTTTTTTATCATAATTTTTGACGAGTACGTAGAAGAAGTCTTGAATTTAAATTAAAGTCTAAGTCCAGGATCGGTGAATGAAAATTCAAGGAAAACATTACTTTTTTTATATAGCTCGACTCTAATGCATGGACATCTTCAAGAGAAAAATAAATTCTAAAGACATAAAGAACTTATCTTATGTACGGAATTACATGTACACCAAGTGTATATATATATATATATATATATATATATATATATATATATATATAGATCCAAGCTGTTGTATATA
>Ga0307511_10000555_pt1 | contig 40106 bp, 50 predicted proteins | sample 13_EM_MG_FD_200266 | JGI IMG/M metagenome (GOLD analysis project Ga0307511, IMG submission 200266) | Populus trichocarpa ectomycorrhiza microbial communities from riparian zone in the Pacific Northwest, United States - 13_EM | ecosystem: Host-associated > Plants > Roots > Unclassified | place... | reverse complement strand
AGGTTGCGAGTGAGGCTGAAGGCCGAACAAACGGACAAGCGATTGATTCGGCCGGGATTTCCGGACAGTAAGTCATAGGTCTTGTAGTTTCGTTTACTCATTATTTTGCGGCGTCGCAAATTTGTAAGCAGGCACGATCTCGTGCAGCCGTGACATGCCACCCCCACTTCACTCCCCTACGACGCGTCCCACCCCCTGTGTCCACCGCCCGCCGTCCGCGACGCGATTTTCAGGATGAGCTCGTTCTCATTCTCTTCCAAGGCGGGGAAGGACCTTGTTCGCCAATTTCTCCGGGATCTCTAACCCCACATCCCGCGCGATCATCAGTTTGAGGCGGTGCCAGACAAATGCGCTCGATTGTACCGACGTCCTGGCAATCCTCCCCACTGGCGCGGGCAAGACCGTGACAGCAATTTTAATCATGTTAATGCTTGTTTTGACCCACATGAAGGCACACTCGGGTCGTTGCACCATAGGTATCCCAACTGAGATGCAACTTGATCTCTTCTACCCCCGGTTTGCGAGGCTCAACGACATGGAACCCAGCATGCGGGTTTGTGGGGCCTTCTGTTCCTCCTGCAAGCGGTCCTTGACTTTCCGCGCGTAAGATGTAAGAGCAGAGTAGCTGGGCTTCAGTGATTGGTGTGGGTGGGCCTTGTAGTCGAGCGTCCAGTGATTCCTCCGCCGGAGTGGAACGGAACTCCCGTGCTGCACAATGGAGCACCTGGAGCAGTTCTCCGACGCCAAGCGTTGTGTTTCCTCGCACCAACATCTCCAGCATCTTTCCACGGCGTAATGATCGCCCGGTCACACGCTCGGGGTGAGGTGGAGAGCTAAGGAATTTCGCCAAAAAGTCACCGGTAGCATACTCGGATGTTTTCGCAATGATGTTGAGAATGTTGTCGAAAGTTTGGGAGGGGGATTCATGATGCGAGATATACGGGTTCAAAGTCGCAGGACAGTGGAAGGAGCAATGGGATGAGATAGGGGATAAAATCAAATAGATTGCTCATGCAAAGGCTACAACTCAACAATGCTGAAGGGGTCCTAACGCGTCGATGTCATGTCCAGCGAGTCCCAACACCTCCTGTGGCACCGGGCACATATGACAAGCGTGTGGGAATTGCTGACAAGTTTGCGACGCCGCAAATCAACGCGGTGAGGCGCAGACCACAATAACGCTTACATGCCGGGTAGGCGATCGTCAGTGCTATACGTGGTCTGATTGAGGAGACTAAGGTCGCGGTGTTCCTCGACCAGTTACCGCTTTCGACGAGGTCGTATTCCCTGAGTACCTCATGACCACAATTCGCGCGCAGGGGTTCCCTTCGCCAACACATATCCAGTGTCGAGCATGGCCTATGGCGCTGAGCGGCCGAGACAAGCAGTCGGACAGGGTGAGGTTCTTTCTCTAATCGTCGATGGGCTCACTCCTATCGGTTGTCACAACTATGATCTACCCACGTATCTGACCTTATTCCATCATAGTTCGGCCGGTGTGGTGGGAACATGGGAACAAGTGCAACCCCTGACCAAGCGTCGTCCGCACAATCCGTGCCCACCCTTCCCAACTACAACCAAAACTCGCCCGGACACCCCCGGGTCCATTTACTTGTGTTGATGATCGAGCAGTGTGACGTCACCCTGGTCACTAGCCTCATGCCAGAACTTCCGGGTGAGTACGTCCGTTGGATTGTATTTGTACGGGAAAGGGTCTCTTGGCCCACGTTTGGACCAACTGATAACTCGGAACGTTTACTAGAAGTTGAAAGGGCTGCGAAGTTTATCAGGACCACCGCGACTGGGAGGAAGATAGCGCGCGTTGAAACCGCTGAAGACACAATCGTCTATACTGGCGGTATCACACACGAACAGTTTGTGAGGATTATAGCAAGATTCCCGAACCTCCGCTTATTGTACCCTAGCGTGATGAAATAGGAGGCCGTGTTGTCAAAACCGCGGCCAGGCGTGGTGAGGACACCGTTCGTGTATAACCACACGGGGCATTCAAAGCAATCTTACCAGGCAAAGTCTTGTACGTTGAGCTCGAAGGACCAGGAAAGATGCCCGTTCTCCATTTTGGCATGACCGGTATGCTAAGGGTACGCGATTCCGTAGTATAGGATTCTACCCCCGTTCCACCTGACCCTTGGGCGAATTTAGCTAAAGGGCCAGCCTGCGATGTATTACAAGGAGACACCGAAGGAACCGGACGAGTCGTGGCCGCCACGGTTCATGAAGGTGCGTCCAGTTGTGTTTCGTCAAGCAACGCTGACGCCCACCTAGTTCATACTGCACCTCGTTGATCCAAACGACGAGGAAGCTGAGACACTCGAACTTGCTTTTCTAGATGTCCGCCGCTTGGGCCGCATTAGACTCTGTACAGAACCTCTAAATGAACCGCCAATTTCGGAACTAGGTTTCGACCCCATTTTGTCCATGCCTACCCTTGAAGGTTTCACACCACTGGTCCTGAAGCGGAGGGCACCCATCAAGGCAGTGCTCCTGGATCAGTCGTTTAGCGCTGGTGTTGGGAATTGGGTGGCAGGTGAGTCCATTTTTTCTTCTTCCCTTCGCAAGAATATCCAACGCAATGATGCCGTGTAGACGAGGTCCTGTACCATGCCCGAATCCACCCTGAACACCGCGCACATGCGTTATCGACTGACCAGCTACAGCAATTACACTTCTGGATTGCTGAAGTGTGTAAGATTGCTGTCAGTGTAAATGCCGACGATACAAAGTTCCCGGAGGGTTGGCTGTTCAAACACAGATGGGTCAGTTGGGCAGCGGTTTTCAGACTCCCCTACTTACGTCTCTTCTAGGGCAAGGGCAAAGGGCAAAACACCAACTTTGTATTGGTAAATCCACCTTGCTTCTTGAGTCGGAACGTTGCCTTATATACCTGTAGCCATCGGGGAAACCGGGTATCCTTAGATGGGTTACCGTTGGCGGAAGGACGTCAGCATACGTCACGCAACTCCAAAAACACCCCGACGGACATGTGGTGTCCAGAAAGGTGTGGAAGAAGAGAGGGATGTCGATGAGTACAACGTACGTCGACGAAAGCAGTCAAGAAGAAGCTAGTGATGGGTCGGAAAGCGACCCAACACCTATATCAAGCGAGCCCACTGTCCAACCAACGAAGCGGAGACGCAGGGTGAGTACAAGCCAAGTCTCCACTAGTCTGCGCGCTGAAATCATCTTACTACAAGGTTACAGCTTCAGAATCGAAAGCAAGCAAAAAGCAGAAGGAATAGTCTAGTCGGCACCATCCAGGATAATAGTACTTTTGTGAAAATCTGATCGCCCCAAGTTGGCATAACGGCACTGCTACTCGCTAAGGCCTTCCTCGTCTTCGTCTTCTGAGTAATCTTCCTCCGCTTCGTCGTCGATGAATCCATTGAGTCCAGGTCCACCTTCGTCACTGTCATCCTCTTCATCTTCCTCGTCCTCGTCCATGTCGTCAAAGCCGCCGAGTTCAACGTCCTCGAGACTGCCGCCATCGTCATCCATCTCAACCTCTACGTCATCCTCCTCGTCTTCATCCTCGCTCTCTCCTTCTATGTAGCGCTTGACCACCTGCGGTACTACCGGTTGCTTGGCTTTAGAAACTGTTGTGGGAGCAGTTGGAGCATTCGAAGACCTCGTCTCCATCTGGGATAGTGCCATGTCGAGGCGTCCACCGAGGTTGAGTAGACCCTCCTGCAATGCCAACCTCGATGTCAACACTGCGTGGAGTCCTGAAAGCCTCGTGATCAAATCTGGCATCTGGAGGAAAATGTAAGGAGACAAGGAGCGGTGGGACAAAGTAGAAGCTTACGGTCATAAGGTGTCCGCTATGGACGGTCAACACCACCTTTACCCAAGCGATGAGGCTGATACCCCTCTGTGAGCTCGCGCCTCCCCCTCCACCCTTCATGTTCGCCGCCCGATGCCCACGCCCCAGCCGATCCACACATGCCGTCAAAAGCGGAACAGCGAGTTGTGGGGGAAGCTTTTGGACTGTATTTCGTATCAGAAGTGGATCAGAATGGCTCAGACACGTCTCCAGTAGGCGTGAGTCCGATGAGTGCAGTGCTTGGATCAGTGTCCGAGTCAACGAGCTTGCGGGTACGGAGTCCGGTGCAGCACTCTTCGGCTTTCCGGACTTGCCATTTGGTTGTCGTGGAAAACCGTCGTCCTCTTCTTCGCTCTCCGACGAACCATCAAGGTGGGCTACTTGGTCGCCGCCGGAAACTGCAGTAAGCCGCTGGCCCAGACTGAGCTCGGCAAGGTCGACATCAAGTGCGCCTTCGGTTTCGCCAACCACCAGGTTATCTGCCGAAGGATCTTGACCCAATTCTACTCCAGAGTGGATTTTCAGGTTTGAAGGTTCGCCGTACCGTCTCCCTGATGGCCCCTGTATGGCATGGCGTTAGAAGAATTCGAGAGGGCAGTAACGACCATGAAACCTCAGGACCAGAATCCAACGCGAGGACACCTCCCATATCTTGAAGGACGACGTTCACGTCTGGAAGATAATTCCCATCGGGGCTTTGATATTGCTGCACGATAGGGCCCGTAAGCTTCGAGTCAAACACAGAAAAAAAGTTAACGTACAGCGGTATCGAATACGGGTTTTACTCCACCAGAGATCGTTGCGATCCTTAATTGGCCACGAGGGAGGAACGAAGCGGAGACTACTTCAACGTTCGTGGAAGCTCTCTTGTACGAAACGGTAATTGTAGACAGAGGCTCGAGGTTTACGACGTTGCTCGGAGATGGGGAATCAGAGGATAACAAGAGAACGGATATCCGCCCGCTGGCCGAAATTGCCAGCAATTGGTGCATAGAGAGAAAAAGAGATCGAACATCGGAATCCAGCGACGCAGAAAATATGATGTGACCTTGATTTGAGTCAACTCCGGGAACCTCCCAAACATAGAGGAACCTATCAGATTCTGCGAAGGTGACGAATCGTGACGGAGTGTCCCAATAGATACTTGATACCAGAGAGGCGTGGCCAGTGAAGGCGGCCAGCTCCTTCACTTTTGATGTCGCGTTCAGATGAGGAGGGTCCAAGGAGAGAAGTTGGATGGATCGGTGAGCGGCTACCAACTGCAGCGGAGCGTCCTCGTCGGTTGATGGCCGTATGGCGACCGCGCTGTATGGAGTTTGGCTCCCAGACTTCCAGGTACCAACAACCTCGCCAGTACGAACGTCCCAGCAAAATATTGTACCACCGGCATCAATTGACCACAGGTTGTGTCTATGTGAAGGAGATTTCGAGGTTGCGATGGCGTGGACGGGTGTTGCGTTCTTCGTGTGAGACAGCACTCGAACGGCCCTCCCGTGTGAGTGAGAAAAACAGCATATTGAGCCGTCTGACAGCCCAAGAAGGACGATATGGACTCCAGGTGAGACCTGGTTCGTCTCCGAGGTTCCGGGATCGCGGGTTTTGCGTTTCTTCTTCGAGGGCGACGGGGTATCTGAACTACCTGCTGGAACACCCTGATTTCCCGTCAGATCAAGGTGAGCCCATTGTAAGCAGGTGACGCGTCCTGATTCGACCACATGTTCCGCAATGGAACGGGATGTTTGTGCACTGTAGATGCGTAATCTGTGCTTGTCAACAGATAGGGACAAAAAGGCAAAGTGTTCCCCGTCCTGAGAGAATTGGGATAACCCTCGCGAGCTCGTTGGGTCGTGTGCAGTGGAGAAGGTGGCTTCTGGTCGGCTTTTTGGTGGTTTGACCCGCGCTTTTTTCGACTTTTTTAGACCGCTCGTGGACATCGGTGAGAACGTGCGTCCTGCGAGATTGCTTATAAACCAAATGAGTAAGAATCTGCGAGAAATACCACTCACTTTCGAGGAGACACTGGGTATAACTCCAAGCCGGCCAAATTTTAACGTTTTCGGCTATTTCCGGTTCCCAACTTGGCCGATAGAGGCGGACCGTGGGCGAGGGTTGACCCAGCACTGCTGTGACCTGCGCCATAACTTAGTCACCCGGCCACGGCGTGTATTTAACCCCCAGATCCTCGCTATTGTCCCCTTTCTTCCCAACACCCATCTTCTCCTACGAGACCACTTCCCCCGAAGATAATTTGCAACCAAGATGAACTATGTACAGGTGTGTTGGAATTGCCACCTTCGCACATCGCCACCTGATGCTGAATTGGTTGACAGCTAGAGAAACTTGGTATAGGATGCACTCCCAAGTCCCTTATGGATGCTGACGAGATTTTGCAGGCGAAGGAACGTACGCCACCGTGTACAAGGTACGTTGTCTCAGACTGCAAATGGCGTGACCCTCAACACTATCCTAGGGTCGTTCCAGGACCACAAACGAGATTGTCGCCCTCAAGGAAATCCACCTTGATGCCGAGGAAGGGACACCATCGACCGCGATCCGTGAAATCTCGTTGATGAAGGAGTTGAAACATATCAACATTGTCCGACTCTATGACGTTATCCACACTGAGACCAAGTTGGTCCTCATTTTCGAATACTGCGACAGGGATCTCAAGAAGTATATGGACGCGCACGGCGAACGTGGCGCACTCGATCCCGCAACAGTGCGCAGCTTCATGTACCAGCTTCTGAAGGGCACGGCTTTCTGCCACGAAAACCGGGTCCTCCATCGCGATCTGAAGCCACAGAACTTGCTGATCAACAAGAAGGGAGAGCTGAAGATCGGAGACTTTGGTCTCGCCAGAGCATTCGGCGTGCCGGTCAACACATTCTCAAACGAGGTATGTGGAGTCATTTTTCATGGCCTTTGGGGGACTCAGACACCCGTAGGTCGTCACGCTCTGGTACCGCGCTCCGGATGTCCTCCTTGGTTCCAGAACGTATAGCACCTCCATCGATGTTTGGTCATGTGGTTGTATCTTCGCCGAGATGATCTCTGGCGTTCCTCTCTTCAGGGGAAGGGATAACCAGGATCAATTGCTCCACATCATGCGCATAATCGGGTCCCCAGACGATCGGACCCTGAGGAAGATTTCCGCTGATTCGGTGAGCTCCGTTGCTGAGGTGCAATGTTGGTATTGACTCTGACCGTTTTGTGAAGCCCGAAATCGTCATCAAACAGTTCCCAAGGTATCCGAAGATACCATTCCAGCAAGTGCTTCCGAAGGCTCCACCGCAGGGTAGGTTCACATCACACTCCCTAAACACTGGATGCTAATCAACACCCAGCAATCGACTTGTTGGAGCGCCTGCTGCAGTTTGACCCATCCAAGCGCATCACTGCCGCCGAAGCACTGACCCATCCCTATTTCACCACTTCTGTGAACCCGAACCCCGGATATCCCGCTCCGACTTCTATGCCGCCTACATACAACTACGGCGCCCAGCAACAGCTTCAGCAGCAGCAACAGCAGCAACAACAGCAACAAATCCAGCAGCCGACCACTTCTTACGTCCAAAACCCCATGCATATGCAACCGGGTATGTACCAACAGATGGCTCAGGTCCAGCCACAACCTAATATGCAACCTGCTCCGGGCTACCAATACCAAGCCGGGTTCCACGCTGGGCGTTAACTCTTCCTCGACTGTCCCCCCTCCCGGTTTTTTTGTGCCCAACAAGGGCTACGATCTCCAGTCTTGGGATTTTCCCCATGTTTTCCGTTATCGGTGTATTTATCCGCTCAAACTACTTGTCTGACGATGTATCTACATGTACTATTCCCGCTTCTCGCCTTCCACCTGACGTAGATTGTGAAATGTAATCGACTCATCTGATTACCGCTGATCCCGAAAGTGAGGACGGTTCCCCGAACAAGTCCCGGGATCAATCACGTTTGAATAATCCCCTGATCAATCCTGGGGATCTCGTTCTGGGCGTCACCCGTTCCTGGAAGTCCCTTGTTTCCTTCCGCCACGAGCGCGCCAGGACGCGCAACACCAGGCGTCCTGTGTACATTTCCGTAGTATATAAACTCTGCCCACGCCCGCCACACTTTTCTCCCCAACCATGGACTCGCCTCCAGTTCCGAATTTCTGCGGGGTTGTTTTCAGCGGCGGAGACAAAGCCGTCTCCCACGTCCCTCTTCTGAAATCGATCATTGATGTCGTCGTCGTCGATGGTAAGCATGACCTACGCGCCCTCGTCACATTTTTCATATCCCAAAATTAATGTGATATCCCAGTTTCGTGCAGGGTTACGGTCACTCAAACCTACCGGAACGAATCTGATGAACCCACCCCTACGGCAAGATACGTCTTCCCGGTCCCGTCCCGCGCTGCGATCTGCGCGTTCAGCATGATGACCGGAGACAACCGCCTCATATCCGCACAGGCGAAGGATAAGATACAAGCTACACAGGAGTTCGAGACGGCAGTGGGCGAGGGAAAGGCTGCCGCCCTGCAAGAACAGGTGTCTGGGGATAGTGAGTTGTTCAACCGCCCGAATTGGAAGGCTGGGCGACTAATTGGTGAACCAGTCTTCAGGATTTCCCTCGGCTCGATTCCAGCCTGGGGGACCATTTCGACCAAGACTGTGGTACGCATGCGGATATCTATCCCTTGGCTTATTGTGTCTGAATTCCCGTCTAGTTCGTGATGGACCTCATGAACTACGATTTCCTCTCAAACAAGGTTCAGTTACTTCTACCTCTCGCGCTGGGACAGCGATACGGTGTTCTTCCGGAGCAACTGGAAGACGCCAAGGGCCACCTTGGACGTGTCAAGCTGAAGATAACGGTCGAAATCCAGATGAGCGGACAAATCTTATCCGTCGCTAGCCCATCCCACGAAAGCCTCTTCGTTGAAGAGTACATGACACATTATGGACGACCTTCGCGTCGGAGGGTAACAGCCAAACTCCGCTCCAAGACATTCTTGGACAGGGATTTCGAACTCGTTATTCAAGCGGACGAGTTGGAACGGTCGCGATGCTTCGTCGAGAAGGACCCACGACTCCCCGGGAAGATCGCCCTTCAGTTAATGCTCATCCCACATTTCGACCTTCCCCCAATACCCGAACAGGAGTACCTCTTTTTGATCGACAGGAGCGGTAGCATGAGCGGGGGAAGGATTCAAATGGCCCAGCAATGCGTATCACTGCTTCTCCGATGCCTCCCAAGTCAAGACACCCTATTCAACATTTTTGACTTCGCAAACAGCCACGAGCAACTATGGCCGCAGAGCAGAACATATGACGATCGAAGCGTAGAGGAGGCGGTGGGTCTTAGTCTTGATTCATCAACTCGTCGATATTTGTACTGACGTTGGCTCCCGTAGACTGACTATGTAAATCGGCTGCACGCCGGTGGTGGGACAGAACTCAGCACTGCGATGGGAGCATTCCTAGACTCTCGCTCCACATCGAGGTCAACGGTAGCGTTCATCTTGACGGACGGGGAGGTCCACGGGGTCAGTCGTTTGGCGCTTACTCGATGGACTCGTATCTGACTTTCCCTGGCCAGGATGAAGAGCGGAGAGCCCGCGATGCCATTCACCAAAATACGTCGACTTCTCCAAATGCTCCGCTGCGCCTATTCATCCTTGGGATCGGTGACACTGTTTCCTCCAGCGTGTGCAAGACGCTCGCTGACGCTGGAGGTGGAGAGTATCTCCTTGCGGTCTCCAAGGAGAGCATCCTGCCGAAGTGCACCGGTCTGCTCCGTGCAGGCAGAACGTCCACGATTACAGATGTGAGCGTGGACTGGATGGCCGACACATCTCCTGGTCACGGTTCATCCTCCCAGCCCCTAATACAACAAAGCCCTCCCGAGCCATCTATCCCAGAGGTGTACCCATTCACCCGCTCTGTATACACCGCTATCATATCAACCGACACCGTTCCGAGACAGGTGGTGATACGAGGGAAGGCAAACGGAGAGGATGTGCTCTTCCACGTGGACGTGGAGAGCATGAAGTTTGGCCGCAGGATGTCGGAGCCTCCATTCATCCATACCCTGGCTGCTCATCGGCTCATACGGGATCTCGAAGACGGTCGCGCGCAGGGAATGCTTTCTGAAACCGCTCAGAGGGAGGAGATTGTTAGGCTTGGCAAGTATTACCAACTCGCGAGTTCCCACACATCTTTTGTCGCAGTAGACCACGGAGAGGTCCTTCCCTACCGCCAGAAATCGAAAACCCCCAATCATTCGACGGCCGTGTCCTCGCTCATTGGTACGGTCTGGCAATACCTCTCCAACCCTACTACTCTGTTCGGGTCGTTGGTAGCCAGAAGTTGGCCGAAGCAAGGGCATAGCAACGGGCTACCCGGAGGGTGGACTACCCCAGATAGCGCGGATTCGGGGGTTCCCTCACAGTCTAGTACCGAGTACAGCGATGGTAGCGAGGACGGCGACGACTGGGCGAGTCAGCACAGCGACAACAGCTTCTCCACGCTTAGCTCCCTTGAGAGTTATTCCAGCGTTGAGATTGTACCCCCACCACGAGGTCCTCGGCGTTCAGGCCCCCAGCGTCGTGGAGACCGTGCTCCACCGCCCCAGATACCCTACGCTCCGCCCCCGCCAGCCTCCCAAACGACCAGTGGGGTCAAGGAGAAGTTCAAGCCTCTTCCGATTTCTCCCCTTGTTGAGGCTTTGACCCAACAGATGTCCGCATCTGGTTCTTTCAAATTGACGGACGCCCTTGGTGCGATTGTTGGGGAGCGTGCACTGGAGGAAGCCAGATCATGGGGTGACGAAGAACTGGCTGCAACGGCCCTTGCGATGGTATTCCTGGAGGGGCACCTTGGCGACCACCTCGAGGTCTACCAAGTGCTTATTGAGAAAGGGATGGAGTTCGCCAAGAATCATCCGAACGGTGGGGGGTTTAGCGAGATGTTGTATCGTGCCCGGGCGATTCCCCAACTCAAAGGTGTGTAGTAGATCCAACAATGTTGATATATCTGTAAAGTGTATGTGAATGGACTATTATGGTAGTAGAGTTATGTCCGAGGATTGTGGGGGATATGTAATATATGTCTAATCGTTCAGGATGAGTATGAAGCACGCCACACCTCCTTCAGTTGCTGCAGGGAAGTTGGTATTAGTGAACCTTTGGTAACGCGATTGAGATGGATGGGAAAACAAACCTCCATGAATACGAACAAAAGAACCGTGTTAGGACCCAAACGCATAAACGCCGGCGTCCAACCTTTAAACAAGAATCTGGGTCCCTCATTTCTGAGAGACTCCTTGAGGATCTCAAACACCCCTTCCCCCCCAGACTGTGGGAGACGTTGAGTAACTCCTCGGGTAAACAAAGGCAGTTCGAGTGCTTACGTGGGCCATTACCCGCGACCTTATCACATCAGCAGGGGCGCAGACGGCTGGAGGAATCCATTAGCGATGACGATAGTCAGACAAAAGCGAAGGGGCACGAACTTGTGGCGACGGTTCCCGCGGCGCAACTTGCAACAGTGTGCAGGACCAGATTATCCCTAAACTGGTATCCAATCCACGGGACTGGCGCGTCAAGCAATGAATGCTTGAAGTAGTCATATCTGTGCCTGTAGTGAGTCACCGTTAAGGTAGAAATATTATGACGTTACTTGCGATCCCACTTGAGAAACATTCATGAGCACGGCCCTCGTCTTCTCATGGTTTTAGTTTCATTGCTGGCCGACGAAGAAATGGGCGGCTCTCACGGTATTTGGGGATAATCCCCGGGTTAGCCCCTTGGTTCCTTCCTCTTTTACGAGCTTCACCAAGCCATCGAAAGCGTTCTTGTAGTTGTATCGTTGTTCCGGGGGTCTTGTGCTGTCGCTAGTCATCCTAACAAGGATTATATCTGCGGGGGGTAAGTTCACGTTCGTGAAACCCATGACCTCACGTGCCTGCTGGATTCCCTGCGACTCCGCCCAACCCACCGGCCAACGCGGCGGCGGACAACAATTTACCCGTCGAGGCCCGACGCTCACCGGAAAGCTTTTGTTTAATGGCCTCATAACTCCCTAACCGTACAAGGGAGTAGCTCATCTGGCGCATGATAGAAGCGGACATCCCGGTGAATAAACCACGGAAAATGCCGTATTCCAGCACCGACGTTTGAACCACTCGCAGGATGGATAGGCGTTGGACACCAAGAGTCTGCATCCGACTGTATGCGTTGGGTCAGAAGGTGGTACGGTGGGGAGATCGATAGGTTCGTACATTTTCGTCAGGTCGAGAGGGTGTGTGCAGCACGCGGCCACTATGGGCGATTGACGTCAGGAAGAGGATGTACCGGAAGAACATCAGATACTGACTCGAAGCCGCAACGCCTTAAGTCGAGGACTATAGTCAGCGGAGATTGGAGCCGACAGGACAGTTCGTGACATACCCCCCAGTCTACAGAGAAGGGGGTTAGCACCCTCCGCCGAGCACCAAGACAAAAAACACTCACCCAAACGGATAATTCACAGTTCCCGGCATTCTGACAGCCGGACACTCCGGCAAAGTGTAGTGGTGGGCGCAAGCAAGCTGTAAACGGGAGAGAAAACCCGGCGGGAAGTTTTACACCCCTGGCGATGGGTACCGTTGTGGAGGAAGTTAGCTGTCCGCTCAACCTTCCGACGGAAGGCAAGTGCGGGAGTTGTCACATGCACGTGGTTCTCATGCGTCGCAACTGTCACTGTCACGCCACGCCTCTTTTCTCCCTTCGGCCACGACTTGCCACCGAGCCCTGCTTCTCTCTGGTTCCTTCTTCTTGCTCTACCACCCGACATGTCTCACGATAACGAGGAGTTAATTGATTACGAGGACGAGAACGACCTTGTCACGAACGGCATCGGTGCTTCTACTGCTGCCACTCGCGTTGGCGACGATGGCGACAAGGAGAAAAAGAATTTTTCTGGTATCCACTCCACTGGCTTCAGGTGAGTCGTGTGCGAACGCGTTTTTGTCCCTCTTGTCTCACAGCCTTCTAGGGATTTTCTCCTAAAGCCAGAGTTACTCCGCGCTATCAGTGATCTGGGTTTTGAGCACCCCTCTGAAGGTATGTTTTCCGGGGTCGTGATATCTGCTCCGGTTCTCAAACTGCCTTGCTTTTAGTTCAGCAGGAATGTATTCCCCAAGCTGTTCTTGGTATGGACGTCCTCTGCCAAGCAAAATCTGGTCACGGAAAGACCGCCGTCTTCGTCCTTGCCACTCTCCAGCAATTGGAGCCAGTGAACGGAGAAGTATCCGTCCTCGTCCTCTGCCACACTCGGGAGCTGGCGTTCCAGATCAAGAACGAATACGCTCGCTTCGCCAAGTACCTCCCTGATGTTAGGGTTGCGACCTTCTATGGTGGCACTCCTGTCGGGAAGGACGCTGAGCTTCTACGCGACAAGTCGAAATGCCCACATATCGTTGTCGCCACGCCCGGACGACTCAACGCCCTCACGAGAGATAAAGTCTTGGATGCCAAAAACGTGAAGCACTTTGTATTGGACGAGTGCGACAAGATGCTTGAACAGCTCGGTTAGTCATACGCCTTTCGACCACCTGCGTCCCTCTTTCTCTTCATTGCACTGTTGGCATTGCAATTCTCTCGTCCGTCTACACGCTCTCCGCTTGCAACATGGAGTCACAAGGGCCAGTCAGTTGTGGGTTGGATTGGATTGAGTGGACATATGGCGAGACGGAATTATGGCTATGTCAGGAGATTCCTCGCTCCCGCGGGTCTTCTCAAGGCGGTTTCGAATCCCGGTTCTCCAACCCCCTCTCAAGGCCACGCTCGGAACGCCCTTCTTCTAACTTTTAGTCATTCGCTGTCGGCCATGTCATCTCACACTCGTCGTTCATCTTAGACATGCGTCGCGATGTTCAAGAAATCTTCCGAACGACCCCCCACCACAAACAAGTCATGATGTTCAGCGCCACCCTTGCCAAGGAGATTCGGGCTACATGCAAGAAATTCATGGCCAACGTATGTCCAGCTGTCTGTTACAACGCCACCCCATTGCTCAACTATCGTCTCCCTAGCCCCTCGAAATCTTTGTCGACGATGAAACGAAGTTGACCCTGCACGGACTCCAGCAACACTTCGTGAAGATGGACGAAGTCGGGAAAAACAGGAAGTTGAACGAGTTGCTCGATACTTTAGAATTCAATCAGGTTCGTTTCTAACCTCTGATTTCTTGCCCTCTATCAAACCTTGCCGAACAGGTTGTCATCTTCGTGAAATCTGTCGCTCGCGCAATCGAATTGGACAAGTTGCTCGTCTCTTGCAATTTCCCAAGTATCAGTATCCATTCGGGTCTTTCCCAGGAGGAACGGTACGCCTGAATTACCCTCCATCTGGGGGCCGCTGAGCTGACAGTTCCGTTTAGTATAAGCCGATACTCCGCGTTTAAGGCCTTTGAAAAACGCATCCTCGTCGCCACCGACATTTTTGGTCGCGGTATTGATGTCGAGCGAGTAAACATCGTTGTCAATTACGATGCCCCTCCTGATGCTGACTCTTACCTGCATCGCGTTGGGTGAGTTGGCTGGACGAAATCAACCAATCCGCTTTCCCTAACACGGCCTTTTCAGCCGTGCCGGTCGGTTCGGTACCAAGGGTTTGGCGATCACCTTCGTTTCTTCGGATGGTGATCAACAAGTGATGGACGCCATCCAGGCCAGGTTTGAAGTGGCGATGACGGAATTGCCTGAAAGCATCGATCCTGCCAGCTACAGTGAGTCACGGTTTCATACCTAAGTTTACCAAAGTTCTCAACGTGCTGAACTGCGTCTAGTGACCTCCTAATCTTGTTTGCCATGTTGACCATTGAGTGTAATTCTTGTTAGCCACTATGCATAATCGTACCAACTATCCAATGAAACGACATAGAATTGAGAGAGCGGCTCCGAATTGGAGCATTGACGCAATGGAATGATCGCTGTCGGTGTCACGCGTGCTTTTTGACCGATCACCCTTCCCGTTACCTCAGTCAGAGCAGTCCGATGAGGCGAAAGTACGATTCGCCCGCGTCGCCGCTGCTGTACTTCAGAGACGATATTCTATCGGTTCCGGGCTATACGTTCGAGAGGGTGATTTCCATTCCAATCTCCCCGATGCCCGCCCACGTAGCTCACCGTCAACTCATAGGCTGCCCAGTGGGACGACACAGGCAGCGCGACCCTCGTCGCGGAAGGAGTTAGCCTTAAGGATGGGTCTAAGGTCTTGGCCAAGATTGCCGCAGCGCATAGCAATGGATCGATGTGTTTGGAGAGGGAGGCTCACATGTGGGTGCCCACCACGGCTTCAGTGTTAAGCGTTCTGAAGTCCACCAGCCTCGGCCGAATGGCAACCTCGTCGGAGTCAATAAACGCAACGCTCAGGCTGATTGAATTTTTCACAATACGGCGATCCCAAGGTGACTGTGTAGTGCTGCTACTCGTTCATCCTGGGGTCAATTCTCTGGGACGGTACTACCCTTCCACGAAGGTCAATGCTATCCTCCTGGGTGAAACGTCTCGGGTGCACACCCTGAGTCATGGAGACATGTACGCGATTGGTGGCTTGGATATGGAGGAGGTGGAGTCTTGCGATATGATGGACCTTGCGACCTTCCTGGAGTGCGTCATCCCCCGTTTTCGGACAGCTCCCCTCTCTAAATGTGAATCCACAAGATTTGCTATTCAAGCCACGCACTGTTTGGAGATGCTTCATCGGTGAGGGGAAACATATCTTTTTTTTTCAAGGAGTGGGGTTTACGCCAGTTTAGTAATGGATTCACTCATCGCGAAAGTGAGAGATAATTCAGATTATGTGTCAACCGTGTCTCCTAAATTCTTCATTAACAGTTCGCGCGAACGCCTTCCACTATAACTCGAACGGCGGTTTAGTCCGTTTCATCCATTTTGGTAACAGGTCCGTGTCGCTCGAGGAGTCGGGAGGGCCATCTGCATTCGTCATAAAGACGCATGCCCTTGAGGAAGCGGACAGGGCTAAGGTCAAGGAGGCCTTGTGTTACCTTGCACCAGAGCAGACAGGAAGTGTTGAGAACATGGCGGAGGATAATCGAACTGACCTCTATTCCTTGGGGATATTTTTTTGGACCCTCCTCATTGGGAGGGGAACATCGCCCTTCGAAGGAGGGCCACTCCAGCTCCTTCATTCCATTGTGCAGAAGCGACCAATGCCGGTTCACGAAACACGCAGGGATGTACCACAAGTGTTGGCAGCAATCGTCGAGAAGGTGGCAAACGTATTTCAGCCCGAAAACCCCGCGCTGACTTCGATTTTAGATGCTTTCCAAAAACCCGGAAGAACGATACCAGAGTGCGCTGGGTGTGAGGAACGATCTGATGGAGTGTCAGAAACGACTCCTGGAGGCCGTTTCGCTCGCATCTGAACACACTTCAGAAGTGGGTGCCCAGTGGTGCCACAAGAAAGACATACTTAGCCCTCACAGCTCATTCCGTTCTTTCCGATCGGCATGCTAGACAAGTTTATGGTGGGTTCTGGCGGGCTGTAGCGGCTACTTACTAACGTGCTATGGTGGGCAGGAATTCACACTCCCTAGGACCCTTGTAAGGAACATTCTGAGATCACACCGCGCCTCTCTGATTCCTTCCCCAGTTCGGTCGGAATAAGGAATCACAAATCCTTCGCGATATCATCCGCCAAACTTCGGAATCGTTTGCCACGCACTCAACGTCCGCAAAAGGCCCTTATGTCTTGACATCGTCTGGTTCCCACTACACCGGTTCTGGGAGTGGCTGTGGAGCGGAGGACCAAAGCGATACTATATCCAGCGAAGGTTCTGTCACGACCTCCTTGCACCAGACTGTCAGTATCGCAGAAAGTGCACCATCCACATCACTAGACCAACAATCGACAACCGGCTCAGGGGGCGGCCAGGGCGCATTATCTGCGGTGTCGCCTGGTCGCGTCTCCAGGACACGGGCAGTCTTCGTTGTGGGGCCAGCAGGGTGAGTGGTGCCATCCACCAGCAGACAATGTTTAACTCTCTCTCCAGAGCGGGTAAAACGTCGTTGATTCTCGCTAACCAAGCAGCGTGGAGGTGTACGGTTGCCAGTTTGATCTTGCGTGTGACCAGTGCTAATCTGTAGCTTAAAGCTCACGGTTTATGGGGCCAAGCTAAATTTCAGAGGGTTGACTCTACGCCATTCTCCGGCCTGGTGCGATGCATGCTCATTACAAATTATGCACATCCTTACTTGTTTCCCTCAAGCTCTCTTGCCTTTCCGCAGTCCTCCGGCAATTCATGGTTTTCGACAGCGATCTGCACCGCTTCATCGCCCAACTCAAGCACAAACTAGGACCACAGTTAATCCTACTCCCGCTCCTATACCATGGGGCCCCCGAATTGAAGGATATCTTGGCCGCCCATGATATTCATATTCAAGCCCGCCCAGAGGAGTCTCTCGACACTTCAGAGCTCCGAACAAGGTTCCAAACCTTGATGGTCAGCATTTTATCCATCATAGCCGAAATCCGGCTGTTCGCGTTGTTTCTAGACGACCTTCAAGAAGCCGATGATTAGTTGCGCACCTTCATTTTACTCTTTGAGCCCGACCTGCTAATCTTCCCATGTAGCACATTGGGCCTCATCGAAACCCTAGCGAACTCTAGAACACGGATGGTGTGTATGGAAACAGTCATCCAGACGATATGCTCACAACCCAGTAGCTTATCTTTGGGACGTTGAGAGCAGAGAAGCAGTGTGTAATATCGTATTACGGTGATTGGGGAGCGCTGACGGTTGAACAGGGGGGTCGTCGATCGCCTCAGACGGGTGTTCCCGAGCAGCTCTCGTGCAATGTGGATTAACTTGGAGTCTCTTGGGTATCAAGATGTCTCGAACCTCGTGTCACGCACTCTACGCAGGCCTGTTGGAGAGTGTGGGACTCTCTCTCATTTACTCCTCAAGGCATCTTCGGGTAATGCATTCTCGGCTCGAAGTATCCTCTTGATTTTGCATCGCCAAGGACATGTAATTTCCGTGTCTCCTGCCTATGAAACCGTCTGATCTGGTTCGACAGATCAGGTTCGACATGGAAAAGAACCACTGGGAGTACGCGGTACCCCTTCGCTCGATGTGGCTGCGCTGACGCGTTCCTGCAGATACGATATCACCGCCATCGAGAAGAGTCTCCTCGCCCAGAACGTCGTATCTGACCCGAGTGACGTGACATACCTGGTGATGCAACTCAGACAACTCCCAGAGGAAGCCAAGATGTATATAATCTGGGCACTTTTCTTCGGCACAACGTCAGTCCTGGTACTGCTCTCACGGGTAACCTCTGACAACATAGTAGGTTTAAAGTGACAGAAGTTGCCTTGATGATGGATTGGTCCAGTGGCGGCGAAGGCAACGAGGAGCCAGTCGAAACATGGGACTTCGCCAAAGCACTTTCTACGGTCAATGACGAATCAACGTGCATCGGAAAGTCCATTGGGGGGCAACAGATTGCCACTTCCGAGGGGTGGCTTGTTAATCGCGCTCGTGACACGTGCAGTTTCACCCATGACAGATATCGCCAGGCAGCTCAGACAGAACTGGACACGTTTCCGGAGGAAGTAGTGGCCAAGATGTCCTTAAAGGTCAGTACAGTGTGAAAGTGACCATTAAGACCATAGTGACATCACAAAACAGGTGATTCTCATGATGCTGCACGGTCCGTCGACGGATGTTTATAGAATCGCCGAACACTCAAAACGGTGTGGTGGCCCACACTCAGTTTTTTCGCAATGTCCTCATAAAATCTGCAGGTGCTTGCCCCTTCTTCGTCGACACGCCAAACGGGACGAGCTGGTGGAAGCCTTGATTCGAGCGGGTGAAGCTACATGGACGCGGGGGGCACACGAGGTACATAGAATTCAAAACCTTCGCACGCAGCTCTGACGTCAGACTATAGCTTGCGACGAAGGCTTTTGAGAACGCGCGGTCCTTACAAGACGACGATGCGTGGGTGCAACACCCCGAAAGGACGTGTCTAATAAGCCTACGGCTAATAGAGTGAGCTCATCTTTCCTCACCTTTCCTCATCCTTTGTATAACCAATTGTTCTAGGCTGGCCATATGGAAAGGTCGAGTTTCACTATCCCATATAGAAGGGGTGCTGACATAGGAACGCAGGAAACTACGACGAAGCACGCCGAATACTCCTGGATTGCTATAGCAGACCTATAAGCGTCGAGGAGCGGGCTCGGGTTTTACGGCTGCGGTCTCGTATAAACTGGATGCAGGGAAGCTTCAATGACGCTTTGAACGACAGTCTCACAGCTCTGCATATCCTTGGGATCGAGGTCCCGAAGGCCCCTACCAAACGAGATTTGGACATTATGTTTGAGGAAGTCAAAGCTGAGGTTTTAGCGATCGGTTTCGACGAGATTCTAGCAATCCCACGCGCGACGGATCCCCGAACGGACCTTGCCGTTGCCGTACTAAACGACGCAGGTGTGTACAGGCTGTAGTTTTTGCGTTCTTTCACTAACGGTAGACAAGGAACCAACGCTTACTGGGGAGATGGGTTCTCCGACATCATTGGGCTCACAGTGGGTGGTCATGTACTACAGCGGGGCGAGCTTTTGACTTTTCGGACGATAGACTATCAAACTCGCACTACGGTTCGTGTCACCATCACTTTCGTAAAGCCTTGTCTGGCCCAACTGCATCAGATCCGGTATGAGTCCCGGAACCGCGATGGGATTTTTCTGGATATTAGGAGGTACGAACCCTTCCATAGACTCACTCAGTATATTGACTGTAAGTAGCCTCCGCGGAAAGGAGGGAGCTCTATAGGTTCTCCGCAGACCTTGGGAAGTTGGCTTTACGTATCGCAGAAAAGCATGGGAGCAGTATGGACAAATGGTGCGTACGGAGTGAAACTGCTTTCCACGAGCGGTGGTCAATCCCGTGTGCTGTAGCCGCTCCCAAGTCATGTTTTGCGCGATGGTCTCAGGATATGACAACGTCCATTACCGCGCAAACCTAAGTCGCATGGACATTGCCCTCAAACATGGGAAGACAGCCGGTGATGGGTAGGTGAGGAAACCCTGCGTTCCTCGTTCCCTTTTCACATTTTTGCAGGATTTTTTGCGGGTTCGCCACGCTACACGCGAATGCCACGCGTTTATACATCTGCGACCACCGTAAGGGATCCACATCTCAGTTGAACGCTTATTCACCATCCCTCAGTCAGTGAATTAGTCGTTGCCGCGGAGGAGGTGAGCGCCCCCGTAGGGCGATTCCGGAGGTATCTGACTGGCCTTGGATGAAAGTCTCTCAACGACATGAAGCTCTGGTCCCCGAACGCTGAACTCGTCATATTGCTCCAAGGTAGGCCCAACGATTCACAGGTCAAGCTCAGGTCACTGACAACCGTAGGTCTCCTTAATTGCATTCGAGCGTTGGGGGGTTATACCATTGCCACGTCTCCAGATAATGTCTTCGATACTGAAGAGTTCGTGGAGTCGGAATATTCGGGAAACCTTACCTCGCTCGGCCGGATGCCCCCGATTACTCTGAACTGGTATGAGTTTGGTAAAAGAAATTTCGCCCCCGTTCTCACTCCAGTTCCTAGGTACAACGGGTTCAAAGTAGTTGCCTATTTTTGCTTGGGCTACTTTACAGAGGCGGCAGAACGGGGTTTCTTCGTATACGAAACTAGGAACCTTCACCCGAAGTACGTGTTGTCTCCCGCTTCCCGGTCTACAGCACAACTGACACAACCCAGTCACCGACACAGTCGATATATGCTATTCTTCCATTGTCTCGCACTGATAGACTGCGTTCGCAAGGGCCGGTTAGCTCCAGATGTGCGGCAAAGATATATGGACCAGGTGGAGAAGAACACCGCTTACATCAAGAAGTATGTTCGACCTCTTACAGCCTAGATTACAAATTAAAGTTACCCTCAAGGTGGCTCTCACCGTCGCCAGTAAACAACAGCGCATGGATCGCCCTTATCGTGCGCCACTCTATCCGCTCACCGCACTAGATTGTACTGATTCTTGTGCCAAACAGGACGCAGAGATGGCATCCTTGAACAACACGCCGGACGCATTCAAACTTTACGATGTGGCCGTCAAGTGTGTATAGCGAGCGTATGAGTTCGTTGATTGCTGACTGCCTGAAAGGCTATCCGTAAACCACGACTGGCTTATGGAAGAGGGTTACAGTCTATACCTGGTACGTAATATTTCACCAGTACCCGCGCCCGACTAAAGCGTAGCCTGTGTTGTAATAGCAAGGCTGCCACTTCGTTCGGTGCGGTGTTGAAGGGTTGGGAACTGAGTTGCAGCGACGGTAACCATTCCAATCACCCACGTACCTACAGTTCTAATCTCCAAATAGTGGTATACAGCGACAATTCCAATGGGGCGCGAGAGGGATCACGTATGCTTCTACTCTTTCGCGTCTTTCGCGTCTAACCCCCCTTAGCAACCATCTCTCTTCTGTCCTTGGGCCACGATCGCAAAAGCCTTTGAAGCGCCACACATTTTCTTCCGACGTAGGCGTTCAGACAGAAACCGTTGTCATCACACCAGGGATACAACAGCCGGTGTACGAACAACTCAGGAGCGCAGATATGATGACGGATGACTCTGAGTTAAGCCCGCTAAGTTTGAGCGTCATTGACCTCTCGTCGATCTTGAAGTGGAGCAAGGAGATATCCAGTGACATCAATCTCGCCGCAGGTAGGCGCTTCCGTCGTCCTCATACACATCCGTTCACACATTTTTGCAGCTCTACAACGCTTTACTGAGATCTCAGCCGGTAGGCCGCCTTCTCCTCGACCCCCATCTTCCCCGATTTGAACTCCTCCCCTAGAAATATGTGCTCCGGAGAAAGTGTGTCTGGTGATAGCCAGAGAGGCCGGCGATTATTCTGTTGCCACGACGGTGGAACCTCCTGGGGCATGCCACGTACATGTGTGAGTATGAACCTTGCTTTAAGGGACCCGCCTTACGTTCTTTCAGGAATTCCAAGCCCGTCAGGTCGATCAGAGACGCACTTCAGAAAGCAGTAATCGAACACGGTATGGGCACCCCGCGGATTCCTTTAATCCATATTAACGCTACGCAGTGTTGAATTCCAAGGAACCCCTTTGCTTCAACGATGTAGCATCGGATTCACGATTCCTTGCGGAGGCGTCCGAAAGTGTGCATAGATCCGTGATTTGTCTCCCCATAGTCGGTAACCGAGGTCAGACCTCCGGGGCGATCTACCTCGCATCAAAGTACCCATTCACCCAGCGCAAGGTCACGATGATCCACCTACTATGTCAACAAGCGACCATCAGCATCACAAACGCTCTACTGTTCCGATCTGTACAGGCGGGAACTAGAGAGAACCTACGAATGATTGACGCACAAAAGAAAGCTCTCGCAATCGCTCGTCAAAGCCGCGAAGACGCGCTCAAGGCTACTAAGGTGAAATATTTTCCTTGATTCATATCCAGTTTTAACGGACCCAAAACCAGATAAAAAGCAACTTCTTGGCATCCATGTCTCATGAGTGGGTTGTTCTGGTCATGTTCCCCTTTGCGTAATTGACCACACCACCACAGGTTGCGAACGCCGTTCAGGTGCGTCATCCTAGATGACGTTAGGATCGAAACTAAGTTTCCTCAGTTCTTTCTATGGGTTGCTAGACATCTTAAGCGGTACTGAGCTGAACCCCGGACAGCGGGAAACGGGTAGGGTACAACCCCTGTGCCTCCCTCCGAGGGTCTAACTCTTTTCCAGTTCAAACGGCCAAGGAGTCATGCGAGCTTCTATTGAAGGTGATTGTTGTTGGCCCTGACCAACATAACAGATGTGTCTCACAGTTGCCCGCTCAGATTATCGACTCCATCTTGGACTACAGTAAGCTTGAGGCGTCGGGTGGGTTACCTTCTCTGTCTTGCGAACGTGGGGTTGATAGTATGCACTTAGCCGTAAAACTGGACTCGTCTGCATTCTCCATCGAGAATATAGTTGCAGTATGCGGCAATTCCCGCTCTAGTGTTTTATTGATTCCATAATACCCATATAGGACTGCCTGGAGTTACTCCTTCCGTTAGCGGCTGAACGCATGGATCTATCCTACTACATACACCCCAACGTCCCAGCATGTAAGCAATAGCGAGTTTCTCCACGTTTGACGCTGATCATCTTTCCGCAGGGATTTACTCCGATTACGCTCGTATTCGACAAGGTAGTCGAACAAGTGTTTTCATCCTGTTCCAAGACTAACGCTCAATCCCCAAGTCCTAATGAACCTGATCGGCGTAAGTCGTGGCCGGTCCGTAATAGATATTGACGTTCATTCTTCATCAGAACGCAGTCAAGTTCACCGACCGTGGTTCCGTAAAGTGCACCGTATTCGTGGATCCAAGCAGACCAACACCTGACCCGGAAGTGGTTCCGATCAAGCTCACCATACAGTGCGTCGCGATCTCTATCACTGTCGCGGCCAGCTGACGAGCTGACTCCAGGGACACCGGGATCGGACTCTCGAAGAGCCATTGCGCATCTTTATTCGTCCCCTTCCAGCAAGCCGACAACTCCACGACCCGCAGGTTCGGTGGGACTGGGCTAGGTCTTTCAATATCGCGCGAACTTGCTAAATTGCTTGATGGTGGCATCGGTGTGACATCTGAACTCGGGCATGGATCCACTTTCTGGTTCGCGTTCCCCGTGAGCATATATCGCGGTCCGGAGGCACAGGAGGTTGGTTCGGTCTATTCTGCACTCACACCTGACCATGCTTATGAGGTAATAGAGCGCGGAGAAACTTGACCGTCTTAGGGCGCAACTCGCGGATCCTCGCCCTGTGCAGATTCTCTTATGCTCTCCTTCGGATACGACCTTAAGGCTCTTAGAGACGATGTTCGTCGGGTTCAGGGTGGCGTCGACTCGTACCCAAGTGGAAGCGCAAAGGTGGCTTGAACAGTTTGCAAGGAACACGGACAAAGTCGATTTCGTCATCCTGGACACTCAATCCGGAGATCTTGCGGATGACCTTGTCACTGCGGTCGACGCACTTGGTTTCCCCTCTCTCGTCGACACCAAGATTGTTCACATTTATACCCCAACTAAGGGGAACTCCTCCGGCACTTCTGGGAGAGACAGTTCGCACAAGGTTCTCCGTCTCACGAAGCCCCCTCGGACGCTGAAAATGTTGCAGACACTGGTGCAGCTGAGAAACCCACCGCCCCAGGTTGTTGTGCCCGCACCTGAAAAGATCGGAGGGGACAAGCCCGTCGAGGACGTCGGCGGCACGCGGGGTTTTCCAGGGACGAAGATCCTGATAGCGGAAGGTAAAGACCCTGGGTTCTCAACCCGCAGGTAGACTCACCCCCGCTGCCACCTGCTTAGATAATCCGATCGCACGCAAGCTGTTGAAGGCGCAGCTGGGGCGAGTAAATCTTCAGGTAGAAACCACCACGAACGGCGAAGAGGCTATCACAGCTTGGGAGACGCATGGTCCCGGGTATTTCCGAGCAGCCATGTTTGACCACCGTAGGCCTGAGGTATTCCTATTCTTACCACACAAAGCTCACTCGACTTCTCAGATATGCCTGTATGCGACGGCGTCGAAGCTGCTAGGCGGATACGAGAGCTCGAGGTGGAACGCGGATATAAGATCCGACTACCAAGTAAGCCCGTTGCTCGTGAGGCTCTCATGATATTCATTGTCGTGTCATCCGTTTTCAAGTTATCGCCTTGAGCGCGGACTGTCAAGAGTCCACGAAACAATTGTGTTTGAACGCAGGAATGGATGCCTTCCTCTCGAAACCTGCGAAAATGACCGAGCTTTTTGACATGCTTCAAAGGCTTGCACCTCCCCGTCCAGTGGACACGGATATCCCAACAGAAATGCAGACTTGCCCCTGATAGAGTGGCCCACTGCTGGCTCCAACTACTCCCCAAATGGACATAATGTCTTTTCTATTCTCTCCTCTCGGCGTGTTTTCTATCGTTCTCCCATTTATCTGCGTATGTATACGGATATCGCACACATCATTTCTACAACCTCAGCATACACGCATTTCCATCCCGACTCCCACGCGGGTTCACCGATCTAATAGTTTTCTAGATCCATCCGCACATACACGCTGCTTTCCTTGTTTTATCGAATCCCCCGCTATCGTTTCTAGAATAGTCGTGAAAATTCTACTCCATGCTCATTCTATCGGGGAAGTGTGTGACAGAACGAAGGGGGAACGGAGATAAAAACACAGAAGGCAAGTAGAGGGGTGTGATGGGGAAAAGGTATTGACAGGTGGCCTATACCTAAAGAGAAGAGAGTTAAACGGTTCGTTGTAAGATACAAATGTCCAGCACTGAGACGACCTGAGAGCTCTATAATGATACGGGTTCCGACTGGAGGGGATATGGACTAGCGAATACAGGGGTTTGAACTTCATGACGTCGTTTACTTGAGTGAGAGCAATGAGACAGGGAACGAACATGCGGTGGAAGGGATGAGAAGAACGAGAGGAATCGAATCATGCGTGTATATCATGTCTAGTTCTTCTGGTATCGCTTATACGATTTGATTTCCCAGTCTGAAACCAACGTATGTGCATCAAGGGTGTGAAACCTCTAGGGTGCTGATAGACTCACAGGCTTCTTGGAAAGTGTCCCCCTTGTTGCGAACATAGTCCTCACATGTGGCGAAGCCCGTTCGAGCGGCGCAGCTCTGTTCCTGACCGGGTATCCCCGATGCTGTCCATACGCCGCTAGCCCAGTCGCCACTACAAACGCAAAACTGGCTGAATACCGTTCTCCACCATCGACGGAAAATAGAACATACCAGAAGGTGGTATCGAAGATGGCGACATGGTCATAAAAGAACTTGAACGGATCACAATTAATCGCGGGCCATCTGGCCATAGCAAGACCCCAATTGGACGGCTGGGGAGCCTCAGCCGTGATGTCCGCTGGTATCGATCCACGAGGGAAGAAGAAAATTGAGATCCCACTGGAATCCCATTGCACTGATTCCAGTTGTGTGAGTTACGATCTCGCACTGCACAGGAGCGGGAAGCTTACTGGCATAAACACCTCCACCGATGCTATTGAAGCCCGCTCCGAAAGTCGTGTTAGAATTGGCTCGGACGCCACAGCCTTGATTAGAAGTGGAGCTGACGGCGCAGTCCATCCCACCAACGATAGTTCCGCTGATGGACAGGGTCCTGGGATCTGTGCTGGCAAGGCCGCAACCGGGGTTGGTGTGGAGCGTTGCTTGATTGTTCGTGTAGTCGTGCACGCCCTCGAGGATATCAATTTCGCCTCCAGCAGGCCAGTTCGGTCCTGTATGAGTAAGCATCATCACCGAGAGAAGCGATGATGTGAATCAGGAGTACATACCATTGCTCCAAAAGGCTGGCCATGTGCCACACCCGGTCGGCATGTGGACGGAGTCTAAGATGAGGAGACCGCCATTAAAGACGTTCTTCGAGTGTATCCGGACGCTCTTGCGATTTCCAGAGATCTTCTCGGTAGTGTCGACCTTCATGAGTACATTTCCGTCAGAATTGACACCGATGAGTCCATTAGCTTGCTACAAGCGACGGCAAAGGATCAGTTTGATAAAGTTTTGGGTATGCCCCAAGAAGGGAATCCTACCGCGTCGTCACGGCTAAGGTATTGAACGATACCTGTACGCGTTGATGTTTAGGTTTAGGGTATAGTAGTTATTGGTGTGGTGAGAAGTCGTACCATTGGTGGGATCTAGGGAGTGTGATGAGTGAGCGGTTTCCACCAAAGGAACGAAAAAAACCCACCGGGCAGGTCCCAAAAGTCCCAACCGTCGAAGAAACTTGCGCCTTCTCTATTCTCGGCCAATTTCCAGTCCGAAGTGAGGGTGGGTACTGGACCTCCTGCCGAGGAAGACCTGGAAGGGGTGGGGCTGGGTCGCCTGGAAGAGCCGGAAGTGATGGAGGAAACGATGACGCCATTCCCGCCACCCGTCGAGGTCGGTGTTGACGATGTCGGGCTCCGTACGGGACCGGTAGGATTGGCGACGCAGTATACGCGATTCCCAGTATCCGGGCCAATGATCGGCTGCTCGATCAGGACGTTGCTGAGGACGGAGCGGATGTCCCTCGCCAATCTCGCGCTCCTCTTGACGGCTGCGTGGTGTATCCGGTTCGCGGTTCGTGAAATGAGTGTAGCCTCCGACGACGAGGCGGACAGTAGACAGAGAGCGAGGTAGACGGGCGGACGCATTCTCGTTTGGTGTCCGAAGTTTGTCGATGAACTGTGGCGCGAAAGTCGTCGAGACTGGAGTGGTGGTAAGGTGAGAGCGGCTAGGCTCAGCCTAGGTAATATGTGATAAGAGATAAAAGTCGTAGCAAGTAGAATTGACGGGGTCGTATGGTGAAAAGGACAAAAGAGAAAACGAGGGTGCCCACTCTCACTCCGACTTATGACTGGATCGGCCAATGGCCGTGTTTTTCCCAAAGGTGACGCGCAACGTGGTACAAGCAAACTATTGGGGTGGACTACAACTCAAGTCTCTCGGCGATCCCTTTCCTAGTCGGACATGAAGCAAACTCGACTACTACACCTGCGAAAGCCTGCGGACGAATTCAACGAGGGCCCTGCAAACATCACAATCACATTCAATCAGCACCCCCACCTACCTCTAATCTTTCGTAAAAAAAAAAAACTCACCTGACGGGCCTGCCAGACAAGCCCTTCTCACTGTACGGGTACGGTCGCGTGAGCTCCATGGTTCCTGCAATGTCAATATGCGCCCAACGCATCGGCGCCTCGCCCTCGTCCTTGGCCTCGATGCCCTCCACAAATGCCTTCAAGAACAATGCGGCCGTGCAGCTGCCTCCAGGTCTCCCACCGGTCTGTTTCATAATCACATTAGCGCTGTGGTCAGGAGGAGAAAACCGGGACCCGAATTATTCTCACGTTGCACAGATCAGCGTTGGACGAATAGATCTGAGGTCCATACTCTTCGTCCAGCGGCATACGCCAGAACCTGTCGTACTCGACTTCGCCCGCCTCATGCAATTCATTCCACAGAGAATCGGAAGTCTACAAGGGATCAGGCAAGGCGTATCAATGGACGTTCAAGAAAAACGCACCGAGAAGACGCCGCTGAAGATCTCTCCCAACGAGATTATCATGGCACTGTAAGTCCGTAAGCACGATGGCCGTGTTTCAATCCATGAATCACATACCCGGTCAGCGTGGCCACATCGATGAGAGTGTGTGGTTTGTAATGGGAGGATACGTAGTAAATAGCATCTTGGCGGAGATCAGCAGAGCATACAGGCGCATCCAGGGAGGGACGTACCGGAAAGCACGAGGCGGCCCTCGGCGTCCGTGTTATCAACCTCGATTGACTTGCCGTTCATGGCGTATATGCTAGGCAAGCCATCAGCCCTGATTGCTTCCCCAACCACTGCAGGACGTACACGTCGCCAGGTTTGGTGGCGCTCGGACCGGGTAAGTTCTCAGTAAGAGGAGTGGCCACAATCAGATTAATCGGGAGCTGTAGCTGGGCAATCGCCAAGGCCGAAGCGACCACGGTGGCCGCACCACCTATTCGGGAGGTCAATGGGAATGAATGAAATCCAGGCGAGGGTCCAACGCGTACCCATATCTGAGCGCATCAACTTCATCCCCTAGCCGAAATGAATTGGTTGAACGGCATGTACGATTTATAGAAAGGATGAACTCAACAGCTCCGGGTTTGAGACTGATTCCCCCACTGTCAAAAGTGATCCCTTTACCAACGAAGGCCAAAGGCTGAGCGTCCTTAGCCGCTCCGTTGTACTGGCTGTATCGGGATATCAGTCTCTACAAAGATAAGAATGTTCGGTCGGACCGACATTTCAAGGAACTTGGCAGGCTCGGCCGTTCCATGAGTAACGGAGAGGAACGTCCGCTAGAAGAAGTTCAGAAGGCGAGTGAATAGGGGAAACGGCGTAACTAACCATTCCCTTCTCCTCGGCCCAGGCTGAGAAACCGATCAGTAAAGTGTGCAAACACATTCGAATTCGGATTCACCTTCATCCCTGACGATAATCTCCACGTTCGGAACCCCCTCGAATGCAGCCTTGACGCGATCGCAGAATGCCTAGGAGCACTTGAGCATTCTGTGATCAAAGTTAAGGGCGAAATTGTTCATACTGTTGGCGTTGCGATGTTACCAGGAAGTTCCATCAACTGATCAGGAGTGAGGAAATAGATCAAGACCGAGCTGGGTGGCACACTTACGGTCCTAGCCCAGTTCTGGGCTTCCGCGTACTTGACCCCGATATCCCATTCCTTTGAGGATTGTAAGGGTTCCAGCGCCAATTTTTCCGGGATCGGCTGTTCGAGATTTGGATCGAATCTGGACGGGGGCGATGTCTTGAGGGTGAACTTGTATCTGGCCAGATGTGCGCCAACGGCTAGATAGGATGTAATCAGGTTGGATGGTACCGGCGATCTGGCGAGGGCATTCACCAGCAGCGTGAGGATCGGTCGAGGCATCGATCTCCGCAAGATTGACACCGTCGAGGTCACGAAGTTCCTTCACGGCGCTGCCGATTGCTCGTCGGACGAACTCGCGCCTCTCGTTGAGTTTTTTGGACGCGAACTTATCCCCGAGAGATACGAGAGCGGTGACTTTGCCCTCTGGGGTATCGTAAAAAACCTTGGTATCTCCAACCTTTGGGGTTTTTTCGGGTTTTGGTAATTTTGACAACAGTTTGAGTTGGTCGACGCCGGGGACAGTCGTGGTTGTCGTCGCCGTCGCACCGGGCTGGTGAGGTAGGATGTATGCGGAGGTAGCCATTAGTCTGAATGGGATCCGGAGAGACGAAACAGGAAACCGAAGTTGAAAACACCCCATCACCATCCTGAGTTTTAGTCGCGGTTCCCCTCAGTCGACTCTCGGGCCCTGCAAGTTGCTAACGGCGGCGACGACGACGACGACGACTGCACGGGGTGACAACACGTCAGTCCCGACCAGAGTTCCCTCGGCTCGTTATAGACGCCGCGCATTACAAAAGCCGTTGTCTCTAACCACAACATTCCTGCTTTTGCAGCCTCGTCCGCCCTTTGCTCTCTCTCCCCCTCCCACTAAACCGGTCGACTCCAGACCGTCCTTCTCTCCTTTATTCCCCACCGACAGACAGAGCACCACCCCCTCCCCCAGAAATGGCCCCCTCCAAGAGCGATTCGCGCTGCGCAACCACTGTGGCGGCAAACTCGATCTCCGCTCCTCGTAAACTCAGCGCCCCATCGCAGGTCGACCGCAGGGTCTTCAAACTACCAGGTCCACCCGCCTCTTCCCAGAAGAAGCGTGGTCTCCCGGAAGACTGTAACCCCAACATCGATAACGTCAGACAGAGGACGGACTCCATCTCGAGCACGGCCACTGTGGAGCCCACTCGCGCCCAGTCCAAGATCCAGTCTATCTTCCACTCAGCCTCACCCTTGCGCCGCGCTTCGGCTGAAACTCCCCGCCAACCAGTTTCCGACGACTCTGCGAAACAAAAGGTCACGAGAAGGACCGTCTCCGCGAAATCAGCGATCCAGTTCCCGAAAGCCGAAGCCTGTCAATCGTCCATCCCCACCAGGATTGCTTCGGTGAATAATGAGCGGAAGCGCCTCCTCTCGCGTTCCGACGAACCACCTCAACAACCACGGGTTCGGCAGCGCCTTGTCTCATCAACCTCCATCAATACCGTCAGAGGTGTTGAGCCCGTGGACCAACCGCCAAAACAAGAGAGACGCCGCCTTGAGAGCACCACGCGCACCCGGATCCCCAGTATGGCCGATCCCACTCGCTGCGACATGATGAGAGGTGGTGTATCGCCCTCGAATACCACCGCTCAAAAGAAGACCCCGTCAAGCGATACCCGTGTTCGCAAGCCTCTGGGCCGTACTCAAACCCCGGCGGTCGTCCAGCAGAACAATACCAACACCCCTATCCTTGACATCGGATCAACTGCCGAGCAAATCCTTGCCAACGACGCTGCGACCTTGGCGTACCGACAGGGTGTACCAGAAGAAGATATTGTGATGTGTATTGATGATTTGGAAGAAATCCCCGATTTACCCCTCTCGCGGCCTTCGTCTGTTGCACAGGCGAGGGCTCAGGCCGCGTTCGACGCGGAAAGGTTCGATGTCCGGATCGAGGCTCCCAAAAACACAGAGGTTTGGGACACCATCGAAGAGTAAGCTTCACACAGTGTTTCTGTGCTCTTCTGACGCTCCTTCCGTTAGTGGCGTATATGCCTGGCAAGGGACGCTTTGCGTTACGGACACCCAGTCTCGAGCCCTGTACGAAAACACCCCTCCTGTGGACCGGATCAGCCTGGAGTGCAGATCTCGAGAGCTGCCGTCGTCACCCAACTCCTCGCTTTCCAAGTCCGACTCTCACACTCAAGATCACCAAGTTTCGTACCAAGGCCAGTCGCTGCATGAAGACGAAGTCCTGCGTGCCATGGACTACACCAAGGGGATTTCCGTAAATAGGAGATGGGACCGCGTGTTTTCCTATCAGGACCCAACACGAGTGGATTGGAAGCTCAAGTTCTGGGTCCCCATCCCGATGAAACTCTTCCATAAACTGGAAGAGAAACAATTCAGGTTACGCGCGCAATTGACGTTCAAGGACCCCTCTGGAACCAGCGCAAATTTCACTGCAGAGACGGGTTCGGTTGATATTACCATCTCGTCACTGAAGACCTCCAAATACGTCGGATCGCCATGTTCTCCGCGTTCTCCGTAAAGGAAACGGGGAGGATCGAAGAAATCGGTGGTCCGTTGCGTCGGTGATATCCCAAAACGTCCCTCGTCAATACCCTAGCACTCTCGTGTGCGTCTGCCATTGACCGTTTTTTTTTTACTAAGCTCCGAACAGGGAGCGAAGGATCAGCGTCCTTCACTTTGTAGCCAACCAAATGGACATTTTTCGTGTACTCTTATATTGCTTTCTCACCCTCCGGCCCTCTCCCTCCAAATGCCCTTTTCTCCTCCCTCACCTATGCTTGCCTTTTGCACCCCTCCTATCCCCCTTTTACAACGCAAGCTCAAAGCTTAACACCATCCCACCCCCGTCGGCCTAATCTTTCCCCCTTCGCTCGTGTATGTTTGATACTTCGCACGGTTCCTTTCTCCCCCTTCACCTGTGGTATAGTGTACTTCATCACTGCCAATCACGCTCGCTACTTGTCCCACCTTTTTTTAAAACCCTGGCCGACCAGACTACGTTATAGCCTACTAATTACCTCGTTACGATCACACGGAATCACCCGCATTGTGGAATGCCTTGGGCGGGTGGTTTCAATGAATTCTTGTGCTTGCACCCCTTGATACTACCGCGTGGCCAAATTTATCACATGTTTTTGTCATTACTACTCAAGGCGCGACATGAGGCAACGTGTCTACGTGAAACAAGGGGAGCATATGGGTAGGGGAGGGTACGGAGCCGCCGCCGACATCTAGGCTATCGTCAACCGTCGTGCGAAACGAATGACATGACTGCGGAACGCCAACAGGCAAGTATAAAGCATCTCTTGCTAGAGAGCGAGAAGAGAAAATAGGGCTTGATACTATATATAAGTGAGCGCACGAGAAGGAGGGGGAGATGAACGGGTTGACGGACAAGAATATAGGTCGGGGAATATCTTCGAGAGGGATAACGGAGTCCAGGGTGGGGGAGGAGGACAATAGTATAGGAAAGCAACAACAAGGATCGCAGGAGACCCACACGCATAGCGACAAAACTGAGAGGAAGAAACACGCGAGAGATGGAACGAATAAACAAAAATAAAACACGTTTAGTGGTTCTGGGAGAAGGCCTTCTGGACGCTTCTCCTCAATTCGTCATGTTCCCTCCCAGTTACGCTCCCGTCGACAGAGCCAACGGCATGTCTCTGTGAGGGAGTGACACCAGGGGTAATCGAAAGGTCGACGTCTCCATCAATGAACTCCAAGATCCTCCTGGACAACAGCTGGATCTCACCCTGGCCTTCAGCCGTATCCGTCTCTTGATCCGAGTGTGATCGCACGGAATGGGGTGTACCAACGGACGAAGAGGGTGTCGAGTTGCGGGAGGTGGCAAGTTGTCGGATGTGGGGGGCGAGGAGGGGAGAACTGCGGATGTTGGTGATTAATTGAGGGTCGCCAGACTCCAAAAGTTGAACGATCGTCCAGACAGCAATATGTTGGAAGGTGGCATCGGGGCTGGTCAAGAAGCGGTACAGGTAATTGTGCATTCCGCCCTCAGGCTTGTCCCAGACCTCGTTGAAAGCAGAGTAGTCATCGGAAGCCGTTCGCCCGTCCTTGGACGAGAGGTTTCCGAGGGCAGCGGCGCTGTTACCCTGGACTTCGGAGCTAGGGGAGTTGGTCAGTGGGATCAAGACCTCACAGATTCCCATCTCCAACAGTTGACCCTTAAGTTCGTCTGGGGAGGGGGTTAGACCGGATACGGTTATCAAAAGGTCCAACATACCACTAAGGGCAAGGACGGCCACACAGGCCGTCATCTCGCTCTGGACATTCATGGGGACTTCCAAAACCAGCTCCTTGATGGACTGAACAGCACCAGCCTTGACGATCGCCCACTTGTTCTTCTCAGAACTCGCGGCGAGGTTCCTCAAGGTTGAGATAGCATGGCATTGAACCTCCTCGTTGTCTTTAAATGCCAGTAGGTTGATCAACGGTTGTAAGAAACCAGCTTCAATGATCGGAGACTCGTTCAGGGGATGAATGGAAACATTGCGGGCACAAGCTGCCGCAGAGAGGATCAGAGGGAGATACGTTGACTGGAGGAGTCGAAGGAGGGGGGTTAGACCGTCAGCCTTGACTATTTCCAACTGGTACTTCTCTACAGCAGGGGATAAGTGGAAGATCCTTGGATGAGGAAAGTTAGGACTTACCGTCGCTAGCCAAGTTGCGCAGGGCAAGGGCAGCTTGGCATTGAACCTTGAGACTCGAGCTGTCCATGAGCTGGACAAGATTTTGAACAAGCCTCGGCTCGCTTTGGGCGAGTTTCTTCCTGTTCACACCTAACACGAGATGAGCGCCTAGGACTGAGTTGAACGGAATGACGTTCTTACCATCTACAGCGATATTACTCAAAGCAGTGGTGCAGTAATATTGCACATCCGTGTCTGGAGAGTTGAGAAGTCCAACCAGAACTGGGATAGCGCCAGCATTCACGAGTTGCTGTCTGTTCTCGTCTGGACCCGGATGCAATCAGTCGGTCGGTCACTAACCCCGCTGGGACGTAATAACAGACCTGAGTGTGTCATATTTAAAAGGGCACCGGTTGCGTTGCGTTGAACTCGCATATCCTTCGAACGAGCGAGTCGTGTGAGAGGCATAAGGGCACCGGACTTGGCGATCCTGGTTTTGTTGTCATCTGTAAACAGGTAAGCAGGCGCTTAACATCACGGGGGTCTAGTTCATACCATGTGTGGCGAGATTCGTGACACAACCCACTGCGTTGCATTGGACCTCGACATTCGGGCTCAGCATTTGGCGGATTAGAGGTTCCAAGCCGCCGAGCTTGACAATAAGGAGCTTGTTGTCGGCTAAGGAGATCGCGGTCAGGATCTGACGTCACAAAATCTTCAAAAAATCACCACGGAATACATACTGTTGACAGCAAGGTTTCCTAGAGCAGCGCTAGCAGCGCGCTGCACTTCGGTGTCGTGGCTACTGAGGAGGAAGAGGATGGGATCGAGGGTTTCGCGACCAACGGGCCGGACTTCTTTCTCAGTGATTTCAGCAAACGCGAGAGCGGCGCTTCGCTGGAGGTCGACATTGTCGGAAAACGAGAGTGTTGTCAACGCGGTCAGTGGAGGGCCCGAGAAGAAGTTGGTATTCGTGCGATCTGGTGTCAGCGGTGAGCATGTCGTAAACGACATTTAGGGGATGAAACTTGCGCACTTTCAAGGAATTGCAAAAGGTCCGCCACGGCCTCCCGCTCGTTTTCCAGCAGCAAAGGCTCATACGACTGGGACTTGTTGGACCTAACTAGAAACGGGAGGCAACGTTGAACATGGGTGGTCTGATACAGGAAACGAGGAGAGAACTGACAACAAGTCTCGCAGCAGCTTGTGATATTTCCCATGATGAAGGCTGGTAGGATGAGGAAGCTGAGGAATGACTAGGGAGGAAGAGGCGGGAGCTCTGGAGCCTGCGGTTTGTGAGAGGGAGCTGACCGTCGTCAGGTCAGGCGGGCGAGAAGCAGAGTTTCAAACCACGTGGTGTTCAGCCACAGCCCACGTGGAATTTCCCTTTTTGGTCCGATCGAGCACACCACAAGACCTACCGCGGATGCGAGCCCTGGCGAGAACGATGTCTCTGCGGGCCATTGCTGCATCCAGGACGCGCGCCGCCCCAATACTACCACCCGTAATTCACCTGAACGAGGTCGAGGACAAGCTGTGTTCACTCTTGGACGAATTCGTACAACATCTCGAGCAGAAGGATGGTATTCAAACGACCTGCAGATTTGCCGGTGGGTGGGTTCGGGATAAGGTACGAATTGATAACCCCAGGACACGTGTATCACCTTCCTGAGTCGCGTCAGCTTTTAGGTATTCAAAGCAATGATATCGACGTCGCGCTTCAGGATATAACCGGCACATCGTTCGCAAACCGCTTGGCCGAATATCTCAAGTCCAACAGAAACGAGTTCGTCAGAGATCCGATAACCGTGGAAGCCAATCCAGACCAGTCCAAGCACCTTGAGACAGCCAAGATGAAACTTTGGGGTGTTGAGTTGGATCTTGTGAACCTCAGGGCAGAAGAATACGCCGAGGACAGCAGGATCCCGAACCAAATCGTATGCAACGTCCTCCAGGACCCACCGCCACCCGGTCCATTGATTCCCTTTGCCGGCTAGTCTTTCGGTACCCCTCTCGTTGACGCTCTTCGAAGGGACATCACAATCAACACTTTGTTCTATAACGTGCATTCACGCTCAATCGAGGATCACACCGAGAAAGTAGGTTTTGTCCGGTTTAGCGCCTTCCACCACACCTCTCATACAGCTCTAGGGCCTGAACGACCTCCGTGATGGTTTGATCCGGACACCTCTAGCACCAAGGGAAACGTTCCTTGACGACCCCCTTCGAGTGATCAGAACGATCCGCTTCTCCAGCCGATTCGGCTATGAACTAGCTCAGGAACTGAAGGACTCAGCCGCGAGCCAGGAGATTCAAGTCAGTCTCTTATGTAGGACGCCGCTGCCTGGTATTGATCAAGTTGTAGAGCGCCCTCGTCCAAAAAATATCCAGGGACCGAGTTGGGGAGGAAGTGGACAAGATGATGAAGGGTCGTGACCCACTCCATGCTATCCAACTCATCCACGATTTGAAGCTTTACTCTTCGATCTTTTGGGCCTCGCCGACGGCCCTGAAGAGCTTCTCATCTCTTCCCGCGGACTCACTGCAGGCACTAACCGCCGCGACGATTCTCCACAGCCTGACAACAACCCCCTCTCCTTTACCTGCGATTCACTTGCTCCTGGCACGGCACTTCACGCTACATCCTTCAACCCGACCCCGTCTCTTTCTTGCATCTGCTCTCACCCCCTTCAAGGGCATCACGTACCAAGATCCCAAGAACAAAATTCACCCTGCCATTGAGGCGATCCTCCGTGATGGTTGTAAACTCGGCAGCCAAAACAATTACCTCGGTGGTATACCCACCCTATTTTCGGCCGCGGAGCTCCTTAAGAATCCCACTCTTGAAGGGGATAGATTTAAGGAACGTCCAGAGAGGGTCGCAATCGGTTGGTCTATCATCTGGTGTCGTACCTCGCGCCTTTTCACAAACACTGCCCAGGCTTGCTTCTACGTGACAAATCCGTGCATAACCCGAATGTGGGGTCGACCTGGCCCGTCTCCCTCCTGTTCTCTTTGGTACAAGAATTACTCCCGCTGTGGAGGACCCCGGAAGATTATGACGGTACGAGGGCGACTCCTATCCGATAAGATCACCGCTGATAAAAACAACAGCTGGGGAGGTTGCTGAACGCATTGAGACATATAACCGCTTTATTTCGCACGTTGAGGCACTCGATCTCGTTGGCGTGGGGGATGCGAGGACGATCCTTACGGTATTGACGCGTTTCGCCACATGGACCTGTGTCTAACAGAACTGAGTCAACCAACAGGGAAAAGACCTAAATGCAGTCCCGTCTGCTCCAAAACAGCTCGGACCTTGGACCGGTAGGGCTCTCGCCCAAGTCATGGAGTGGCAACTCGAACACCCGAACGGAACGAAAGAAGAATGCACCGCGTGGTTAGACGAACAGTTCGCAAAAGGGTTGGTTGATCTTTCGTCGGATCCACCGGCTTACCAGAAGAGAGTCAGGAGTGGGGAAGGTAACGCTGCAAAAAAGGTGAAACGCTAGACTTATAGGATATCCATTGAAGTGTCCAAATGGTCTGATTGTGGTCGAATAATGACAAAGGAATAATCGATGATCACCAGACCCGGACCCAGTTTTCTCTCAAGCATCAACTCTGGATACAGCAAGGACTGGGTAACTCTCGGAATATCTCGAGCCGGAATGTCGATGTCGGTGAACATATATATATATGGGGGACTGTCACCCCGTACCCCGCAGGAACCCCCGTCGTGCACTTCGCGCTTCCGGACTTACCAAGGATCTGTCCCTTCTCCCCGTCCTTCAACCCTCACTTCGAGTCCGTTGCCCCAGATTCAAAGGCCTGGATCGACAGTTTCGGGATCCTCTCGGGCCGCCAGCAACGTTACTTCTCTACCCCCGCTTTCGAACTTCTCGCCGCTCACACGTATCCATATGCCGATTGGGAGGGATACAGGACCAGCTGCGATTATATGAACGTCACGTTTATTCTGGATGATTACAGTGACGATGAAGGGAAGCGGGGCGCTCGTGCGATGGCGGATTCGTTCATGAGCGCCTTGAGAGATCCTACCTGGGATGATGGGACGGCTTTCGCCAAGTTGGCTCGGGAGTAAGCTCACCTCATTACCACTCATTCCTGTCACCAACACCGCACCACATTCAGGTTCAGGCAAAGGTTGGACACCGCCAGCGCCGTTGCTCGACAACGCTCCATCCACAAGTTCGATCACTACCTCGACGCAACGATCTCCGAAGCGGGGAACCGAGAGCACGGTACCATCCTCAGTTTGAAGGACCTCACAGAGCTTCGACGGGGTAATAGCGGTGTGGAGGTCGGGATCTCGTTGATCGAGTGCATTCTATCAATCGATCTCCAACCGGAAGTATTTGACCACCCCACCCTGTCAAGGCTGAGAAGGCTCATTGGCGACATGATTTTCACCACCAACGTGAGTACTCTCCTTTCCTGGACCCTGTCAGGTACTGACGGTTGGGGGGTTGAAGGACATTTACAGCTATAATAAGGAACAGGCTAGCGGCCACTCGGCGAATAACCTAATCACTGTGATTGAGAAAGAGCGGGGGGTCGGGTTACAGGAAGCCTTTGACGTGGCTGGACAGTTCTTCAAAAACTATATCGAAGAGTTTGTTACCTGCAAGGAGCTGTTGCCCAGCTGGGGGCCGGAGGTTGATGAAACGGTTTCTCGGTATGTGGCCGGCCTGGAATGTTTGGTGAGCGGGGGCGTCGAATGGACCTTTGGTGGTCCTAGGTATTTCGGAGACTCGGTTGAAGAAGTGAGGAAGACAAGAGGGGTGGCTCTGGCAGGAAGGGTTGCATAGTAGGGCGCCATATATGATGCATACCAATTTTTTCTCAGCCTCACCTCGTGAACGTCGACTTTGTGTTGTGTCCCTCCGGGTTACCGCGCTCCGTTTGGCAGGTATGGTTTATCCGGTGCCGACAGTGCAGCCGGTACCTGATTTTACTAGTTGTGGACAAGAGCGCGAACTATCGAGCTTGAATATCTGGCGGATTGTCGACGGCGTTTCCCCGGCGGAATACAGTCCCTCACACAGAAACTGACAGCCAGGCGCAGCGATTTACGACCTTTATTGAACTGTGGCGGTTTTGCTGCGCTAAATACGTGGGAAAAGGAGGGCGTGTGTGTGTGTTTCTATTATACACCATTCAGCTCGGTGGCCAGAGGTGTCCTCTACCTACTACATGAGAGCGTTCTGTAGTTCCTAGCACACAGCTAAACTGTAATCAAACTCCTTTGGGGAGGTACCGTGGAAAAGGAGGGCGTGGATCCGCCCTGAGCATCAACAACTGGGTCGTTCGCGTGACAGTAGCCGAGATTGGCTCTACCTATAACCCGACGGTGCGGTCCCCTAAGAATCAACAGATATTCGCCCGGACCCGAGTGTACGTGGTGTAGCCGTACGGACGGTCACATATAGAGAAGTCGAAGCCCGACTTTGACCGTGGAGGGTTTTAAGCCTGGTTTCGGGCTGGTCGGCTAGCGGTAGACAAGCACACCTTCTCCGTTCCGGTCCTAGAGCTCCCAGCGTACGTGTTACGAACATCCATATCAATAAGCTTAAAGGGCGGATATCTCGAAAATCTCGAAATCAAACTCCAGTGGTTCACACAAGCCCCGAAGGACAGGAATTATAACCAGTTCTAACTCTCTCTATCTATTCAACTTAGGTATTACATGGGGGCTGTGGGCGTAGTGAATCATTACGTTCTCGGGAAGATAAAGTAGCTCATGAGTGGAAGGAAGGGACCGACTAGGAGGAGGGGTGGGTAAAACGAAACGGGCCACCAGGGGGGAGGAAGGGCCGTGCCGCGAGTTCTAGGGAAAGTCCTTAGTCCAGAAGTTCGCGCTTGGCTTTGCCTTTGGCGACATCTGCGATGCCAGGTAAAACACCCTGCCAGTCCTCGGGCTCACGCGAGAACAGCTCGTCCAGAGCTTGGAGCTCACGTGAGAACATGAGGATCCTGGCCTCGAGTTCTTGGGCTATTGAAGGAGACCAAGGTGAGATTGTGGTAAGATGTGATAGAGAACGATCGGGGATACTCACACTCTGGCTCAGGAGCAGGGGAGCGGTGTTGCAGCCGTTGTGCCACGTTATACCAACGGTACATCACCCTCGCGCTTGCCCTGTTTGCGGCCTGTGGGTAGGGGACGGGGCGTGGGTCCGGGCTTGGGTCCGGGCTTGGGTCCGGGCTTGGGATTGGGGTCACCCTCGCGCTTGCCCTGTTTGCGGCCTGTGGGTAGGGGACGGGGCGTGGGTCCGGGCTTGGGTCCGGGCTTGGGTCCGGGCCTGGAATTGGGGTCACCCTCGCGCTTAAGCATCAAACCATTGAGTTC
>Ga0307511_10000554_pt1 | contig 40123 bp, 32 predicted proteins | sample 13_EM_MG_FD_200266 | JGI IMG/M metagenome (GOLD analysis project Ga0307511, IMG submission 200266) | Populus trichocarpa ectomycorrhiza microbial communities from riparian zone in the Pacific Northwest, United States - 13_EM | ecosystem: Host-associated > Plants > Roots > Unclassified | place... | reverse complement strand
CGCTGCCCCATTCCCCGTTCTTCTCTATATATTTTTCACACTGCTGGTCGATGGCGGCATTCATAAAAAAAGCCAGCAGGATAGGTGCGGGGCCGTTGATCGTCATGCTCACGGAAGTCCTGGGATCGCAAAGATCAAATCCGCTGTACAGCTTTTTAGCATCGTCTACCGTTGCAATGCTCACGCCTGCGTTCCCTATTTTACCATAAATATCCGGGCGGGGAGCAGGGTCTTCTCCATATAAGGTCACCGAGTCAAAAGCCGTGCTCAGGCGTTTGGCCGGCTGATCGAAAGAGACATAATGAAAGCGTCTGTTGGTTCGCTCAGGGCCGCCTTCCCCGGCAAACATCCGGGTGGGATCCTCTTCGGATCGTTTCAAAGGGAAGCTGCCGGCGGTAAAAGGATATTGCCCCGGGAAATTTTCCTGTACCCGCCACCGTAAGATATCTCCCCAATCCCGGTACCGGGGCACGGAGACCCGAGGGATCCGGAGATGGGATAAAGATTCGGTGTAAAGAGGTTGTTGAATGGTCTTGCCTCTTACATCATATTCGAAGAACTCCTGTTGGTATCGCGCTCTTGTTGACTCCCATTCCCCGATCAGTTTTTTACAGACTGGTAATAATTGTTTTTCAAGCTTTTCCCTTTGTGCTTCCAACTGCTGCCGGCCTGGAAATTCAGGCGGCAGATCCCGCAGGACTCCATCCCACTGATATAATTTCGAGGCAAGGGCGGACTGTTCTTCCGTAAGCTGGTCGTACTCCCGGATACTCCCGCTGATCTCAGACAGATATCTTACCCGGGAAGGAGGAATGATCAGTGATTGTGTGGCCGTGTCATGGGTATGAGCATGTACCTCGATCGGGCCAAAATGAATTCCTGTCTTTTGCGAGATGGAGTCCATCAGCTTTTCGAACAATTCATTCACGCCGGCATCATTGAATTGCGCGGCGATGGTGCCGACGATAGGAAGTTCCCCGTCTTTGGCATTCCACAGGCCATGATTGCGCTTATATTGTTTTCTTATGTCATGCAGGGCATCGAAAGCCCCGGCCTTATCGAATTTATTGAGCACGATCAGGTCGGCATAATCCAGCATATTGATCTTTTCCAACTGGGAGGCTGCCCCATATTCAGGGGTCATTACATACAGGCTCAAATCAGCATGATCCAGGATAGACGCATCACTTTGCCCCACCCCTGCAGATTCCAGGATGATAAGATCATAGCCGGCGTCTTTGCAGATATCGATCGCATCCTGTACATGGGCGCTCAGGGCCCTGTCGCTGTCCCGGGTGGCAAGGCTTCGCATATAAGCCCGGGGGCCGGCAATGGAGTTCATCCGGATCCTGTCCCCCAGCAGGGCGCCCCCTGTCTTTTTCTTGGACGGGTCTACGGAGATCACAGCGATCGTCTTGTCCGCAAAACTATTTAAATAGCGCCGGACGATCTCGTCTGTTACGGAAGATTTGCCCGCCCCGCCCGTGCCTGTAATACCGAGTACGGGGATCCGGATAGCTTTGCCGGCCTGATTTTTGGCTATCGGCCGCACCCCCTTACCACCCATCCCATTCTCTGCATTGGAAATAGCCCTTGCTATTTTCCGGATATCTTTCCACTCACCTAATTTCATTTCCCCCTTGAAATTTTCCGGATTTCCGTTCAGGGGGAAATCGCAGCTCTTTATAACATCCTCGATCATTCCCTCCAGTCCCATCCTCCGGCCGTCATCAGGGGAATAAATACGTGTAATACCGTATTGATGCAGTTCACTGATCTCCTGGGGTAAGATCGTGCCTCCGCCTCCGCCGAATATTTTGATGTGACCACAACCGTTTTCCTCCAGCAGGTCCTTCATATATTTAAAAAATTCCAGGTGCCCTCCCTGGTAGGAAGTGATAGCGATCCCCTGGACATCTTCCTCAATGGCGCATTCTACTATGTCCGCCACCGACCGGTTATGTCCCAGGTGAACGATCTCAGCTCCTTTTGACTGCAATAGGCGACGCATGATATTGATCGCTGCATCATGACCATCAAAGAGCGCAGCAGCCGTAACGAGCCTAACTTTATGTACCGGGGTATAGTTCATAATTCAAATATTTGGCAAACAAGCAAATTTAGCTTAAAAAACTAATGACTGTTAGTTTTTTAAGCCGATAGGAACAATATTGTGTTGTTCAGCATTCAGTCAGACCCGCCCATTTTTTTGAAAAAAAAATCGTTAATTAATAAAATTTCTTAATTTGAGGTCCTTGAGAAGGATTGCTGCGATACTGCTGATGGGGATACTGTTCTTCAACTGGTACGGTTACCGGTTACTGACTTCCTGGCTGGAAGTCCGGGCTGACCACCAATTGGAAGCCCGTCTGGATGAGAATAGCTATGATGAATCTCAGCTGATCTCTATTAAAGTTCCTTCCACGCATTTATCGTATTATAACAGCTCCAGCCGGTTCGAGCGTGTCGACGGGCAGATCGAGATCGGAGGTGTCCGGTACAAATATGTCGCGCGTCGTCTCTTTAACGATTCCCTCGAATTGCGCTGTATCCCCAACCAGGCGGCCATGCGTTTGGCTACGGTAAAAAATGAATTTTTTAAGGGGGCAAACGATATCCAGCAGGAGAATAGCCCGTCTAAAAAATCGGATTCACATTCCGGATCCTCCAGGAATTTTTCTTCTACAGACTATTATACGGTGGGTGATCTTTTTGTGCTGGGTAACCTGTATTTCACCCGTTTGCAAAAATCTCCTGATCGGGCCGTTGTTGCTATTATCTCTTCTTTGCTGGCTACAGATGAGCAGCCCCCGGATCCTTCCTCCTTTCATTGCTGAATTTTTTGCTGATCATTCAGTGCCTGCCCCGGTATGAAAGTCCGGGCGGTCCCCGGTTTCTAAAATCAAAGTATGTACAAATTTCTGGTTATTGCCTGTATACTGGCAGGCTTGGTAGCATGTAATACGAAAAAGGATTACGACCGGGTCTTTAAGGATCCGAATCTATATAGCGCCACGGTCTATCAATTGAATACAGTAGTGATGGGCAATAATTTCCCGCCGATCATTGCATCGCGGAACTATCTCTATGCCAATGTTGCCGCGTATGAAGTGATCGCTGCCGGCTACCCCGATCGATATACCTCCCTTGCCGGACAGGCAAAAGGGCTAAAAATGGTTCCCCAACCTGCCCCCAGCCAACCTTTCGATGTTGAATTTGCTTCCCTGCTCGCCTTCTGCAAACTGGGAGAAGCCGTCACCTTTCCCGCCGGCAGCATGAAGGAGTATGTGGACAGCCTGAAAAAACTGGCGCAGGACCATGGCATGCCTACTGACATTTATACCAACTCGCTCTCCTATGCCGACACCGTTGCCGCTGCCATTATGAAGTGGAGTAAACGCGATAACTACCTGGAGACAAGGGGAGCGCCGGAATATACCGTGATGGATTCACCGGGCCGCTGGGTGCCGACTCCTCCCGCTTATGCCTCCGCTATGGAGCCGCACTGGAATACCATCCGGGCCGTCGTACTGGATAGCGTCACCCAGTTTACCGCTCCTGCCCCCTATAAATTCAATGTAAAAGACACGAACAGCGATTACTATAAAGAATTGATAACTATTAAAAATACAGGAGACAGCCTTACGGAAGAACAGGCGCATATGGCAGATTTCTGGGATGACAACCCCTTTAAATTGAACGTATCGGGCCACCTGATGTTCGGTACGAAGAAATTCTCCCCGTCAGGGCATTGGATGAGCATTGTAGGCATTGCCGCCAGGAAGGCAAAAGCCGATTTCCCTACTACCGTCTATGCTTTCGCTAAGACCGCCATCGCGCTGTTTGATGCGTTTATCCAATGCTGGGATACGAAATACAGGTTCAACACGGCAAGGCCGGAGACCGTCATTAATAAATACATAGATCCTAACTGGCGTCCCCATCTGCAGACGCCTCCTTTCCCGGAATATACCTGCGGCCATTCCACCTGCTCTTCTGCCGCGGCGGAAGCGCTGACCAGTGTATTCGGGGACAACTTTGCTTATACGGATACAACGGAGATCGAGTTTGGCATCAAAAACCGCTCTTTCCCCTCTTTCCGCGCCGCGGCCCTGGAAAATACCTGGGCGAGGTTCTACGGAGGGATCCACTTCCATCATTCCTGCATCGTCAGCAATGAGTATGGCAGAAAAGTAGGCGCCCTCGTAGCGGAAAAATTAAAAATGAAGAAAAGTTAATGCATGAAAAACACTATTATTCATATTCCAAAGCTAACTATTATGAAAAAGATACTCTTATTTGCCGTAACGGTCTTTGTCGTCGGCCTTTCACAAAATGTACACGGACAAGGCTGTGTAGCCATTCGTCAGATGGGCGGCCTGAATGCCATGTGCCCATCAGGTTCTTACAATCTTCTCAAGGGTGATTTCCAGGTTGGGGCAAATTATCGTTATTTCCATTCCTGGCGCCATTTTGTAGGCACGACGGAGCAGCCTCAGCGCCAGACAACCGGGGGCGGTCATGGACCGGATGGTAAGGATCGGGGCAATGCGGTCAATATTTATTCACACGCTGTGGACCTTAATTTATCTTATGGTCTGACTAACCGTATTCAACTGAACCTAAGTATACCGTGGGTACACAATGAACGCTCACAGGTGTTGAAGCAAACTGCTCCCAAAGCAGATACATTCCGTTACAGCGTATATGCAAAAGGAATAGGCGATGTACGTATGAGTGTTAATTATTGGATTTTTGATCCGGCGAAAGCCCGTACAGGTAATCTTATGGTTGGCGTCGGGCTAAAGCTGCCAACGGGCAATTATGCTGCGACTGATAATGGTGTACCGCAAGCCGATGGAACAAAAAAAGACTTTGTAATAATGGACCAGGCTATTCAACCCGGCGATGGTGGTCTTGGATTCTCTATTGAGGTGCAGGGATTCACGGAATTATTCAAAGGCTTTTATGGTTTTGTAAATGGGTATTACCTTTTTAATCCAAAAGAATCAAATGGTACTTATAAATCTGCAGCAAGCCCGGGCCTTGCCGGATATAATATCTATGCCAGCCCTGATCAGTATTTTGCGCGTGCAGGTTTGTTGACTTCCGTATTAAAATCACAGAACCTTACCTTTTCACTCGCGGGAAGATTTGAAGGTATTCCCGCATATGATGCGTTCGGCGGTCAGGTAGCGTATCGTCGCCCGGGTTACGTAGTGGCTGTTGAACCTGGTGTTACTTACCGTACCGGTCAGCATACCATCAGTTTATTTGTTCCCTATAATTTCATAAAGAACCGTATACAAAGTGCGGCCGATATCGCCGATCAGAATTTACAAAACAAGCTCATCACAGATCCTTCAAAAAAAGTACATGTACAGGGAGATGCCGCTTTTGCCGATTATTCAATCAGCCTGGGTTATTCTTATCGGATATCAAAAACGAGAACACATACTTTGATTATTAATAAATAGACGTTTAAAAAAAATGAAAAAGAAGACAGTACTATTCCTGGTTGTGGTTGTATCAATTGCCTTCACCGGGAAAATCTATGCACAGGGATGCGTTGCAATTCGTAGCACGGGCGGCTTTAGCAGCGCAGGGAAGAATGCCGGAATAGATACCTCCAGCAAATGGCAATTCAGTGCGAACAACCGCTATTTCAGATCGTATAAGCATTTTATCGGCACCGACGAGCAGAAGCAGCGGCAGAAGCTGGGTACGGAAGTGATCAACCACCAGTATACCCTGGATATGGCTATCTATAGGCTCATCAACAGCCGGTGGTCGGTTATGCTGGATCTGCCCATCGAGGATAATTCCCGGTCATCTTTATATGAACATGCCAACCTGGGCCGCTACAAGACCCATTCCTTCGGTGTAGGAGATATCCGGTTCGCTGTTTATAGCTGGGTGCTGGACCCGGTGAAAATGCCTAAGGGAAATGTACAGGTAGGCCTGGGACTCAAGTTGCCTACCGGCAGCTATAATTACCTGGACTATTTCCATGTTACAGATAGCACAAAAAGGCTGGGGCCCGTAGATCAATCCATTCAGTTAGGCGACGGAGGCACAGGCATCACCCTGGAATTAAATGCATTTTACAATTTGTCCCATACGGTAAGCCTCTACGGTAATTTCTACTACCTCAGTAATCCCCGCGAAGTGAACGGCATTTCTACCGCTCGTGGCGGTGCGGCTTCTACGTCAGCAGTGAAGAACGGGAGCGATGTGATGAGTGTGCCAGACCAAATGATGGCCAGAGCGGGGGTCAACGTGCTGGTCAACCACTTTATGTTTTCTGCCGGTGTTCGGGACGAATGTTTGCCCGTGCATGACCTGGTAGGCGGCAGCAATGGCTTCAGAAGGCCGGGATATATTATCTCTGCGGAGCCTGGCGTTACTTATACCTTTTCAAAAGTTGCCTTGTATGCCTATGTTCCGATAGCGTGGGTGCGCAATCGTACGCAAAGCGTGCCGGATAAGATAACCTCGCAATTGACGGGCGTTACGGCGCATGGAGATGCTGCCTTTGCGGATTATGCCGTCAATATTGGCGTCAATTTCAGGTTTTAGTAATATACCTGTTAATTTTAAAATAATTTATCATGCCGATTCTTACAGAGCCTATTGGAAGCATTCCCCGCCCGGCTGAATTGCTGGAAGGAATGACAGCGTTTGCTACCGGGAATATCGGGGAACAGGAATTGGATATCTTATTTGACAGGGCTTTACAGGATACGATCAAACGGTTTGAAGCAACCGGTTCGCCCGTCATCACAGACGGTGAACAGACAAAGCCAAGTTTTGCTACCTATCCTATTCAGGGTTTACGGGATCTTGATCCGAACGGAGTGGTCATTCCGTTTAAAGACGGGCATACACGTCAATTGCCCAGGTTAACAGCCGGCCCTTTCCGTTACCAGTTACATGCCGCTGATTTTTTCAAAAGGGCCAGCCGCATTGCAACGCGCCCCCTCAAACAGGCCGTGATCTCAGCGTCGGCGCTGAGCCTGCTGTATCCGCAGGAAGGTATCGCGGGTTATCCGGCGGATGTATTCATGGCAGACCTGGTGGATGAGCAGGAGCAGGATATACGAAGTTGTCTGGTGGCCGGCGCACATAATGTACAGATAGATTTTACAGAAGCCCGCCTCTCACTGAAGCTGGACCCCGGTAAAGGATTGTTACGCTCATTCATAGACTTGAATAACAGGGTGCTTGACCGTTTTACAGCATCCGATCGTAAGAACATCGGCGTACATAGCTGTCCCGGCGGTGATCATGATTCCACGCATAGCGCGGATATCGAATATGGTGAGTTGCTTCCCTTATTGTTCGAATTGAAAGCGACTAATTTCTATCTCCAGTACGCCAGTGAAAAGAATAAAAAGCAGGTACTGGAAGTAATAAAGGAAAGCCTGCGGCCCGGACAGCGGGTTTTTATCGGAGTAACAGATGTATTAAATCCCCGGATCGAATCTCCGGAAGAGATCCGGGATCTAATTCTCGAAGCGGTCAGCTATATTCCCGTATCGCAATTGGGAACGACTGATGATTGCGGTTTTTCGCCATTTGCAGATGATACGTCCACCAGCCGGGATATTGCTTTTGAGAAGATCAGGTCCCGTGTGGAAGGTACCCGCCTGGCAGAATTGGCGTTGGGGATAAAACAAATTGCTGTTTAAAGATCAGATAACCAAATACTAACTTTCATGAATTTCCTGAATTTCACTAAACGAGCCCTTGCTGCCGCTGTTATGTTACTTTTAAGTACATCGGCACTCCGGGCACAGACAGATGAGGATGCTATTATGATGGCCAAAAAAAATTTTTGCGTGGGAGCGGTCTATAGCCACAGCAGTTGGGATCACTACTGGGAAGGAACCTTCAAACGGAATAACCAGAACCTGGGCACGGTCTCCACGCAAATGACCGGCCTGATGGGGACCTATGGCGTGAGCAAAAAATGGAACGTACTGGTGAACGCGCCTTATGTATGGACACATGCGACAGCCGGCACGCTTCATGGCCAGCATGGTATCCAGGATCTTTCCCTCTGGATAAAATGGCTGGCTGTAGAACAAAATATCGGCAAGGGCGTCCTGTCCCTCTATGCATTGGGTGGAGGCTCCCTTCCCCTGACGAATTATATCGCCGACTACCTGCCCTTATCCATTGGCCTGCATAGTAAGACCCTTTCCGGAAGGATCATGGCCGATTATCAGTTGGGCAACTTTTTTGTGACGGCTTCCGGCACTTATACTTACCGAAGCAATATCAAGATCGACAGGACTTCGTATTATACCACCGAAATGCACTACACGAACGAGGTGGATATGCCGGATCTGGCTTCCTTTAATTTCAGGACCGGCTATCGGAGCGAACGCTGGATCATTGAAGCGGTACTGGCTAATATGACCACCCTGGGCGGATTTGATATCCGGAAAAATGACATGCCCTTCCCCAGCAATAAAATGAACGCTACCATGGGAGGCGCCCATTTCAAATATAATTTCAAGGCTGTTACAGGGCTGTCCCTTACCGGAGGAGGCAATTATACCCTTGCCGGACGTAATGTGGGCCAGACCACCGCTTTCGATATCGGGGTCTTCTATATTTTGAATTTCTCTCATAAGACTAAACCTACTGTCCCCGCTAAACCTACTAAAACCAACTGATTATGCAACTCCCGATATATCATAGAACTGCCGAAAAAAGGAAGACAGCCTCTCCGCTCATAACAATGGCTATCGCCGCAGTGCTGTTCCTGCCGGCGCTGATCGCCTGCAACAAGAGCGTTTCGGACAGGACGGCTGATCTCCCGGCCCTCAGCCCAGCCGATGAGGATCTCAATGCAGGCTCCTGGAAGCCTGTTTTACTCTCCCGGCCGGATACATTCGCTGTGCCTGCCCCCGTTGCGACCAGCTCACCGCTTTATGTGGCGGACCTGAATGAGATTAAAGGCTACCAGGCTCATCTGAACGGAGACCAACAGAATAAAATAAAATATTGGAATGCCGGCGGAGTATTACGCTGGAACGAGATCCTGCGCGGACTGGTGGCTAAATATAATTTACCTCCTTACCAGAATGCGGACGGGACTTATCCCGCTCCCAATTCTGCTAACCCTTTCGCCTATCCCTTATTCCCGTTCTCCAATCCTCCTTATGCCGCCCGGGCCTATGCGTACGTCAGTGCCGCGCAATACGATGCATTAGTAGCCTGCTGGTATTACAAAAAACTCTATAACCGGCCGACTCCTTATAAAGTAGATTCTACGATCAAGGCATTGGCTACACGGACCACCCTTCCTTCCTACCCTTCTGAAGGAGCTGTACTGGCAGGTGTCACTGCCGAAATGATGAAGCTGCTCTTCCCCGATGAAATTGCGGCTATCCAGCAAAAACTGGAAGAGCAGGAGTTAAGCCTTATCATGTCAGGTGCAGCTACCCGCAGCGATATTTTGGCTGGCGAAACATTAGGCAGACAGGTAGCAGAGCTGTTCATCACCCGGGGAAGAGCCGATAATGCCGGTAAGGCAATTGGGACAGCCACGGATTGGGCAGGTTTTGTAACAGTGACCCAGGCGGCAGGCCAGATCCCCTGGTTTAGCCTGGAAGTTCCCAAACGCCCTCCCATGCTGCCCCTGTTTAATAAAGTAAAATCCTTTTTACTTGATTCCGCAACGGTGGTAGCTCTTCGTCCCGGTCCTCCCCCGCTGACCGGCAGTGACCAGATGAAGGCAGAGACGGAAGAGGTCAATAGTTATGTTAAGAATCCCAGCCGGGAAAATATGCGGATCGTGCAGTTCTGGGCGGACGGAGTAGGTACGTATACTCCCCCGGGCCATTGGAATGCCATTGCCACAGAAGATTTCGTAAAAAAGAATTTCAGCGAAGTAAGATGGGCCCGGAACCTGGCTCTCCTGAATCTGGCTGAAATGGATGCGGCTATCGTTTGCTGGGACACCAAGTATCATTATTTCAATCCCAGGCCGTCACAAATGGATGCCAGTATTAAGACGCTGACGGGTGTCCCCAATTTCCCCGCCTATATTTCCGGTCACGCCACTTTCAGCGGGGCTGCCTCCGCTATCCTTGGATATCTCGTACCGGAAAGAGCGACTGATTATAACGCTATGGCGCAGGAGGCTACGATGTCCAGGTTATATGGAGGGATCCATTACCGGAGTGATTGTGCTATTGGGGTGACAACGGGCCGGAACGTAGCTGGTTATGCCATTCAACGAGCCATCGCAGATGGTGCGCAATAAAAAGATTGCCGGGATGCGGCTTTCTTTTTAAAAGCGCATCCCGGCACATAAATGTTTTCTTGGATCATAAGCAAAAGCAAAAGTAAAAACGCCGCGATTCTTCGCGGTGTTTTTTTTTTAAAACACTCCTGCACCCGGCAGGGCCATTATAAATATATAAATTTTTGCCCAAATGAAAAAAATCGCATTTTCAGCCAGTCTGTTCCCTAACGGACAGACAGATTTATTACATTTACTTATACATTAATCGTTTAACCGTGGGAATATGAAAAGATCTGCCTGCTTCCTCCTCCTAACCTTATACACCTTACTTTCATCCGGGCAAGTTGCCGTTACTATTCCCCCTGATAAGATCTATGGGAAATTATTCGTGGACGTCCAGATGAACAAGGTGTTCGCCGACGGGAAAACTTTCGTGGACTGCATTCCCAAACGGAAGCCGGCGGACATCGTGGCCGATTATGAAGCGACTAAAGGAACGGCTGGCTTTGAACTAAAAAAATTTGTCGATGATAATTTTGAACTGCCTGCGGGTCCTGCCGATAATTACAAGACAAACAACACCGAAGATGTAGTGGCCCATATCCGGAATTTATGGTCGGTCCTGAAAAGGAATCCCGATAAGCCGGTGGAAGGCAGTTCCCTGCTGCCCTTGCCTTATCCCTATATTGTACCCGGCGGCCGTTTTCGCGAGGTATATTATTGGGATTCCTATTTCACTATGCTGGGACTGAAAGAGAGCGGAGAAATAGAGATGATCGACAATATGGTCAAGAACTTTGCCTACCTGATCGAGACCTATGGCCATATCCCGAATGGCAACAGGACTTATTACCTCGGACGTTCACAACCACCCTTTTTCTCCGTCATGGTGGAATTACTGGCAGAAGTGAAGGGCGATAGCATTTTCCAGGAGTTCCTACCGGCCATGGAAAAAGAATACCAGTTCTGGATGGATGGCAGCGATAAATTGAAACCGGGCCAGGCATACCGGCGGGTGGTAAGACTCAAGGGAGGAGATATCCTCAACCGGTATTGGGACGATGCCACCGTGCCCAGGCAGGAAAGCTGGCGCGAAGACTTCCTCACGGCACAACGTTCGGGAAGGAATAAAATAGAAATGTATCAGCACCTCCGTGCCAGTGCTGAGAGCGGTATCGACTTCAGCAGCCGTTGGTTTGCCAATGGGCGCAACCTGGTGACCATACAGACGACCGATATGGTGCCCCCGGACCTGAACTCCCTTTTGTATCATCTCGAGCTATCCATCGCCAAGGCAAAACTGATGAACAAGGATGATTCGGCGGCAGGCGAATACCGGAGAAAAGCGGTGAGAAGAGGGGAGCTGATCGATAAATATTGCTGGAACAAACTGCGCACGTTCTATACCGATTATAATTTCAGGACGCAGAAACAGAGCAACCATATCAGCCCCGCAGGCATGTATCCCTTCTGCTTTATCAATGAACATCCGGATTATATGAGCTTTCTGGGAAGAAAGGTCGCTGCAGTCATAAAAGAGAAATTGCTCAAGCCCGGCGGAGTGGTGACTACTGAATTTGATACGGGTGAGCAATGGGATGCCCCCAATGGATGGGCGCCCCTGGAATGGATGACGATCTGGGGCCTGGACCGTTGTGGTCAGAAAGATCTGGCGGCAGATATCGCTGCCCGCTGGGTGAAGCTGAATGAAAAAGTATATAAGGAGACGGGAAAATTGATGGAAAAATACAATGTGTCGGATATCAACAAAGACGCTGGTGGTGGGGAATATCCGGGCCAGGACGGCTTTGGCTGGACAAATGGGGTGTTGCTGAAGCTGATCCGGCAATATAATTTGCCGAAGGAGTAGCGCGAAGAATGTTGTTAATATCTCTTTCCAGGTCGTGTCGTTCTTGCCAGTAGTTTTGCATTTGAATTAACGATGGCCTGTCTATGAAAAAAGCAAAATTCGTCACCCAACGAATCAAACGGAGTACCCGTCAGATCAATCAATACGACAAGATCCTGCGCGAAAATATAGAAGCGGCGTTGCCGGGTCTGATCAGAAATTTGTTGGGCATCCATGCCGTATATACTGAGGAGCTGCCGGACGATATACAACATACGAAAGAGCGCAAACCGGATGTGCTGAAAAAGGTGACTGATACAAAAGGAAACACCTTTGTACTGCATATCGAATTTCAGGTACAGGATGAGCCGAAGATGGTATTCCGGATGGCCGAATATTATATAATGTTGCTCCGGCAATACGAACTACCTGTTCGCCAGTATGTTATTTACATCGGTGATGGCAATCCATCCATGGCAGATCATATCCGATCGGAGCACCTGAACTTTAATTATCAGCTGATAGCTCTGTCAGCCGTGGATTATCACTTATTACTTCGATCCGATAACCCGGAGGAAAAAATACTGGCAATTTTAGCTAACTTCGGAGACGGAGACCCGGGGCAGATCATAGAGAAGATTGTAAAGCAGGTGATTACCACCTCGAGAGGGGATTTTTCCAAGCTCAGACACCTCCGGCAGTTGCGGATATTGGCGCAATTGCGTAACTTAGCACCAGAAAAAATAGCAATCATGGATAGCATTGCAAAATACATAACGAAAGAAAAAGACATTCTCTACCAGATGGGCGAAAGGGATGGTCTTGAGAAAGGCCTTGAAAAGGGTATCGAGAAAGGCATCGAAAAGGGAAAAATGCAAGGGGAGGAAGAGACCCGCTATGAGGTGGTAAAAAATCTTCTGGTTGCTAATAAATTCACCATTGCCGAGATCGCCAATTTTGCCAATGTCACAGAATACTTTGTAAGAAAAGTGAAGAAGACAATAAAGTAAACGCTGCCGCTAAAAATATATCTGGCCCCTTTTACGGGGCCTTTGTTTTTTATTAAGGATTAATAAACTCGTTCCGTGCTCGTTATATTTGCCAAAATATTCATTTGATGCTCAATCGCTTTTTTGCCTTTTTATTCCTGGCGGTCTTTTTTGCTGCCTGTTCTCAGAACAATGTGACGGAGGACAGCAGCCTTAAAAAATATTTCGACTCAGCCGCTGTAAGCGGATCCTTTGGACTGTTCGACAATGGGCAGGGACATTTTACCATCTATAACTTACCCCGTTTTCGCGATAGCGCCTATCTGCCTGCCGCTACTTTTGATATGCTCCAATCCCTGATCGGCGTTCAGACAGGCCTTGTCAAAGATGACAGCGCCTTAATAGCTACGGCTCCCCTCAGGGCAGTGCGGCTCACAAGAGATTTGTCAGATAGCGTCATGGTAGCTGCGAATAAAGGTCTCGTCAGGACCGATAGCGCCCAATTGCTTTCCAGTCAGTTGCCGGCCAATATCCGGATTTGCGATGCACCCCTGATCACCTTGCAGCTGGCTTTTCAATATTCCTGCGAAAATGCCTTCGGCCAGCTGGCCCTGCGCATTGGTAGGGATACCCTGAAAAAATGGATCGATTCCCTGGGGTATGGAAATAAGAATATCGGCGGTCCCATCGACTCTTTCTGGTTGAACAATCACCTGAAGATCACTTCGGATGAACAACTCGGCCTGGTAAAGAAATTGTATTTCGATCAATTGCCCTTTTTCCAGCATACGCAGGTGGTCGTCCGCCGTATGATGCAGCGGGAGAGCAACGCCAATTACCAGCTTTGCTATAAGACCGCCCTGGGGGTGAAAGAAGACGGGCATGCTATCGGGTGGATCCTGGGCTGGATAGAAGAGAATAAGCACCCCTATTTCTTCGTTCTCAACCTGGAATCAGGGGGGCCAAACCTGGACATCAATGGGGGCGGTATTAATGTTCTGAAAGGTATTCTGAAGCAAATGGAATTTTTCCAGGGGAAAAAGTAGATCCCCGCCCCGTCGGAGGATTTCAGCTAAGGATTTACCCGAACAATTGGCTTTCTTTTTGCAATCTTTGGCTGTTTAAATGGGTGATCAACCCAAAGTATCTTTAAATTAGCGGCCGGTAGCAGCTGATTAGCGTTCACTAGTATCTAAAATATTCATGTTCAGAGTTCAACATATCGAATATCTTCCGGGCCTTGCCGCCCTTCCCTTTCTGGGACTGCTGTTCTATGCCCTGCTCAAATGGAAGAAAAAGACTGCCGCCCGGATAGGAGACCCCATCCTGGTAAAGCAATTGATAAAGAACTTCTCATCGCCTTTATTTTTCATAAAAGTGGTTTTAGCTTTTCTGGCCTTTATCCTCATTATTATTGGTGCGGCTAATTTACAGAAGCCCGGTGCTATGGAGAACGTCAATCGACAGGGCGTTGACGTAATGATGGTATTGGATGTAAGTAAGAGCATGCTGGCGCGGGATATCAAGCCCAGCCGCCTGGAAAGGGCCAAACAATTGCTGATCAGGCTAATGGACCGGCTGGAAAATGATCGTATCGGCCTGGTATTATTTGCCGGCAGAGCCTATCTGCAGATGCCCCTGACCACCGACCATGGCGCAGCCATGATGTATATCCGGAACGCCAGTCCGGATGTGGTCCCCACACAAGGCACCGTGATCGGGGAAGCCTTGAAAATGGCCAATACCTCCTTTAATAGCAAGGAAAGAAAATATAAAGCGATCGTGCTCATATCGGATGGGGAAGACCATGATCCCGAAGCGCTCAATGTTGCTAAGAACCTGGCGGCGAACGGAGTCATGATCAATACGATAGGAGTTGGCTCGCCGGATGGCTCCCCGATCGTGGATCCTGTCACCAATGAATTAAAAAAGGACGAACAGGGGCAGACCGTAATCTCCAAACTGAATGAGGCGGAATTACAACAACTGGCGGATGCCGGTAATGGGAGATATATTCGTATGGATAATCTGGATGATGTGTTGATCACCATGACGCAACAACTGGATAGTATCGAAAAAAAGTCGCTCAGCGATGCGGAGTTTATCGACTATAAAAGTTATTTTCAGTGGTTCCTTGGACTTGCCCTTGTGTTACTGCTGGTAGAGTTCTTCCTGCCGGAACGCAGGAATAGCTACAGGCTGCAAGCTTAAAGCTACAAGCGGATTATAAATATGTATATAAATTACTATAAAAGATTTATTCAAAACTGGCTGATAGCTTGCAGCTTGTTGCTTGCAGCTGTTTCTTCAATGGCGCAAAAGGAAAATGCCCTGATCCGCAGCGGCAATCGTTATTACAAACAGAAACAGATCGACCAGTCTGAAAAGCAATACCAGGAGGCCGTGAAGAAAGCTCCGGATAATCCCACCGCCAATTATAACCTGGGCAACGCTCAATTCCGGAAAAATAGCTTTGAGGAGGCCGCCAAATCCTACGAGACAAGCGTAGCGCATAGCACGGATAATGCCGGCCGGGAAAAAGGTTTGTACAATAAAGGGGTGGCCCTGGTGAAGGCAAAGAAGCTGCCCGAAAGCATCGATGCGTGGAAAAATGCCCTGAAACTCGATGCGAATGACGAAGACGCCCGGGAAAACCTCCAGAAAGCCCTTTTGGAACAGAAACAGCAACAGTCTCAACAGCAGAAGGACCAGAAAGATCAGAAGGACAAAAAGGATAAAAAGGACCAAAAAGACCAGAAGGACGACAAGGATAAAAAGGACCAGCCCCAGCAGCCCAAGCCGCAGCCCAGCAGGCTTAACAAACAGCAGGTGGAACAGCTGTTAAAGGCCTTGCAACAAAAGGAAAATGATATCCAGGATAAGATGAACCAGAATAAGGCAAAATCTACTACGCAGCCCGAAAAAGACTGGTAAACCGCGAAAACCCGGCAGAGTCCTGATCCGAAAACCAGTAATTTGATTTAATAGCCTGGCAACAGAGGAAAGCATTCCTTGTCGGGATTCTATCTTATTTTTGCGTTATGCAATTATACTGTAATTCTCTTACTCAATATACAAGGCTTAAGACCCTGGAAGTAAAGATCGGCGATCTGCTCCTGGGTAATTTTCATCCTATCCGGGTACAGACCATGACCACTACCGACACCATGGACACCCTGGCTACCGTAGAGCAATCCATCCGGTGCATAGAGGCTGGCGCAGAATTGGTGCGGATCACGGCCCCCAGTAAAAAAGAAGCGGAGAACCTCCAGAATATAAAAAATGAGCTGCGCAAAAGAGGATATCACACTCCCCTGATCGCGGACATCCATTTCACTCCCAATGCAGCCGAGATCGCGGCCCGGATCGTTGAAAAAGTGAGGGTCAACCCCGGCAATTATGTCGATAAAAAAAAGTTTGAATTCATCGAATATACGGATGCCGATTACCAGGAAGAGATCGACCGTATCCGCACACGTTTCACTCCCCTGGTAAAGATCTGTAAAGAGTATGGCACAGCCATGCGCATTGGTACGAATCATGGTTCCCTGAGCGACCGCATCATGAGCCGTTATGGAGATACGCCGATGGGCATGGTGGAGAGCGCTATGGAATTCCTGCGCGTAGCGAGGGATGAAAGCTATCACAATATCATCCTGAGCATGAAATCCAGCAATCCCCAGGTGATGGTCCAGGCATACCGTCTGCTGATCCGGAATATGGAGGATGAATTCGGCGCCTGTTATCCCCTGCACCTGGGCGTAACGGAAGCCGGCGATGGAGAAGATGGCCGGATAAAATCGGCGATCGGCATCGGTACGCTGCTGGAAGATGGTATCGGGGATACGATCCGGGTTTCCCTGACGGAAGACCCTGAATTTGAAATACCTGTTTGTAAAGATCTTGTAAAAAGATATGAGGGGCGGGCGTCCCACTCCGGACAGAGCTCACCCGACGACGTTGTCCGGTCTGCCATTCCTCCCATAGAAAAGATACCCTATTCTCCTTTTGATTACCGGAGAAGAAAGTCCGTGGCTGTCTCCACTATCGGTGACCACCATGTGCCCGTTGTAGTGGCGGATTTTATGAAGGCTGGGACGATCGGACACGAAGACCTTACCACGATAGGCTATAGCTATGATCCTGCCAGTGATAAGTGGAATATCGGGGACGGGGCGGCGGATTACCTGTATACAGGGCGGAAGACGATCGACTTCGAATTGCCCGGTACCCTAAAGGTTATCTGTGATCATAAGATCTGGCTGCAGACGCCGGATAAACAGAAATATCTGCCGCTCTACCAGGGAAAAGAGTACTTGCAACCCGGCGAACATTCCACCCTGCTGAATTTTGTTTCCCTGGATGCGGCCGGAGAAGGAACGGAAGAGATCCTTCAGAAGATAAGTCAGGATAATACCGTTGTGCTATGTCTCTGGTCATCCCATCCGAATGCTATGCCTTCCGTAAGGCGTTGTATTATGGAGCTGATGAACCGGAACCTCGACTGTCCCCTGATCCTGGCAGTAGAAAGCCAGGACAACAGCATCGATGAACAGCTGATCCATTTTTCTACCGAAGCCGGGGCCCTGTTCCTCGATGGGATGGGAGACGGCATCTGGCTGATGAATGACCCGGATAAGATCATGAATACAAGAGTAAGCGGACGTACCTATCTCCCCGCAAAGAACAATCATCAGTTCATCAACAATACTTCTTTTTCCATCCTGCAGGCTACCAGGACCCGGATCTCCAAGACGGAATATATTTCCTGCCCTTCCTGCGGACGAACCCTGTTCGACCTCCAGGAGACCACAGGGAGAATTCGTTCCATCACCCACCACCTCAAAGGAGTGAAAATAGCTATTATGGGTTGTATTGTAAATGGTCCGGGAGAAATGGCAGATGCGGACTTCGGATATGTTGGCAGCGGACCGGGTAAGATCACCCTGTACAGAGGCAAAGAAGTGGTCAAGCGGGGCGTTGACAGCGCCATCGCTGTGGAAGAATTAATTAATTTGTTGAAGGAAAGCGATGCGTGGATAGATCCCCCATTCATTGCCAATAGCTAAAATTATTCCCCATTGAATCGTATTGACAGACTGCATGCTATACTCACCCATCTTCAGAGTAAGAAACGGGTGACGGCTCAGGAAATGGCCGATCGCTTTTCCATAAGCCTGCGTACCGTCTACCGGGACGTGAAATCCCTGGATGAATCCGGCGTACCTGTTATCGGAGAAGCCGGCACAGGGTATACCATTATGGAAGGATATCGTCTCCCCCCTGTCATGTTCACACAGGAGGAAGCCGGCGCCATTCTCCTGGGGTCCAAGCTGGCAGAGCAATTTACAGATGGGTCCGTCAAAAAGCATTTTAATGCGGCGCTATTTAAGATCAAAGCGGTTTTGCGATCGACAGATAAAGAATATGTGGATAGTCTTACGGAGCATATCGAGATCCTGTCACGCCACTCTCCTGCCAGCGAGTTGCCCCACCAGTACCTATCTTTATGGCAGCAGGCCATTGTCCAGAGGAAGGTGGTGGATCTTCATTATCATTCCGGCGCTAAAGAGGAAACGACAAAAAGAAATGTAGAGCCCATCGGTCTCCTCTATTATGGATCGGCCTGGCACCTGATCGCCTGGTGTCGCCTGCGTAAGGATTACCGGGACTTCCGGCTAAGCCGCATGCTGGGTGTCCTCCTGAAGGAGGAATTCTTTGACAGATCGGCTCACCCTTCCGTGCAGGAATATATCCGGCAGAATAAAGACACTTCTGAACTCCGGGAGGTCGTCGTACGCTTTGACAGAAAAGTGGTCAAATACCTGCAGGAACAAAAATACATGAATGGTTTTGTGTCGGAAGAAGATCTGGGCGATTGCATCAGCATGAAATTTTTGACTTCCTCGGTGGAATATTTTGGTCGCTGGCTCCTTCAATATGGCAATACTGTTACCATAGAATCCCCTGCAGCTCTGCAGACTATCATGAAAGAGCTGTCGGAAAGGCTCCTGGCTCATCACGGGCGCCTACTGACATAAGGTTGTCACTCACCGGTCTTTTCTTTGTTATAGTTTTTAAAAACTTATAATATGAAGAAAAGAATATGTGCCGTATTTGTGTTCGACGGCTTTGCTGATCATGAGATCGCCCTCACCACAGCCTGCTTGAATAATAACAGCGATTTTGCGATCGAGACTTTTTCAACGAAAGGCCAGGCCGTGACTTCCATGAGCGGGCTACGGGTAATTCCGCATACCAGCCTGCAAAATACCGATCCGGAATATTTTGATCTGCTCTTACTGCCCGGCGGTGAAAAATGGGAAAAGGGGGACAACCTGGAAGTTTTTCCTCTCATCGTGGCTACAATCGGTAAAAAGCCTATTGCCGCTGTCTGCGGCGGCACCCTGGCGCTGGGTGACCTGGGTCTGTTAAACGACATTCCTCATACCAGTAATTTTCCCGGATATATAGAACGCTATTGTACGGACTATACGGGGGCATGCTACTATCAATCAGTGTCCTGTGTCAATACCGGCGATATCATCACTGCCAGTGGGCTGGCTATTGTCGACCTGGCTTATGAAATAGTAAAGACCTTCGGGATTTTCAACGAACAAAAAATCCTGGACTGGAAAGAGCTGTATCAGGCCAACGGAGAGGTACAATCTTTTTATGAACATTAACAAAGATAGGAGCGGACAGATCAGGTCATTTTTTGATACATTGCAGGAAATATAATATTCCTACAATATGGATTTTTCTATTTATCATTCGAATGAGAACGGCCTGGAGCTGGTAAATTTAAAAGAAGAACAAACAGGTACAGAAATAGCCCTGTTGCCTGGTCATGGGGCTTCCCTCCACGGCTGGCGTGTCCGGCAGAAGAATGAGAGCATTTTCAATGTAATCGATAACTATCACGACCTGGCCGAACTACAAAAAGAAATGAACCGGTCCTTCAAAAGTCCCAAGCTGTCCCCCTTCCCCTGCCGTATACCAGCGGGTAGATACGAATTTGAAGGGAAGGAATACCAATTTGAGAACCTTTTTCCCGACGGCACGGCTATCCACGGCTTGTTATATAACAAGGCATTTACCATAACAGCGGAAGACGCCGGGGATTCCTCGGCCTCCCTTTCCCTGGAATACTGGTATAAAAAGGAGGACAAAGGTTATCCCTATGACTATAACTGCCTGGTAAGATATGTTTTACATCCCGATAACGTCCTGGAAGTAGTGACGACGGTGACTAACCTGGATAAGCAGGTTATCCCTATAGCTGATGGCTGGCATCCCTATTTCCAACTGGGGGGAAATGTCAATGACTGGCTGCTGCAATTCCATGCGTCGGCCATCGTGGAATTCAATGACAAGCTGATCCCAACAGGTCGTTTATTACAATATGATGCATTTGATAGTCCCCGGCTGGTCGGAGACACTTTCCTGGACAATTGTTATGTCCTGAAGCCCGGGATTGTCAGCCCGGCCTGTGAGCTTTTTAATCCGGCTAACGGGTTACGTATATCCTTTTTCCCCGATGCAAACTATTCCTATCTGCAGCTCTATACCCCTCCGGGAAGGAACAGCATTGCCGTGGAGAACCTCAGCGGGGCTCCGGATTGCTTTAACAACAAAATAGGCCTTATTCTCCTTCCCCCGGGACATTCACAAATTTTTACAGCCCGGTACAAGGTTAGCGTTGGGTAAAAAATTAACTTGCCTCCTAAATATTGTAAACTGATGAAGATCCTGAAATTTCTACTGCCCTTATCCCTGGTATTTTGTTTAACAGGTTGCCTGGATATCGATGAGAATATAGAAGTAAAAAAAGATGGCAGTGGCCAGTTGGCCATGGATATGGACATGAGCCAGATGGTGGAAATGCTGCAGCAATATGTTGGAAAGGATGAATTGGCAAAAAAGGGAATGGATAAAATGGATACGACCATTTTCATGAAAGATATCGTGGATACCCTCAGTTCCCTCAGCGCCGAAAAGAAGGCTCTGCTGCGGCCCGGTAGTGTGCATATAAAGATGAATCTCGATGAAAAAGTATTCAAGACCCATATGCAATTCCCGTTCAGCAGCCTGGATAACCTGCAGAAATTATATGGAGCTATGAGCGATGGTTCTTTGGGAAGCACCCAGCTTTTTAAAGGGATGACCCCCGGAGGCCAGGATGGAGCGGGCGCAGGGCCGAGCCCGGACATCAACCAATTCAATGGCATTTATGATTTTACCTGCAAGGACGGATCGATGAATAAAAAGCTGAACCAGGACAAATGGAAAGCCCTGACAAATGATCCCCAGCTTGCCCAGATGAAACAGGCGGGACAAATGGGTGTCGAAATACTCTATACGACTACTATAAAATTCCCCCGCCCGATAAAGAAAGTGGACAATGCCCTGGCCAAGCTCTCAGAGGATAAGAAGACCGTTACGATCAAATACAACCTGGTAGATGTTTTTGATCATCCGGAACAATTCGGATATAGTATAGAATATTGAGTCCGGTTGACGTAATTTTGACCCTCAATTGCCGGAGATGCACTATTATTAAAGGTGCATCTCCGGCACATTAGTATATTTTATGATAAAGACAGATTTCCTCGTCATAGGCTCTGGAATAGCGGGTCTCAGTTATGCATTAAAAGTAGCCCAGTATCATCCTGATAAAAAAGTGCTGGTCATTACCAAGACAAGGGTGGATGAGACCAATACAAAGTATGCACAGGGCGGGATAGCTGGTGTAACGGACCTGGAAAAGGATAGCTATGAGAGTCATATACAGGATACCCTTATTGCAGGAGACGGCCTCTGCAATCCTCATACGGTAGAGATCGTAGTGAAAGAGGGCCCCGAACGGATACAGGATATCATCGACTGGGGTACCCGGTTCGATAAAGACTCGGAGGGTGACTTTAAGCTGGGCAAAGAGGGTGGGCACTCTGCGTTCCGCATCCTTCATCACAAGGATGTTACCGGGAAGGAAATAGAACGGGCCTTGCTGGAGACAGTAGGTAAACAAAAAAACATAGAGATTGCCAAACATTGGTTTGTCATTGACCTGATCACGCAACACCATCTTGGCTACCTGGTCACCAAATCAACGCCGGATATCGAATGCTATGGCGTCTATGTGCTCGACCAACATACCAAAAAGATTGAAAAGATCCTTTCCCGTATCACTTTACTGGCAACGGGAGGCAATGGCCAGGCCTATCGTACGACTACCAACCCGAAGATCGCAACAGGGGATGGAGTGGCCATGGTCTATCGGGCTAAAGGGCGCATTGAAAACATGGAGTTCATCCAGTTTCACCCTACTGCCCTGTATGAGCCGGGTATCAGCCCTTCTTTTTTAATTACAGAAGCCGTAAGGGGCGATGGGGGCATACTCTGCAATAAAGACGGGGAGGCCTTCATGGAAAAATATGATGAGCGAAAGGATCTGGCCCCCCGTGACATCGTAGCCCGGGCAATCGACAGCGAGATGAAAAGAGCCGGTACGGAACATGTGTACCTGGATTGCCGGCATATGGATACCGATAAGTTCATAGAACACTTCCCGAATATTTATGAAAAATGCCGGTCGATCGGTATTGATGTCTCACAGGACCTGATCCCCGTTGCTCCGGCTGCCCATTACAGTTGTGGAGGGATCAAGACAGATGAATGGGGGAGGACTTCCATAAAAAATTTATATGCCTGCGGGGAATGCGCTTCTACGGGCTTGCATGGGGCCAACCGTCTGGCCAGCAATTCCCTGCTGGAGGCGCTCGTATTCGGCCACCGTTGCTACCTGGACAGTGTTCAACGGCCGGACGGTATTTCCTTTCAGGAGTCTATCCCCGATTGGAATCCCGGAGGCACCACGGAGCCAAAGGAAATGATCCTTATTACACAAAGTCTGAAGGAATTGCAGCTCCTGATGAGCGATTACGTGGGGATCGTACGCACCAATGTGCGTTTGCAAAGGGCTATGAAAAGGCTGGATCTCTTACACGAAGAAATAGAAGCTTTATATGAGGCTACCGCCGTGTCTCCGCAATTATGCGAAGTGCGTAACCTGATCACCGTAGGCTACCTGATCGTTAAAGAAGCCCAGTTCCGCAAAGAGAGCCGGGGACTGCATTATAATACGGATTATCCCGTGAAGAGTCCTTTGGTGCAGAATATCGTATTGTAGCCCCCAGAACTTCGTCCTGAACCCTGTTCAGGACTTGTTCGTAACCTTCGCTTCGCTTGGTTATCCCTAAAGGGGGTGGATTACCTTACAATAATAAAGCTTCCTTTCAGCGGGAAAGTCTCTCCGTTATCGCATATCATTTCTGTAAGGTATACATAGGTACCGGTCTCTACCGGATTACCTTTAAAGGTCCCATCCCATCCTGCCGACGGATCGCCAATATTGAAATTAGCGTGTTGAAAGATCATTTCTCCCCATCGGTTGAATATACGCAGGTACTTGATGATGCGTATTCCTCTGCCCTTGATATAAAAGATTTCATTTTTGCCGTCGCCATTCGGGGTAAAGCTATTGGGAATGTAGACTCGTCCTTCGTCACAGATAAGCTTAAGGGATAGGGTATCCGAGGCCGGGCACCCATATTGGGTCTTCCCGGTGACCACATAATGCATGGAAGACCGGGGAGTACAGACTGGTGAAGAACAATCCGAGCAACTGAGCCAGTCAGACGGAGACCAGCTCCACTCTGTTACGTCACTGCTGCCTGTTGCTTCCAGGGTCAATGTAGATCCTGTCAGTACCTGAATATCGGGGCCTACATTCACCGTGGGAGAAGGGGTCATGTGAATGCTTACGGTGGCGGTGTCTGTATAACATTGATAAGAATCATATCCTACCACCGTATATATGGCTTGCAGAGGCGGCTGGGCCAGGGGATCAGCCACCTGGTTGTTATTCAGGCCCGTGGCATTGATCCAGTTATAAGAGGCTGCTCCGCCTGCTTGTAATTGGACAGGCAGGTCCGGGCAGGCAAAGGCCTCGTTCGCCATTTGTAGCTGAAAAGGTTGTGGATCCACCACCAATACGGTATCTGTCATCTCCCTTATACATCCGTAAGGAGATGTTACCTGTAAAGTAAGTGGATACCTGCCGGCATGCAGATAGGTGAATGCCGCGGTGACAGTATTGGAAGTATCTCCCGGGATTCCTGTCCCAAAACTCCATTTGTATTGTAAAAGTTGCTGCAATTGATCGGAGGCTATGCTTTGTATGGCGGGGTCCAGGGACATCAGGGTGGAATCGCATACATGAGGAGGCATATTTTTTATACCTATATGCAGACTGTCAATAGTAATTGGCTTGTCCAGAACGGAAGTGGTAGAGCAGCCATTCTGATCCTTCATGATCAGGGCGGGCGTATACAGCCCTCCCGTCAGGTATTGGTGAACGGCAAAAGTGTCCTGTGTCTGGTCCAGGGCGCCGTCTGCAAAATCCCAGGTAAAGGAGCTGGCATTCTTTACTACGGCGCTTAGCGTGACGGATTGTCCGATACATCCTGATAGGGTATCTGCCTGTAATTTGGCATAAGGTCCGTTTATGGTAATGGTATTGACCGTGGAATCACTCGCCCCATTATTGCCATAGCCATACAGGACAACGTTGTAAACGCCCGGTTGATAATAAGTATGGCTGGGATAGCCCTGGTTATCCGCCGTACTGCCGTCTCCGAAGTCCCAGGATACGGTATTGGCATTTATCGAAGTATTGGCAAACCGGATCACCACCGGAGGACAACTGTTATTATTGATATAAGAGCTGGTATAGCTGAAAGAAGTATGGACTGTTTTTACATAGATCACCTGGATGGCAGTATCGACGCATAACAGGGAGGTGTTTTGCGCGATCAGTTTCACCGTATCCGTACTGATACTGCTATAGCTATGTGATGGATAAGTAGCGGGAGAACTACTGCCATCCCCGAAACTCCATTGGTATTGGGTATTATAAGATCCTGTATTATTGGTGTTATTATAAAAATAGATCATCGTATTGGGAGATACGGCTGTCGGATAATAAGAGAATGCGGCCTTCGGACCATACACCTGGACAGCGCTTGTGTAGGACGGGCTGCTGGCATAACAGCCATCTGCATCTGTTACCGTAAGAACGGGATAATAATTGCCGGGGTCCGGATATAAATGAGAAATGGCGCCACCCTGAGAGCGCGTCTCCGTCTGCCCGTTTCCGAAATTCCATTGCCAGCTCCGGATAGGAACATTATTAGTCCCGTGGGCGGTTTCCTGTAATACGACAGGCGATTTAAAACATACATTATTGGTCGTGATCGTGTACCCCGATACAGGGCCTTTTATTTTCAGGAGTATATAATTGGTGATATCCTGGCAACCGAAACCGCTGGATATCAATATGGCCCTGAGATCGGACTGCCCGGTTGTCAGTCCTTGTAGAGCACCATTATAGCGATTGGCTCCCAGATAAACGCCTGGCGGGGTATAGTTTCCCGTGTAATTCGAGCCGTCTCCGTATTGCCAACTGAAATTATAGCTGTAAAGAGAAAAGGGCGAAGGAGCAGGGTTCACCTCCAGGTTCGAAATCTGGACATTTAAGATATCGCTGGCACAGATCTCTTTGGGGACGGCGGAGAGCAGGGGCGTCTGTTTTAGCAATACACCGACCGCGGTAGAATCTTTGGTGGTACATTGCCCGTTAGTAGTGGTCAGATAAGCTTCATAGATGCCTGTTTTGGTGTACAGGTGCTGCACGGACGGCTGATCTGTATTCAGGGAGAGAGGGCTGCTGCCATCCCCGAAATCCCACGTCCACCCGAGGGCTCCCTTTGATTGTTGCATAAGAGTGACGAGACCGCGGGTGTCATTGCAGGTATTGAGGTGTCCGGTTATTTTGGGGAAAGGTGGTAATACGTTAAGGTAAGCAGTTTTTGTCACCGTGTTGCTGCAAAGCTCATTGGAGACGGTCAATGTAATCGTGTACTGGCCAACGTCATGATATTGCCAGACTGGACCGGATGAATTACTGATGCCGTTATTGTCTCCGAAATTCCAGGACCAGCTACTGATGGGTCCTTTGGAGAGGTCAGTAAAATGCACCGGGGTATTCCCGCAAATAGTCGTGCCTGGGTAGACGGCAAAATCAGCTACCGGCATTTGATACACGTGAATGGAACTGTATTCGGCCACCCCCTGGCAGCCATTCCTGGTAGTATAATTCAGGTGTATGATATAGGTCCCGGATATGGTGTAATGATGGACGGGGCGGGCATCGGTGGAAGTTCCCCCATCCCCGAAATCCCATTTATAACCGGTGACCGGATCGTTATTGCTGCTCGCTGCGAAACCTATGCTAAAATCTCCGCAGGAGATGGTACCGCTCTGGCTGGTTGAACTAAACCAGGAGATGAAGACGGTGGGTTTATAGGTGCTGATCGGCTTGCTGGTGCTGCTGCTGCATCCGGCGGCATTGGTAATGGTAAGCTGGATAGAATAGTTCCCTTCGGAATTGTAGGTATAAGAAGAAGCCGGCTGAGTGGTGGTGGCGCCGGGAAGTGAGGTGCCGAAATTCCATTGCCATTTTACAGCGGTCGAACTGTTGTCTTTGACATCGACGGTGACCGGAGCTCCGCACGTGCTCTCCATGTTGACCAGGAAATCGGTAACGATGGGCGCTGTCTGGATATTGACCTGTTTGGATACGGACTGCTGGCAGGTTCCGTATGTATTGGTCAGGGTGACGGTCTCTGTTCCGGTCGCATTGAAATAATGATAGGCAGACCCGCCGCCATACGTATACGCATAACTGCCATCATCGAATTTCCAGACGCCGGAATTGGATTTTGGCGTGCTCAGATCCTGGAAAACAGTTGCTGCACCCTGACAGACCGGGCTGGGCGCACTGAAATCCGTAGTGAAATTCGCTACATTGATGAGCCCTGTCTGTGTAATGACATCCGTGCATCCTCCCGCGCCTGTGACGGATAGTTTTATGGTATAGACCCCTTTTTTGTTGAATACATGGGATGGGTCTTTATCCGTGGAGCTGGTGCCGTCTCCGAAATCCCAGTTATAGGTGATGGGAGTTCCGCCTGTACTGGTATTGGTGAACTGAACGGCATCAGTGACCTGGCATAAGGTTGTCTTGTCAACGGTAAATCCGGCTTTTACAGCCGGAGAGATGACGACGGCCTGCTTTTGCAGGGTATTATAACATCCATAACTGTTCGTGACAGTGAGACTTACGGCAACAGTCTGTGCAAAATTATAAGTGTGGGTGACCTGCCCGATCCCAGTCCCTGCCTGCGTGGTTCCGTCTGCGAAATCCCAGAAATAATTGGCGATGGTCCCATCCCCGGCTGATGAGCTACTGCTGAAATTTACCGGTAGAGGGAGGCAGCCCTTTGCGGGAGAGGCGGAGAAATCCACGGTGGGCTTTTTGTAGACGGTGATAGTCTGACTGCTGGTGGAGGTTTGCGAGCCATCTTTAACGGTCAGGGTAATCGTATACGTTTGTTCGTTAATATAAGTGCTGCCTGGATTGGGTAGGGAAGAAACTTTGGTATTTCCCAGATCCCAGCTGTAGGTGGCAGCGGGAGATGCCCCGGTCGTAGTATTGGTAAAAGAGACCGTCAGCGGAGAGCAGCCGCCATTTGTATTGGGCTTGAAGCCCGCTTTTAACTGCGCTCTTACCGCGCCTGCCGGTAAAAGTAAGAGCGCTAAGAAACAATGCTGGAACAGATGTTTTTTAACAAAAGGCAACAGGGGCATTCCTATAGGAATTTGATTTTAAAAGGGTTTTGTAAGATAAGGGATGAAATCGAAACGGGCAAGCACCCCCCAACCCCAACCCCCCAACCCCCTAAAGGGGGAGTTATGAATACAGAGGACATATATAAAAAGATTAGATCATATAAGTATTTATTTAATACTCCCCCTTTAGGGGGTTGGGGGGTGTTGTATCTTTGCGTTCATGAACACTTCCTCCCCTTCTTCCATTACCAGGGCTATGATCTTTGCTGCGGGCCTGGGTACGCGCTTCAAGCCCTGGACCGACCGGCACCCGAAGGCCCTTGCAATGGTCAATGGAAAGAGTCTGCTGCAACGGAATATCGAATACCTGCAACAATATGGGATCAGGGACCTGGTCATCAATATCCATCATTTCGGCGAACAGATAAGGGATGCCCTCTCTTCCAATAGGGGATGGGGCAGTCATATTACGATCAGTGATGAGACGGAGCAGGTGCTGGAGACAGGAGGGGGATTAAAAAGAGCCCGCCCCTACCTGGAAGGCGCTCCCTTCCTCCTTATGAATGTGGATATTCTGACGGACCTTAATTTGTCCGAAATGATCCGGGACCATTTTCAGCATCGTCCTTTAGCCACGCTGGCTGTGACTGACCGTACGACTTCCCGGTATTTTTTATTTGATGAGGGGCAACAATTGTGCGGATGGCGGAATGTAAAGACCGGCGAGGAAAAAATGGCCAGGCCTGGCGCCTCACTGCTCATCCAGAAAGCGTTTAGCGGCATTCATATAATTGACCCGGCCATTTTCCCCCTGATCCGGTCGGAAGGAAAATTCTCCATCGTGGATCTCTATCTTAAGCTGGCTTCCACTGAGGCAATAAGAGGGTTTGATCACAGTCATTCCAGGTTGATCGATGTGGGGAAGCCGGAATCCGCGCAGGAAGCTGCGCGTATGTTCCCTTAGATATGGGTTGCCTAAGACGCTGGAAGCGTATTGTCTGAAGGACAGACATTATTATTTTGTCATTAAATTTAAAGAAGATCCGACAGTTTGGGAACAGCAAGAACTAACTTTATTGTTATCTAAACCAGGCTTTTATGCAAAAGGCTCTTCGATTTTTTTCTATCAGTTTTCTATTCGTTACGGTAATTACACAAGGCCGTGCGCAGCAGCGGCCGGGACCGGAAGCAGGGCCCGGATCAAAGGTGATGCTGCCGAATGGCTGGTCGCTTACTCCTGCCGGTCATAGCCTTCCCTTAGGTGATCTGCCATTGAATATAGCTGTGTCCTCCTCTAAGCGCTACCTGGCCGTAACCAATAACGGGCAGAGCACGCAGACCCTGCAGCTCATCGATGCCGTGAAGGAGAAGATCATTGACAGTGTAATAATCCCTAAATCCTGGCTGGGATTGAAATTCAGCGCAGACGGCCGGTTCTTATATGCTTCCGGCGGGAATGATAACTGTATTTTGAAATATGCGATCAATTATAAGGCCCATCCTGGAACTGTCGGGACTGATAGGATGTCTTCCGGTTTGGCCGATCCAGACAGTCATGCCCTGGTCCTGGTGGATAGTATATTTCTGGGTAAAAAATGGCCGGAGAAAATTTCTCCGGCGGGACTTGATATCGACGACAGGAAAGAGTTGCTATATGTCGTTACGAAAGAAAATAATTCCCTCTATATCCTGAGCATGGCTACAAAATCCGTTATCCAAAAGGTGGAATTGGGAGGAGAAGGATATACCTGCCGTCTATCCCCTGATAGAAAAGCCCTTTATATTACCTGCTGGGGTTGTGATAAGGTATTGATTTTTGATACGGAGAGCCGGTCTTTTTCCGGAGAGATTGCGGTCGGGGACAATCCCAATGATCTGTGTATGACCCGGAACGGTCGCTGGCTTTTTGTGGCCAATGCAAATGACAACTCCGTTTCAGTGATCGATCTGCAACAGAAGAAAGTGCTGGAGACGCTCAATGCCGCTCTGTATGCCGATGCACGTCCCGGGTCTACGACGAACGCGCTTGCATTGAGCGAAAATGAAAAGACGCTCTATGTCGCTAATGCGGACAATAATTGTCTCGCGGTATTTGATGTGAGCCGGCCCGGTTCGGGTGAATCCCGGGGATTTATCCCGGTCGGCTGGTATCCTACGGCTGTCCAGGTGATCGGGAAAAAGATCTGGGTTGCCAATGGGAAAGGACTCTCCTCAATGGCAAACCCAAATGGTCCGAACCCCTATAGCAAGAAAGAAGAAGTAACGTATCAGCAAGGGGATAGTAGAAAACCCCGTACGGTGCAATATATAGCCGGCCTGTTTAAAGGAACGATGAGTATTATCCCGGAACCGGATGAAAAACAATTAAGCGCCTATTCCACTCAGGTCTATCAAAATACGCCGTACACGAAGTCCGGGGAGTTGCAGGCGAAAGGAGAGCAGGGGAATCCTGTTCCCATGAAAGTTGGGGATTCCTCTCCTGTTAAATACGTTTTCTATGTCATAAAGGAAAATCGCACTTATGACCAGGTACTGGGAGATGTAAAGGAAGGGAATGGAGATACCAGCCTGGTATTGTTCGGCGAACGGATTACTCCTAATCAACATGCACTGGCCAAAGAGTTCGTTTTAATGGATAATTTTTATGTGGATGCAGAGGTCAGCATGGATGGACATAACTGGAGCATGGGTGCGTATGCGAATGATTACCTGGAAAAGAACTGGGTCACCAGCTACGGCGGAAGGGGAGGAACTTATGATGGGGAGGGCAACAGGGCTATAGCGAATAACAAAGGAGGGTTTATCTGGGATCATTGCCAGAGAGCCGGTGTGCCTTACCGGACCTATGGTGAATTTGCGGATAATAGCAAGCCCAATATTCCGGTGTTAAAGGGACATTATTGCCCGACCTACACTGGTTGGGATCTGAAGGTACAGGATACTGTAAGGGTCAGTCAATGGAAAAGGGATTTTGATTCCCTTCTGTCCATTGGCGCCCTGCCCCGCTTGAATACAGTCCGTCTGGGGAACGATCATACGGAAGGCCTGAAAAAAGGAAGGCCCACTCCATTTGCACATGTAGCGGATAATGATCTGGCCGTGGGCGAATTCATAGAATACCTTAGCAGAAGCCCGATATGGAAAGAGAGTGTCGTCCTTATCCTGGAAGACGATGCACAGGCCGGTCCTGATCATGTAGATGCGCATCGGAGCCCTGTTTATATAGCAGGGGGATTGGTAAAACGCCATTTTGTGGATCATACCATGTATTCTACTACGTCTGTTTTGCGGACGATAGAACTGATCCTGGGCATCCCGCCGATGAGCCAGTATGATGCAGCTGCTACGCCCATGTGGAGATGTTTTTCTACCACGCCGGATTTGACACCGTTTCATGCCGCTGCGGCTAACGTAGACCTTACGGATAAAAATATTGCCTGGAATGAGATGGCGAAGAAATCAGCCGGTCTTGATTTTACCAAAGAAGATCGTATCCCCGATAACCTGTTCAATGAGATCCTGTGGAAAGGGATCAAGGGGATGAATGCATCTGTGCCGGCGCCCAGCAGGGCAGCTTTTGTAAAGGCCATTAAAGATAATGACGACTAAAAATAGGAGAGGCGATCCATACGGACCGCCTCTCTCTTTATAAGTAAGATCTTTTACCATCCTCTGCGGTGATCTCCTCTACGGTCATAATCCCTGTGATCGTAGTCTCTGTGATCATAATCCCGATGATCGTATCCACGATGATCATTATAGGCTACCCTATGGCTTCTTTCATAATAAGGACGGAAGTGTTCATAATAGACCCGGTCACGATAGTGCCCGTTCCAGGCAGGATAGGTATAATAAGCTGCGTCGGGGTAGGCTTCATAAGCTACGGGAGCAGGTGCATAAGCTTCCTGGCATACGGGAGCGGACTGGTAAACTACCGGGACGGGTACCGGTATCGGCAGACCGTGGATCCTGGGAAGTCCGATGCCTACATGGGCGTTGACGTATACCTGCGAATAACCGGTGGTAGCTATCAGGCTGGCGGCGATGATCGTAGAGAGGACAAATAAGCGTTTCATAATTGTAGATTTAAGTTTTACTATTTCCGGCTTTTCAGCCTTTGTATATTGGAGTGGAAATAGTAAACTTAATTTAACGGAGGAGTGTTAAAGATTCTGTAAAGGAGGAGCCGGAGAGGGAATATTGGAAATTCAAAGCATGTCTGTAAGGGCCTGCTTTCCATTGGATGTTGGAATCGCCTGATTTTCTTGCTGTTATCGCGGGGTATCGATCTTTCAGGGTTTAAAGCCGATTGCTGCGATGCAGGTGACGGGAGACATATCCCGGTATTCGATCCGTACGTTGGTGAGTCCTGCTGCTATATAATCTTCCCGGATCTTTTCTCCCGCCTGTTGGATAGCCTCTTCATTCCTGGCCATTCGGGGTTGGAATACCATCACTAATTTACCCCTGCTTTTCAGGAGACTGGAGAGACGCATAAATTCCAGTTGCGGCTCTTTTAGAAAGAAGTGAATGTCAGATCCATAAATGGTGTGAAAATAATGCGGAGGGTAGGATAATTCGTTCAGATCGCCGATATGTAGTTGCAGCAATTGCTGTTCGATGAACCGTCGGTTCCTCCGGTAAGCCTGTTGGTACATCGCGATGGAATGATCGATGCCGGCGAGAAAGCCCACCTTTAGCTGCCGGGCTACTTCCTGTAAGGTATTACCTGGTCCATAGCCTACTTCCAGTATGTGCTGGTAGGGTTGAATGTTCAGTTGTTGAACAGTCCAGTCACTTCGCTGTTTGCTTTTCAGGGACATCAGGTAGCCTGCCAGTTTGCCGGCGTAGCCGGCAGGTGGGCGGAAGGTGTCATACAGGTTGGCGATCATGAGCTATACAAATTTTAAGGTCTTTCCGTTGTTGCAGTTCTTTCCGGGGAGGAGGTCCTTTCTGCAGAGGACGGCCCGCTTTGTTCAAAAGGCCTGCGGCAGCGCTTGCCCCAGTCCTGTTGGAATTTTTCTTTCTCTTCCGGCGTCATATTCATCCACCGCTGTTTCATTTTATCTTTCCAATGGCCTCCTCTGGGGCCGCCGCCACGGAAGCCGCCGAATAATAATTTAGTCAGTATCAGCAATCCAAGGGCTTGCCAGAAAGTAATGACGGGGAAATGGAACAGATCGGGTAAAAGGGCATTCCACAGTAACATAACGATGCCTGAGAAGACCAGTACGCCGACGATAGCCAGGACAATAAAGCCAGCCACTTTGCGCATCCAAAAACGTTTCATGATGTATTAATTTAATGATTTATAATTTCGTTATACAAGTCCAGTAGCCGTTCCCGCAGGTATAATACGGCATATCTTTTTCGGGAGATCAGGGTATTGACTTTTTCACCGGTGAATTCGGCAATTTCTTTAAAAGAGATATCCCCCAGTTCATTCCATACAAAAACAGCTTTTTGTTCTTCCGGCAATTCCTGCAAGGCCTCCTGTAATGTTTTCCAGAAAAGGCTTTTCAGGTAGACTGTTTCCGGATTATTGCTATTGTCGAAGAGGATGGCTGAAAAATTCGGCCCGTCGTCTTCCCCGTTGTCGGGATTAAGAAGATTTTCCAGGGATTCAGGTTTTTTTTTACGGTAACGGTCGGTGATCTTATTGCGGGCTACGGTGAACAGCCAGTTGCTGACTTGTTCTATAGGTTCCGTATCCACTGTTGTCGTGAACTGATACCAGACATCCTGCAGAATGTCTTCGGCATCGGCCTCGTTACTGACGCGTTGCCGGATAAAGCCAAGGAGTCTCTTGCCGAACTGGCTTATGACCGTCGTGATATTTTTCCTTGATGATTGGCTCATTACCGGTGGTATCGTCAATAACTCCTCCATACTTATAAATGTGCCGGAATGCGTTTCCAGCGTCTTACATAGATAGACGAGTGAAAGGACGGAATATTTTAAGATTTGGTGAAAAATTATATTTAAATACTTATTAGATTGTCATTCAACTTGTTGCACTGCCTTGAAAATCATTATCCATTCTTCCCTTCCATTCGCAGCTGCCTTCCCCTTTCTTTTTATCTGACCTCTTTTTATCTGACACCTTTCAAATCTTCCCATCGGGAGCTGTATCTGTCCGACCGGAGTTCCTGCCTCATTTTCCAGTTCTTGTTCATCCCGGAGGAACCGAATTTCACGCTATCGTCCCGCATGCTGAAATTGATATTATCGATGGTATTCATTAAGAAGCGATGCTGGTTTTCAGCGGCGGGAACGAATAAATTGCCCTGTATGGAGTCATCCGGCACCAGGCCGCTAAGCATCACCCCGGCTTTTTTATACTCTTTTCCGTTCTCATAAAGTTGCTCTACCAGTTCCACCGCAGATTTTATGAGTTCGTGTGTCAGGGAAGTGGATTTAGGCAGGGTGGTATAGTTGCTGATGGTGCCGCCTCGTTTGAAATCCGCCAGATGATCCTGCTCTTTGGATACAATGAATACGCTGACCACCTTAGCGGCGCTTTCCTGCCGGCGCAGCTTCTCGGCAGCTCTTGAAATATAAGTGGCAACGGCTTCTTTTAACTCATGCAGGGCAGTGACGGGTCGGCCGAACATGCGGGTGGTGGCGATCATTTTTTTATTGACGAGCTCCTCTTCCATGACGATGGCCGGGATTCCCCGTAACTCCCGGATCAGCCTCACCCCTACTACTCCCCCCATATTGGTATGGGCCCATTCTTCCGGCATATTCCGCAGCTCCCAGCCGCTGGTGATGCCCCAGTTGATCAGTTTGGCGGCATAGGACCGGCCTACCCCCCAGAGATTGTCCACCCGTGTCTGCTGCAGGGCCAGTCTTTGCTCCTCTTCCGTTGCCAGCACCTTTACACATCCGGACTCTTTTTTGTTCTTTTTAGCCATGATATTGGCCAGTTTGGCCAGTGTCTTGGTAGGGGCCACTCCGATGGAAACGGAGATGCCTGTCCATTGTTCCACCGTATCCTTAATATGCTTTGCATAGCTGGTGAGATCACCCGTAGGAATAGCGCTGAGGTCCATGAATGCCTCGTCTACGGAATAGACTTCGACCCTGGCGGGGGCTTCGTCGTCTTCTGCCGTCTCCCCTGCCAGTATCCGTAGGGTATCCATTACCCGCCGGCTCATATCGCCATATAAATGATAGTTGGAAGAGAACACGGCGATATCATTCTTTTCAATGATGTGCCTGGCCTGGAAATAAGGGATCGCCATCCCTACCCCCAGTTGCCTGGCTTCATCGCTGCGGGAGATGATACAGCCGTCGTTATTGCTCAGCACTACGACAGGCTTGTTCCAGAGATCCGGCCGGAAGAGCCGTTCACAGGAACAATAGAAGCTGTTGCAGTCGACAATTGCTTTCATTACGTGTTAGTGTTTTTTAATTGAGTAATGCAGCCGTTTCGCTCGTGTCATAGACTATGAATTACATAAGTTACTACCCCCCAGATAGAGAATTCAGAGCCGGAGAGATCGATATCGATGGGCGATAATTTGGGAGTTTCCGGTACCAGCCGGATCTTATTGAAATTTTTTTCAAAACGGCGTATCAGCATTTCACCATTGAGGGTGGCTATTATTACTTTACCATTCACCGCTTTGACAGAACGATCCACGATCACCACATCGCCATTGAAAATGCCGGCCCCGGTCATGGCATCCCCTGTCACCCGCATAAAGAAGGTTGCCGGCTTATTGCGGACCAGTTGCTCATTCAGATCGATCCCTCTTTCCATATAATCATCAGCAGCGGCGCCAAAGCCGGTCGCATTGGCGGTAGGGATATCCCACTGGGTAAAACGTTTGCTACCCTTATAGTTTATACCGGAAAATTGTTCGAGTTCCATGTAATTAAAGATTTTTTAGCCTTGACCACTCCCTTGGAAAAAGGGGAGGAAAAAAATAATTTTTAATACTAATTTATTTAGTAAATTTATACTAAATTATTGATCAGTTAAAATCTTTTTATGGAAACCGGGTTAGTAAAACAAACAACATTTTTCACCCCTCAGGCGCCGGCATCCGGAGAACGGGAACGGCGGGTGGAGTACCTGCTCGTCATTTACCCGACCGGAGACCTGCATGATAAGCTGCTGGAGGAGCAGCAGCAGTTCTCCAGCGATTATGGCCTGCCTGCCGCCGTCCGCAACAAGCCTCATATCACCGTGGCCGCCTTTCAGGCCGGGGAAGTGGTGGAAGACACCCTGATCCGCTGGATCCAGCGCATCTGCAACCGGCATAAAAGCTTTGAAATAACGCTCAACAATTACAGTGGTTTTCCCCCGCACACCATTTACCTGCGTGTGCTGGATCCTCAGCCATTCCGGCAATTGATGCAGCAATTGAGAGCAATCGATGATTTTATCCGTTCCTCTGGCTGCCCCCCTGTCAATCTTATCAACCGGCCCTACCTGAGTATTGCCGGCGGTTTGACAGAACAGGTATATAACAAGGCAATGCCTGATTATTCCCGGAGAACTTTTCATGGATCATTCGGGGTGGATGAGCTGGTGTTGCTGAAAAGAGAGCATTCCTTCGATCCCTGCAAGACCGTGAATATATTCCGCTTGCTGCCGGATACGCAGCAACCCTACTCTTTACCGGCCTGATGTATTATCAACTATCAATAGAAATTTTTATGAAACAAGCTATCCAACCTATCTCGCAGACCTTTCATGAAAACTACAAGAAGCAACTGTCAACGAATGAATACCTGTTGGTCCTGAGCCCTCATGAAGAATTGAGCAACAGGATCGGGCAGGTGAGAAAGGACTTCAATGAAGCGTATGAGATCCCCATGGGCATCGGGGGCAAGCCCCGTCTGACGCTGGTGACATTCACCCAACTGGCCCTGATGGAAGAGCGCATCGTCAGCCGCCTCCGGACCATCGCCATGGGGTATTGTCCTTTTAAAGTAGAATTGAAAGATTTTGGCAGCTTCCCTACCCACTCCATTTTTATCAATGTGACCAGTAAATTGCCTATCCGGAGCCTGGTAAAAGAGGTCCGGGAAATACAGCGACTGATGAAGCTGGATAAGGACAACAAACCGCATTTCATCGACGAGCCTAATCTTACCATTGCCCGTAAATTATTACCCTGGCAGTATGAGAAGGGATGGCTGGAATATAGCCATAAGAGCTTTACCGGCCGCTTCATCGCCGACAGCATGCTCCTGCTGAAACGCCGCCAGGGAGATAAAGCCTGGCAGATCGCGGAACGTCTGGCTTTTCAGAATCTGCCGGTAGCCATCCGGCAAGGAGAGCTGTTCGCGTAAGGGCCCCAAATCCCCGCTGTACTTATTTTCCCAGCCCGGCTGGTAACGAGACTGTTGCCCGCCAGAAGACCTCCTTTTTATCACCATCGATAGCTTAGGGGGAGAGGAAGCTTATTTTTTACCACTGAAATGAATGATTATGCCTGAGTACAATGAGGGTGGGCAACCGATTGCCCAAAAAAATGAATCCACCCGATCCGATTACACGGGAGAGATAAATCCCGTCCAATACCTGAAAGGTCGCGGCGCCCAATACAATCCGAAGAACAGGTTTCTCAAAAATGAAACGGTAAAAGAGCATATCGAAGCGATCGACGACTGGATAGAACCCAATACGGAGACAGAATACCTGGAAGAAAATGCAAAAGGGATCGTCAATAAAGTAGACAGCCCGGATGTAGGCATGTGGTATAGCATGAACCCCTACCAGGGTTGCGAACATGGATGCACCTATTGTTATGCCCGCAACGTCCACGAATATTGGGGATATAGCGCCGGCCTCGACTTTGAGCGAAAGATCATCGTGAAAAAAAATGCGCCGGAACTTTTGCGGAAATTCCTGATGAACCCTAAATGGGAATCTGTGCCCATCTCTCTCAGCGGGAACACAGACTGTTATCAGCCCGCTGAAAAAAAATTCGGCATCACGCGACAATTGCTGGAAGTCTGCCTGGAATTTAACCAGCCTGTGGGGATCATTACCAAGAATGCAGGGATCCTCCGCGACAAAGACCTTCTTGCTAAAATGGCCCAAAAGAGACTCGTATCCATCCTGGTATCGATCACCTCCTTCGACGAAGAATTGCGAAGGGTCATGGAACCACGCACGACTACCGCTAAACAACGGCTGCGCACCATTAAAGAACTGAGCGAAGCCGGCGTACGGATGGGGGTCATGCTCGGCCCCATGATCCCGGGACTCAACGAACACGAACTGCAACGCATCATGAAAGCTGCCGCAGAAAATGGAGCCACCTTCTCGGCCTATACTTTCATCCGGCTCAATGGTGCTATCAAACTGATCTTCCATGACTGGCTGTATAAGAATTTCCCGGACAGGGCGGATAAAGTCTGGCATTTCATCGAATCCGGGCATGGGGGTAAGGTCAATGACAGCCGCTGGGGTGTACGCATGCGGGGAGAAGGAAATATCTCCCAGCTGGTAGCCCAGCAATACGCCCGCTATACCCAGAAATATGGGCTGAATACAGAGCGATGGGAATTGGATACGACGAAATTCATGCGGCCGGGAGGACAGATGAAATTGTTTTGAAAATAATTTACACGGGGGAGAGCAAACAAAAAAGCTACCCCGGAGAGTAGCTTTAATTCATTCAAAAAGAGTGATCAGAGATGATTAATCGTAAGGATTGGATTTTGCACGACTTGTTTTGCACTACTTGGTCGGATACTGGATTTCATTGGTTTTTTTAGGAACGGATTTTGGACGTTTGGATTTTACGGATTAAAAAAGGGCCATTTTCACGGTTTGGATCTCGTTGGTTTTTTAAAGGATCGGATCAGTTAGATTTTCATTTTAGGTGTACTGGATTTTTGCTGGCTTTCAATGGATATTATTTGTTGTTTTGATGATTTAAAATTGCTGATTTTTTCCAGACTTCCGAAACTTTTTCGATCAATGGACGGAAAGCTTCGATTTTTGGACGTTTTTAGAAGATAGTCCCGGAGCAAGCCCGGAAAACAGACAGCGGAAGGGAGAAAGTTTAGATGATATTCAACCTGCTGATAACAATGGATTTGAAAGCCTTGCTGACGGGGATCTCCGCCCCTTTGATAAACAGGCAGTTTTCGCGCAGGTCATCGATTTTATGGAGATTGACAATATAGGATCGGTGCACCTTCAGAAAATGTTGCTTGTTTACTTTGTCTTCCAGGTTCTTGATCGTGTTATGCGTGATATATTTTTTATCCGCTGTAACAAATTTTACATAATCCCCCATGCTTTCCATGAATAGGATCGAGTCATTGGACAACCGGACGAGCTTCCCTTCTGATTTGATATAGATATGATCGGAGGAGGTCTCCGTATCGCCGCCGGCGGCTCCTGGCGCAACACCGGGTGCAGCTTGTACCTTTTGCATCGCTTCCAGGAAGCGCTCGTAAGAAAAGGGCTTCTTCAGGAAATCGGTCACCTTGTATTCGAATGCATCATAGGCATATTCCTTTTTGGAAGTGGTCAAAATGATCTTTGGGAGAAAAGCGATCTGATCGAGGAGCTCAAACCCATTGGGGCCAGGCATCTCAACGTCAAGAAATATGAGATCTACCGTATTTTCATTGACAAATGAGAGGGCATCCGGTACATTGGTGAAATGCCCCTTGACTTCTACCAGTTTGCTCTTTTCGCAACATTTTATAAGGTAGTTGGTGGCTACCTGTAAATCCTCGACAATAATACAGGACAGGTTCATATTATCTGCTATTAAATAGCGCTAACCGCTCTTTTTCTTCTTCAATGATGGATCTTGTTTGTATTAAACTATTTTGTAATAAGGTGAATTCATTAACTAATAAATGAAAAGAAGGAGTAGCCTCACAGGCATTTTCAAATTGCAGGCATTGAGATTGGATGGAAGTAAAGCCTGTGAATCCAAAGAGGGGTTTGATTTTGTGTATGGCTTTTTTCAGGGCCCCGATGTCTTCTACCTGATAAGCAGCATTGATATTTTCCAGTAAAGAGGCGTATTCGTTCAGGACATCGGCAAACGTTTCTTCGATCATCCCATAGTCTCCTGAATATAAATCAATTATATATTGAGTATTTATATGCTCATTAAAAACAAACGTTTTATCCGCGAAAGACTGATTCATAAAAGCTAAGGGTCTATCTATATAACTCTATACATAATAATTTATTATCTTCTGTCGTTCATGATTTGATATTTTCTTTAAAATTCATTACCATCCCTTTGAATAACCATCTGATTCTGGCCTTCCGGT
>Ga0307511_10000553_pt1 | contig 40151 bp, 33 predicted proteins | sample 13_EM_MG_FD_200266 | JGI IMG/M metagenome (GOLD analysis project Ga0307511, IMG submission 200266) | Populus trichocarpa ectomycorrhiza microbial communities from riparian zone in the Pacific Northwest, United States - 13_EM | ecosystem: Host-associated > Plants > Roots > Unclassified | place... | reverse complement strand
CGATCTGGCCCAGCTGGGCCAGCACCGCCTCGTTGCGGCCGGCGGCGGCGACGATGCTCGCCCCCATGGCCAGCGCCACCCGCACCGCGGCCCGGCCGTAGTCGCCGGTCGCGCCGTTGACGATCACCGTCTCCCCGGGGACCAGCCGGCCGCGGAGCAGGCCGCCGTAGGGGACCAGACAGCGGGTCACGACGGCCAGCCGGAAGCTCGGCACGTGGTCGAGCTCGGCCGGGATCGCCGTCACCGTCCCGACCGGGGCCACCGCGATCTCGGCCAGCGTGCCGTCGCGCCAGTCGTTGAGCAGGTCGGCCGCGGACGGCGCGGCGGTCATCGACAGCAGGGCCTGCGCCGGCTCCGGCACGTTCTCGGCCGCGGTGGCGTTGCCCGTGGTCAGCACCCGCTGTCCACTGTGGATTCCGTACACGTTCGGGCCGACGGCGACCACGGTGCCGATGCCGTTGGTGCCGGGCGTGAACGGGTCGGCCGGCGGGAAGTAGTTGGGCAGCTCGCCCCGCACGTACTCCCGCTGGTAGCTGACCAGCGAACAGGCCTCGACGCTGATGGCCACCGCGCCCGGGCCGGGCACCGGGTCGGGCACGTCCAGCAGTCGCAGGGACGGGCCGGCCATTTCCAGTCGCCAGGCTTTCATCTGCGCTCCTTCTTATCGTGTGGACACTTCCAGCCTGACGCTTCGGCCGGCAGCCAGGCAGACCGCCGTTCATGCTGGTTTCACTGGCACCACCTTGACGCGTGGTGGCGTTGTCCCGCCGGCCCTAGCCTGGCGGTCATGGTGACCGCAAGGCAGTGGTACGTCGCCCGCCCGCTCGCCGACGGGCCGCTGCGTGAAGACCATTTCGCCGTAAGGGAAATCCCGCTCCCACCGCTGCGTGCCGGCGAGGCGCTGGCGCGGATCAGGCTGGTGAACCTGCACAGCGGGACCCGGTCGCGGATCGCCGCCGGCCGGATCCCGGTCGGCGGCACCGACGAGTCGAGCTTCGCCTGCGCCGAGATCGTGGCGTCACGGGATCCGGCGTTCGAACCGGGGGATGTGCTGGCCTGCCAGGCGGGTTGGCAGGACTACCAGATCCTGCGCAGCGCCGACGGTCCCATCGGCTACCCGCCGCCGAGCAAAGAAGTGCGGGCCGTCAACGGAACGGCGTCCCAGTGGACGTACGTGCTCCGGCCCGAACTGGTCGACCGGTGGCCGGACGACGTGTTGATGGACGTGTTCGGCACCTCGGGGCTGACCGCCTACTTTGGACTGGAGGTGTGCGGACCGTCCGATGTGGTCGTTGTGTCCGGTGTCACCGGCGCCGTCGGGTCGATCGCCGCCCAACTGGCCAAGGCCGCCGGCAGCTATGTCGTCGGCTTCGCCGGTGGGCAGAGCCGGTGCAGTTGGGCCGTCGCCGAGCTCGGCATCGACACCTGCGTGGACTACCGACGGTGTCACGGTGTACGCCGACGGCGCCGGTGGGCCGCTGACCGAGGCCGTGGTCCGTCACATGCGCCCCGGTGGCCGCCTGTTCTCGTACGGCAGCTCGGCCGCCTTCTTCGAGCAAACCCCTGGGGTGTATGGCGATCGCTCGCTGCGCGAGACCCGGGGCGTGACGCCGGCCGTGGAGCGGCTCATCGCCGAACGCGGCATCGTGCACGACCTCGGCTTCGTGCACGACCGCTACGACCGTCGACTCCAGGCCGAGGACCACTTGAACCGTTTGCTGGCAGCAGGCTCCCTGAAGCCCGTGACGACCATTGTGCACGGTTTCGACAACCTACCGGCCGCCGTCGCCGGTCTGTACCGGGACGGCGGCCGGTTCGGCAAGCTCCAGGTCCGGTTCGGCTAGGCCGCCGGCTGGAAGCACTCGAACACGTTGCCGTCGTTGTCCCGCACGAAGGTTCGGTGGCCGGCCCCGGTGTCCACCGGCCCGTCCAGCACCTCGCCGCCGTGCTGGGTGAACGCCTCCACGGCGGCGGTCAGGTCGCTGACGGTCAGGGTCGCCGCGGCGGCGATCGGGGCCGGCGTCTCGCTGCCCCGCTCCAGCAGGATGAATACCCCGACGACGGCCAGGCGGAGCTGCGGGAACTCCCGGAAACGCGGCTCCGCGTCCCCGGACAGCTTGCGGTAGGCGGGAAGCGCCTCGTCCAGGCTGCTCACCTCGACGCGGGTCTTGATGTCGGTCACGATGTCGCTCATGCTCCCAGTGTGGGCTCGGCAGCGACACGCTGGATAGCGAGCGATCACACTAGTGCCAATGGCACCACCCTGAGCCGTGGTGAGGGCGCCTCACCATGCCTAGGCTGGAGATCATGACGCGGCACAGCGGCGATGAGCACCATGAGGAACTGGACAAGGTGGCGGACGCGTTCGGTCGCGCGTGGACTGACGGCGACTGGGACGCCTATCTCGCGCTGTACGCCGACGACTTCGTCTTCGAGTGCCCGGTCGCCGCCCTGGGCACCTTGTCGCCGGCCGAGCAGCTCGACCGGATCTTCTTCGCCCCCGGCTGCCGCACCGAGCCGCCGGCGACCGACCCCGCCGCCGCGGTGTACGCCCGGCCGACGCGGGCCGCGCCGCCGCTGCTGGATCGGCTGCCCGGCGTGTCGACGCCGACGTTGGTGCTGTGGGGCGAGGGGGACGGCGTCGTGGATGTCGACTACGGGGCGGCCTACGCGGCGGCGATTCCGGGGGCCCGGTTCCAGGTGTTGCCGCGGACCGGCCACCATGGTTACGTCGAGAGCCCGAACCTGCTGGTCCCGTTGTTCTGGGGTTTTTCCCTCGAACGGGTGTGATGGAGGGGTTGTGCCGGATCTGGTCCAGCGCGCGGAGCTCGGCGCGTTCCTGCGGGCGCGCCGGGAGGCCACCGATCCCGCGTCGGTGGGCGTCGAGCCCGGGCCGCGGCGACGCACCCCCGGGCTGCGGCGCGAGGAGCTGGCGCAGCTGTCCGGTTTGAGCGTCACCTGGTACACGTGGCTGGAACAGGCCCGGGACATCACCGTGAGCCGGCAGGTCGTGAACAGCCTGGCCCGGGCCCTGCGGCTCGGGCCGTCCGAGCGCACCCACCTGTTCACCCTCGCCGGCCTGGCCCTGCCGGCCGAGCGCAGCCGGCCGCATCCCGTCGATCCGCTCGTGCGCCGCCTGGTCGACGACCTGCTGCCCAAGCCCGCCTACGTGCTCAATCCGTGGTGGGACTTGTTGGCGTACAACGAGGCCTACGCCCACCTCCTGGGTGGCTTGGACCACCGACCCGAGGGCGAACGCAACATCCTCTGGCTCACGTTCACCGAAAGCCGTGGCACCGGCCTGTTCGTGGACTGGGCCGGCGAGGCGCGCTCCTTGGTCGGGCAGCTCCGTGCCCACCTGGCCCAGTATCCCGACGACTCTCGCGGCGCCGAGCTGCTGGACCTCATGCGCGCCGCCGACCCGCGCTTCGTCGAGCTGTGGAACGAGCATGGCGTCGCCGGCTTCACCTCGGCCCGCAAGCAGCTCATCCATCCCGAGCTCGGCCGCTTGAACCTGGACTACTCGAAGCTGGTCGTCGCCGGCGACGACCAGCAGTCCCTGATCGTCTTCTTCCCGGCCGACGACACCACCGAGCGCGTGCTGGCGAAGTTCCGCCCCTGACTACCGGTCAACGCTCCGCGCTTCGCCTCCGGTACGACTCCGCGTAGGCCTCGGCGCGGAAATTCAGCACCGGGTCGTCCGAGAGCTCGATCCCGTCGGTGACCAACGTCGGGCTGAATGCCCTACTGGACCACTGTTCCTGCTCTTCCACCGGCCCAGTCAGCTCCAGCCTCCCGGCCGCGATCTCCGGCCGCCCCTCCGGCCATACCACGGTCGGGTCATCCGTCGGATCCTCATCTTCCCCTAGCTGCACCCACATCGTGAACCCCACCGGCCCTTGCAACAGCCGATAGTCCAACTCCGCGGTCAGGTAGTCACCCGCCTTGCCCGCTGCCTCCTCATCGGACAGTTCCGCCCGCCCCGCCTCCGGCTCCCACCGGTACTTCACCGCCGTCTTGGTCCCCGCGTCGTTGACCCAGTTGAACGCGTGGATCGCCCAGTACGCCGCCGTCCCATAGCTCGCCGGCACCGGCGGCCGCTGCGTGATCGCCTCCGCCAGGTGCGGATGCGCCGCCACAAACGCCTGCACCCTCGCCCCCGTCTCCTCGTCCGGCCGCAATGCCTCGGTCAGCTCAAGGAATTCCTCCGGCGTGGACGCCACGAACCGGGGCACCGTGATCCCCAGCAGGTCCGTGTCGCTCCCGTCCTCCAGATGGAACCGCGTCGCCATGCCCCTGGTCACCGGCATCCCGTCCGGCGTGCTCGGGTTCCCCTCCGAGTTCGAGAACCGCACCGTCACCGCCACCGATTCGCCTCGCAGATGCGCCGCCCTCGTCAGCCTCTCCGCCGCCCCCGTAGGCGTGAACGTGCCCGCATAGCACGCCCCTCTCGCGCTCGACCTCCGATACCCCGGATACGGCCCTCCCGCCATCCGCTCCATGTTGTCGACAACCCGTGCCCCCGTACCCATTGCCCACTCCCCATCGCCCTCGATTTGCCCGCAGCACCGTACGCAAACCCCTGTAGTTACTTGCAAGCCCCAGTAGTTCCCCCCAAGTAACCACCCGCCAGCGAGAAGAAGACCAACAAACCAAGCCACCAAGGTGACCACGGCCTGACCCGCGGACGCCCGGCTGGCGGACATCGCCACCAGGGCCGGCGCGACCAGGGGGCCGTCTACCATCATTTCGAGGACAAGGCGGCGCTGCACTTCGCCGTGCTCAGCGATGCTGGGACACGCTGACCGTCGAGGTCTGGGCCAAGCTGGACGGCGGCCCTGGTCGGCACGCTGACCGCGCCGCTGGCCGGCACCTGCGCCGACAAGCTGGGGCCGGGCCGGACCGCCGCCATCGGCGCGCTGATCGCCGCCGTCGGTTTCCTGTTGTCCGGCATGGGATCCACGCCACTCAGCATCGCCGGCGTGATCGGCCTCGGCGCGCAGCTCGTGCTGGCCCCGACCCTGGTCCTGATCAGCGTGCTGGCCGAGCACACCCGCCCGCCGGCCTGCGGGGCCGCGTTCGCGCTCTACAACCTCGCCCACACCACCGGCCTCGCCGTCGCCCCGCTCGCGGCCGGCGTGACCGCCCGCCTGGTCGACGTGCCGACCGCGACGATCGTCGCCGCGGTCGCGATCGCGGTGCTCGCGGCGGTGACGTTCTTCCGCCGAGCTACAGATCGTAGGCGACCGGGTGCCGTGGCTGATAAAGCATGATCTCGCCGGCGCCGGGCACCTTCAGCTGCACGGTCCGGCCGAAACCCCGGTCCCGCACCGCGCCGGCGAACTCCGCGCCCTTGCCGGCCAGTTCGGCCATCGTCGCCTCGATGTCGTCGCACATCAGGGAGATCTCGTGGCTGGGCGCGCCCTCGGCCGGATGCACGCCCAGCTCGGACGGCCCGGTCTTGAAGATCAGCCAGCCGTCGTGGGCGTCCACGTGCGGCCAGCCGAGCACGTCACGGAAGAAGGCCCGCGCCGCGTCCGCGTCCTCGGCGTACACGAGCGTGTGAACGGCGGTAATCATGGCCGCGAGCCTAGCGCTGGATCAGCTCGGCAGCCGGAGGGCGCAGATCTGGGTGGCCTGCGTGACCAGCCGGCCCTTGCTGTCCCAGACGTGCACGACGTGGTCGATCTGGCCGGCGCCGACGTCGGTGGCGGTCACCCTGACCCGCACCGGCCCGGGCGCGGGCAGTCGCCGCACGTACGCGCTGAGCTGCACGGTCGGGGCCCAGCCGGGGGCGCTCAGGTCGTAGCCGATCGGGGGCATCGAGTCCACCGCGACCATCAGGCTCACCGGGTCCCAGTCGGCGCCGTCGGCCAGCCGCAGCCAGCCGGCGAACATGCCCCGGCCGGTGGGCTCGCCGCGCAGGAAGCCGCTGGTCGCCGGGTCGAGGCGCTGTTCGACGACGTCGAGGATGTGGATACGGAATGCCCCGCCGGGGCCGAGGGCGCCCGACCGCGGGCAGTCCTCGATCGGCGGCAGGTCGACCGGCACGCTGCCGGACCACCACGGCGCGGTCTCGTCGAGCTGGCCGTAGGTGATCAGCGCTTCGACGCAGGGCCGGTCGTCCTGGCTCAGCCGAGCCCGCAGCTGGGTCGCGCCGCGGCCGGCCCGCAGGAGCTCGGCGGTGACGACCGCCGGCCCGGGCTTGGGCGACTGCACGAAGGAACCGCTCATCGCGGTCAGGTGCGGATGCGCCGACAGCGTCCCCGCGGCGCGGCCCAGCACCGCGAGCAGATACCCGCCGTTCGGCTTGTCCTCCAGCGCCCACTGCGGGTCGAGGTCGACGTCGAACTCACCCGCCGCCGCGCGGGGCGTCACCTTGGTCGCGACCGAGAAGTCCCCCATGGCGCGAGACCCTAGCCGAACGGCGGCCCGGCAAGGCCGAGCTCTGCCCCGACGGGCATCTATCTGGCCCGGCACACGCCTTCGACCAGGATCCGCCAGCCCTCGGCCAGGCTGTCCACCAGCGGGCTGGGGTCGATCTTGTCCGGCGAGTAGACGTACAGCAGGATCGGCCCCTCGAGCGCGGCCAGCAGTTGCAGGGTCAGCGTGCCGATGTCGGCGACGTCCGGGCAGGCCTCGCGCAGCATCGTGTGCACGTGGAACTTCGACGGGCTGTGTCCGAGCGGGACCGGCTGCCCCGGGTCGATGGCCGCGCGGCACAGGGCGCTGTGCGCCACCAGGAACTCCAGCCGGGCCCGGCCGAAGGCGACCAGCCGCTGCTCAGCCGGCGCGCCGGGGCCCAGCGGCGGCGGGCCGGTCAGGATGCGTTGCTGGAACTGTCTCTCCTGCTCGTCCAGCAGCCCGAGGAAGATGCCGGCGCGGGTGCCGAAGCGCCGGAACACGGTCCCCTTGCCCAGCCCGGCCCGCGCGGCCAGCCCGTCCATGGTCACCTTGTCGGCGCCGAGCTCGTCGACCATCAGGCGGGCGACCTGGAGCAGGTGGGCCCGGTTGCGGGCGGCGTCGGCCCGCTCCTCACGCGGCCGGCCCAGAGAGATCGGTTCCACCGTCGGCACGCTACGCGACCCGGCCGGCGGCGCCCCGCGACGCCGCCGACCAGGACACCGTCACGCCTCGACGGGCGTCAGCACGAAGATCGGCATGACCCGGGTGGTCTTCGTCTGGTACTCGGCGTAGTCCGGCCACGCCTCGACCGCCCGGTCGAACCAGACCTTGTACTCCTCGCCCTCCACCTCGGCCGCCGTGTAGTCCTTCTTGACCGGACCGTCCTGCAGCTCCACGTGCGGGTTGGCGACGAGGTTGTAGTACCAGACCGGGTGCTTCGGGGCGCCGCCCAGCGAGGCCACGACCGCGTACCGCCCGTCGTGCTCGACCCGCATCAGCGGGGTCTTGCGCAGCTTGCCGGACTTGGCCCCGACCGAGGTCAGGACGATCACCGGGTGGCCCTGGTTGTCGGTGCCCTCGGTGCCGCCGGAGCGCTCGTAGAGCTCGACCTGGTTGCGGCTGAAGTCGAACGTGCTCGGCTCGTACTCACCGGTGAGAGGCATGTCTGTCGTCACCCAATCGCTCGATCGGTCGCGCCGCCGATGGCGCTTAACCGGACTATACCCCGCTTGATCGGTCAGTGGGGGAAGCCGAGGGCGAGGGCGCGGGCGGCCAGGTCGGGCCAGTCCTCGCCGTGGTGGGCGTGGGCGTCGGTGTGGGGGAGCAAGCAGCCGAGGGTGATCGGCGGGGGCACGTGGTAGCGGGGTGCGGCCAGTTGGGGCGGGTTGGCGAAGTCGAGGACCTCGGCGAGGTTGTTGGCGGCGGCGTCGCGCACGGTCAGGGGCGCGAGGCCGAACCGCCACTCGATCATCTTCAGGATGGAGGTGTGGTCGTACAGGCCGTGGGCGACGGTGCCGCGCGGGGACCGGGGCGAGATCACCAGGCAGGGCACGCGGAAGCCGCGCAGCCCGGCGCCCAGGTCCGGGTTGGGGTCCTCGCCCACGGGCGGCACGACGTGGTCGAAGAAGCCGCCCCACTCGTCGTAGGTGATGACGAGCGCGGTCCGCGCCCAGTTGGGACTGGACACGACGGCGTTGTAGACGGAGCCGAGGAAGTGCTGGCCGATGCGGATGTCGGCCAGCGGGTGCTCGTCCTGGGACAGGCCGGCAATGGCCTCGCCGAGGAAGCCGGGCTCGATGAACGACACGGCCGGCAGGGTGCCGGCCGCGGCGTCGGCGTAGAACTCCTCGATCAGGCGGCTGATCCCCAGATACCGCGTGCCCCACAACGCGGTGTACGGCACGTCGGTGAAGTAGTAGCGGCCGCTGACGCCGGCGGCCTGGAGCCGGTCCCAGATCGCCGGCATGGTGGCCAGTTTGTCCACTGAGGTCGTGGTGCGGTCGGTTTGGGCGGAGTGCAGGAAGAACCGGTTCGGGAAGGTCGGGGCCATCATCGCCGCGAAGTACCGGTCGCAGACCGTCCAGTCCCGCGCGGCGCTGCCGTAGAAGCCGAGGTCGTCGGCCTCGAAGTAGCCGATGGACAGCAGGTCGTTGTCGCCGGCCCGCAGCCAGCCGTCGCAGGCGCCGTTGTTGAGCTCGGTCCGGCCGCCGTCGTAGGAGTGGTCCGGGTCGCTGAAGCCGCAGCCGTGCGGCACGGTCAGGTGGTGGGTGTCATGGGCGACACCGTTCTTGTCGGTGAACGTCAACCCGGCCTGCTTGCCGTCCGCGCCCGGCAGCCAGCCCAGGTAGTGGTCGAACGAGCGGTTCTCCATCATCACCACGACGATGTGGTCGATGCCCGACTGGTCGGGCGCGGGTAGTGTCGCGGCCTGGGCCACGCCGGAGCCGACGGCCGCCAACGCGACCGCGCCCGCCGTGCCGGCCAGGAACTCCCGCCGGGTCACATCGCTCATCGTTGTCTCCCAACCATTTCACGAGCAGGGGCGCGGACGAGTATTCCCCGGGTCGGGTTGGCGTGTAACCAACTTTCGGTTACGTCATCATCTGTGCCGGGCATGTGCCGCCGGGCGGCGGAAGTGTGCCATCGGTCAGGTGCTGAATGGCCGGGAATGCCGACGCAGCGGCCCAGTTCCAGGCGGCCCTCGGTCCACCCGATGTGCGGGGCAACCGCTTTCAACCGCTGCTCGATCCCGAGGAACTCCTGATAACTGGGAACACTGGGCACGTAGTCGTGGCAAAGAGTCACGCCCAGCAGATGGCCGAACTGCTCCGGCGGCAGGGGAGCGATCGTGGTGATGAAGTCGCTCGGATCGCTGGCCCGGGCCTTGGCCTTGGCCATGGCGGTGGCCAGCTTGGGCGAGGTCGGCAGCGTCAGCAGGCTGTTGAGCAGGCCCACTTCCAGTTGCTCGGGTCACTGTGCTGGCGTGGGCGAGGAGACCGTCCTACACCTGCACGGCATCCAGGCCGTGCAAGGCACAAGTCGCATGGGCGTTCCCACGATCAGCGAGATCTGGCTGTGGCTGCTGGAGGCCTGTCGGGGCTGAGGCCGGTCAAAGCCCGCGTCGCCAGGGCAGAAGCCGCCGCGGGGAGACCACCTTCCATGCGGTGTCGTCCGTCTGGCTGGCCGCCACCGCGTCGTTCGGGTCGACGATCAGGTGCCCGGCCTTGTTGACGTCGCCGGCATGGACGAGCGGCTCCCGCGCGGTGACCGCGCCCGTGAGGAAGCGGCGGTGCACCGGAGGCAACCCTTCATCCTGACGGACGCTCAGGGCTTCCCTTATGTACTCAAGCGTCGCTGGTTCCGAGCACCGAATGGCGACGCAGTACAGGTTGGCCCGGCCCATGAGCGTGGCGTTGGTGTCGCCGTCGTGCAGCGAACAACCCTTGAGCCGCTGGGGATCCAGGCTCTCGAACAGGATTCGGTACGCCGCCCGCCCGTAGAAGCTGCCCAGCCGCTCGATGTCGAAGAGGACGCCGATCTCGTGCACGTCCGCATCATGGGCGGCCCTGCCCGGGACCCCTCCCGACGCCGCGGTGGGTCTCGGTGAGGGAATCGGCGAACTCGGCCAGCAACCGATGGAATGTGGCCTGTTTCGCAGGGGTGAGGGCTGCCAGGGCGTCGTTGATGACGGCCTCGGCCTTGGGGGTGACCGTGGCCAGGACCTGGTGGCCCGCGGCGGTCACGTGGTTGTCGACGATGCGACCTCGTCCCGTGCTGCGTTCGACGAGCCCGCGGTCCTGGAGTTTCTGCAGCAGCCCGCCCAGCGTCTGCGATGTGTGGAAGGTGATCCGAGCCAGCTCGGAGGCGGACGCGCCCGGCTGTCCGGCCGCTTCCCGCAGCACGGCCCACAGGCCCAGGTTGAGATCGTGCGGGCGCAGCACGTCGTCGATGCGCTGCGCCAGCAGGTGCTGCGCGCGCTTGAGCGTCAGGCCGAAGTCGACCGCCGGGTCACGGTCGGTGTTCATGGCGTCATGCTACTTCGGATCAAGCACGAACATCGGGATCTGCCGGTCGGTCCTGTTCCTGTATTCGGCGTAGGACGGGAACGCCGCCACCGCCCGCTCCCACCACGCGGCCCACTCGGCCCCGTCGACCTCGCGTGCGACGAAGACCTTGTTCACGCTCCCGTCCTGCAGCCGGAATTCGGGGTGCGCCTTGATGTTGTGGTACCACGTCGGGTGCTCGGCCGAGCCCTGCCGGGAGGCGATGACGGCGTAGCGGCCGTCGTGCTCCACCCGCATCACCGGGGTGTACCGAAGCTTGCCGCTCTTGGCTCCGCGCAACGTCAACAGCACGATCGGCGACCCGAGCATCCGGACGCTCCGGGTGGTTCCGGTCTCCAGGATCTTCCGCGTCTGGTCCCGCACGTGATCGCGGGGGCTGAACTCGACGGCCTCGTCCGACGGGAAGGCGACCGGATACGGCGCGCCGGAGACGGCGGAACGGCTGACGTCCTCCCATTCTGTCGCCTCGGCGATCTGCCGCCGCGAGTAGGCGAGCGACCTCTCGACGGCGTTCACGCCGAGCAGCAGGTGCGTGGGCAGGGTGTCGCGCTTGACGACCCGCACGAGAATCTCCGCTGCCCGGGCCGGATCGCCCGCCGGGCCGGGGCCGCCGCGGAGCTTCAGCATCGCGCCGATCGTGGCGTCATAGTCCGGGGGAATGTCGTCGACCGTCATCGAGCCGTCGATGACGTCGGTCGCGAAGTAGCTCGGCTCCACCGTGAGGACCTTGACGCCGAACGGCGCGGTCTCGGCCGCGAGGGCCCGGCTGAACCCGTCCATGGCGAACTTGGCCGCCTGGTAGCTGGCGATGCCCGGGACGCCGCCGACCCGTCCCCGGGCCGAGGACATCTGCACGACAATGCCGCCGCCCTGGGCGCGCAGCTGCGGGATCACCGCCTTGGAGACGTTGTACACGCCCCAGAAGTTGGTCTCGAACTGAGCGCGGAAGTCTTGGTCGTCGCCCGTCTCGATCGGGGCGACGTTCATGTGGCCGGCATTGTTGACGACGACGTCGAGCCGGCCGAAGCGGGCGACGGCGTAGGCGATCGCGCGCCGGACGGCGTCCTTGTCGGTGACGTCGAGGGCGAGCGCGAGCAGGCGGTCGCCGGCGAATTCCGCCAGCTGCTCGGGTCGGCGGGCCGTGGCGACGACGCGGTCGCCCGCCTCCAGAGCGGCCCGGACCAGGGCGCGGCCGAGGCCGCGCGAGGAGCCCGTGATGAACCAGGTCTGCATGCCATCCCCCAAGTCAGTTGAAGGCGTCTTCAGCATTGAAGGTACCTTCAATATGGCCCCGCGTCCACCCATGGGTACGATCACCGGCGTGCGAAGAACTGTCATGGCGGTCCTGCTGGCGGCCGGGGTGCTCACGGCCTGCGGCACGTCCGGCCCGAGCACGCCCCCGGTCCAGGTGGCCAACGCCGCGTCTTCCCTTGGCTACAACGACATCGTGGCCGCGTTGACCGCGGGCAAGGACGTCGAGATCACCACCGAACTCACCCAGTGCACGACGCCACAGGGCGCCGCGGGGCCGGCGGTCACCGGCGGCCTGCACATCGCCACGTTCCAGGTGGTGCAGGGCAAGTACATCGCGTTCTCCGACATGCACCAGTCGCTGACCGCGCAGAACACCCGCATCACCGAGTTCATCCGCTACCACGTGACCCCGGACGGGGCGGCGACGCTGACCACGACCGCCCTGGACGCGACCGACAAGGTCGTGTCGACAATGGAACTGGACTGCAAACTGGGCAAGGGCGCGTACTTCCACTGGCACTGAGCTGGTGGGCCTCACCGGGAGACCCACCAGCGTTCAGGTCAGTCCCGCCAGCCGCGGACCGGGTTGCCGAGCCAGCGCGTGTTGGCCGGCACCTGCTCGTCCCGCATCACCAGCGAGGCAGCGCCGACGGTGGCCGCCGCCCCCAGTGTGGAGCCGGGCAGCACGATGCTGTGCGGGCCAAGGGTGGCGCCGTCGAGCACCCGCACCTCGTCCAGCCGCATGAGCCGGTCGTGGAACAGGTGCGTCTGCAGCACGCAACCCCGGTTGACGCTCGCGCCGGCGCCGATGTGCACGAGGTCGGCCTCGGGCAGCCAGTGCGTCTCCAGCCACGCGCCGCGGCCGATCTTGGACCCGAGCGTGCGCAGCCAAAGGGAAAGCAGCGGCGTCCCTTCGGCCAATCGGCCGAGCCACGGCACGGCCAGCTCCTCGACGAAGGTGTCGGCCAGCTCGTTGCGCCACACGAACGAGCTCCACAGTGGATGCTGCGCGGTGCGGAAACGCCCCATCAGCAGCCATTTCACCGCGCTGGCGATCAGGCAGGCGAACACGCCCGTGGCTAGCAGCACGGGGCCGGAGATCAGCACCGCTACGGTGAAACCCCAGTGCTGCCAAGCGGCTTCCAGCCCGACGGCCACAACTTCCGCCAGCAGGGCGGCCACCAGGATGGGCAGCAGACGAGCGGTCTCGACGGCAGCCCGCGCCAGCCGGAGCCGCCGCGGCGGGGCGAAGGTGCGTTCGAGGTCGCCGCCGTCGGCGTTGCGGGGCAGGCTGATCTGCGGCCGCCCGAGCCACGACGAGCCGGCCGCGGCGTCCTGTGGAGCCGTGGACAGCACGCCGATCAGCGCCTCGTCGGGCACTTCCCGGTCCGCGTCGACGATCCCGGAGTTGCCGACGAACGCGCGCCGGCCGATCAGCGCCGGACCCAGCCGGAGCCAGCCGCCACGCAGCTGTAGTGGCGCCAGCGATGTGTCGTCGGCGAGGAAAGCGCCGTCCTCGACACGCAGCAGGCTCGGCAAGGTGTGCAGGGTGGACGCCTCGACGTCGCGGCCGATGCGGGCGCCCATCAGCCGCAGCCACAACGGGGTGAGCAGGCCGGCGTAGATCGGGAACAACGTGGCGCGGGCGGTGTCGGTGAGCCGCATGGTGAACCAGGCGCAGCACGCGACCGCGCCGTCGGACGGATGCGTGCCCGGGCGTACGAACCGGCCGGCCAGCCGCGCCGCCAGCACAAGCAATGTGGCGTAGCAGAACAGGCTCAGCAGCGTCGCCGGCACGAGGGTCACGAGCATGCCCAGCAGGACTTGGCTGAGGGTGCCGTCGCTGTCGACCATCAGCCACGTGAACAGCACGCCCGGCACGGCGGCGACGATCGGCAGCAGCGACAACACTTGCAGGCCCAGCGACCACGCCCAGCGCAGCCGCCGCGACCGCGTCGGACGGGCCGCCGGCCACTCGTCCTGCACGGGCGTGGCGTCCGCGCCGGTCACGCAGCTGCCGGCGAGCACGTCGGCTCCGGACACCACGGCCGACCCGGGCATCATCGTGGTGCGCGTGCCAACCCTTGCCCCGGCGCCGATTTCCACTGTGCCGATCTTGAGCACGTCGCCGTCCAACCACCAGCCGGCGAGGTCCACTTCGGACTCGACCGTGCAGCCGTCGCCGAACGTCGCCATGCCGGTGACCGGCGGCAGCGCGTGCAGTTCCACATTTTCGCCGACCCGGCAGCCCAGCATCCGGGCGTAGCGCGGGGCCCAGTGCGTACCGACCAGGCCGGCCAGCCCGTTCAGCAGCACGATCCGCTCGGCCGTCCACAGTCGCAAGTGGACGCCGCCGCCGCGTGGGTACTCGCCTTTCGTGATGCCTCTGGTCAGCAACCGGATCGCCAGGACGGCGGTGGTTAGCCGGCCCGGCAGCGAGATCAGCACCAGCCAGCACACGATGACCACGGCCCACGACACGTTCGGCGTCCACACGTCGTTGCCGAACACCAAGTCGGTGAGATTGTCGAACAGCCCCAACAGAGTCAGCCAGCGCAGACCGCGAACCATCATCAGCGCGACGAGAATCACGTGCTGGGCCAGCCCGGTGGCTCGCGGCACGGGCCGCACCGTGCGCTCGACGACCACGCGGCCGCCGAGCTCGTCGAGGCGTGCCGCCTGGTCGGCGAGCACGGGATGAGCGTAGATGTCGGCCACGGACAGGTCTGGATAGTCCTTGCGGGCCAAGGAAACCAGCTGCGCGGCGGCCAGGCTGCCGCCGCCGGCGTCGAAGAAGTCGGTGTCCGCGCCGGCCGGCACTCCCAGCACCCGCGTCCACAGCGCGGCCAACTCGCCTTGTGTGCCGGCGATTTCCTCGGTGCTGTCGGCCAGCGGCCAGGGCAGCGCCTTGCGGTCGACCTTGCCCGAGGTCTTGGTCGGAAAGTCGTCGAGGACCGCGATCACCGGCACCATCGCCGCCGGCAGGCGCCGTTTGACCAGCTCCCGGTCCAACGTCGTGACATCGTCGGCGAGCACGACGTAGCCGACCAGCACCGGCCGCCCGGTCTCGGTCTTCTGCACCACGGTGACCGCCGCCGCCACGCCGGGCACCGCCAGCAGCGCGGCGTCGACCTCGCCGAGCTCGATCCGCCGGCCGCCGATCTTGACCTGGTCGTCCTCGCGCCCGACGAACAGCAGCCCGGCCGGGTCGGCGCGGACCACGTCGCCGCTGCGATAGGCCCGGTCCCAACCCAGTGCCGGCAGCGGCGCGTACTTCTCGGCGTCCTTGACCGGGTCGAGGTAGCGGGCCAGCCCGACCCCGCCGATCACCAGCTCGCCGGTCTCGCCCCAGTCCACCGGCATGCCGTCCGGCCCGACCACCGCCAGGTCCCAGCCGGCCAGCGGCAGGCCGATCCGCACCGGTCCCTCGCCGGTCAGCGGCGCGGCGCAGGCCACGACCGTCGCCTCGGTGGGGCCGTAGGTGTTCCACACCTCGCGGTTGTCGCCGGCCAGCCGGGCGGCCAGCTCCGGCGAGCACGCCTCGCCGCCGAGGATCAGCAGCCGGACGGTGTCCAGGGCTTCCACCGGCCACATCGCGGCCAGCGTCGGCACCGTGGACACCACGCTGATCTCGTGTTCGGCCAGCCAGTCGCCGAGTTCCGCGCCCGCCTTCACGATCTGGCGCGGGGCCGGCACCAGGCACGCGCCGTGCCGCCACGCCAGCCACATCTCCTCGCACGAGGCGTCGAACGCCACCGACAGGCCGGCCAGCACACGATCGCCGGGACCGATCGGGCGGCGGGCACAGAACAGCCGGGCCTCGGCGTCGACAAACGCCGCGGCATTGCGGTGGGTCACCGCGACGCCCTTGGGCAGTCCGGTCGAGCCCGAGGTGAAGATGATCCACGCGTCGTCGTCCGGGCTTGGCGTGCTGGTCGCTTCGGCTTTGGGTTTCGCGCGGTGTTTCAGCACGCCGTTGTCGGTGGCCACGGCGCAGACGTCGGCCTGCGACCACACCACCTCGGCCCGCTCGTCCGGATCGTCGGCGTCCACGGGGACGTAGGCGGCGCCGGCCGTGAGCACCCCGAGGATGGCGACGTACAACTCCACGGCGCCGGAGGCGATGCGCACGCCGACCCGGTCACCAGCGCCGATGCCGTCGGCCCGCAGCCGTTCGGCGAACTCGGCGACTCTGCGCACCATGTCTCGATAGGTGAGCGCCTCGGCGCCGTCGTCGATGGCCGCCGCGTCCGGGCACGCCGCCGCCGTGGCGTCGAGAATGTCCGTCAACGTTCTTGCCGACGCCGCGCTTCCCCCGTGCAACACCGCGCCGAATTCCCGAGGCACGGTGTCGATGGACCGATTCGCCCCCCAGAGCGTCTCGCTCACTGTTCCTCCATGGACGAAAGAAAACGTACTCGTCCACATTTACCCCAGATTTATTCACAGGGTTCTTTCAGGAAATGGGCAGCCCGTCGAAGCTGAAGACCCGCTGCTGACACGCTGAAAGTTGGCTGGGAGATATCGGGACAGATCGTGCGGCGACGGCCCGATTCCCAGGTTTCAGCCAGGTTTCGTCGTTCGGTCGGGTGATCCGGTGTGATCTTTCTGACGTTCCTGTGTCGCGGCCATGTGAGATTGACTCGGCTGTTGTTGGAGAAACAATCACTCACCGGGTCTTAACGTGAATGCGCCCCCGGTGTGGTGTGGTGAGCGTCACGTCTGCTGATGCTGGCCGTGATGAACCGTAACGCCTGCTTACCTTGTGTTTCACGCTGCGTAAAGCTGTACTCGGCGGTGAGTCTCCGCCCTGTCCGCGAGGAGCCGGTTGGATGAGCGTTCTCCACATCGACCGTGTCCATGATTGTTCCCACGCGCTGGACCAGCTGCTGCGAGAGCGGGATGACCTGCTCGCCGTGCTGGACCGCGTGGTCGCACTGCAGGCGACGGCCCAGCTGATCCGGGTGACCGTCGGTGTCGACTCGGGGTTCGTGGCCGACCTGGAGCGGCCCGACCGCGCGGTCGTCCGGTGCATGGCCGGCACGCGGACCGACCAGATGCACAACCTCGTCGTGCCGGCCGGCCAGGGCATCGGCGGGCGGGCCCTGGCCCTGGGCAGCGCGGTGCGGGTCAACGACTACCTGACGTCCTCGGTGATCACCCACCAGTTCGACGCGCAGGTGCGCTGCGAGGGCATCAGGGCCATGATCGCCGTTCCCGTCATCAGCCGGGGTCAGACGATCGCCATCGCCTACGCCGCCATGCGCAACGTGACCCAGTTCGGCGACTGCGCGGTGAGCCGGATGCAGGACGTCGCCGATCACGCGGCCGCTGCGCTGCGGGTCGCCACCGCGGCCGAAGACGCCAAGGCGGATGCTGTGTGCGCGGAACGCAACCGTATGCAGAACGCCTTGCACGACACCGTCGGCGCTCTGCTGTTCTCCATCGGGGCTCAGGTTCGGTCCCTGGGCGAGGTGGTCGAAAGCAACCCCGACCTGGAGCTGAGGATTCGTCAACTTCGAGCCGACATCTCGGCGGCGTCGAGTGCGTTGCGGGAATCGTTGCTGGCGTTGAACAACACAGATCCCGAACGCACCCTGTCGGTGGAGCTGGCCGAGCACACCCGGTCGTTCGAGGCCCGCACCGGCGTGCCGGCTCGGTTCGTCCAACTCGACCGCGTGCCGCCCATGGACCCCGAACGACTGGGATTGCTGGTGGCCGTGGCCCGGGAAGGGCTGCTCAACATCGAGAAGCACGCGCGGCCACTGTCCGTTGTGGTCAGTCTCGGGATGTGCGACGGGGGAGTGCAGCTGGTGGTCGCCGACGACGGCTCGGGGCAGGTCGAGGCCGGGCCCGGCACTTGCGTGGGCGTGCGCTCCCTGATCGACCGCGCCGCTCGCCTCGGCGGTCGGGTCAGCCTCGTGCGTGACGACGATGGCGGTCACACCCTGCGGGCGTGGCTACCGTGAAGACCGTGCTGGTGGTGGACGATCACCCCGTCGTTCGGGACGGTGTGGTCCTTCTGTTGCGCTCCGACCCGTCCCTGACCGTCGTCGGCTCCGCCGAGTCCGGGCGGGCCGCCCTCGGCCGGGTGCTCGAACTGCGGCCCGACATCGTGCTGCTCGACCTTCGCCTGCCCGACATGCTCGCCCCCGAGGTGATCACCCAGCTGCGCCGTCTGCATCCCGCCGGCCGGATCGTCATCTTCACCGCCCATGCCGACCATGGCGGCTTCGTCGCCGCCATGGACGCCGGCGCTGACGGTGGGCTGCTCAAGGACGTCGGCGGCACCGACCTGTCCTCCACCCTGCGCCGTGTGCTGTGCGGCGAACGCGTCGTCGATCCCCGCATCATGCCCGACGAGTCCCATCGCTCCAACGCCCTCGCCCACTCCGGCCTCACCCGCCGCGAGTACGAGGTGCTCCGCTTTGCCGCCCAGGGCAAGACAAACCCCGAGATCGCCCAGTCCACCGGCCTCACCCGCAACACCGTCAAGACCTACCTCCAGTCCGCCCTGCACAAACTCGGCGCCCGCAACCGGGTAGAGGCCATCGGCCGGGCCAGCGAGGTCGGGTTGTTGTAGGTTGCCCACCGATGAGGCCGGGCAGTTGTCGGAGCACAGTCCGGGGATCTACCCGCCGAAGACCGATGTGGACCGGTTCATCCGGACCACCATCAAGACCCGCGTTTGTCGGTTCGGTGTCAGTTGGGGTCGTGGTCACCCAGGTGCGCGCGTCGGGTTGTTCTCGAGTGAGGGTGGGCGGTGGGAGGCGCTGGTGAAGCGGTCGCCTTGGACTTGGCCGGCCAGGGGCTCCAGGAGGGTCATTTCTGTGGGGCTCAGTGTGATCCGGGTTGCCTGGGTGTTCTCGGTGACACGGCTGGCCCTGCGGGTGCCGGGAATGGGCACCACGGCGGACAGGCGGTGCGCGGCGGCACGGTGCTGGACCCAGGCGAGTGCGACCTGGCCGGGGGTGATGCCACGGGCGGAGGCGATCGCGCGGAGGGGAGTGAGGAGAGCGGCGTTGGCTCTGGCGTTGTCGCCGGTGAGGCGAGGATGGTGGTTGCGGTAGTCGTCAGTGGCAAGGTCGGTGGAGGCGTCGGAGAACAGGCCGGTGAGGAAGCCTCGGCCCAAGGGGGAGTAGGGAACCACGGCGACGCCCAGGTCGGCGGCGGCGGGGACCAGGGAATCCTCCACATCGCGGCAGAAAAGCGACCATTCGGACTGGACGGCGGTGATCGGGTGCACGGCGTGCGCGGCGCGCAGTTCGGGGCCGGACACCTCGCACAGGCCCAGGTGCCGGACCTTGCCCTGGACGACCAACTCGGCCATCGCGCCAACGGACTCGGAGATCGGGACCCGAGGGTTCCGTCGATGCATGTAGTACACGTCGATCACGTCCACGCCCAGACGGCGCAGGCTGTGCTCGACCGCCTGGGTGATGTAGACGCGGTCGTTGCGGATCGGACGGCGGGCCGGATCGTCGGCCCCGCGACGGACCCGGCCGAACTTGGTGCCGACCACGATCTCGTCGCGATGAGCCCGGATGAACGGGGCGAGGAACGTCTCGCCGGCGCCGGAGCCATACACGTCGGCGGTGTCGAGGAGTGTGACGCCCGCGTCCAAAGCGGTGTGGAGCGCCTGGCGCGCGAGCGCGTGGTCATGGTCGCGGAGATCTCCGAAACCCATGCACCCCAAGCCTTGCACGCCGACCCACGGGCCGCGCTGGCCCAGCTGGACCGCGGCGATCTTCGGTGTCTTCATGGTTCACTTCCTGAGAGTTCACTGTGGACGCTTGCCGCGTGTGCGACCGAGATCCACGCTAGACACGGACTCATCCGTCGGCCAACGAGTGGGGAGACGATTTCCACCATGTCGAACGATCTCGCCCCACACGACTCGATCAGCAAGTCGCTGCGGCTGCTGCTCCTGCTCGCCTCCCGCGAGTCGATGCGCGTCACCGAACTCAGCCGGGAGCTCGACGTGGCGGTGTCCACCGCCCACCGGATGCTGAGCATCATGCGGGCACAGGACTTCGTCGTGCAGGACCCGCGGACACGCCGATACCGCCTCGGCCCCGCCGCGCTGACCCTCGGCTGGCCCAAGCCCGCCGACGAGCAGCTGCTCGAGGTCGGCCACCCACACCTGGTGCGGCTCGGCACGGACCTCGAAGAGACGGTCAACCTGGTGGTCCTCGACGGCCAAGAGGCCCTGTTCATCGACGGGGTCCAGTGCGAGCAGTCGGTGCGGGTCGCCACCCGCACGGGTGCCCGCCTACCGGCCTATGCCACGGCGGGCGGCAAGGTCCTGTTGGCGCAGACGCCGTACGCGGCCCTGCGGAACCACCTCCCGGAGACCTTCCGGCGGCTGACCCGGCACACGATCCCGGACCGGGCCGCGCTCGACCTTCAGCTCCAGCGGATCCGCAAGCGCGGCTACGCGCTGGACCGCGGCGAGCACCAGGAAGAAGTCCTCGAGATCGGCGTGACGATCAACAACGCGCACGAGAAGCCGCTCGCGGCGATCACGGTCGCCGGGCCGCGTCCGCGGTGGGGCATCAGGCGGATCAAGACACTCGCGCCGAGGCTCGACGCCATCGCCGCCGACATCGCACGAGGACTGAAGGAACGCGCGCGATGAGCGCGTGGGCGTGATCCGGGCATAGCGGACCATTCGGCATCGTGGAAGAAGGTGTCGGAAGCCTTGGGTGGTCGGTGAGCCCGATCTAATGTCGATATCGAAATTCGCTGACGCCGCGCGAGTGTGGCGTAGGAGTGGAGAATCGACATGAAAATCGTGCCTTTTGACGAGAGTGCCTGGGTGAAGGAACACCCGCGTGGCATAGCGTTCAACTACCTTCTCTCGGGTGGCGACGTCGACTCGCCCGACAATTTCCGGTTCACGCTGGGGCGGCAGGATGTGGAGCGGTTCACGATGCCGCGTCACCGGCACACGTTCGATCAGATCCGGCTGCCGATCGTCGGCGACATGAACGTGGGGGAGCAGGGCGTCCTGCGTGAAGGACAGGTCGGGTACTTCCCGGAGGGAGTGCACTACGGGCCGCAGGACGACCCGCTCGGGGACGCGGAACTGGGTGAACGCCTGTGCCTCGTCCTCCAGTTCGGCGGGGCCTCGGGCCGGGGCATGGCGATCCGCCAGCGACGGCCCGAAGACGGGGCGGTGAAGCCGGAAGTGGTGCGAATCAAGTTCCCGCGCCCGCGGTACAACAACATCATCGTGGCCGATCCGGCGTGCTTCAACTGGTTCCCGGTGCCGGATGCGGCGGGTGTCGACCACAAGTTCCTGGGGGCGTTCACGGAGCGTGGCACCTGGGTCGAGATGGTGAGGATCGGCGCGGGCGTCGACTGGGTCTCGGCGGACAGTTCGGCCAGGCGCGTTTTTGCGGTGCTTTCTGGTGTTGGGGAAGTCGACGGAACGCGCATTGGGCGGTGGAGCGCGTTGCAGGTCGAGGCGGGCGAGGAGTTGCGCGTCACGGCGACGGACGAGCTGGAGTTGTTCGTGATCGGCCTCCCGCCGTTTCAGACGCCGCCCGTCGAGACGGCGTTGTTCGACGTCGTCGACGGACACGGCAATGTGACGGAGTTCGAGGACGTGCGGGAGATTCAGAACGTCTTGGGTTCCTGAGGGGAGTGTTCGTCATGGCGTCAATTCAGTTGAGTCAGGCCTCCGTGATCGTCGACGCCGCGCTGGCCAGGGCCCGGGAGCATGACCTGCGGCCGATAGCGGTGGTGGTGCTCGACGCGGGAGGACACGTCTGCGCGGTCAAGCGCGAGGACAACGTGGGAATCCTGCGGGTCGACATCGCCTACGCCAAGGCGTGGGGCCCGCTCGGCATGGGCAACGGCGGCGGGCGGATCGCCGAGAACGCCCAGAAGAATCCGGTGTTCTTCACCAACCTCGCCGTCATCTCCGGTGGCCGGATCGCGACCTCTCGAGGCGGAGTGCTCATCCGGGACAGCGACGGAGTCGTCATCGGGGCGGTCGGCATCAGCGGCGCCCACGCGGCAGAGGACGAGGCGTGTGCGGTGTTCGGCGTGCACGAGGCCGGACTCGTGCCCGACGCGGGCTGAATTCGGGCCGACACGCCACCGGGAGCGCCAACAATGCAGACAGCGACTGCCCTTGCGTCCTCCCCGCACGCCGGACGCTCCAAGGCCGTTCTCACCGTGTCCCTCCTGGCCGGGTTCGCGGTTCTGATCGACCAGAACATGATCACTGTCACGCTGCCGACCATCCAGAACGCCTTGCGCCTGACCGATCCGCAGGACGCCTGGGCAGCGGCCGGCTACACCCTGGCGCTCGCCCTGACCCTGGTCCTGGGCGGGCGTCTGGGCGACGACTACGGCCGGCGGCGGGTGCTGCTGATTTCCCTGACGCTGTTCGTCGTCACCACCCTGTGCTGTGGCCTTGCGCCGGACGGCACCTGGCTGATCATCTTCCGAATATGCGCCGGGTGCGGCGCCGGTCTGGTCAGCCCGCAGATCGTCGGCCTGATCCAGCAGGTCTTCAGTGGCCGCGACCGAGGCCGTGCCTATGGCTTCTACTCGGCGATCGTCTCGTTCTCGGCGGTGATCGGCCCGCTGTGCGGGGGCGCGATCATCAGTTCGCTGGGAGCAAGTCGTGGCTGGCACGTGGCGTTCTGGCCGAGTTCACTCGTCGGCCTGATCGCACTGGCCTTCGCCTACCGCCTGCTCCCGCGTGACGAGGTCGACGGGGGACACCGGCGGCTCGATCTGCCGGGAGCGGCTCTGCTGGGCCTGTGCACCTTCTCGATCATGCTGCCGGTGACCGAGGCCGGCGGGAACGGCGGCACGCCGCCGTGGTGGCTGATCGGTGTGGGGGCCGTGGCGCTGATGCTGTTCTACGCCTGGGAAAAACGGCTCGGACGGCGCGGGCGACACCCCCTGGTGCGACTGAAGCTTCTCGCCCGGCGCAGCTACTCGGTCGGCGCCATGACCATCGTGTTCTTCTTCGCCGGATATCCAGGCGTGCTGATGCTCGTGCAGTTCTCGTTGCAGCGAGGGCTGCACTACACGGCGCTGGAGGCGGCCGCCAACACGATGGTCTTCGGGATCGGCAGTTCAGTCGCGGCCATCGCGGGCGGACGCCTGGCCCACCGCGTCGGCCGCCAGCTCGTGCTTGCCGGCTGCCTGGCGGTCATAGTGGGCACCGGCCTGATCGCGGTGTTGCTGATCATTGGTGCCGCGCCGTTGCTGGTCGGCCCGTTCCTCCTCGCGGGACTCGGCTCTGGACTGATCATGGCGCCGAACCAGACGCTGACCATGGCCGAGATACCAGCGGCCCAAGGAAGTACCGCCGGCGGCGTGTACCAGACGAGCATGCGGCTCGGTCAGTCGGTCGGCGTCCCGTTCGCCCTGACGGTCTATGCCGCGGGCCTGCGTGAGTGGCACGGCGATGTCCTGACGGCCAGCGCCGTGGGCTTGATCGGCAGCGCCGCACTCGTGGGAATCGCGTTGGTCGTTCGGGTCGTGGACATCGCCTGGCCCGACCACCGAGAAACCCAGGCGGCATAGCGAAAGCGCCCGGCTCGCGGAGGGCGAGCCGGGCGCGGGAGGTCGAGCGATCAGGAGGACGGCCCCCAGTTGACGGGGCTGGTGGTGAACATGGACGGGGAGGCCAAGGGCAGCGTCACGGACGAGGCGCCCTGGGGGGAGTGGCTCACGGTGTACACGCCGAAGGCGAGGTTGTTGTTCTGCGTGGGAGTCAGGGTGAGCGGCACGTGGTAGGAGGGCGGCTGCGTGGTGAGCACGAGCTGAATCCGGTAGCCCGCCGGAATAAGCGTGAAGTTGGGCACCAGGGAGATGTCCATCTTCACAGTGCTGTTGGGGGTCAGGAACTGCTGGGTGGCCTGGGTGAACGTGTGGCTGGGCTGGATGAGCGCGCCGTTGGAGCCGTACCAGCTGTGCTGGGCGTCCAGGTTCCGCATGCTGCCCAGCAGGATGCCATCGGACTGCTTGGTGACGGCGCCGGTGGGAGCGACCAGGTTGACGGTGGCGGAAACCTCGGCCTCGGGGGTGGTGGAGCTGAGATAGATGCTGGCGTTGATGGGGCCGTCCAGCACGGTGGCCTGCGTGACTGGAGGGGAGTTGTAGGTGGCGGGGAACCACGGCATGGACCAGTAGAGCGAATCGGTGCCGGCGGTGGTGGGAGGCGCGGAGGTGAGAGTGCCGCCCGCGTTCAGGTAGTACGTGCTTGCGCCCAGGGAAGGCGGCCAGGCGGCGCTGTCGACCCAGCGGGTGGCGCCGTTCTGGAACAGGTGCAGGGGAGTGCTGGTGTTGGCCATACCGGTGGGCGCGCCCTTCAACCAGGTGTCGAACCACTCCTTCTTGATGTCGTTCAGCACATCCTCGTTGGTGTGGGCGCCATGCGTCCAAGGACCGACGATGGCCTGGTAGCGGCCGGTCACTGCCTGCCCGGCGGTGACGGGGGAAGTGAGCGGACGGTTGAAGTACGCGTTCTGCGCGGCGACGTAGGCGCCGAGGTTGCCGCCGGGGAACAGGTCGTTCCAGCCGGCCTCGGTGAGGGCGGGGACGCCGTTGGCGACGATCTTGGGTACCAGCTGCTGCTGCACGCTCAGGGCGTCCCAGTAGTCGCTGTTGTACGAGCGGGGGCCACCGTTCTTCAGGTCGTTGGAGGTGGTGGCGATGGGATCGGTCTGGGCGTTGTCCTGAGGACCACGGGGAAGGACCGACGCGACGGCGGGGATGAACTGGCCGGGAACGCCGCCGGAGGTGGCGATGTCGTTGTACGAGTCCGAGTCGGTGCAGAACGGGGCGATGGCCTTGAGCGGGGAGTTCGGACCGACGGCGGCGGCGGTGGCCCATTGGTCGACGCCGAGATAGGAACAGCCGTCGAGACCGACGGCTCCGTTGGAACCGGACAGGGAATGGGCGGCCCAGTTGACCAGGTTGACGCCGTCCTGCCCCTGGCGGGCGCCGAGCCAGTCGGTCTGGCCGCCGGAAGTGCCGGTGCCGCGAACCGAAGCAGCCACGTAGATGTAGCCACGCTGGACGTAGTAGTCGCCGTAGCTGGTGGGGTCGAGCAGGGCGGTGCCGTAGGGATTCTGCGTGAGCAGCACGGGGAACGTGCCGGGGGCACGGGTGGTGGTGCCCAAGGTCGTGGGATACGCGATCTGGACGGCAATGGAGACACCGTCGTCCATGGTGACGGTGGAGGTGACATCCGTGCTGTACCCGTAGCTGGCGGGAACAGGCTGTGGCACCCAGTGCGGCTGCACGGCGGCAGTGGAGGGGCCGGCGGCCGCGGATGCCACGGCCAGCGCGACCACGGCCGCCAATGGCCACACCTTGTGTTTCCTCATCCGAACTCCTTTGTCCTGGAGAGATGTGCCGATTCTGGTCGGCGCGGCCCGCCCACTCACACCCCCAAGTGGAGAGTGGGTAGCGTGACTCCTATACGGCTCAGAGAAAACGGCCGGCGGCCCAGGCCCGGTCGCCGGGCTCGGCGATGACGTCGACCACGACACCGTCCACAACGGACTCGATGGGAGTGATCAGCCCGTCGGCGACAGCCTCCGTCCACGCGAGATGCGGGCCCTCGCCCCACGGGTACCACGGCACGAGGTCATCGACGACGATCAGGCCGCCGGGCTTGGCCAGGGCCCGGGCGTTGGCGACGTCGGCGGCGGCGATCTCGTACTCGTGGCCGCCGTCGACGAACACCAGATCGAAGCGCCCGCCGTCGGCCTCGGCGTACTGCGGCACGGTCGTGCGGGAGTCGCCGATGACCAGCTCGTGCCGGCCTGGATACCTTGTGTCCACGAACTCCTTGGCCATCATGACGGCATGGCGGCGGTCGAGTTCGAACGACACGACGGTGGTGTCCGGGGCGGCCTCCAGGAAGGCGATGCTGGAGAAGCCGATGTTGAACCCGATCTCGGCGATGGCCAGGGCCCCGGAGGTCTGGGCCAGGCGCTGGAGGTAGTCGGCCTCGGCGACGCTGGCCCCACCCTCGTAGATCCGCGCGCCGTTGCCTCTGACGTGGTCGTACACCTCCCACATGAGCCGTTCCAGCCGACTCATTTCCCGATCGGTGTCGGTGGGCATGGCTGTCCTCCTTTCGTTGCCGGCGCAAGGGATTCGAGATGGCGGACCGCGGCCGCCGCGCCGCCGGCCGACGCGAGCGACTGGCCGAGGCGAGCCGCCGCGTCGGTGTACTCGGGGGTGTGCAGGACCGTTTCGACGGCCTGGCGCACATGCTCGGCCAGGGACCGGTCGAACCGCAGCCGAACGCCGGCGCCGGCGGCGACGACGGACTGGGCGACCGCGGACTGGTCGTCCCGGATCGGGGCCACCACCAGCGGCACACCGGCGGCGAGACTCTCGCAGACGGTGTTGTGGCCGGCGTGGCAGACCAGGACCGAGGCCCGGCGGAGCAAGTCGACCTGCGGGATCCGGGGCACCGTCAGAACCGGGCCACCGGGCAGCAAACCGGTGGGATCGACGACGAGGCCCTGGACCTCGGGCATTGCCGCCAAGGCGTCGGAACACTCGGCCAGGAAACGAATTCCGGTGCGGGCGTTGGACGTGCCGAGCGTGACGATCACCAGCGGCCGCCCGTCCAGCAGGCCGCCATCGAAGTCCACTATGGACGCGGCGGGAGTGGTGGTGCCGACGTAGCGGACGGGGAGCCCGTCGGCCGGTGGACCGGAGAGTTCACGGGTGGTGAAGGCGAGGACCAGGTCCGGGGAGAAGCGGAGGTCGCTCGGAGCAACGCCGTGACGGCCGCACAGATCGTGCTGCAACTGGAGGACCCAGTCGGCGATCTTGGGCAGGCCTCGCAGCGGATCCGCGAGCTCGCTGGGAGTTGTCGCGGACGTGGCCCACGGCACGCCGAGCGCCTTCGCCGCCAATGCGCCGGCCAGTGCCTGCTGATCGGTGAGGATGATGTCCGGCCCGAACCGCTCGACCGCCGCCCACACGCCCGGCGCCATCGAGTCGGCGAGGGGAATCAGGTAGCTCTGCCAGAGGAAACGCAGTGCGGCGAAGCCACGCAGTTCGGACGGGCGGTGCTCGACGTCGAAGGGCTCGGACGAGCCGGCCGGAAAAAGGGGTACGGGCACGGAGTTGGGCTTGGGTATCAGGCTCAACCCAGTCAGTGCGGACAACGCCGGCTGCGGGCCGCACCAGGCGACCTGGTGGCCGTTGGCGATCAGCGACACCGCCACGGCCCGCAGCGGGGTGACGTGGCCGGTCAACGGGGGAACGACGAGCAGGATCCTCATGCGGCCTGCCGTTCCACCCAGCGCAGCACCAGCTCGCGGACGTGCTTGTGCTGCTCCACCAACACCGAGTGGCCCTGGCCGTCGAAGACGTGGACCTCGCCGTTGGGCAGCAGGGAGGTCAGCGCCTCGAGGTCGTCGGCCTGGTAGCCGTTGCTGCCGAGAATGGACAGCACGGGGCAGCGGATGGCGGCGATGTCGTCCAGGGTGAGCAGCGGCCCGAGCGGCACCTCCTCGGCGATGCTGGTGGTGAGGATCCGGTCGGCGGCCATCCGGGCCAGCCGCCGGTGGTGGGCGCTGAAGTTGGCCTCGATCCAGTCGTAGCTCTCCTCGACGGCCAGGAACTTCACGGTGTGGTCGAGGATCTCGGTCATCTTGCTGGCCCACACCTCGGTGGCCGGCTCGGACTCGATGCACACGATGCTGCGCACCCGCGAGGGGTGCTTGGCGGCGTAGCTGAACGCCAGTGTGCCGCCGAAACTGTTGCCCACCAGGTGCACCGGCTGGTCGACGTCGAGCTGGTCGAGCAGGTCCTCCAGGTCGGCGACGAAGTCGGCGATGGTGTAGCCCCGGGCCGGCCGGTCGGTCTTGCCGTGCCCGCGCAGGTCGTAGCTGATCACGTTGATGCCGGCGGCGGCGACCGGCGGGGCCATGGTCAGGTAGAAGCTGGCCAGGCTGTCGGTGCCCATGCCGTGCAGGAAGACCACGGTCTCCTGCCCGGCGCCGGCGGCCGGCACCAGCTGGACGTTGGTGTTGAGCCCGTTGACGGTCATGGTCGGCATCGCGTCACCCCCGCCGGGCCAGGCGATCGGCGACATAGTCGGCGATGTCGCCGATGCGCAGCTCGATGACCTCCTCGAGGTCCTTCTGGGTCAGGTAGTCGGCCAGGTTGACGTCGGGCCCGAAGTGCTCGGCGAGAATGCCCGAGAAGGTCACCAGGTCGATGCTCTCCAGCACCAGGTCGTCGTGGAACCGGGTGTCCGGCGTGATCCGGATGCCGAGCACGTCCAGGTCGCCGACGAGCGGTGCGAGCAGCTCGCTGACGGTGTCGAACACTGTCGTGCGCGGATACGGCTGCAGGGTCATGTCGTGCTCCTGGTCGTAACGGGAAGGGGGTGGATCAGTCCTACGGCCACATCGCCGTCGAGGGTCGCGCCGACGGCGAGCTCCGGCAGGATCCGGCCGTGCAGGCCGGAAACCGTGGTCTCGTCCTCGTGCACGAAGATCTCGGCCGGATACACGCCGGTCACGCCGTCGGCGGCGAGCCGGGCGCGCACCGCGTCCTTGATGGCGATCCGCCGCAGCAGCCAGCCGCGCTGCTCCCGCGGCGGACAGGCGGCGAACGCGGCCCGCTCCGCGACGCCGAGGTAGAGGCCGGCGAAGAACTCCCGCGCGGAAACGCTTCGCCACCGGTCCCGGACCTCCGCCCGGCCATCAGCGTCCACCGTGGACAGGAAGTGGCTTTCGGGATGGGCGTACGCCCGGTGCATGCCGTGGTCGCAGGGGAAGCGGATGTCCTGCCAGCCGACGATGGTCGCCACCGGTTGGCCATCTCGAACCAGTGTCGCGTCCATCTGCAGGAGGTCGGGCCGCGGTGTCGTGACCTCCACCTGGCACTCGACGGTCGCCCCCGGTTCGGGTTCCGGGGCGTGCCAGGTGACCTCGGCGATCGACCGTGGAAAGGCCAGCAGCGATTCCCGGGAGGTGGACTGGAGCCAGCAGCCCAGCAGCTGCCCGACATTGTCCAGCAGGGCGCCCGGCGCGGGCGGAACGGTGATCTCGCAGCGCATGTGGTGGTCGCCGATGCCGTGCAACCGGGTGATGCCGTGAAAGGCCGGGCCGTGGAACATCATGCGGCGGGAGTAGACCTCCGGCGCGGTGAACGGCACCGGCCGCTCCTGGCGCGGTGTGAACGCACGGCCGTCCGGACGTCGGTCGCCCAGGCAGACGGTCATGCTCGCGTACGTGCCGATGGCCACCTCGACCCGGTCGCCGGCGCGACGCATCGTGACGGGGATCGACTTGGCCGGTTCGGCGATGAGCCAGCGGTTGAATGCCGCGTCGCGCACGCCCGTCGTCGGGAGGCCCCAGGCCTGTTCCACCTGTCGACAGGCGATGTCGATGAGCGTGGTCGCCGGCGCCACGGGCCAGAAGTCGGCCTCGTCGGGCCAGCCGGGGCGCTGCCGGAAGAAGCGGTGGTCCCGCAGGAACGGCATCGTCTCGACGGACACGTCCACGGTGGACTCGATGACGTCGGACGCCATGGCGGCGACCACGGCGGCCGCGCTCCGGCGGGTCTCGTCGAGCAGCTCTCGGTACGCGACGGCGATCTCGTCGGAGAGTCCGGCGGGAATCTCCGGCGCCGCGTCCAGCAGGTCGCGGCTGCTGGCCGGCAGGGACAGCAGCGGGCGGGCGTGGTTGAGGCGCACCTGTCGTGGGGCCAAAGCCTCGAACCTGGGGTCCGCGCCCTCGACCCAGAGCGCGGTGGCGACCCGTCGCAGTTGGTCCAGTCCGGAATGGACTGTGGACGCCACGCCGATGGACAGATGGTTCGTCGCGCCGAGCGTGTCGGTCACGAACGAGCCGAGCTGGCCGGCGCCGAGCTGGAGGAAAACGCGGAAGCCGTTGGCCTTCATGGACTCGACGAGCTCGCGGAAGCGAACCCGGCGCAGCAGGTGGTCGATGAACAGCCGCCGGACGTCCTCGGCGGCCGCCGGGTAGGGGGCGACCGAAGTGGCCGACCACACCGGCACGGACGGGGGCCGCAGCTCCAAGTCGGCGGCCATCGCCACGTAGGGATCCAGGTAGGGTCGCAGGAACGGGGTGTGGTACCCGGAGCGGAAGGGCAGTTTTCGGGCGATCACGCCATGTTCGCGGCAGACCTCGGCCAGGCCGACGACGGCGTCGGTCGGGCCGCAGGCGATCGTCTGGTGCGGGGCGTTGTCATGGGAGATCACGACATCCAGGCCCGCCACCAGCTGCGAGGCTTGCGTGACGGGACAGCCGAGCATGAGGTAGTCGAGGTCCGGGGTGCCGAATCGGCCGGACCAGTAGCGCTGGATGAGCTCGGCGGTCGGCACCGGGGTGAACATGTCGGCGATCCGCATCGCGGTCCACTCGCCGACGCTGTGACCGGCCAGCGCGTCCGGTGTGATCCCCAGGCGGCCCAGCGCCGTGTGCACCAGTCGGCCGACGGCCGTGACGCTCTCGGCGTGATCGAGCACGGTGTCGGTCGACCAGGCGGGCGTCGGCAGACCGAAATGCCGGGCCAGGTCGGCACATCGCGGCGAGGCGTCGGCTTCCAGGCCGGGAAACAGGAAAGCCGTTCTCGCGGTGGGCAGCAGCGGGTCGACCGTGCACCAGATGCCCTTCACGCCGCGCTGGGCGGCGCCGTCCTTGGCGACCTTGGCCGCGACCCGCCGGGCGACGGCCAGGGTGTCCGGCGTCGGATTGACGATGCCGACGCGGGCCTTGCCGTGGCCGAGCTCATCCGTCTGCTGTGGACGGTCCAGCAACCGGGCCAGCTCGTCCGGAGTTTCCGCCGACAGACGGAGAACGCGGTCGGGCTCGCGCACCTCCATCCGCCGCCGGGACGCTGTGTCGCCCTCCTCCACGACCACGTGAGCGTTCACGCCGCCGAAGCCGAAGGCGTTGACCGCGGCCCGGCGAGGCATGCCGGAGTCCGGCCACGGCTCCGCCTCGCCGATGACACGGAACCGGGTGTCGGCCAGCAGCGGATTGGGCTCGTCGCAGTGCAGTGTCGGCGGCAGAACCTTGTGGTACAGGGACAAGACCACCTTGACCAGTCCGGCGGCGCCGGCGGCCGGCATGGTGTGGCCGATCATCGACTTGACCGAGCCGACCACGCCCGCGGAGCCGTCGGCCGGCCCGAACACCTCGGTCATAGTGGCGATCTCGGCGGCGTCGCCGGCCCGCGTCGCGGTGCCGTGCGCCTCCAACAGCCCGAGGGCGCCGGCTTGGCGCGGGTCGAGGCCGGCGGAGTCCCAGGCCCGGCGCAACGCCAGGACCTGGCCGCCGATCGACGGGCTCAGCAGGCTCCCGCCCTTGCCATCGCTGGAAATTCCCGATCCCCGCAGCACGGCGTACACCCGATTGCCGTCCCGGCGGGCATCGGCCAGTCGCTTGAGCATCAGCAGCGCGGTGCCCTCGCCGATGAGCAGCCCGTCCGCCTCCCGCGACAGCGGACTGATCCGCTGAGTCGGCGACAGGGCCCCGATCTGCGTGAACATCGACCACAGGGTGTCGTCGTGGCAGTGGTGCACGCCGCCGGCCAGCACCACGTCGCACCGGCCCCGGACCAGCTCCCCGATCGCGTGGTCCACCGCGATCAGCGACGACGCGCAGGCGGCGTCCACCGTGTACGCGGGCCCGCCGAGGTCGAGGCGGTTGGCCACGCGGGAGGCGGCGAGGTTGGGCACCAGGCCGATCGCCGACTGGGCCTCGAATTCACCCAGGGGCTCGAGCAGGCCGCCGCGGATCCGGTCGAGCATGGCCGGGCTGGCCGAGGGCAGCAGCTCGCGGATCGTGCGGGTGATCTGCCGGACCGTGCGCACCCGCTGGTCGAATCGCACCAGCCCCGGAGAGAAGTAGCCGCCGCGGCCCAGGATCACACCGACCTTCGAGCGGTCGCCGAGGCCCGCGAACCCGCCGGCGTCCTCGATCGCCGCGACCGCCGAGGCCAGGGCGGTGATCTGGTCGGGCTCGATCCCGTCGAGGTCCGCGGGCGGGATCCCGAACGCCATGGCGTCGAAATCCACCGTGTCCGCGACAAAACCGCCGCGCCGCCCGTGGGTCCGGTCGGGTCCCGTGCCCGGCGTGCCGTGGAACTCCGGGTCCCGGCGGTGCTCGGGGATGTCGGTGATGGCGTCGGCGCCGGCCATCAGGTTGCGCCAGTACTGCCCGACGCTGGACGCCCCGGGCAGGACCACCCCCAGGCCGATGATGGCCACCGGCTCCTGGGTCACCACAGCGCCGCCGTGTACAGCACGGCGGGGACGTCGCCGTAGGCGAGCTCGCGCAGCAGCGCCGCCGTGCCCTCGGCCGGGTCGATCATCGCCACCTCGCGACGCTGGTACTCCCGGGCCAGCTCGGGGGTGACCATGCCGCTGTGGTCCTCGGCCGGGGCCCACGGTCCCCAATGGACGGTCACCGCCCGGCCGGGCCACTGCGCGGCCAGGTTTTCCAGGGCGTCGTTGCCGGCCGCGTAGTCCGTCTGGCCGCGGTTGCCCAGCACCGCCGAGATACTGCCGAAGAAGGCCACGAATCCCGGGTCGAGCCCCTCCTCGGCCAGCGCCGCCAGCAGCGTCCGGGCCCCGGCGACCTTGGTGTCGAAGACCGTGCGGAACGACGTCTCGTCCTTGTCGGACATGAGTTTGTCGTCGATGACGCCGGCCGCGTAGATCACGCCGTCGAGCTTGCCGTTGAACTGCTTGACGAACTGCCGGACCGCTTCCGCGTCGCGGACGTCCAGCTCGTGGTACGAGGCGTTGCCGGCCTCGGCCAGCGTGCGGCTGATCTCCCGTTGCGCCAGGGTTGTCCGCACCTGCCGTTCGATGTCGGCGATGCCGCGGCCACGGGCGATCAGCGCCTGCCGCATGGCCCGCGGGTCCTCGGGGAGATCGTCCTCGCCGGGCCAGACCGTGCGGCCGGCGAACTCGATCCGGCAGCCGCTCGCCGCCAGCGCGACCGCCGCGCGGGCGGTGATGCCGCGAGCGCCGCCGATCACCGCCACCACCGAGTCCGGGCCGAGGCCCAGCGCCGCCAGCTCGCCACCGCCCGGACCGGCGCCGGAGTGGGCCAGGGAACCCAGCGCCTGCTCGCGCACCGTGTGGGTCATCCGGCCCTCGGCGGTGTGGTGCACGACGGCGTGCCCGTCGTCGACCATGGCCTCGGCGACGAGGATGTCGGCCGTCGGGACGTCGGCGATGACCAGGCGGGTTGTGGCGTCCCGTTCCAGCGCCGCGGCGCGGAACAGCCCGGCCAGCCCGGGGAATCGGCGGTAGCCGCGGCGATGAACGTCCCCTTGGCCGCCTTGAGCTGGGTGAACAGCTCCGGCGCGGCCGGCTCGGCCGATTCGGCCAGGCCGTGCAGGGAGACGATGACGTCGGCGTCGGTCTCGGGGGCGGCCGGCAGGCCGAACGCCAGTCGGACGGAGTCGGCGAGCTCGTCCTGGCCCGGGGCGGACAACACCGCCAGGGTCTTGCCCGACAGACGGCCGGGATCGGGCGGCGGCAGCGGGTTGCCGACGAGATGGAGCACGTAGCGGCGCGGGGCGGAGCCGGTCAGCGGGTTGTCCACCTGATCGAGCGGAATAGTGGCAGTCTCCTCGGGACGCAGCCACTGTTCGAGCTGGGTCGTGATCGCGTTGGCGGTTCGCTGGCGGACCAGGAGGTCCGGGCCGTCGTCGCCGGCGCGGTCGGCCAGGCCGAGGTGGCGCAGCAGGGTGCCGGCGATCTCGGTGCGCTTGATCGAGTCGATGGAGAGGTCGGCCTCCAGGTCCAGATCGCCCTCGATCATGTCCGGCGGGAAGCCGGTGCGGTCGCTGATCACGTCCAGCACGGCGGCCCGGACATCGGCGGGCTGAGCGGAGTCGGCGGCGGCCTCGACCACGGCAACGGGGGCGGGCGCGATCTTGACGGCGTTGGCGATGGCCGGACCGACCGCGGCGCCGTTGGTGGTGGCGTGGGCCGCGCCGTTCACGGTGGGGCGGGGCGGGGCCTCGATGACCTCGGGGATGGCGTAGCGGACCGCCGGCACAGCGCCGAGGTAGCCGAGCATCACCTCGCGCTGGGTGGTGATCAGCTCGCGGCTGTTGCGGAGGAATTCGACGACGACCTGGTCGCGGCCGGCAGGGGTGGCTTCGGTCATGGCAGTCCTCGGGATCCGGTGGGCGGGCGCGAGGCCGTGAGGGGGGAGTTGGCCGTCGGGCCGGCGGACGAGATGGCCGCTGACGGTCCAGGCGTTAGGCGGCGGCGGGGTGCGCGGGGGCCGGCCGCGGAACAGGCGGGTCGGGTCGACGGAGACGCCGGAGACGGCGAGCCGGCCGACGGTGGTGAGGAACTCCCGAAGGCCGGGGCCGCAAGGCAGGGCGGTGTGCGGGCGGTCGCCGAGGATCTCCCGGACCAGCCTGGTCAGCGTCTGACCGGGACCCACCTCGACGAACGTCCGCGCGCCGGCGGCGTACATGTCCTCGATCTGGTCGACGAAGCGGACCGGGGCGGGGATCTGGGCGGCGAGGACCTGCCGCACGGCGCCGGGTGTGTAGCGGCGGGCGCTGGTGTTCGACCACACGGGCAACGCGGGGTCGTCGATCGCGGCGGCGTCCAGGGCGGTGGCGAACGCACCCTCGGCCGGGGCGACCAGCGGGCTGTGGAACGCGCACGAGACGGCGATGCGCTTGGTGGCGATGCGGCGCGTCCGGAGGTGACGGACACATCGCTCGATCTCGTCGACGCTGCCGGACACGATGATCTGCTCAGGGGCGTTGTGATTGGCCAGCGACACGTCCAGGCCGGCGAGCTCGGCGGACAGGACCTCGCGAGTGGCCCGCACGGCCGCCATGGCGCCCGGCCGGTCCCGCGACGCGTCGGCGATCGCCCGGGCCCGGGCCCGGCTGAGCTCGACCAAGGTGGAGAGGGTGAACGCGCCCGCCTCCGACAGGGCGACGAGCTCGCCATAACTGTGCCCGCCCAGGAAATCCGGTCTTATGCCGAGTTCGGCCAGCAGCCGGCACAGGGCGGACTCGACCAGGCCAAGGGCCGGCTGGGCGACGGCCGTGTCGGTGACGGCGTCCAACTGCGCGGCCAAGCGGTCCTCGTCGAACGCCCGAGGTGGGAACACAGCCGGCACGACGGCGGGGGCATGCCGCAGAATGTCGGCGAGCTCGGGGAAGTGCACGAACAGCTCGCCGAGCATGCCGGGCCGCTGGCTGCCCTGGCCGGGGAACAGGAACGCGATCTTGCCGGCCGGCTCCGGGGAGGAGATGCCACCGGCCGTCAACGACTCCCGGTTCTCGGCGACAAAAGCCAACCGCACCGGATCGTTGGCATTGACCGACGTGGCGGCCTCGGCGAGTTCGCGGAGGCCGGCCTTGGGCCGTTCCTCCACCAGAGTCCGCAAGGCCTCCCGTGCGCTGTCCACATCGGACCCGCGAACCAGCACCAGCTCGCGGGCCCAGTCACGCAGGCCGTGTCGGCGATCGGGCGGAATCGGGCCGGGGCCGAGCACGGCGTGGAAGTTCGTGCCGCCGAAGCCGAATGCGCTCACGCCGGCCAGTCCCCGCAGGCCCGGCGCCGGCCGGGCCGAAGTCGAGAAGGTGAACGGGCTGGTGTCGCACTGCCATTCCGCATTGGGCTGCTTCAGGTGCAGGGTCGGCGGCACGACCTCGTGCCACAGCGAGAGAGTGGCCTTGATCAGGCCGGCGAGCCCGGCCGCGCACTTGGTGTGCCCGATCTGGCTCTTCACCGAGCCGAGCGCGATCGAGCCGGGCGCCACACCGGCGTCGGTGAAGAAGTCAGTCAGGGTGCGCAGTTCCGTCGCGTCGCCGACGACCGTCCCGGTGCCGTGCGCCTCGACCAGGCATACGTCGCCGGGGGAGGACCGGGCGTCCTGGTAGGCGCGCTCCAGCGCCCGCCGCTGTCCCTCGGGGCGGGGCGCGGTCAGGCCGAGCGCCTTGCCGTCGCTGGCCGCGCCGACCCCCTTGATCACGGCATACACCCGGTCGCCGTCCCGCTCGGCGTCGGCCAGCCGCTTGAGCACGACGCAGGCGACGCCCTCGCCGAGGGCGATGCCGTCGGCGGCGGCGTCGAACGGGCGGCAGCGGCCGGTCGGCGAGAGCGCTCCCGCCGAGGTGAACATCAGGTAGTCGTTCACGCCGTTGTGCAGGTCCACCGCCCCGCACAGCACCATCGAGCTGGTGCCGAGCCGGAGTTCCTTGACCGCGATGTCCAACGCCGCCAGCGACGAGCCGCAGGCCGCGTCCACGGTGTAGTTCGCGCCGCGCAGATCGAGCCGGTTGGCGATCCGCCCGGAGATCACGTTGGCCAAGGTCCCCGGGAACGAGTCCTCGGTCAGCGACGGCAACTGGTCCAGCAGCTCGGGCGGCACCTCATCCAGATAGGACGGCAGCAGGCCCCGCATGATCTTGGCGTTGCCCAGGTCGCTGCCCGACTCCGCGCCGAAGATCACGCTGGTGTGGTCGCGGTCGAACTCCCGTTCCGCGTAGCCGGCGTCGGCCAGCGCGCGGCGGGCCAGTTCGAGCGACATCAGCTGGGCGGGATCGATGCTGCCCATCGAGGACGGCGGCATTCCGAAGGCCAGCGGATCGAAGTCCAGCGGCGGGAGAAAACCGCCCCAGCGCGGAAGATCACCGTAGACATTCGTGTCCCAACGATCCGCTGGCACCTCGGTGACCGCGTCGTTCCCGCTGAGGATCTGCGACCAGTAGGCCGGAAGATCGGGCGCGCCGGGAAAGGCACAGGCCATGCCGACGATGGCGATGTCCCGGCCGAGCGTCGGTTTCTCGGCCGGCCGGGACCGAAGCAGATCGGCCACGCCCTCGGTCACGGAATTGTGCAGCTCGGCGATTGTGGTCTTCGCGTCGCGCAACACCGCGACCTGCCCGGCCATGTACAGGCCCTGGCTCAACTGCGCGTCGGAGTCCACCGCGACGGGTCCGCCGTCCGCGTGCTGCAATCCCTTGCTGGCAATGCGAAGCCGACCGGTGTTGAGTTCCTCCAGCTGCTGCCAGACCTGCTGGGCCGACAACTGCGGCGACGAACGCAGATCATTCTTCACGGTCTCGAAATGCGCGGTGTACCGGCTCGGCAGGCAGCGGGTCCGGTGTCCCGGCGCGGTTTCCAGGATTGTCGTCGAGCCGGCGTTGATCGCCAGATCCTGGAACAGATCCGTGATCGCGCCGGTGGTCACGGCCTCCCGGGTGAACAGGTACGCGGTGCCCATCAGCACGCCGATGCCGGCGCCGGCGGCGGCCAGTTCGGCCGCGGCCCCGGCCACCACGGCGGCCGAGCGGGCGTCGTGCACGCCACCGGCGAACAGCACCTCGATCCCGGGACCGCTGCCGCGCAGCACGTCCAGTTGCTGCTCCCACAGGGCAAAACTCGGCCGCGGCCCGATATGCCCGCCGCATTCCGCGCCCTCGAAGACAAAACGGCGGACGCCGGCGTCGAGGAACTGCCTCAGCAGCACCGGCGACGGCACATGCACGTAGGTGGGAATGCCATCGGCCTCCAACACCTTGGCCTGCGCCGGTTTGCCGCCGGCCAGCAGCGCGCACCGCGGCCGGGCCGCCCGGACCGCGGCCAGCTGCTGGTCCCGCAGAGCCGGGTCGATGAAGCCCAGCAGCCCGACGCCCCAGGCGCGGTCGCCGAGCCGGTCGCGGGTGCGGTCAAGGAGATCCGTGGTGCCCGCGCCGGTGGCGGTCGCCACCGCGATGAACGGGAATCCGCCCTGGTCGGCGACTTCCGCCGCGAACGCGGGCTGGTCGCTGACCCTGGTCATCGGGCCCTGGGCGATCGGCAGTGTGCTGCCCAGCGTTCGGCAGAGCGGGGCCCCTTGCCCGTCTGCACGGGGTCGTTCGTTGACGGCCGCCACCAGCGACCGAACCGCGTGTTCGGTGTCCCGATAGCGGCGGGCGAACAGCGTGGCCAGCGAGGAATCCGTGCGGAACAGACGTTCCCGCTCCGGCCCCGAGGTGTCCACGTCCGGCAGCATGCGCAGCTGCTCGTCCAGGAAGACGCCGCTCGCGCCGGCGGCCATCGCGCCCACGGCCGTGCGCTGCCCGACGCCGGACGCCCACACCGGGACCTCGGTGCCATAGGCCTCGAGAAGCTGTTGCAGCAGAACAAAAGCGGACAGGTCTCCGTCGTCCATGGCCACCAGGCCGCCGGCGCCGCCGTCGAGCGCGGCCGCTGCCTCGTCCAGCGACCGAACCTGGGCGATCGACAACGCGCCCGAGGACACGACCGGCGCGCCGGGCTCGAACAGCACAACGGCCGCGCCTCGGGTGTCCACCCGCGCCCCGCTCGGCACGCGGATGCCGAATGGCGCCAGTGTCATTTCCGGATCGGGTGGTTGGTGACCGTCGAACAGCCCCAGGCCGCCGCCGCGGGCGACGGCGGCGACCATGTGCGGTCCTGAGGGACACAGGGCCAGCACCCGTGTTCTAGCTTCGAGGACAATGCCCACTGGCGTACCTCCTCGTGCACCAGTAGCGGCTTGATTGGTCGTAAGGAGAGCAAATCGTCCCCGGAAAAACCACCCTCTCCATGTGGAGATGTCCCTGTGCGGCGAATGGGGGTATACCTGGCAACGGTATTCGGCGAAACGGCACTGGAGCCGCGGTGGACCTGCTTGGACGTGTGGTTGTGGTGACGGGCGCGGCGCAGGGCATCGGCGCCGCGCTGGCCCGGCGGTTCGCCGCCGAGGGGGCCGCCGGAGTGGTGGTTTCCGACGTGAATCTGGACGGCGCCCGGGCGGTGGCCGCCGATATCGCGGCGGCCGGCGGTGCGGCCATTGCCGTGCACGCGGACGTGTCCCGCAAGGACGATCTACAGGCGTTGGTGGCGTCGACTCGGGCCTATTTCGGCCCGGTCGACCTGTTCTGCTCGAATGCTGGCGTCGCGTTCGGCACCGGCATTCACGCCTCGGGCCAGCAATGGGAAACGTCCTGGGCGGTCAACGTGATGCAGCACGTGCACGTCGCCCAGTCGGTGCTGCCCGACATGATCCGCCGAGGCGGCGGCCACCTGCTGGTCACCGCGTCCGCGGCCGGCCTGCTCGGCGCGCCGGGGGACGCGCCGTACACGGTCAGCAAGCACGCGGTGGTCGGCCTGGCCGAGTGGCTGGCCGTGACTTACCGGCCGCGGGGAATCGGTGTCAGCGCGCTGTGCCCGCTGGGGGTGCGCACCGCGCTGCTCGAACCCGGGATCGCCGCCGGCCACCCGACGGCGCTGGCCATCGCGGCCCTGGCCCCGCTGCTGACGCCGGAAGAGGTCGCCGAGTCGGCCGTGCAAGGCCTCCGCAAGGAGGAGTTCCTCATCCTGCCGCACGAATCGGTCCGGGCGACGTACGCGGCCAAGGCGCGAGACGTGGACGCCTGGATCGACCGGACGATCGCCGGAGGCCACTGAGCATGGAATTCCGCAGGGTCGGCGTGAGCGGGTTGTCGGTCAGCGAGCTCTCCTACGGAAACTGGCTGGCCGGTCCGGACGACGCGGCCTGCGTCGCCGCGGCGCTCGACGCCGGCATCAACACTTTCCGCACCGCCGCGGCCTGGGCCGGGGGAGCGGCCGAGGAGAACCTGGCCGCCGCCCTGTCCGGGGTCCCGCGCGACGATCTCGTGCTGTGCACGGGCGTGTTCTGGGCCGAGGGCACGGGCCCGAACTGGGCCGGCCTGAGCCGCAAACACCTGTTCACGTCGGCGAATCGGTCGCTGCGGCGGCTGCGGACCGACTACATCGACGTCTACCTGCTGCTCCGGTTCGACTACCAGACGCCGCTGGAGGAGACCTTCCTCGCGCTGTCGGACCTGGTCCGCCAGGGCAAGATCCTCTACGTCGGCACCTCGGAGTGGACCGTCGACCAGCTGCTGCGGGCGGCCACGCTGGCCGAGCAGTACTCAGTTCCGCTGATAGTCAACGAGCCGCACTATTCGATGCTCTGGCGCGTCGCCGAGGCCCAGGTCATGCCGGCCTGCGAGCGCCTGGGCATCGGCCAGTTCGCGTCGGTCCCGCTGGCGCAGGGCATCCTGACCGGCAAGTACCGCGACGGCGAGGTGCCGCCCGGCTCGCGCGCCGCCGGCGAGTGGCGCGAGGCGATCCAGGGGCTGCTGCTGGTGCCGGACCTGGTCGACCGGGTGGAGCTGCTCCGCGGGCTCGCCGATGACGCCGGCATGTCGTTGGCCCAGCTGGCCATCGCCTGGACGCTGCAACACTCCATGGTGGCGTCGGCGGTGGTCGGAGCCAGCACACCGGCCCAGGTTACCGAGAACGTCAAGGCCGCCGGCGTCACGCTCGACCTGGACATGCTGACCCGCGTCGATCACCTGCTCGGCGGCTCCGTGCAGAGCGACCCTCGGCTGATCTGGTCCCCGCCCACCGGCCTCTTC
>Ga0307511_10000552_pt1 | contig 40202 bp, 38 predicted proteins | sample 13_EM_MG_FD_200266 | JGI IMG/M metagenome (GOLD analysis project Ga0307511, IMG submission 200266) | Populus trichocarpa ectomycorrhiza microbial communities from riparian zone in the Pacific Northwest, United States - 13_EM | ecosystem: Host-associated > Plants > Roots > Unclassified | place... | reverse complement strand
CACCTTTCTTCCAACATTCCCCACACCTCGCCCCACCACTCCTACTACTAGGCCTTCGCCCCTAGCCCTGCCTGTTCCGCTACCAACCCCATCCATGCCCTCCCACTCTCTTATAACGACCTCCCCTCCTCCCATTATTGTTTTTACGTCTCTCCACCCTTGAATAAGCTCTGGCCCAATTGCTCCCTTGCCCAACATCACCCTCCCAACATCTCCTTCCATTCCCATGGCCATCATCGTCATTACAAGCGGTAAACCTGTACGGCCAATGCAGCCACCCAAGGAAACCTCTTGGAGAAGCATCTGCGCCACACGGAGACCAACATCTTCCGGTGCCTCCCCCGGGGAAGCAAAGGTATCGGCGGCATATACGCAAGAAGTTGAAGTTTCAGCCATCAATGACATCCCATATCCTGTCCCCACTTTCTTCTTCTGTGCTGAATTGTTTGCTGAAGAGGGGTTGTTGTATCCATATGAGCTAGCAACGTGTTGTGCTGAAGATGAATCAGCGTGTATGAGAATGTCATTTATATACTGGTTAAGTAGGCCTGGCACGTCAGTTTTTTTGAAATATATAGAACGTAGGATGAATCACTTACTTCTCGCGGCTTCAATCATCCTCTGATTATTCCCGGCACTAACACCAGTAACATATGCAACACCTCTTATTCGCTTCACCCGTCCAGGATTCACTAAGTGCAGTGTCTTTGGTAACCTGACCTGATGCCCAAACGTAAGGTGCACCTCTCCCGCGCCCGGGGCAAATTTCCCATCCGATCCCTTCCCTGCACTCGACCGCTTGTTTATCCGAACCTCAATATTCCTCCCAATATCAAAATTCGCCAGCAAAGGCAAAACCGCTGTCCGCAACGTATCCACTGAATAATCCTCCTCTGTCGCAGCAGTAATCACGCCACCATCGAGCAGCACGTTGAACGGTGCTTTACTAAATGGCGCCAACGCGCACAATGGCTCCAGAAAGTATGTAACTCCCCGGGTGCAACCTTCTGGCACGGTATGTTTCACCGGCTTGCCATTATTTCCCGCAATCAGCCCTGGTCGATAGAGAATCGCTGTACCAGTCGTCGAGATCTCAATTATCGATCCATTGGTAATATGGTCCAGTAGACGCAGGAAGGAGTATTCATAGTCTGTGAGACCGGGCCTCATGGAGTTTGAACGAATCTGCGAAATATGTACTGGTCGGCCACAGAGTGTTGCCAGCACCAACCGTTGCCGGAGGTGATGGTGGGTGGTGAATTTGACCGGTGGGGGAGCAGGAGTAAGAGTTGCCATGATGCAATTGCTACAAGACCAAAGAAAGATGGAACAGGCGACCACAAGATCGACGCTTCTTGATGATGATGGGTGCTGTTGTGATTGTCTCGCAAAAAAAGTCAAGCTTTGCGGCTCTTCACAAAAAGTTTTAGATGCGCTCGCTTCGCCGCTTGGCGAACAGGGTGCTTTAGCGTTGTCGCTCAAGTCTGACGTCGTTCAATTTACCTACAGATCTTCTGGTAAGTACCACAGCACTCGCCTTAATTTCAACTTCAAAAGTACCATGCCCACATTTGCATATAGTCTGATAGTAACCTCTATTAGCCCTATGGCTGTAGTTCAATTGCCATTGCAACCAGTTGTATCTCCAGTGGTCTTTTCCGACGAGCCTAGGTAGCTGAATAATTATTAAATAAATAAAAAGCACCACCCTGAGTGTCATTTAAAATGGAATGACACCACAGGATGTACATCTACACTCATAACCTGCGTATCATGGGGTCTCTAATGTAGGTTTATATAGGTTGCATTTGTTGAAGACAGGCTATAGCTACAACATTGGGGGGTGAAAGGAGACTACAGAACCATCTATCTACATTGAATCAAGCTGCCCCAGCCATCCAACGGTACAATGGGTCAGTCACCCTGACCAGCTGGACCATATCTAAGTATATTTGCCATGAGACTAGTTGGTCATCAAGCTGAACGACACGAACCCTTACCTGTGTTAACTCCCCTAAAAGGCCTTATTAACAGTTTATCCCTTACTATTCAGCACGCATGTCTTGAGATTATCAGCCTTTTAGAGCAAGAAAATGGTACCGTCATTTCTACGAAAACTACAATTCCCCAGAAACTATCAACCTACGGAAGTAATCATTTTTTCAGAAACTATCATCTCGCGGAAACTACGATCTTTCACGGGCTGTCATTTTACGAAAATTGCATTTCAGAAAAACTGTTGCACCGAAACTACAATTCTCAAAAACTACTATTTGCACGGAAACTGTGATTTACAAAGCCGTCTGTGGGTAGAGTATCAACTATGGCTGGGGGAGTGTTGCTGGAGGATAGGGGGTCTGGGTATGTATTTAGAAGCGTTCATGTGGTATACAATGGGACCAATAACTAGTTACCCTGAACAGCTGAGCATCGCCCTCGAGTGTAAGTCAAAAATGCTAGTAGCGATTCAGCGCTAGTGGCTGTATAGGTAATTAATACCGGTCAACTTTGTTTTGGGGGGTGTGACCATTCCACTAACATAACATCTGCGTCCTCTTTTCCAGATCCACCAAATACTCCAGGACAACTAAAGCCCAAGTCCAAGCAGAGGTTAGGGCTCGCTTCCATGTACTTCTATTGGCGTTATGCTTCCTCTATTGTAGTAATGATCAACAACCCCTGTGAACACAATCTTACAAAGAAATCTTTTCAATGACGGGCAATACATTCAATATGTGGTCTGCAACTTGCCCGCCCTTCTTTTTATTGGCTAGGCTTACCCTGAGCCCCATAAAAGATGCTTGAAAACTTGCATAAGAGGTAAAGTTATATATAGATACTATCTGTCATACAAGACACAATACAAGTCTCTGTTCATATTGTTTCTCGTTCACAGCTGCAAATATTTCCGCGCACCAGCCGCAGCTGAGAGATTGGAGAAATTTGGTCCATCCATAAAACATTCCAAAAATACAGCTGCAGGCTTATACACATGCTGTGCCCAAGCAGAGATGCGCCATATGTAATAGGTACCTGCCTTATAATAGATATTCCAGCCATCTTACTACCCATGTATAGGTCTACGCCATAAGCTATCGTACAGGGATCGCAAAACTGCTATTTTTCCACACACTCCCTCCCCCCCAAATATATATATATATATAATGTCAAAAACCAAAAACAAGCAAGGTAAGAGCTATGCCTCTGGAATTTCTTTTAAAATACCAATTCTTCTGACATCCTGAGAAATTGGGCAACTCTATATAGATTTGCAAGCTATAAGTGGCTTGAACTATGGCTGAAGTGGTTGGCTATGTATCTTTCTATATATAAATTTGTATGGTAATATGATGTATTCCGACCCTTGTACCTTCTGTGCACTTCACCTATAGATTATAATTCATAAGGTGAAGCTGTTTGATAATCTCTAAAAGATCAGAAGACTCCAAGTGATTTTAGCAAAGCGACGTTTTTCTTGGGGAAAAAGGCACTTTGCGGAATTTAGCTGTAAAAGTGCCCCTGCACGATAACTTTTAGCACGGAATTGTACTTACCTAAAGATTCATACATACACACTTACTTTGATACTATACTTACAATATCACGACAATACTAGTAGGCTAGATTGTACTCACGATAATATTTCCTTTCATCCTAGATGAAGCCTACATATTCATCATTCCTTAAAATAGATTCATTACTTGATTAAAAAATACACCACAGGCCAGTGGAATGGTCCATATATACCTCATCAAAACACAAAGGAGAGAATCACCCCGACAAAAGAAATCCATTATCAAGCGAGTGTTCAACCCGTGAGCACTCCGTTTTCAAGCCAATGTCATGCCAAAGCAGAATCCGGTTTTCCAATTCGTTACCCTGAGTCTTTCATATCATAAGTTCACAACTATCATCATTCCATCCTTTTCCTTGCAATTAACGCTGCCAAATTCCTAACCGCCCAGATATAATAACAAAACCCCAAAACGCCCTCATTATCATTAATTCCGGGGAATTAACCCCAAGAAGCTTCAGCCCGTGGATATCGTGCAGTCTCTCTCTTAATCCGTCGTCTCCTCAAACTTCTTCACAAATTTGATCTTTGGAACACTTCTCACGCATGCGTTCCAGAAACCCCCGTTGACCGTTGGTATATTTCTCAAGATCCTTTTCCCCGAGGATGCTTTCGAATGCCGACTCTTCGGTGACTGCGGGGGCGCCGTACTCGGTGGGGTATGCTGCCGTGAATCTTGGGGTGAGGCCGGAAGTGGCTGCATCGGGTATATTGGAGCAGTCTTTACTTCCGGCTCAAAGTCCAAACGCAAGGACAGCCGTTTGCTAGGCTCGAAAAGGGTGTCACACATGGCCTCCAAGGCAGGTGCTCCTGTGGTAGATTTGTCCCACCCTCCGCTAAGCCTTTTGGCCGACTTTCGGCGGGATTTGGAGACGGCAGGCATTGCCCGGAGGATGGAGGTAGAGACCTCAGCTTGGTTGTATGGATGGTTTATGTAAGGTGTGCTGTGCATCTTGATCATGGCAGCTGAGTCTGATGGCATTTCGTCATGCTGGGTCTCTTTTGGCTGGCCTCTTCCTCGAAGGCTCCAGCCACCACTCCAGCTACCCCAGCGGCCCCTTCCTTTCGACAGCGATCGTAGAAGCATTTTGTTGTTTGGAATATGGAAGCTGACAAACAAAGGATGCGGGCTATGATACCAGTGAAATGAGCTTGTGGGGGGGATGAGGAAGTGGAGAACACGAGTAGCTTGCCGGGAGTAGCTGCAGGTACCAGTATATATGTAATGAATTGGCAAGGCAAGCAAGCTACAGAGAGAGGATGAGGATGCAATTCTCCCTTCTTAGATCCTTCAATGCACAGGACACGCCACCTATATTTCATATCGGCTGCTCATATAGCCCGACACGCCCAGCAGACAATTCGCTGTCCCAAGTCTCACTTGGTCCTGCGGCCGTATAAAAAAAGCGGCGCGTGTGACTGGAGAGCTAGACCCCAATACGTACTACCGAGTTTGTGTGCACCCCAGCTCCCGCCGTGGACCTATCAGCGCAGCACACATCAGTCAACGTCATCTCGTCGTGCATGTATATTCCCAAAATGCCTTCCGGTGCCTGCTGCCCTTCCACAACTCCGCAGCTGTCATAGGCAGTGTGTGCAAAGAAAGTCTCCAGCCTGCTTAGCGTCAACTTGGCTAGAGTCAAGCCCCAAGTTCCTGGGTTTGGAGTCGTGCAGACTAGAGCGTGTCTATCGGCGTCCTTCCATTCGATGGATACTAGCCGATCATCTGGATTGCTGATCTTTGGCAGGCAATGGACGGGAAGCGACCGCTGTGCGCTACAGACCTGCAGAGTACATAGGTATGCAGAGCGCTATTGGGATGAGCCCAATGTGCGGGACATGGACCTCCCAATGGGCTTCAAGCTCAGCCTGGAAGACGGAAGCAGTGCTATCTCTCCAACAATCAGACGAATCTCCACTACACACGATTACTTAACCGATCGACACGGAGCAAAGAACACCCGTTTGGTGATGGGACTACGTTTGGCTCGTTTACCCAACTTCATATCCTCACCAGCCGCCTGTTTTGAGGGCACGTTCTGCTCGATGCTGGGATTAGCGAATTAGGCTTAACAACGAAAAACGTGGAGATGAGCAAAAACTGTGGGGGCAAGCTGCCCAGTCAGGCACTTGGAAGCGTTCCTGCCGCTGCCAAGTCTACGCACTTCCCGTCATGCTGGGCACGGGCTCTCATGCGCGTTATGACTCAAAAAAAATTTTAAAAAATCGAGGCAGGCTCCCAATAAATGTTCCAGATTTTTCCAGATCTGCTCTGCATACATACATTGATACATACAATGAAGACTTGTTTTGACAGGGTATCAACGATTGCAAAAGATGAAGAAATAGGTCAACATTTAACGGGCAGGAACATCCACGCATGTCTCTGGCTTCCTCGCCTGAAACCTTAGTCTCACATACGCAATGACAAACCCGCCATCCTCAGGTCTCCTCCCAATCCCCTCCACAGCCTCTGCAACTTCCCTGACCGCATCCTCTCGAGCTTGCTTCCCTTTCACACCATTTCCTCCATCCCTAGTATTGACAAACTCTTCAAGTTTGTCCAAGAATGGTGCCCCAAATAATCTTACCCAGCCCTGGACATCGGCCTCCATGGCCTCTGTGGAACGATGCTCCGCCTCGATGTGGTCTACCACAAAGCCTGCACGCGTGAGGGCCGTAGACATGAGGCCCACTGAGGGAAAGAGCCATGGGGACGCAGCCCGGGCTTCAGCTGGAGGTACCCCACGGTGTATGAGAGCTGATACCAGGGCAGTATGCACCTCCGCAACGTTCCCTTGGCCGCCCGACTCGGAGGCAAATATTCCGCCTGGTGCGAGGAGGTCATAACATGCTCGGAAGAAATTGACAAGGGGAGTAATATCCCGAGTAGTGGAATCGGGCGTAAGAGGACGGAGGATCCAATGGAGAGCGGCATTTGAGAAGATTTTCGTAAATTGCGGAGTTGCAGAGGGTGGGAGGTGGGAGGTAATGATGGACTGTATCTTGGGGCATGTAATGGATACCGCGTCGATGGTGAGGTAGGTGCTGTTAGGAGTGGAATAGTTTTCATTGGCGGCTGAGATCATGTTGGCTGATGCATCGATACCTACGATGGAGGAGACGAGGGTCGAGAGTTGTGAGGTGAGGATACCATCTCCACAGCCAAGGTCGAGGATATGATCTATATTGCGAACAAGGGAAAGTTAGTAGGGATGTCAAAAGCATACTGGTATTCTGACTCAAGTGGTAATGTTTACGATGAAGGTTAGAAGTTAGGAGGGAATATATAGAGGCGGTGAAACAAATTCAGGGTAACCTCGCTTCCTAATGTGGGATTATAGTCACACTTTTTGTGTGAAGTATGCAATGTTTTGAGATTTTACTCACCCTCTCCTTTAGGATCAAGCATGCCCACAACTCTCGTCGTCAGAACCGGAACAAACGGAGCAACCTTTTTCGAGTAAGTCTCCGAGTCCCAAATGTCTTTTGCCGGAGCAATTGGGGTTGTAGTTGAGTCGGTTGACATGTTATGGGTCTTTGTGTTGGAATTGAGACCAAAAGCCAAAGATTTCAATGCGAGGAGCTGCTTGGATGGGAGTGTTTGATCCTGAGATTGGAGGCTTTCTTCTCAGGTTTATATAGACTCTTTACCAGTATATAGCACTCGCATTTTGACTCATCTACGTACTTGGGGTTAAATCGAAATGTCTATTAGTTACCTATTAGTTGCTGCATTTTTGTTTGGAAAGACAGGTCATTTTATCCGTATGCAGTCGTCCGACGTTACTGAATGTGGTAGTCAAGGCTTGAACTTGAGGTGTCACAAGCCACGTGATATGCCGGCGGTCCAGTCGCTAGTAATATAAAAATACGCATAAAAATATGAATGCAGTAACGTAGCCTAGTCAGCACAGGAGACCAGACTTGTAGAGAGGGCCAGTTCTGATTTCCTAGTAGCATTTATAAGTACAGATAAAGTAGGGTTACTTCAAGACAAAACCCAGCACAAGAACGACCCAACCTAACTAACGCAGACACCAAAAAGCAGTATAATAAGTAGACTATTAGCACGCGGCATCGCTTATCCCAGACCGTCGCAGCGCTATTTAGATATTACCCTTCCACCGTTTTGAATACAGCAACAGTTTCATCAATTCAGAACTGGCAACAACTCCAATAGCCTTAGTCCTCCTATCCCATACTTTTTACTCATCTGCCTCATCGTCAATTGCAAAGGCTTCAGTGGGCGCTCCTCCACCTAATTTCGCTAGAACTCTCTCCACCTCTTTGATCAACCCTCTTATATCAGGCCTATCGCTCGGCTCAATCTTTAAGCACATCCTCACAATTTCCTTGACATCCTCGCTAGCATCCTCCTGTCCAGCCTTCCTCCCACCTAGCCTTCCGGGCTCTGGGAATGAGTATGTGCCAGAACATATCGCTAGCGCAAGACTCCCTCCACTCTCCTCAGTTGCAAGCTCAAATGGAGAATGTCCGTATAGTGCAGTGAATAAAGTTGCCCCTAATGACCAGATATCCACCTTGGTGTCGATTGTGGAGTTTGTTTGTACGTCGAATAGCTCAGGCGCACGGTATGGCATTGTTGAAGTTTCTGCTGCGTGATCCTGAACCGCGAGAGCTTGTGCACGGGATGTGATTGGAGTTGGGGAGGGAGTTAGGGATCCGAAGTCCATGAGAATAGGCGTGGTGCCATCATCTGCAATCATGACGTTCCCAGGTTTGATATCCCTGTGAGAATATGGCCTGAGCTCGCCCTCACTCACTCCTTCTGTGGATGCTGCAATTGTTGTATTGTTCATGAGGGGGTGGCCTTCTGCATCCTCTTCAGAAGCCTGCTCTGCTCCAGGCCCGCGCCGGACAGTGCCGGGGGATTTGAGCTTGTGTTCGTGAAGTGCTTGTACACCCTTACAAACACCTAGGAATAGTCGCAGGAGCTGCTTCTCAGGGAATGTGGTGTGATTCACAAGGTTGGCATTGATTGCGTCCTGAAGATTCCCACGGCGGAAATATGGAAGCAATATGTAGACTGTCTTCTGGGTGTCGTTATCGGCCGAGAACCCAGACACGGCTGACCGAGATGTATCTGTTGAGACTACGAAATCAACCATATTGATGACATTGGGATGTGCCTGGAATAGCTTGTAGGCTTCGACTTCAGACATGGCACGGGCAACGGATTCTGCACCAAAGGGGCCTGTATAAGGCAAGATCAGCTATTTTCGGCCCAGAGGGTACCATGGGGACTGGCATACATCGTATCTTCTTGAGAGCATAGAGCTGCCCTTTGTCATCTTGCACCAGGTATACATATGAGAAGCCGCCTTCACCGAGCAACCTTAGAATCTTGAACGAACGATTGTTGATAGTCAGTCGGGGGCTGCCAGGAAAGCAGCACATGCAATTTGTCAGAGAATAGACGAGGTCCAGGAAGTATTGCGCCATTGTGAAAGATAGGCCAGTTCCTCAGGAGCAATATGCGAATTGGCGAAAGCTTAAGCTAGCTACTCTGTAGCTAAGTTGCGGAGGTTACTTGCTTGCTGGTAGGCTGACGGAAAGGTGGGAATTGGCTTCGTACGCCGTGAATATATATCGGAGGTGACCTTGATATTTAAAACTGCCGCCCGCTGCCGTGGTGCAGATGCCGATGCTATTTCGAGCGCTCTTATTAGTACCTTCAACTGGTATTTATTATCATATTTAGGGCTGTGCCGGTGAGACTCTACCTAGGCGTTTTCGGTGCAGCTGCAGCTTCAAGCCAAGCCACTCGACGCGGCCGAGGGATGGCGCCGCAAGTGGCTTGGGTCAAGTACACCACTGTGGCTCACCAGGCTCGAATATTTCGCGTTGGAATGGAGCTGTCGTCGTCGCCACACCAAACTTCTTCGAATTGCTCGAGGTTGTGGGAACCATCCTCGATAGTCATAATTGCAAATACTCAACAGGGCATATATACGACGGAACAGTAGTCGCCCTTACTCAGTCTCTAATCCAGCAGAATCAACGGACTTTCGGCTGTTCCCAATCGCACCGTTATTTCGTCTCGAAGTCACTCAATACTGACTCAGTTCAAGTCCTCCTCGAGGCACAACCCTCACGATGGCCGACCCAAATCAATACAAGTATGCGGCCATGTCCAACCTGGTCCTCCGTGCGGATAAGTCTTTGATGGACCGTGTGCGGAGGACGGATGACGCGACAGGTGATCCGGAGTCTCTGGCTGGGAAGGTCAACTTCCGGGAGATGGGCAGTAGGGTAGCGAGGGATGTAGCCCCAAAGGACAAGCTCTTGAAGAAGAAGGATAAGGCCGAAAAGGGGAAGAAGAAGACAGCACAGGAGCTGGAGGATGAAGACATGACTGCAGGAGCCAGGAAACGGAAGCGAGAGTGAGTTCATTCACTGGTATTCTATTGCATCACGGAGCTGACTGGGGCTTTCATAGTGCTCAATCCCATGGAGGCGTCTCGACGATCCTCACATCTACTAACGATATCACGAACCTCATATACCACCCCCGTACTGCTGCAACTCAGGCGACCTACTCCCTAATTCTCACTCTGGTCCACGTGCTGCTCGGTGATGTATCACACAGCATGGTTCGATCGGCTGCGGATGCCGTGCTAGAAATCCTGAAGGACACAGAGAGTGGGAAAAAGGATTTTGACAAGAAGAAGGAGATCGAAGAGCTTTTGACGGAGAGTATAGACAGCAAAAAATATAATGAGCTTGTGAATTTAAGCAAGAAAATTACAGATTACGACGTCGATGATGATGAGGAGATGGGCGACAAGGCTGACAAGGAGGGTGGTGAAGAGGAGCTCGATGATAGGGCTGGGGTAGCAGTGGTTTTTGATGAAGACGACGAGGATGAAGACGATGTTGGGGAATACGAAGTCAAAGAGGGTGATACGAGTGATGAGGACGAAGATGCCGAGATGGCTACCGATGAGGATAAGCTCGAAGCCGAGGAAGGGAAGGATGAGAAGGATGATGATGAGATGGTCATAGATTTTGCTTCCCCCCAAAAAATGGATGAGGATAAAGACATTATTCCTGCACACACCATCGACGCCTTCTGGCTCCAGAGACAAATCTCGGAGATTTTCCAAGATGCACATATCACCTCCGAGAAAACCACGGAAGCGTTTGATATTCTCGCTGCGGATGAGGATGATAAGCCGCTACGACAGAAGGAGAACGAGCTCATAGAGTTATTAGATTATAACTTCGATTTGGTCAAGGTACTTATGAAGAATACTGCTAAGATTGTTTGGTGTACACGCCTTGCCAGAGCTGCGGATGGAGAAGAGAAGGCGGATGTCGAGAAGCAAATGATTCAGACTGGGGCTAGGCGGATTTTAGAGGAATTGAGGGGTAGAGAAGCTGGCGATTCAAAGAAACCAGCAGCTGATCAGAATGCTATGGATATTGATGTTCCTGCCGACCGTGGTCATGGGAATTTAATACATACTGGCCTCCAACCCCGCCGAATCATTGATATTGAAAATCTCATTTTCGAGCAAGGCAACCATTTGATGACCAACGCCAACGTCAAACTCCCTCAAGGATCGACGAAGCGAACGTTCAAAGGTTACGAGGAGATCCACGTCCCTGCACCCAAGCGGAAACATGACCCCAATGAGCCAAAGCTTATCCCGATAACGTCCATGCCTGAATGGGCGAGGACGCCATTCATCACTTCAGGCTCCAAGGAGCTGAACAGGATACAGACCAAGTGTTATCCAGCGGCTTTTGAAGACGACGGGAATTTACTCATTTGTGCCCCAACCGGTTCCGGGAAAACTAACGTCGCCATGCTGACCATATTGAGGGAGATCGGGAAGCACCGGGATGAATTGACAGGGCGGATCAAGCTGGACGACTTCAAGATCGTGTACATTGCTCCCCTGAAGGCGCTTGTCCAGGAGCAGGTTGGAAATTTTGGAAAACGTTTGGAGCCGTACGGGATCAAGGTCTCCGAACTTACTGGTGATCGCCAACTCACCAAGCAGCAGATTATGGAGACCCAGATTATAGTTACAACCCCTGAGAAGTGGGACGTCATCACACGCAAGGCTACAGATCTCAGTTACACCAATCTTGTCAGACTCATCATTATCGACGAAATCCATTTGCTTCATGACGAGCGTGGACCTGTTCTAGAGAGTATCGTCAGCAGAACCATCAGGAAGATGGAACAGACTCTGGAGCCTGTGAGGCTAGTTGGTCTCAGTGCTACTCTGCCAAACTATAGAGATGTTGCAAGCTTCCTTAGAGTTGACACTCTCAAAGGGCTGTTCTGGTTTGATGCGACTTTCAGGCCATGCCCACTCAAACAGGAGTTCATTGGTGTTACGGATAAGAAACCAATCAAACAGCTACAAGCAATGAACGATGTGGCATATACAAAGGTCATTGAGCAGGCTGGCGATAATCAGATGCTAATTTTCGTACATTCCCGTAAAGATACTGCAAAGACGGCGAAACACATTCGTGACAAGGCTGTCGAGCTTGAGACTATTGGAAAAATCCTGAAGTCAGACGCTGCTACTCGAGAAATTTTGCGCACTGAGGCTGACAATGTTTCTGATGCTAATCTTAAGGACCTTCTCCCATACGGGTTCGCGATACATCATGCCGGTATGAACCGGGCTGACCGTACGACTGTGGAGGATCTTTTTGCCGAGAAGGCAGTCCAGGTACTTGTCTGTACAGCAACTCTTGCTTGGGGTGTCAATCTGCCTGCCCATACCGTTATCATTAAGGGTACTCAAATCTATTCCCCCGAGAAGGGTTCCTGGGTAGAACTAAGTCCTCAGGATGTCCTCCAGATGCTTGGTCGTGCTGGTCGGCCGCAATTCGATACTTATGGGGAGGGTATAATTATAACTACACAAAGTGAGGTGCAATACTATCTCAGTCTGCTCAATCAACAGCTTCCAATTGAGTCTCAATTCATACGGAAGCTAGCAGATAACCTCAATGCAGAACTTGTTTTGGGAACTGTACGGACTCGGGATGAAGCGGTGGAGTGGCTGGGATATACATATCTCTACATTAGGATGTTGCGGAGCCCCGGGATATACAGCGTTGGGGCCGACTACTCGGATGATGAGGCCCTGGAGCAGAAGCGAGTAGACTTAATCCACTCAGCAGCGACCATCCTGGAGAAATGCAAGCTCGTGAAGTATGACAAGAAAACTGGAAGGCTTCAGGGCACTGAACTGGGAAGGATTGCAAGTCACTACTACATCAGCCATGATTCAATGTTAACCTACAGCCATCACCTCCAACCCGGATTATCACCGATTGAGCTTTTCAGGGTATTCGCATTGAGCGAGGAGTTCAAGTATATTCCAGTCCGGCATGAAGAGAAGGTGGAGTTGGCAAAGCTTCTTGGACGAGTACCAATACCTGTGAAAGAAGGGGTGGAGGAACCACAATCCAAGATCAACGTCCTCTTACAAGCATACATCTCGAGACTTAAGTTAGACGGACTTGCATTAATGGCAGACATGGTTTACGTCACGCAATCGGCAGGGAGAATTCTACGCGCGATATTTGAGATATGCCTCAAGCGTGGGTGGGCGAGTGTAGCTAAGACGACCTTGGATATCTGCAAAATGGTAGAAAAGAGGATGTGGCCCACAATGTCACCTCTGCGTCAATTCCCCAATTGTCCAAGAGAGGTTATTACCAAGATGGAGAGGATGGATGTGGATTGGCAGCGTTTCTTTGATATGGATCCACCAACGATTGGAGAGGCCCTTGGGATGCCGAGGCAAGGAAAGCTTGTCCATGCGCTGTTGCAGAGGTTTCCCAGGCTGGAAGTTCAGGCCCAAGTGCAGCCAATCACCAGGACGATGTTGAGGGTGGAATTGACGATCACCCCGAACTTCGAGTGGGATGATACAATCCATGGTGCAGCCGAAAGCTGGTGGATTGTGGTGGAAGACTGTGATGGAGAGGAGATTCTCTTCCATGACCAGTTTGTGCTCAGGAGACAGTATGCGCTGAATGATACTGAGGGTGGAAATGAACACTTGGTTGAATTCACGGTGCCCGTTCAGGATCCGATGCCCCCAAATTACTTCATCACTCTCATCTCCGATCGGTGGATGCACGCAGAAACCAAGCTGGCAGTTTCCTTCAGAAAATTGGTTTTGCCAGATAAATTCCCACCGCATACACCATTGCTTGATCTCCAACCCCTACCTGTCATGGCTTTGAAGAAGCGGGAATTTGTGGATCTGTATCCAGATTGGGAAAAATTCAATAAGATCCAGACACAAGTTTTCAACTCGCTATTCACCACTGATGATAATGTCTTTATTGGGGCTCCCACAGGTTCAGGCAAGACTGTATGCGCAGAGTTCGCGTTGTTGAGGCATTGGTCGAAGGGAGGGGAGGATGTCGGTAGAGCGGTCTACATTGCCCCGTTCCAGGAACTTGTTGATCGGCGGTACCAAGACTGGAAGGAACGATTGTCCCATATTGGTGGTGGAAAGGGGATTGTCAAGCTCACTGGCGATACAACAGCAGACCTCAAGCTGCTTGAGAAAGGAGAGCTCATTCTCGCTACGCCTAGTCAATGGGATGTTTTGTCCCGAGCCTGGCAGCGAAGAAAGAATGTTCAGACTGTGCAGCTCTTCATTGCAGACGAATTGCACATGCTAGGTGGGCAAGCCGGATACATCTACGAAATCATCGTCTCCCGTATGATATACATTGCTGCTCAAACAGAAAGGCCTATGAGAATCGTTGCATTGAGCGTAAGCTTATCAAACGGGAAGAACCTTGGGGAGTGGATTGGTGCCGATAAACACAGTATCTACAACTTTTCTCCTAGGGACAGGCCGGTGCCTTTGGAGATTCATATTCAGTCATCATCGATCCCACATTTCCCTTCAATGATGTTGGCTATGGCGAAGCCGGTATACCTTGCTACCTCTGAGGTTCCGCCAAACAAACCTGTGATTGTCTTTGTGCCTAGTCGGAAACAGGTCAGGGCGACAGCTTTAGATCTCCATTCATACTGTCTAGCGGATGATAAGGAAGATGCATTCCTCAATGCTAGCATTGATGAAATCGCTCCACATTTAAGCAAGATTCAAGAGAGAACACTTGCTGAATCGATATCTCGTGGCATTGGATACTATCACGAAGCCCTGAGCAAGACGGACAAGCGGATAGTGGAACATCTCTTCAAGGCCGGCGCGTTCAAAGTAATGCTGGCTTCAAGAGAGATTGCCTGGGAGCTCGACTGCACTGCGGCTGTTGTGATCGTAATGGGGACTCAGTTTTTCGAGGGCCGCGAGCACCGCTACATCGATTATCCCTTGGCAGAGGTTCTCCAGATGTTCGGTAGGGCGTGCAGACCTGGGGAAGACAAGATAGGCAAAGCCATCCTGTTGTGCCCGGCAACCCGCAAGGAGTACTACCGAAAGTTCCTCAATGAAGCTCTCCCCATTGAGTCACATCTCCACCTTTACCTCCACGACGCTTTTGTGACGGAGATCAGCACAAAGACAATTGCCTCAACCCAAGACGCTGTAGATTGGATGACATATACTTATTTCTACCGTCGCCTTCTGCAAAACCCGTCTTTCTATAGCTTGCCAGACCGTTCTCATGATGGGCTAAGTGCCTATCTCTCAGAGATGGTCGAGAACACGCTCAAGGAGCTTGCTGAGGCGAAGATCATTGACGTAGATGAAGAAGATGACTCCATCACTCCTCTCAATGCTGCAATGATCGCAGCATACTACAATATCTCCTTCATCACTATGCAGACATTCCTCCTCTCTTTGACTGGGAAGACTAAGCTCAAGGGTATTCTCGAGATCGTCACTTCAGCCACAGAGTTCGAGCCCATCCCAATTCGCCGACATGAAGACAGGGTTTTGCGGACAATATACGATAATGTTCCTGTTAAGATGTCACAACCAAACTATGAGTCACCACATTTCAAGGCATTTACTTTACTGCAGGCTCACTTCTCACGTATGAAGCTTGTTGCAGATCTTGCTACTGATCAAACGCTCGTCCTGTCCAAGGTCATCAACCTCCTCTCTGCATGTGTTGATATTCTAAGCTCCGACGGTCACTTAAACGCAATGTCCGCTATGGAAATGTCACAGATGTGCGTACAGGCATTGTGGGATCGGGACTCTCCCCTATTACAAATCCCACACTTCACCCCTGCGGTGGTTAAGACAGCCGAGGTGGCAGGTATTAAAGATGTTTTTGAGTTCATGGACCAGATGGACCCAGAGAACCCTGAGCGGGAGGCATTGCTTCAAAGGCTTGGCCTCAACCAGCAACAGCTTGCCCAGGTCGCCAACTTCACCAACAACAAGTACCCAAGTGTGGACATGGAACACGAGGTGTTGGATCCGGAATCCGTCACTGCTGGGTCGCCAGCCTATGTACAGGTTACCCTTGACCGTGGTTTGGAGGATGATGAGGAGCCTGACCTCCGTGTACACGCGCCTTATTATCCGGGCCAGAAGACAGAAAATTGTGAGTCCCTAACATTATCATCCTACTACACTCATCCCATATAGTTACTAACGTATCTGTGATTTTTCTACAGGGTGGCTAGTTATTGGCGAAGAATCGTCCAAGTCACTACTAGCAATCAAGCGCGTGACCATTGGCCGCAAGCTAACCGCGAAATTGGAATATGTGGTCCCAACTCCTGGTAGACACACGCTAAGCTTGTCCCTCATGTGTGATTCGTACGTTGGCGTGGATCAGGAGCAGAAGTTTGAAGTTGATGCCGCAGAGGGCATGGATGAGGATGAAGAGGAAGAAGAGGAAGAAGAGGAAGACGAGTAATCCCCTAGCTTGGAGGAGGGGGGTATAGTGGAATATTTTACTGGGTTTGAGCTTCGTATGATCTGTCAAGATAATAGTAAGTGGTGGGTTGAAATATGGGCATGGATGGGGTTGTATGATATAATACTTGTTCTTCCTGTTTTGCTCCGTTACAGCATTGTGGCTTCTTGGTTTTTCTTTTTCCTATGCGTGGCACGGGTGGTAATAAAATTATGTAGAGGTACTGAAGTATGTTGTCTCGATAGGGCTCTTTTTAGACTTTCCCGTGAATAACTGCAGACATTGAATGAAGTGGTTGGAATATTACCCTGAATAAAGCCGCAACTGTAATAGAATGTTGGTATTAATGGTGCACTAGGATCGATTCACGCGATAAAGTGAGTATGGGACAGAGTAGATGCACCGAGGAATATGATGCAAGATTAGGGAGCATATTGACATCACTCCTTTGTTCATCCCTCCAATCTAGTCTGAATGCCAATTGCGACGAATTTCATGGGATGCATACGAGATCAACGATGCATTAAGGCCACGGCTCAGGGTAACTGTACTTGCTGTACTTTCTCTGCAGCTCCCTAGTGCACATATTCACTAGTACATAATCCCTGCGATAGGGCCAAGAACTAACGCTATCCTCACAGCCACATGTGTTACTGCTACCTTAACGAAACCCTCAATATTTACATTGTTACTGTGCGAATAATGCCGCCATCAGCTCCGTCCTAACATTCGTCGGGGGTTATCATGCCGCAATTCTGGAACGAGGGGGGGCTCACTTGGATTGCCCTCGGTAGGATTCTTCAGTGCTATATATGGCTGGACCCTAGGAGCTTTTAACACTGACTTGCCTTCCTTGGTGACATAGGCGTCTTCTCCATATTCGCCGTCGTTACCGCTCGGTCGCAGCTCACTACGTTCAAAAAAAGATGCGAGATTAGGACTGAGGCGAAGCGGGATAATATCAATCAGGAGACTGAAGATGGTGCGTGCATTGGACACAAATAAAAAATATGTCCGAATGTTCTCCGTCTGTCGAAGTGATTGCTAATATCTTGTGCCCTCACCGATTCAGCCCTCAAATTGGAAACTTTAGCAGTGCTGGCTCGGAGTGTCAATTTCGATTTGAGGAATGCGTATGTAGATAGGAATTCCTTTTCTCAGTGGATAGGCGGGGGGGGCATATTGCTAACCCCCTTGTACTTTTGCAGAGCGCTCAAAATCCTCGGAGAACGGGCAACCACAGGGGATAAGTACGACTACATCCTCAAACAGCTATATAGCCCCGAGCCCGAGACCAGGCTCAAGTCCCTCAAGGTCCTGATATACCTCTCCACAAGTGGTAAACCGCCCTCTTATGATGGCGGGTGAAAGTTACCCTGAAATCCAACTGACCTGAACTGTGCCTCCAGCTCCTATCGAGCCGTTCGCCCGCCTCTGCAACCCCAAAACCTTCAATGCGCTAATCTCCGCTCTTCTTGCCTCAATCAGCGAACCTCCCACTCAACGCACTGAAAGGGAAGTCTTCCGAATCCTTTCTCGTCTCATGCAATTCAATCGGGACCTTGCAATTCAAAGTGGTATAATCGAATGGTTCAAGCGCCGACCCGAAGTCGTCTCTGCGTACTTTGAGCCTACCAAATTCGAGAAGCTAGATGTAAACCTCATTGTCATAATTGCATTACTACTCCACGATACACGAGATGGAAAGTCCGTGCTAGAGAAGGCGAAATTATTGCCGGAGAGGTCAATTAGGGATAATCTTCAGTCAAGGGCGTGGCAGCAGCATCATGCGATTTTGGCGGCACATGAGATCTCTAGGGGAGTCAATAGGGTTCCACCAGCTGCCCTAAGTGTGTTCTTGTGAAGTTACTGCAGCATAAGACAAAAAATGTCCGGCTTTTGTTACGGCTATAGCTTGGAAGTGTTTATACTTGAACTTGTACATAAGAGAAGTCTTTAAGAGAAACCAAAAATCTGAGAATGCTATTCGATATGATACAGGATATAATATGCTGCGCTGTAACAAAACAAAGGGCCAGTAGACAACATTATAAACTTAAATCAATCCCCGACACAGCTGTCTTCTCTATGAACCAAGCTCCATCTAAGAAGGCCTACGGAGTCTGAACAGCGTTTTCTTCACTCCCTGCTTTGTCATGCTCCTCAATATCAACAATACCCACCTCTTCTTTCTCTTGCTCCTTTCCTTTCTCTCTACCCCACTTCCTCTTTTCTTTTACCTTTTCCCTTCTTGCCTTCACCGGCTCCACCTGGCACTCTGTCTTTCCACCCCTTCGTCCTCGAGTAGGGCATTTTCGCAAAATATTTCTCCATTTTTATACCCTCAAAAATATCAACAAATACCTCCTTCGTCCCAGTAATAACCTTTCTCTGTACCTCTCTGTTATGAGCGTATCTCTCGATTTCCAAAATGCTGTGAGTCAAATCAAATTCTGGGCCATCCTTGAGTGTAAGTGGATGCCGCTGCCCTGCCCGGGTAGTAAAATGCCCGCGAATCTTATTATATACAGAGCCCCTAACCCTGTACGAGAGTTCACGGATCTTAAGCATATCCACTCGGCCGATGGGGACGGAGCCGTTAAAATCAACCCAGAGGGCCTGACAAATTCTATCGAGAAGCTGAGCAGGCGAGAGTGAATGAAGCGCCCCTGTGGTTCGGTTCCCTTTTCTTGGTGGCACACCTTCAGAGCTTGTGGAGGCCTCCACGGCCTTTTCTATCCAGGAATATGCTTGTCCATGTAATTTATAGTGGTCCGCGACTACGGCGTGTAGTGTGCTCATGATGGACGGCAGAGTGAGTCTCTCCAGCTGCTTTGAGGTGGGGGTAACGGTCCTTACCCTTCGGTGGGCGTCTGAGGCGAAGGTGGAAATCTCCTTCCTTGCAGAGACAGCGAACCTTGCGGAGAAGTTCTTCGTAGGACGAGCACCTTGGAAAACGTGCTTACCAAATGCCTCGCAAAGAAGCTCGAGGAGTGGTATTGGCTCTAAACTTTCAACCCCAGGTACTACTGACTCAACATGGAGCAGGAAATTGTAGAGGTGCAACATTGACGGTAGGGAAATAGAGGAATGGTATGAAGCCATTGCGAACAGTTGCACGGAGACTACAGCAGCGTTAGCGCGAATATCCCAAGTAATAAGGGAGAGGTGTAAGGCACCCTCAGCGTACACCAGGCCCAAATGCCAGGGATTCTCAGACAAGAAATTCTTCTTCATATCTGGAAACGTGATGGTACTCCACTCCCCACTGGGCTGAAATTTCCCAAATTCTATCCAGTTGTCGATATGAGAGACAAACATCTGGAGTGACTTCCGCAGAGAAACGGGCCCATTCCTCTCCTCAATCTTCTTGATTTCTCGGTTTAGGTTTCCTTGCTGGGTGCGCACATATTTCACGACATGCGCAAATTGAAGCTTTTTCTCGCGATGTGCAGGAAGAAGTAGGTTTCTGATATCCAGGAGAAGTTGTATGCTGAACACCAATCGGGTCTTGAGTTTCCCCAAATGCAGGAACTCTTCAAAGTCGTGGTGGAACGCACTCATGCCTAGGCGAGGGTCGTCCGGGGGTTTTGTGCGGTCCGCATTCTCAGTTGCCATCATCAATTTGAACAAATATCTACTCACATTAGTTCGAGAAGTGCACATCATGATTGGAGTTCTTACTGATCCAAAAAGTCCGCCTCATCCTCGATTTTCTCTGCCTGGGCTACCGAGGTTTGGAAAGTTCGTCCATTCAGTCCACACTGGTCAGCGATTTCAGCGATTTCTTTGAGGTTTTTGCTCTCCATTTTTGGCATCTGCTTGAACACCCTGTGTCTGAATCCACACACAGTATGCACAGGGAAGAAGAGACAAAAATCCAATAGTTCCAGGACCCGCTTGATCTTATGGATGGGAAGCTCTGTGAGAAGAGCTCTCATTAAACTAGGATAGTCTTTCAGCTGAGGAAAGGACAATTGGAGGTTGGCCTCCAGCTGCATTATCATTTCCACGGCAACACTCGTTACTAACAGAAACGTTATTAACCATCAACGGTCAGCCCAGGTCAATGGACCCAACTCACCAACAGCAGCGGTAACAAGGTCAATATTGTCCTTACGGACTTGGTTCCAAATTGCTTTGAGATACTGACGGATAGAATTCATGTCTATGAAAAAACACCAAACCGCAAAGCTGATCTCCTCTTTTGCAGACAAGTCCTCGGATATTTTGTAAGAGGACAGAGATATCTTCCCAGGCTTCACCTGTTTGTCCTTCTTCACCCTCGCACCAGGTTTGTTAACGAGATGTGAGATCCATTCGTTGGACTCCTTGGCGTCTAGCTGTTCCTCTTCATCTTCTTCGTCCACCCCGAGATCCCGATCCTCAACCTCGAGCTCAGCGAATCGGTTAGACATGTGAAGCGCGGTACCGCTACCTTCTTCCTTGCCCTGCGGCACTGGCTTTCCTGCCTTTCGTGCTGTTTCTCGTTCTTCCGCTGACTTTTCCCGCCATAAAGACCCTCCTAATATTTCGAATGCTTCTTCCAGAACCCGAATAAAGTTCAAATGGGATTCATTCTTTGCCTCAACGTCCGGCGAGGTGTCCAATTGCCGGTAAAAATTTGCAACCATCCTCCGGGCATGGATTACAGACTCAAACAGTGAATAGACTCCTTCTGGTACCGGAACATTATCTGATTGATTAGCTATTATCCTCGCATACTCGGTAAAGTTCCTGATTGATATCACGGGATCTCCTGTGAGCCCTATAGAAGCATCGGCAGCCTTCTTGCCCTTCTTCGACTTTGCCCCGTTTTTTCTTTTCGGCTTTGCGGGAGAAGCTTGGGAATGCTCCCGAGAATTATCATCTCGAAGTGCTGACGGGACTGACGCAACAGTCGTTACCAGCCACCGAACGAGTTTCTGAGTGCTCTCCTTGTATCGAACGTACGACGACCTTATTGACGTTATCTCGTTCACTGAATAAAGCTCCATTAGTCCATAGTCCGGCAAAACATCTCAAGGTCACTGCCATACTCTCGGATTAATTACCCCTTTGCAATACCACATGACAAATTCTTATAAACGCGAAGAGGAGATGGCACGGCTAATCATTCTGCAGCTGGGGAAGTTTCCAAGCAACTTTAACCACCCTTGTTCACGGAACAGACTATGCCTTGAACTGTCACACGGGAGCAACTTTTGAGCTTTAGGATGAAAAAAAGCAAAGTTTGGGGGTGCCCTGCCTCATGATCGGGTCTGGTGCGGGTGTGGGTGTGGTAAAGAGGTACTGAGACTGCATCATACATACAAAAATAAAAATATGAAGATTATTTTGAATTTTCTTGAAACTCAAGGCAGTTTCCAAAGTCAGCACTTCCAACACTAAAGTACAAGTATCTGAACTGCAAACGCTGGTCTTGGCATATGCACCGTCCGCTTCATACAATAAAAATATATACAGTACTTAAGGTAAACCGCTTCTCAAAACTCAATACCCAATTGCAATACCAAGCATATCACGTACGCCAATAGGGGCGCCAACAAAAGGTACTGATGTGTGCATTATCTTCCACTGAACCTCCAGGCTCCTGTTCTAACTCAATTTGGCCAAGAGATCTATAGCTAGATCCGATATGCCCATGGGAACCCTCAGAACTATAACTTGAACGGAGGTCTTGCATATATCCTGCATCCGGAGCATCGTCCATATTCACATCGGTACCCAGTATTGCTCTCTTACACTCAGCTTCTTCTGTGAAATCGTTCCCCAAGACCGCATTCCAAAAACTGATGTCGCCGCCATGGTCACCGGGCTCACTGTTGCATGCATAGATTTCATCATCCATAAACGGGCTAGATTCCACTGCGTAAGGTGGATACGCAGCTTCCATCTTAGTTTCAGTATAGTATTGTTCAGTTGAATCATCGCTTGGCTTTCGCATATACCACTGCAAGGTAGATTGTGGTCGATCCTGCGCCTTGTCTGTTGTACTATGTTCCATTAATATTGATGTGTCCTGTGGGTGAACCCCTGCACTATCATGAAAATTCTGACAAGGTACAGGCCTCCATGATAGTGGCAATGGACTGGACAGTGACTCGGTTCGTAGGCTAACATCTCTACCCCGGATTGGACTGGCAGCCCCCGAGAATCTAGTTGAGGGGGGCATTTGATAGGATAGGAGATCGTCACAAGCATGCAATAAACTGGACAGTGGGGAAGGTGAGCGTATCTGGTTTTGTTAGCCCTGCTGAAGCTATCACGCATGGTATTCACTTACATCTCTCTTTATATTGGCGTTCGATACTTGGATTCTCTGACCTGTGGGGTCCTCACCACCGATATGGTTATGAGGTTCTCCTTCGACTTGCCCAGCTGCCATACCTTCAGATGGGTCAGGTATTTCCAACGGTCTACTAGCCCCTCCATTGTGTACTTCCAGCGACATACCTAGTCGGGCCTGTTGCGGGGTGGGCAGCGATTTCTCCTCCTCCGCAACTGGCCCCCTTTCAGGGCTCTCTTCAGAGTTCACTGCCACCTGACACCCCCTGCTCCATTCGGTGTCCGTGATATCGTTCCTCTCGGTCAGTGAGGGAGCTTCTGGGGGCACATGCGGTGGACTGTAGTTCTCATTAGGGGTTTGTTGGATTGGTGTTTCATCTGTAGGATGTATTATTGAATTCGTCGCTGAAGGGACAACTTGGTGGGGGGTAAAGGGGCGAGGCGTTCTCTGGTAGCCATCGACACCCCTGGTCCCTGTATTCGTGATAGACGAGAAATAGGAGGGTATTTTAGAAGGCTCTGGCGTATTGCTACTCTCTGATCGCTCTGCTGAACTTGATTTGTGTTTATCGCTACCTTTCAGGAATGCCATTTCACAAAATGTCAAATCTGGTACTGAAGTTCAACTTAGCAACAATCAATAGCCATCTTATGCAAAGGGAACACACATCCCCGCTTCTCTACCTGTGCAGATGCCCGCCCATTCTTGAACAGGCCAAGGCTATGATATGGCTTCAACTACAAAAGTCAGCCCTGCTGTGTATGGACACTGATTTACCGGATAACATTACCGTTAGTCGAGTCCTCTTCCCAGTATTGTCTTCATTTGTGGAGCTCTCTACCAGCCCCTTCACTCTCTTTCCTTTTTTTGCTTTTGGCCTAGAAGTTGTTCCGGTCGTTCCCTTCCCAGCCCCCCACGATGTTTTTCCTGGACCCATAGTACCATATACTAGATCCCCACGCATCTTGTGGCGAGCCCGTTTTTGGTATCTAGGTTCTGCAACTTCCGAGGTAATGTGTGTCGTGCATGCCATGTCCTCAGGGCCCCTGGGGCACAGGTTGTGGGTGTTGCTAGTCGGCCTGGATACATGCCTTGGTTTGTGATCAGATTGTTGAAGTATATTACCGGTGATGCTTTCACTACAAAACTGCAGCTCATTTTTAAGCAAACCTGGTAGAGCAAAGTTCTTAATAAAGCACGTATATCGGAGAGACAATTAAAAAAGCTCATTGAATACCTAGATTCTCCTGCCAATCGAAGTCCCCAAGGCTTCCTTGACTGTTGCGTAGAACAATTTGCTCTGCAACGTACCGAGACACATCGGCTTGTCTGTGCTCACTGTGAAGGTTTGCAAGGGCTAGACTGGTGAGGTTCATTGATGCGATATTGCTTGTACATAAAATGATGTAGATATCGATCGATGCTCGAGAACTATAATTACTTCGAAGTTTCTCGGACTGAGACATTAAATGCACGTGGTATGAATCACTGTACTGCTTTCTTGAGTTAGCGTTTTACCACAAGCACTTAGCTCAAACCGTCATGTGATCTAGACCCGAGATCATTAGTTTGGTTTAGTCTGATTAAGTTTGGTTGGTGAGATCTATTGCCAAAAAGGGAAAGGCACGAGAGCTAAGAGACTATAAGAGGCTAGACTATTTACGATAAGTATCGTCATGACTGGGCATGAGAAGAACCATTATCATGGGCCCTACCGGTAACTGCTCAAATGCCTAAAATATAAGTACCAAATAAGCCAATGGAAAAAGTAACGGCCTGATGTCTACCGCAACCACTTCAACTGACCCCTAGCCCTTACTAAGGAAACCATCACTGCACTATAAGGCTAATGTGACGACGGATTCGTTTTCTTTTGGCGCCTGGTCTACCGCCTCGCGGCAAACCTAATTGTTGAGGTAAGGTATCCAACTCCCCACCTACCACGCACCATCTAGATTAATTCTAATAGTGACTGGAGCTCGCTTACCAGGTATTCTATATTGGGTATTAGGCTAGTTTTGGCGAGATGTGAGGAAGGAATTGTGGGTATGTAATAGAGTATATTCGTGAGAGCTATCGTAGCGATCATATTAGACTGTGTTGTCTACCGTTCAAAGCTTCTATGTATGTCTACCCGTAAGAGGGGGTTATCATTGTAACATGTCATATAATTGCGCATAAGCAGGACTCTGTCAATTATACGAGCCAATAGTAGCATTTTAAGTAAGCGTACCCATCATTGACAAATTTCAGACTCGGGCACTAAGTGAGTGTATCATACCACCCACTTATTCGCCTCGGTATCTAGATACATGTTGTATGGGTAGTGGAGGCAGAGGTGTGAAAAAAACCCACTCTGGAGGGAGCTTCGCATGGGGGAATTGCAAACCATCGAAGGATGCAACTAAGGGATAGGGGTTTTCAAGGTGGTTCGAGTTGTTCGGGAACCAGAGGTAGTCTCCTGCCGGTAGGCTCCACTACCCCACATTTACCACTGGGGAGCTGATGAATCTTGTTCTGCGAAAGGCTCCAGTTCGATTCCCTTTTGTTAACCGAGTCTGTGTATGTTATGTATTCTAATTAGCAGATCAGTTGACAGAACATAGCTTTCAGTAACGTGTTCTCTCTTTTCATCTAGATACTTCAGAACTTCTGCCTCAAACTAGCCGGAATCTCAAGCAAGGGTACGGGGTATAGAAACCTCGGTACCAGTGTTTCAATCTTGAACCTATGTAGGCTCTGTGAGCTGGGTGTACATAGGTGCTCTTAATTCATAGAAAAATAACTCAGCACTCAACCTCATCACAACTTTTTGTCAGCTGAATAGTCTGCCAGTCTCCTTTGGAGAGAGCCTCTCCAACTGCGACCGAACGAGACCGCCAGCTACCCAAGCTACAAGTCCCACCCAACCCGTTATAGCAAAGAAGGGTTCACCGCTCTGTCGCCATATCACTGACAGCCACTTTGGCAGCGTGAGCGCTTGGTCGGAACTCGACAACCAGAGCAGCTAGTCCTAGTAGTTTGGTGCCTAGTCGCAAATTAGACAACGGTGTCGGAGCCTTCCACAAATCCCCCTACTGAAGGCCCTTCGCCAGCCCCATCCGCCCTGCCGTCCAGTTTGATGCCAGCCAGGCCTTAGTGATGCCGTAATACTCCGAGAGTAACGCTACGGCACCCCGGCTATCTCGTCGCCAAAGGTTTCATAGGATCCTTTTGGCGTTTTAATGGGTGAGGTAGGGCTACCGGGGCACGTTGTAAATTGGATTGCACAGAGGTGAACTCTTGCGGCTTAAGCTGCATTGGTTAGGCTCCGATATTATGTATGTACCAGGTATGATATTGATGTACCTACTAATTCAGATGCTTAGTTTTATCTCCGAAAATATTGTACCAATCCGGCCCCCCAAACCCCTTCACTATAGGGTAATAATGGGCACTAGTACAGAAGATCTATATATGATGCTTTTGAAATGCAAGTATTTTGCTTAAGGCTAATCTGTTACATAATGATGTTTGACACTGCATCACAAAGATCTACCCTCGTCAACATCAGCTTAAGCCTTCACTCCAGTGCATACTGTCACGAAACGCTCGCCTCCTAGGACGGAGACAGGTATGTACATACCCACTGCCTGAGTTACAGCTCATCATCTTTGAAAGTCACTGATTTTGCTTCAGGCACGCGGATCTGCATTTCCTATCCATGCAACTTCTCTCAGTGTAGGGCCCATATGGTTCTGGACGGTTTGTGGCTTGCAATTTGGCAATGCCTATAGAAACGACCGAAGAGTGGAAATTTCGTGGTCAGGTCTCGAGGTATTCAGTATGAATTTCTGAGCTCTATGCATATGCCTTTACTTTCTCAGGAGGAAAACCATCAAATTGGAACTCTTCAAGGGCGCTAAGCTCACCCCGACTTTCCCGACGCCGAAGTTCAAATTCCTGATTATCGCAATGTTTCAGTACATATACCTTCTTGGTGTTTGCCTTATCTGAGCTGTTACCCTGACCATAATGTCAATTACCCTGAGCCTCTATCATTTGCCATGCCCCCTTTTTTTAGTGCATCAGTACTCGTATTGATACTATAGTATATGACGAGGGCGTGCATGGAGGCCCCGCTAGATTATGCAATCACTGAGCCGCGCCGGCTCCTACCCCCTTATGTACATAAACAGAAGATGAAAGACATAGTGAATCCCCAAGGGATATGAATTCAAACTACGCACCCTGTGAGTTGTGCCTCCATTGTACCAAGCCTCCCCTTTTAGCGCTCAACCAAAAGCACAGTATTCGGATTAGGGCCCCGAGTGACCATTTGCTCTCTTCCAGCTGCCCAACCCCCTTCTTCGACCCTCCTAATTTCCGACTTTCTGCACCCATAGTTATTAGTCTAGAGTATTAAGACTTTCATGGCCACAGAACACACAAGCTATCTGTAAATTGTTGGCATAGTCATTGCTCTAGCGCGTATTCCTTCAGAACAGAAGCTAAGGCTAGCAAGTGTATAAGTGAAGAATATATATTTCTCGAGGTACATATCATTCTTCTGCACGGATGATTCCCGCATTGCCCTTCACAAATGCTTCCACACCCCTCTTGGTTTCAAATGCCACATACCCATATATCGACTCTTGCCTTGTGATTCGGAGAGTGTCAGATTGCACTTGGATGCCAATATCCAAGTGTGGACTCTTTTTCCAAACTTGAATTACCCAGCATGTCCCTGAAAAATACATAACACCCTTTCTTGGCTTCGGTGAGAAGACCACCGTCATGATCCTCTGGGACGACTAGGCATTCCAGGATCATTTCCCCAACCCCTCTCTCCTCCTACTGTATCCTGAAAATGGGGCCAGTCAGCCTACAGTTGAAACTAACTATGGGATACAATAGACGTCTTCCATAGCCGGGCAACCCTAGGGCTCACCACCTCCCCACCCCACCACTTCCCTGATCACCTTATTAAAGATCGGCCTCCTCTAGGTTTGCAAGGCTAGTGAAAGCACACTTATTAGGAAAACAAGACCCACCTGCTGCATAGGTATACTGCTAGTGGAAGCTGTTGAGCGATATCTGGAAACAAGTCTCGTAGGCAGTTGCTTAATAAAAATCACTTCACTCCGGGAAATCTAACGCTGGGGGTACGAGAGCTGAAGACACTTATATTAGCGGGGATCACTTCCTGGCATAGATTGGAAGGGCTATGGCTAGAGGATGCCAAGCCCCATACGTTACTTGTTGGTGCCTGACAGCGGGGGCTGATTGTAGATTTATTACGCTACGATAACTTTGTGGTATGCTACAGAGTCCTATCCGCAGCGGATTACATAACCGTAATCAGGAGTAACTCCAAGGAAATAGGGCTGTTGTGCCAACCCTACCGGTGGTATCTGCCAACCAGACTGCCTTGTCTGGTTGCAAGTAGTTCAGTTACTGGTTAGTCTCGCTACCAGAGTTGCTGGTCAGCTGGAGGAAAAAATTCTGGCGAAGCATGGCTGCGTACTTCCCGTCCCAGTTAAACGACACTAAACCTACTAGAGTAGTCACTTCTTTCCTAGGCCTAGCTGCAGTTATCTGTGGATGACTCATGGTCGCAGCCCATAGGGACTTTTGGAGATAAAGGATGCCCTATGGGAGGAGTCCTGGGATAGGGGCACCTACACATGTACCTCAGCCCATGTAGATATATTTCTCTCCGGAGGGGCTGACCTTGCTTTCTTATATATTCGCACCTCCTGTACATAGCTTGTTCGTCTTTACTACTTTCACGATAATTAAGTCTTGTTTCCATCTGGCACTCCTCCATAGTCCCCGCCGCTATACAATGTTTTCGCAGTGCACTTATGATCATTTGAACATAACGTTCACTTAACCCCACTGAACTTGGGTGAGATATCGGAGCACTAATAAAAACCGCGCCAAACGCCATAAAATGAATGCCATTACCGCGGTACACCAACAGTGGCCACCCCCAAAGATTGGCACAATGACCTCAAAAAACATGACCAGTGTTGACATCTGGTTAGCTTCCGCAAATCCCTTAGCAAAGACGAATCGTGAGAAGTAGTCCACTACCATTAAAATGTACTTGTATTCTGCCTTCTTGCGCGGTGGTGATATAGGCCCCACATAGTCCATCCCAACCACCTCATCTTCCAACACGCTTTGACAGTGGGCCATCTCTTTCCTTCCAGAATAACTCTTCTCCAATTACCGTGTAATGTTAAGCTTTAACCACTGTTGCTCTTCTCACGCTCTGGCCCAGTCCGGCATTGCCCAATCCATCCATATCCTCCCTCAGGTATATCACCACATTCCTATACCATAGACAGCTTTCGAACCTCTTCAATTGTTTATCCGAACCTGTCTCCCTAGCTTCTTCCTCCATGCTCTCTCTCAATCGCTCGCTTGGCAACAACCTTAGATAGACCTTGAACATATCCTCGACGTAGGCCCAACGAGGATCCAACAGCAACTTGCGTCTCGACAACAACCAGTCCCATCACCAACTGACGCCTCCGAGTATATAATATCTATTTCTGCTCATAATGTGTCACGGACAGACTTGAGTCTGCGACCAGTATCTTTACTGATATCATTTACCGAGGCCACCATTCGCTGAAAAGCTGGGCGTACAATCTTTGTCCCCGTGCGAAGTGACTTTTTGTCCTCCGGTATGTCTCTAATACGAGGCCTGGACCCAATATTTTCGAGGATCCACAGGAATCCAAAGCTCACATCCTTTGCCGGTAGTTGGAGTTTTTCTATCCATCTCTGCCAATCGTTGAAAAATGAGGCCTCTGAGTCGGAGTGACTCTTTGAGATCGTGATTTGAACCCCAACAACCCTCGCCGTTGGTGGGCTGACGCCCAGGTCCAACGACACCAAGATAGCATCGACACCTCTAAACTGATGGCTCGATGGAATGTATAATCGGAATCCCGAATCTCTAGTGGGTATAGGGGCTGTGGACGTGAATAAGACTGTTTCTTTGGGACAATTAGCAAACTCTGCTCCTGCAGCCGCGCACCCCTCGATCGTGATCCAACTCAGGAGCATTTGCTCCGTGAAAAAGCCGATCACTGATGGATTATTAGCTGCGACCGTCAGACTATCGAACCATTTGGGACTCAGAAAGTCCCGTGCCGGGCACACTGTCCGTAGGTACATTGCAGCAGACCTGCGGACAAATCCACAAATTGAGTTCCCTACTCCACCTGATACATAGAAATGTTGCCAATCCAGTAAGCTTTCTACTTGCGGAGGAACTGTATCTCCAGTAATACAGGCAAACAAAGCCTTTCTAAAACTGTGACAGTTAGTTACCAAGATATACTAGATACATTGGACTTTAATAACATACTCTAACAGCCTAGTTGATGTGTGCAATTCTTCTTCTCGTCTTTGAGCAAAATGTCTGACTGCTACCACCATATCGGTAGCTTGAATTGAAGTGGAGAGGGCGCTCAGTATCTTGAGCTCCTCGCTCTCCAAAGCACTGCTAGTGCGGCCTGGGTTGGCAATAGGCGGTGAACGGAGAAGGAGAAGTGCATCCAGAAGTATCGGGACCCGTCCCGTGAGATCCTCCACTATTGGCCTATAATCTTTGCTAATGGACAAGCTCTTTTCGTTTTTAGACCACCAGCCCTCCATCTCAGTCTAACAAATGGATGACATTCCACGTCAGTAAAATTGGGACCAACAATCACTGGCTGCTTGGGGTACAAACATCTGTAAGGCCACCGTAGAGATATAATCTTCTTTCTCCTGTCTGACGGTATCTATCATGCAATGCATGTTTATAGTTCCCACTTGAGCTAGCTAGCTTCAAATGCTCAGCGGTGATTTTGTCCAGCAGAGTTCTTGTCTGGCGTTTAACGTCTAATGAAAGCCGGTCATCATTCTCATCCTGTGGGTCAAGGGCGTTTGCCTGGTCAATGATAAAAAGAAGGCGCTCTTCAGCCGCGGATGCATGGCAGAACTTCTCTAAGTCTTCCAGCGACTTTGCGTTGTCTAGAAAAGTCGCCCGCTCTTCCTGGTTATGAAATGCGAACCGCAAGGCAAACTGCAGGTAACCGAAGGGGTTTCGTAACATCACTCGGCAGTCTGGCAGGTACACTACTTTGTGTCCTTGTTTTATAAGAAGACAGGTTAGTGCAGCGAGTAAGTGAGACTTCCCTGCCCCCAACGTTCCATGTAAAAAGTACATTTGCCTTTGCCAAATATTCATGTTCTTGACCGCAGAATACAATTCCCGAAACTTCTCTCGCCCATAGAACTGAAATCTTCGGTCTTGGTCTAATGTAAAGCGGTCGGTGGGAACTTGCCCTGAGAAGGGGAATGGTAATATTTGTGATGCAGCAGGGTCACAGTAAATGTCGGGATTTCCAGATACCTGTTCCAGTGCAATCGCAAGATCTGTATAAACACAATTAGCTCAAATTCCTACTCAATGCTAGTAGACAAAATACAAAAAAAATTGATTCCTGGCAATATGGAAAAAAAGATTGGGTATATGGGGATTTAATCAAAATTTAAGGAATTTTACACTGGGGCAAATCAGATTACCTTGGTACTGGGACGATCTATTGCTGAATAACATTGACAATTGACTGTCCCTATCCTCAATTTCATCAAACTTCCGCTTTGTCCCTTGCTCAACACCGTTGATTCGCTTGGCCAACATGTTAAGCCAAGTAGCTGTGCTAGGGCAAAATCCACAATACTGAAAGGATGTTACATCTTGCTGAAGGAAAAGTTCACCGGATATTCGTGCCTTTCTCAAGGTATCAAAATCCTCCTCCTGGAGCTGCGGAAGTCTTTTGGCATTGGCAGTCAACCAACCCAAAAGCTGGCCATAGTCCCAGCGAGAGACCTCCAGCACAGTTGGGAGTGTCACTCCTTGACCCACAGTTTGTTGTCCATATCTCTTGTTGGAAGGTCCGTATAGTTTCCCTGGCCTCGGTGGAGGTATGTATGCGGGTGTTTTTTCTCCAGGTAACAGAATCGTAGTTGAGTTCGAGTTGCTCTGTATATTGACATTCTTTGTCCCCTCCAACATCTTACTCTCAGCAGCAAGAAGTTGTTCAGTTACCAGTTCCACCGTCAAATGCCCACCTCGTGCTCTTAGGCCTGCCTTCATAGCGTTGTACTCTTCTCCGAGGCCAGCCAAAATCCTATCGCAAAGGCGGCTGCTGGTAACTCCTCGCAGCTGATTTTCCAAAGCCCTGACGTGCCCTACCCACTGATCCATCGTCTGATCTGGACTTTTTTTTGCTTGCCCGAACAGTTCCTCAAGCTCCATGACGTTTTGCATATTCGAGGAGGCATAGGTATTTTTCAAAATTTCCCATACTTCGAAACCAGTAACTGCATTTTCTATCAAATACCGTTGATGTGGCTCACATGCTGGAAGAATAATCGATTTGGTTTGGTTCTGAGCATGTTTCCAGGCTTTCAGGAGTCCAGCCTGTTCAGCCGGGGGTCTATCATCATGCATGAGACCCCAAAGGTCTTTTAGGATTAGGATAGCCTTCATGTCGTCCTTCCATTCGGGATAGTTGGCTCCGTTGAGCTTCATGATCTTTTCCAGACCTTCAGGTTGATGAGATTCAGCCATGATAATAGAGAAAGAAAATGACAGGTAAGAGTTAGGTGAAAAGGTGAAAGTGTTACCGAGTCTCATAACCTAGTAGGCTATGACTGTGGCAAGCTATGATGGTAATGATGATGTGGTGAAGTCTGTTCTGCTCTCTCGATTATGCAAGCTCCGCAGCATATGCATCGAACTTAATGTCAAACTGCCTATCTAAGCTGAGCTAACTAGTGGTAGCGGTAGTAGCGGTAACCCATAGAACTTGTTTCTCCACATCTCTTCCCATTGTTTCTGTTCGAGCTGTTATATCTGTTGTTGCGGTCACTTGTAGATGGAGCAACATTATTTAGAGAAGCCGATCTCCTATTGGGGCGTTTTTCTCATTCATTGTCGTTGAGTAAAAGCGGCTCTTCCCCTAGAAGAGCTGCCGTACATTCAGGTTCGGTCATCATATTCTCTGTGCCTAAGCATTCCCTTCAATTATTGTAAGTTGCGTGGAAGCCTAGCGAGAAGTTGGCTTGTCCATCGTGCACCCAGTACATTTCCCCCAATCCCCTTCAATCCATACACTATACTCCTTACTCTTGCAATGTACTCCGTACTTAACCATTGTCTCATCGGCATGAATCTTTTAAATGGTCGAACTCGCTCCACAGGCGATTTACGGTAGTTGGAGTACGAATGTCATATTTGGACTGCAAGAAATCCCAGCCGTAGTGAAATCAATTGATTAAATCCTGTTACGCTGACTCGCAAGAACTATAAATGTCTGGTTCGTAGTCTACATCAACAACAGGCAGCAGGGCATTTGGCCTTATACCAGGTAGTGTGGGGGGGTTTTGACTGACCGCCTAATCTCAATCAACATAGCAACGTTGTTACTCAGGGTGAATTTGAACCATTCTAACCACATCTTGCATATCCTGAACATGTTTGCAGGTTGGTAAGTAAATCTCGTTCGACTGCTTCCGCAATGACTTGGAATCATAGAACTAAACTAAATCAGTAGCATCTATGTAAGATTGACCATCGAATGTCATCGAAGGCTTTCTCAATTGGGTGCCAGTCTCGCTCATTGGATGCAGTTGGTAGAAGATCATCAATATGACGTTCAATTTTAAACTTAGGATGTGATGAATAAAGTAATAGATGACCAGGCCAATGAGTTAAGTAATTGAGGAGCCCTAGATCTAGTCGCACGCGCACCCATCATAAGGGCATGACTCAAGGGAGAAAATATGTAGCCTGAAGTTATAATATCATTTCGTACTTTACATATACGGGATTTTGGGAAATGTATTGACTTGGGTAAACACCAGTGGAATTGTAGGTATGACCCACGGCACCATGACCCAACCTGAATTTGGTCCTTCATAGCATTGAATAAAGGAACGGAGCACAGGTTAGAACCCAGTAGCGTATAGTCTCGGGTTACCTGATCTTGTGCCCAGAATCGGGATTACCTACGTTGAAAGAGGATAATGACATCACCTGATTATGAACTATTCGTGGGGGAAATTTTTTGGATGCAACTGAGAGAAAAGCTAGGACACCTGTGAATATGTGTTCGAGCTGCAAACGACTTCACAACTGTTCCTTTCCCACATGTGAGAGATCTCGTCACAATAAGCAAGTTAACGTCTGATTTTTTTTGCCTTCCGTTGGCGTACATGCGTTGTAGCCTTGTCCCAAGCATTTGTTGGACATTTGGTCTTCACCTCCGATCGATGCCCCCGCGCAGCTGCGGAAGGAGGGATGGAATGTGCTTCCAGGGTTCATGCTTTTGCAATTGTGATATGATATACCGCTGTATGGGTTCAGAGGGAGAAACATGACAAGAATTGGCCGAGAATTGTCGGCACACACTTCTTTCAGTGATAGCCATATCTAGACTAGTACCGACACGATCTAGACAACAAGTCTCGCACGATCAGACAGTGCATATTATGCATGGGGGTGAGTGAAAACTTTCGCCGTACTTCTATTTTAGTGTAGACAGTCCTCCTGTTCTCTCCCACACTACCTCAGGGTTTTCTTTCTCCTTCCTTTCAACAACCTTCTCTGTTGTCCCCTTCAACTTCAACAACGTCTCCATTCATCTCCAACCACAGCTAAAACAAATAAGTCACAGGCTTTTCTGGACTAGTCAGGCATGCATTATCTTCTTCTTGTGTCTCAATATCGCGGGCGGCCCTGGTCTTGCGAGATGGGTCCTTGGTGTTAAACAGTAGTTCAGTTGCGTTCGAATCGGATATTCCGGACAAGAATAGTTCAGAATGACGAAACTTTTCATTGGGTATGTTCACAGCTATGGGGACGCTTCTTCTCTATGTTCTCGTTGTTTGTCACTGTTGCTATCTCCAAGCCCTTACTCTGGAATGTTTGCTAAAGGTTCTTTGTTCCAACTTGTAGAGGTCTCGCATGGCAGACAGATGATAACAGGCTCAGACAAAAGTTTGAGGAATTCGGTAATGTCGAAGAAGCCGTAAGAATACCTTCTTTGATACATGATATCTCTTCATTAATGTACTGATCTCTACCTACTTAGGTTGTCGTCAAGGACCGAGACACTGGCAGGTCCAGGGGATTTGGCTTCGTCAGATTCTCTAGTGACGACGAAGCTACTGCGGCAATGAATGCCATGAACGAGCAAGAGTAATACTCGTATATGATATTTAGATTTTCTAGAAGCTGACCTTTATATAGGTTTGACGGCCGAAGAATCCGTGTTGACAAGGCAACCGATCGTGGTGGAGGCGGAGGAGGGAGGGGTGGAGGGGGAGGTTAGTGGCTCCATTGACAACCGCTATATACACACACTGACGGTCACAGGCTATGGAGGAGGTGGTGGTGGATATGGAGGAGGAGGAGGGGGATATGGAGGAGGAGGATATGGCAGTATGTTGACATGAACTCCAAAGCTTGACAATACCCATACTAATCAACTTTTGCAAGATAACGGCGGTGGCGGTGGCGGTGGCGGATGGTAAATGGGTCGATTGGCGTTGTTACCCATCAAGATATACAGGCGAAGTGAGGTGATTGAGAGACAAATCAACAATTTTAGCAATCGGATCAATATTTGTACTTGAGATTATTTCTCAGTGCTAGGGAGGGTTATGTTTCTTGATGTTTCTTTTAGTTGATTTCTATTGACTAGCGTAAATCGGACTGCTCATTTTCTCCACTTCTTCTTGTCCGTCTGCATCCTGTGGCCTCACATCAATGGTAATATATTCGCGTCTCACTTCCGCCTCGGATTCTTCTATGAGAGCCACCCTCCGTTGGAGGTCATGGACATGATTATCTTTACTGTCTGGACAGAGTTCGATCAAGGACTTATGAAGTTGATAAAGGTATTCCCTATTGAACGTTGTGAGATTAACGGTACATGTCTCGTCTCCATATTTATGACATAAATGATAGTAGTGGAAACGAACCTATTTTCCCCAGAGGGTCCTCGGGAATGGTAGATGTGTCGAGCAAGATCGGTTGCGTTAGGCGGTGGGCTTCCGACAAATTGGGGATTGGATGGAGTTCCGATGTAAACTATCGCCGTAATTGTAGGAAGGGCTGGCTCCGACTGGTGGACCTCGACCTGGTGAATAGAATACCCGTTGATTTCTCGGATATCAAGGTATTCCTTCACACTCTCCACCTCAGAGCTCTTGATCCTATAAACCACTCCCCAAACAACATCGTCGACGGAATGCTTGTATTGCCGTTAGCGGTTGTATGTATTCTAACCAAACTTAGTGACCTACATGGTCTGTAAGGGTATCCCAAGCGCTCCTCTCAATGAGGGTAACCACTCGACCAGGGCTGGAGCTTGTTAGCTTTGGCCTTCCTCCTTGACACGATGCAAGCGAAGCTCACTTTACAGGAGTGCCCCTGTGATCCTCACTAATTGCACGGGAAGGGTGGTGTCAGCCTTGCCCACAACAACGTGTTTAAAGTGACTTGACATATTGCGGACCTTGCCTAGATTTGATGAAACGTTTGTTAGCCGTCGTCACACTACTCTGAAAAAAAGAAGACAGAACAAGCCTGCAAACTGACCTGCCAAAACCGCCTCACATAGCCTACATCACCCGACCCAATTAGATACTGAATATTTCACCGCTACGAGGGAGTGGTCCGAAATATTGGCTTCCAATAGCTTCGGGCTAACCTTTGATGTATCCAGGCACACGCCAGTCTTGAAACGCTGACTGTCAGCGACAGTGTAACATGAACGATACTTTGGTGGATTTGGTCTCACCGAATGATGGCGGGGGTTTCCAAATCAGGCTCCTTTGGATGTATATATATAGACCATCAGTATATGAAATCGAGAGGTGGTAAGCATCAGAATTGACACCAGGGAAGGGGACAGAATCCAAACATACCCATAGCCAAAAATCCAGAATTCATTGTCTGGGTTGAGGATTTGCGCAGTAGGCACAGCCTTTCCACCCACGGTCATGACGCCTTAGATTCTCCGGATGGGGGCTTTGTGGGGTAGATTCTAACGTGGGGTTCCTGGGAGGCTTAACCGGCGCAGCACCGCGTTATGTTTACTCAGCCAGCAGCAGCAGGCGAAATGAGTGCGCCAAGCAACTCGTATATCGAGATAGAAACAGTAGGTACTGTATGTATGCATGTAGTTCAAAAGTAGAGACCCTGAATACGTAAGTACTTCTCCAGGGCCAAAGCCTCTTCCTCCGTGACCCAGAGTCAAGAGTGAAACCGGGGATGTTCAGGAACGAGTACGGGATGGGCGTCCCCCGCCCTCAGCCGCATCCAGGAGATGGTAGAGAGGCAAATGCATTGCCGGATCATACGAATCCGAAACATCAGCTGCGCTATAAGTACCGACTCTGCTACTTCGACTTGTCGCCTCCATTACCCTGGCAATATATACCAAAGCTTCTTATAGAACCCAGTGCCTCTCAATATCCTTTGTTTCTCCCCAAGCACAGAGGTTCCCGTCCGCCTGTCTGCCTGCCTGCCTGTCTGTCTGTCTGCCTGCCTGCCTGCCTGCCTGCCATAGCCTGCCTGCAATAGCCTGCCTGCAATAGCCTGCCTGCAATAGAGTTGTCGGATACCGGTAAACCGTTGCATTGCTACACAGACGTTGTATCGCCGGGTCTACATCTACATCGCATATATCCCCCACCCACCCCGCCCCAGCTCCTCAAAATATTACCTGTGTTTACATACTTCATCCCTTCCCTGGTAGCTGCACGTTTCTTACACACATATCCTCAAACCTCTTGGTTTACTTGTGCCCAGGTTGACCTCAGCACTACTGCCCCTCCCAGCCATCTCCAAGTCGTTCTCGGTTTACTTACTTCCTTAGCGTCGCCCGCAGGATACACTTTTAATCCTGCTGCCCCCCAAAGAGCGTTGAATTCAGGAGACATCCCATAGCAAGGCGGGATCGAAGCATTTACACAGAGCCCGCAGAGATGGCATACCGACCGCAGCTCAACCCCGATGCTCTACCGATGTGAGTTCCCAAAGATTGCGAAAGATCAGCCGCCTGGAACGTCCCAGGTCACAGGGTCTTCCCTTCTGACAGGAGACATTCTCACTCTATTGGTCAGGCCAAGAATGATTGCTGATGCGTTGAATTATATAGTCATGCAGAGCCCGAACAGGTGTGTTCTTGCGGTCTTGTACCCCCCCATATACTAAATGACATCGGGAAGCTAAGACTGGGAATGATTGGGAATAAAAGGCAGCACAACTCCTAGGTGGAGGTCAACCTCCACGGCCTATGCCTCCTCCACAACAACCGCAAGCTCAGCTAAGCTACGGGCGACAACCAATGAACCAAGGATATAATCAGCAAAACCCTCATGGGTACCATCAAACTCCTCCTCCACAGCAGACCTTCTCCCCTCCACCACCTCAAGGTTATGGACAGCCTCAGCGTCCCGGTAGCTCTAGGCCACCTCCAACCCCCGCACCGCCGCAAGGTGTAGATCCAACATTATTCCCGTTGTTCAAGGCAGTCGATAAAGATGGCAGTGGGCAGCTTAGCGAGAAAGAGCTTCGAGCAGCGTTGGTGAACGGTGACTGGACGTCATTCGACCCACATACTGTTCGGATGATGATACGGTATTTGGCGCCTATGTGAAGCGAAATAACCATCACATGGCTGACGTGGCCGGGTAGGATGTTCGACACCGATCGATCTGGAACCATTGGATTTAATGAATTTTGGTTCGTCACACCTTCATAGGTTTCAACTCGTAGTACTCACCATTATTCAGTGGCCTCTGGGGATTCCTAGCAGCATGGAGATCTCTCTTCGATCGCTTCGACGCCGATGGTAGCGGTAGCATCTCCTACCAGGAATACTCCAATGCCCTCGCCGGTAAGCCAGGCTTCAGCCCCGCCCACGGTGGCGCCCACAATCAAGACCACATGCTAATAATCTGCCGCGCAACAGCATTTGGGTACCGACTAAGTGCCCAATTCGTCCAGCTTCTATTTAGAAGCTACGATAGACGAGGTGAGCAGCCTCAACAAAAGAGCGCAAGCGCCGGCGCTCCTCCAGGTGCGGATTTCAAATCAGCATCTGCAAGCAAGTTTGGAGAGCTAGAGAAGTTACTGACAAGTCGGGTGGTACTGCAGGCCAGAATGCTATAAGCTTCGATTTGTTTGTGCAAAGCTGTATTAGTTTGAAGAGGATGACGGAGGTATTTAAGAAGTATGATGATGATAGGGATGGATTTATTACACTGAGCTTGTGAGTTGGACATGGAACTGCTGATTTTTTGGTTACCCTGAGTGAAGTTACTGACCGTGTTGTGTAGTGAGGAATTCCTGACGGAAATACTTCGACAACGCTAATTTTTTTCCAATTTGATATTTATATTTTCTTGTTCTTAATCATGACTCAATGTTATTCGGGGGAGGGCTTGTGAGCTATTGTGCTACTTGTTGATGATAGAAAGATGGAACAGAACATAAGAGGCCTTTTCTAATCGGCTCGCCCATACCACTTTAAACATCCTGTCTAATGCTCTGTTGTTGGTCCATAACACTTCAGACATCTTGTCTGATGCATTGTTAATACCATGGTTATATGTACTCTGGTTCATGACATCTACCGTTGTGTCCTCCTATTATGTATGCATGGTTGGTTATATTCGACTTGAACATACCGAAAATAAATCCCATACCTTTACATCAATAAGGCCATCCCATACGATTAAAGATTAATATATGTATTAGATTCTGCCTAGCTATTCTCCAATGATACTATACTATCATGTCATGAACATCGCAATGCAGCAAACAGAATACAAGCCGCCTGTACTTCAATTCACAATTTCACAAAAGCAAAAGAGGGATTCCAATCCGATCCGATTTAACTCCATCAATTTTCCCAATATAACCACCCACCCATTCACACCTCCCCTTACCTAGGTTCGCTACTTCAGCTCGCCCCCAAAGTCTTCAAAGCCGCCCTCAACTCCTTCACCGCAGTAGGTATATCATCATAATTCAGCGCACTAATCGCCCACTTTGCATGCTTCTGCGCCTTTGTAATACCCTCTTCATCCACAAATGACTCTTGTGGGGCGGGCGTCGGAGGATGGTAGTACTCCGGTTGCGGTTGCGGTTGTAGTTGTGGCCGTGCGACAGATCTCGGGGGCGAAGTATGCACCGGCGCACTTGTAGGCGGGGGCGTAGCATAATACTGATGTGGGATACTCGGTGCGCCGTAAGGTATACTTGGTGGTGGTGGGGGGGGGCTGTAACTGTGACTGATATGTAAGGCTGAGCTTTGATCAAAATGCTGGGGAGGGAATTGTGTCGGAGGAGGCGCATAGGGGTATTGGAGGTGTGGAGGGGGGAACTGGGAGATATCGTTTGTTTCAGTG
>Ga0307511_10000551_pt1 | contig 40242 bp, 29 predicted proteins | sample 13_EM_MG_FD_200266 | JGI IMG/M metagenome (GOLD analysis project Ga0307511, IMG submission 200266) | Populus trichocarpa ectomycorrhiza microbial communities from riparian zone in the Pacific Northwest, United States - 13_EM | ecosystem: Host-associated > Plants > Roots > Unclassified | place... | reverse complement strand
CGGCGAGGTCGACGTGGACCGGTCCCGGCTCGCCACGGAGGGCGTGATCTCGGTGCTGTACCAGCAGAATTCGAGCGGCGCCACGCCGTCTCCCATCCGCGTGGCCGACTTCCGGTTCGGCTGACCGAAGCTCCGCGGCTGTCGAATATTCGACTTCGTCTGGGGTGCTCCTTTGGCCTTGAGCAGAGGACACCCTCTCGCTGTGTCATGTGTGATGTGTTCGACACATTCGACGCGGGATTCCGTGTGATGGCCGGCCGTGTCGAGACTGTGCTTGTGTGCCGTCGGCTTTTCCAACTACTTTCAGGCCCGTCGGCGGATTCGATGGCAAGGGAGCCGGAACGTGGTGACGATGATTGATGTCGCGCGGGCAGCCGGGGTGGCGCCGAGCACGGTGTCCTACGTTCTCAACGGGAAACGGCCCATTTCCGCGGAAACCCGCCGGCAGGTGGAGCAGTGCATCCGCCAGCTCGGCTATCGCCCACCCGGCCGGCGGACGCTCGCGGCCCGGCATCGCACCGGGGTGCTGGGCCTGCTGGCCCCGCTGCGGGCCGGCGCGAACATGTCGGCGATGACCCGGTTCGTGGGTGCGACGATGGTCGCCGCGCGGGCCAAGGACCACGACCTTCTGCTGCTCACCGGCGATGCCGGCCTGTCGGGGCTGCGCCGGGCGATGTCGACGGCGGTCGCCGACGCGCTGATCGTGATGGACGTGCAAGCCTCGGATCCTCGGATCCCGGCGCTGCTCACGCTGGACCGCCCGGTGGTGCTGGTCGGAGAGTCGGACCGGCCGACCGGCCTGACTTGTGTGGACCTCGATTTCGCGGCGGCGGCGGACCGGGCCGTCGAGCACCTGACGAATCTGGGCCACCGGTCGGTCGGGCTGGTCGGAACGGCCTACGTGCCGGGAATCGGCCATCCACGGCGGTTCGCCCGTGCCTTCGAGGCCGCGGCGGGCAAGCACGGCCTGCGTGCCCGGTGGCGTCCCTCCGGTGACTCGGGTGAGGCCGTCCGCAGCTGTCTGGACGCGTTGCTCGGGGAGCACCCGGACATCACCGCGCTGGTGGTGGAGAACGAGGCCGCGCTGCGGGTGGTGATCGAGAACTTGCGGGGACACGGTCGACGCGTGCCCGCGGACGTCTCCGTGCTGGCCGTGTGCCACGAGGAGGCGGCCGAGCGGCGATTCACCTCGGTGGCCCTGCCGACCGCCGCACTCGGGCAACTGGCCGTCGAGGTCGCCCTGCGGCAGCTCTACGGGGAGGTCGAGCCGGACAGCAGGCTGCTCGCCCCGAGTCTCACCATCCGCGAAAGCACGGGACCCGCACCGGTGACTTCGTTCGGCGCGTGATGTTAGCGCTAACATTGTGTGCGATCCTCCGCTGACCTACGTTCGGACCAAGGGGGACAGCGGAGGAAGGCGGTGCCAGGTCGGTGATGTCGAGGCCGGAGTCGAACTGGTCGGGCAACCACGCCTACGCGGCGGCGAGGATTCTGCGGCCGCGCACTCTCGACGAGGTGCGCGAGATGGTCGCGGCGGCGCCGGGGATCAAGGCGTTGGGCACCAGGCACTGCTTCAACGACATCGCCGACTTCGACGGCGGCGTGCAGATCGACATCGCGGACGTGGCGTCGACGATCGAAATCGACTCGGCGGCCGCCACTGTGACGGTGAGCGGCGCCATGCGCTACGGAGAACTCGCTTCCCTGCTGCACGCCAAGGGATTTGGGCTGCCGAACCTCGCGTCGTTGCCGCACTGCACGGTTGCCGGCAGCGTCGCCACCGGCACCCACGGCTCCGGCCGCCGAAACCAGGGGCTGGCAGCGGCGGTGTCGGCGCTGGACCTCGTCACGGCGGACGGCGAGCTGCGCAGCTTTGCCAGGGGCGACAAGGAGTTCGCCGGCCTGGTGGTGAACGCCGGCGCGCTGGGCGTTGTCACGCGGATGACGCTCGACCTGGTGCCGACCTTCGACGTGCGGCAGAACGTCTTCGACGGGTTGCCCTGGGAGGCGCTGTTCGCGCACTTCGACGAGATCCAGGACGCTGCCTACAGCGTCAGCGTGTTCACCAACTGGGCCAACGACAATGTCGATCAGGTGTGGCTGAAGAGCATCGGCGAGCCGCGCACGGAGCTGTTCGGCGCGCGGCCCGCCGACGGGCCCCGGCACCCGGTCCACGCGGCGGGCATGTCCGCCGACAACTGCACCGAGCAGTTGGGCGTCCTGGGCCCGTGGCACGAGCGGCTGCCGCACTTCCGGCTCGGCTTCACCCCGAGCGCCGGCGACGAGCTCCAGTCGGAGTACTTCGTGCCCTACCGTCACGCCATCGCGGCGTTCGAGGCCCTGCGTGGGCTCGGCCACCGCATCGCGCCGCTGGCACTGTGCTCCGAGATTCGCACGATCGCCGGCGACGACCTGTGGCTGAGCCCCGCCCAGGGCGGTGACCGGGTGGCGTTGCACTTCACCTGGCGGCCGCGGCAGGACGAGGTGGAGGCGCTGCTGCCGGTGATCGAGGAGCGGCTTGCGCCGTTCGACGTGCGGGCGCATTGGGGAAAGCTGTTCCACCGCAGCGGGAATTACCCGATGCTGCCCGAGTTCCGGCGGCTCAGGGCGCGGCTGGATCCGAACGGAGCGTTCCGCAGCCCTTACGTGGTAAGGAATATCGGCTGAGACTGGGCGGGCGCCGGCGGCGCGGAGCCACCGGCGCCCGGTTCGTGACGCCGGTCAGCCGGCCCAGGGTGCGGTGCGCAGCCAGCTGGTGTCGTCCGCCCAGCCGGCCGCAGCGTCGCCGACCCGAGGGCCGCCGTCGGCGCCGATGTAGACAGTGCCGTTGAGCTGCCGCAGGTAGTGGTCCTCGTAGGCGTACGCCTGCCAGGAGATGCCCTGTCCATTGTGGCCGGTGGTGGCGCAGAACGTGGCGTCGTCGGCGAACAGCGCGGAGCCGTCGTCCTTGTTGAGCACTACCTGGAAGTTGTAGTGCCGCAGGTAGTGCCCGGGGAAGTTGACGGCCTCGAAGGAGTAGCAGGAGTCGTCGGCGAGGCCAGGCGCCAGGGTGAACGTGGCGTCCTGGAGGTCGGTGGCGGGGCTGCCGGCCGTGATGGTCGAGGTCTTGGCGACGAAGTTCTGGTGTCGCAGGAAGTCGCCGGTGTCGGCTTGCCACGAGCCATGCCCCAGTGGCACGGAGACGTCACTGCGCCACCACGGTTCGCCGAGGGTGAAGCTGTTGTCGTCGGGGTGCTCGCAGCCGGCCAGCACCAGTCCGCTGTTGTGGTAGCTGAGGAATCGGTCCGGGGCGTCGTACGAGCGGAAGGACACCCCGACGCCGCTGGTGCCCTCGGTCGCGCAGAAGGTGGCGGACCGGGCGAACTGCTTGCCCGCGTCCGACGCGGCCAACTGGATCCGGTCGCCCTGGTGGCGCAGGTACTGGCCGGGGTTGGCCCGCGACTCCAGGGAATAGCAGCCTGTGCCGGCCAGGCCGGGGCGCAGCAGGAAGGTGGCGTTGAGCTTGTCGGCGTCCGGCGACGAGGCGGTCACGGTGTTCGTGCCGCCGACGCCGTTGGCCACGGCCACCGACCGGTCGGTGGCGCCGGGCGTGGTCACGTGCAGCGACAGGCCACGGTTGACGGTCAGGGCCGGCGCGATCGGCGCGGTGGTGTCCACCTTCAGCGCCACCACGGAGTTTGCCGGGAAGGTGTAGCTGAAGGAGTTCGAGGCGGCGAAGGCCGTGGTGGTCGGCGCGATGGCGTTCGGCGTGCTGATCGTGTTGCGGGCGTTGGGATCGCCGGTCAGCACGGTGGCCGTGCCCGTCGGGCGGATCCGGGTGGCGCCGTTCAGCACGACCTGGCTGGTGACGGGGGAGTTGGTCGGGTTGGCGACGGTCACGTAGACGGCGCCGGACTTGGTCCGGGTGACCACCTCGTTCACGCCGGCGGCCGCCCCGGCGAGCGAGGACTGGACGACGTAGTCGCCGGTGTTGTTGCCGAAGATGTGCTGCACCCAGTACGACGGCGACCCGTACGAGGTGGCCGCGTCGAACGCGATCTCGTTGGTGGGCCACTGGAAGTCGCTCACGTCGGACAGCGCGGGCGCGTAGGAGGCGCCGATCACCACGTCGGCGTTGCGCACCATGCCGGTCATGAAGCCGGCCTCGCTGATCGCGCCGGCGAGCGTGCCGGTGGGATTGTCGTTGGCGCCGTTGGTGGTGGCGTACTCGCCGACCAGGTGCTTGGGGCCGTTGCGAGAAGTGCCGTCGTAGGTGTGCGCGGCGTTGGTGAAGTACGAGGTGTCGCCGCTGTAGTAGTGGTCGTCGATCACGTCCATCTGGCGGCTGGTCACGGATGCCGCCGCCACCAGTTGGAGCTGCGGGTAGGCGGCCTTGATGGCGTCGTGGAACATCGGGAACCGGTAGCTGTTGTAGCTGCCGGTGCCGTCGAACCAGTCCTCGTTGCCGATCTCCACGTAGTGCAGGTCGTACGGCGCGGGGCGTCCGTCGGCGGCGCGCCGCGCGCCCCACTTGGTGTTTGTGCCCCCGATGGCGTACTGGATCTCGTCGAGCGCGTCCTGCACGTACGGCGCCAGTTGGCTCTGCGGGACAACGGTGTGGTTGAGAGTGTAGCCGGCGAACACGGCCAGCAGCGGCTGGGCCCCGGTCTGCTCGGCCATGTCGAGGTAGCCCTTGGTGCCCACCTGGTCGGTGGACCAGTAGCCCCAGGCGTCGTTCTGGTGGCCGGGCCGGTTCTCGATCGGGCCGACCGTCTTCTTCCAGTCGAAGTAGGTCGACAGGGTGTTGCCCTCGAGGTAGTTGCCGCCGGGCACGCGGAAGAAGCCGGGCCTGGTGGCGGCGAGCTTGGCCATCAGATCCGAGCGCAGGCCGGTGTTGTGGTAGGTCGGCGGCTGGCAGGTCACGACGTCGAAGTACAGCGAGGATCCCGCGCCGACGCCGTCGGCCGCGATGACGAATCGGTTGGCCGTGGACACCGGGGTTGTCGCGGACGTGGTCAGGGTGACGCTGTACTTCGTCCACTTCGGACCGACGGACTGGACGGTCGCCTTGGCGTACAAGGCGCCGGTGGTGCTCTCCAGGTCGACCGTCAGGCCGCCGTGGAAGGCGCCGTCCGACTTGGCGAAGAAGGTCGCGGTGTACTTGGTCGACGGGGCCAGGCCGACGCCGTAGAAGCCGTCGTTGGCGACGCCGACCCGCTGGCCGCGGGCGTTGGCCGCGATGGACAGCTTGAGCGAGTTCCCGTTGGCGGAGTTGAGCGGCTGGGTGGTGTCGAGGGAGACGGACCCAGTCCCGCCGCCGGCCGTGACGGCCGACCAGTTCGCGATGCCGCTTTCCTTCATGGTGCTGTTGCGCACCATGTTCGCGCCCAGCCCGCCCTCGACGGAGTGGTTGATGTCCTCGACGATGTCGCCGAACTGGGTCTTGTTCACGCTGGTCGTCGTCCGGCTGACGTCGGCGGTCAACGCCACGCCGGATCCGTCGGCCGCCGACGCCGACCACAAGCCGGCGGTCAGGCCGGTGGCCGATAGCGTTAGCGCTAACAGCAGGACGGTGAAACGGGGTCTGCGCACGATCGTCTCCCGAGATGGCGTCGATAAAGAAAGATCAACTGCTCCGGCGGCCCACGCGGTGAGTGTGATCGCCGACACCTGCCCGCCGGCAACGTAGGGCCAGGTCGGGGCCTCGGCAACCGCCGAGGCGGCGTTTGTTGCCGACCCGTTACCTCGACCGCGGTCGCCATCGAACCGTTACCTTCCGGTCTTGACCGCTTTCCTGTTATCGCTAACACTGTGCACCTCGACGGGCAGTGGTGAACCGCGGATGACAGGGAGCTGACGCTGGTGGCACGGACGTCTCCGACCGACGGCGGCCACAAGGCCGCGGGCCCGCCGGCCGTTCGCCAGGCGAGCCTGACGGACGTGGCCGAGGTGGCGGGCGTGTCGCACATGACGGTGTCGCGGGTGATCAACGGCACCGGGCCGGTCCGGCCGGAGACCCGGGCCCGGGTGGAGGCGGCCATCCGGGAACTGGACTACCGGCCCAACTCGGCGGCGCGCACGCTGGCCACTGGCAGGTCGGAGACGCTCGGCGTGGTCGCGCTCGACTCCACGCTGTACGGGCCGGCCAGCATGCTGTACGGCATCGAGCACGCGGCGCGCGAGGCAGGCTACGCGATCACCATCTCCAGCGTCAGCCGGCCCCAGCGGCAGTCCATTTCGGACGCCGTCGAGAACCTGCGCCGCCAAGCGGTGGAAGGAATCCTGGTGATCGCCCCGCACGTGGCCGCCGGCCGCGCGCTGGAGTTCACGCCGCGCGACGTGCCGCTGGTCGCGGTCGGGGCGGTCGAGTCCGCCCCGGTGCCGGTGGTCACGGTGGACCAGTACGACGGGGCCCGGCGGGCCACCGAGCACCTGCTGGCGCTTGGCCACCGGACCGTGTGGCACGTGGCCGGCCCGTCGGACTGGCTGGAGGCGCAGGCCCGCGAGCTGGGCTGGCGCGAGACGCTGGAGTCGCGCGGCATCCAGGCGCCGCCGGTGCTGCGGGGTGACTGGAGCCCGCGCTCGGGCTACGACGCGGGGCGCACCCTGGCTGCCGAGGACGGCATGACGGCGGTGTTCGTGTCCAACGACCAGATGGCGCTGGGCATGCTGCGAGCGTTCACCGAGGCCGGCATCACGGTGCCACGTGATGTGCACGTGGTCGGCTTCGACGACGTGCCGGAGGCGGCCTACTTCAGCCCGCCCCTGACCACGGTCCGCCAGGACTTCATCGAGGTCGGCCGGCGGGCGTTCGAGTTGCTGCTGCTGCGCCTGCGGGACGAGGACGGCGGCGGCCGGCACCTGATCACACCGGAGTTGGTCGTGCGCGAGAGCACCGGCCCCCGATAGCGGGCGGGGCGGCCTGGACCCGGCCGTCACCCGCCCATGCTGTTAGCGCTAACACAATCGGATCAACGGTGACCGAGGAGTGAACGTGGTGCGTACCAGAGTGGCGTTACTCGTGGCCGGCGCGCTCGGCCTGACCATGCTCGCCGGCTGCGGCGGCGGAACCGCGGCCGGTGGCAGCGGCGCGATCACGCTGGGCTTCGCCCAGGTCGGCGCGGAGAGCGGCTGGCGGACCGCCAACACCAAGTCCATCCAGGACTCGGCCAAGGCCGCCGGCATCACGCTGAAGTTCTCCGACGCGCAGCAGAAGCAGGCCAACCAGATCCAGGCCATCCGCTCCTACATCCAGCAGCACGTCAGCGTGATCGCGTTCTCGCCGGTGGTGGAGACCGGCTGGGACACCGTGCTCAAGGAGGCCAGGACCGCCGGCATCCCGGTGATCCTCACCGACCGCGCCATCGACTCCACCGACACCACGCTGTACAAGAGCTTCCTGGGCTCGGACTTCGTCAACGAGGGCAAGGAGGCCGGCGACTGGGTGGCCAAGGAGTACGCGTCGGCCAGCGCGCCGGTGAACATCGCCGTGCTGGAGGGCACCACCGGCTCGGCGCCGGCCAACGACCGGTCCAAGGGCTTCGACGACGTGATCAAGGCCGACCCGAAGTTCAAGGTCGTCGCGTCCCAGGACGGCGACTTCACCCGCGCCCAGGGCAAGCAGGTGATGGAGTCCTTCCTCAAGTCGCAGAGCAAGATCGACGTGCTGTTCGCGCAGAACGACGACATGGGCCTGGGCGCGCTGGACGCCATCCAGGCCGCCGGCCTCACGCCCGGCAAGGACATCAAGATCGTCACGGTGGACGGCACGCACGACGGGCTCCAGGCGCTGGCCGACGGCAAGTTCAACTACGTCGTGGAGTGCAACCCGCTGCTCGGCCCGCAGCTGATGGAGCTGGCCAAGAAGGTCGCCGCCGGGCAGAGCGTGCCGAACCGGATCCTGACCAAGGAGACCGCGTTCGACCAGGCCGCCGCCAAGGCCGCGCTGCCCTCGCGCCAGTACTGAGGTTCCTGCCCGCGTCCACCCCGAGAACGGCCCTGCGATGAGACAGTCCCGAGAAATCCTCCGGATGACCGGCATCCGCAAGCGGTTCCCCGGCGTCACCGCGCTGGACGGCGTCGACTTCCGGATGTTCCCCGGCGAGGTGCACGCCCTGATGGGCGAGAACGGCGCCGGCAAGTCGACCCTGATCAAGGTGCTGACCGGGGTCGAGGGCGTGGACGCGGGCTCGGTCGAGCTGGCCGGCGCCACGGTCGCGTTCGGCGGCCCCGACCAGGCCCAGCGGGCCGGCATCAGCACGGTCTACCAGGAGGTGAACCTGTGCCCGAACCTGTCGGTCGCGGAGAACATCTTCATCGGCCGTGAGCCGCGCCGGCTCGGCCGGATCCAGTGGTCCTGGATGCGCCAGCGGGCCGCGGAGTTGTTGGCCCGGCTCGATCTGCGCCTCGACGTGTCGGCCGAACTGGGCACCCAGTCGATCGCGGTGCAGCAGATGGTCGCCATCGCCCGCGCGCTGGACGTCTCGGCCCGGGTGCTGGTGCTCGACGAGCCGACCTCCAGCCTCGACGCCAAGGAGGTCGAGCAGCTGATGGCCGTGCTGCGGGCGCTGCGCGCGGACGGCATGGCCATCCTGTTCGTGTCCCACTTCATCGACCAGGTCTTCGCCATCGCCGACCGGATGACCGTGCTGCGCAACGGAAAGCTCGTCGGCGAGTACGTAACGGCGGAGATCACGCCGGTGCGGCTGGTGACGAAGATGATCGGCAAGGAACTCGCCGCGCTGGACGAGCTGGAGGTGTCCGAGCGGTCCCGGGCCGACGCCGACCGGCCGGTGCTGGTCGCCGCGGACGGGCTCACCCGCTCCAGCGGCATCGAACCGTTCTCGATGACGATCCGCCGCGGCGAGGTGGTCGGCCTCGCCGGCCTGCTCGGCTCCGGCCGCACCGAACTGGCCCGGCTGCTGTTCGGCGCCGACCACGCCGACGGCGGCACGCTCGACGTCGACGGGCAGCGGGTGCACCTGCGGTCCCCGCGCGCGGCCATGCGACAGCACATCGGGTTCTGCTCGGAGAACCGCAAGACCGAGGGCCTGATCGCGGAGCTGACCATCCGGGAGAACATCGCGCTGGCGGTGCAGGCCGGCCGCGGCTGGACCCGGCCGGTGTCGCGGCGGCGGCAGGTGGAGCTGGCCACCCGGTACATCGAGGCGTTGGACATCCGGCCGGCCGACCCCGAGGCCGTGGTCGGCACGCTGTCCGGCGGCAACCAGCAGAAGGTGCTGCTGGCTCGGTGGCTGGCGACCGAGCCGCGGCTGCTGATCCTGGACGAGCCGACCCGCGGCATCGACATCGGGGCCAAGGCGGAGATCCAGCGGCTGGTCGCCACGCTGGCCGAGGACGGGATGGCGGTGCTGTTCATCTCCGCCGAGCTGGAGGAGGTGCTGCGGCTGAGCCACCACGTCGCCGTGCTGCGCGACCGGCGGGTCGTCGCCCAGCTGGCCAACGACGGGCTGACCCTGGAGGAGATCATGTCGACCATCGCGGACGGGGGCCGGCCATGACCGGGCACCGGCTGTTCTGGCCGGCGGCGGCGCTGGTGGCGCTGCTGCTGGGCAATCTTGTGGTGTCGCCGCGGTTCTTCGCGATCGAGATCCGGGACGGGCACCTGTACGGCAATCTCATCGACATCCTGCGCAACGGCTCGCCGCTGATCCTGATCGCGGTCGGCATGACGCTCGTGGTCGCCACCCGGGGCATCGACCTGTCGGTCGGCGCGGTGGTGGCGGTCAGCGGCGCGGTGGCGTGCGTGCAACTGGGCAGCGCCACCGTGCTGGTCGCCGTGGCCATGGCGCTCGGGCTGTGCCTGGTGCTGGGCGCGTGGAACGGCTGGCTGGTGGCCGGGCTGAAGATCCAGCCCATTGTCGCGACGCTCATCCTGATGGTCGCCGGCCGCGGGCTGGCCCAGCTGATCACCGGCGGCCAGATCGTGACGGTGTCCTCCGGGCCGTTCCTGGCCATCGCCGGCGGCTACCTGCTCACGCTGCCGCTGTCGTTCCTGATCGCGATGGCGGTGTACGCGCTGACCTCGCTGGTCGTCCGGCGCTCGGCGCTCGGGCTGCTGCTGGAGTCGGTCGGCGGCAATCCCGAGGCCAGCCGGCTGTCCGGGCTGCGCTCGGGGCGGCTGGTCTGGCTCTGCTACGTGTTCAGCGGGCTGTGCGCGGGCATCGCCGGCCTGATCATCAGTTCCAACGTCACCGGGGCCGACGGCAACAACGCCGGCCTGTGGATGGAGCTGGACGCCATCCTGGCCGTGGTGATCGGCGGCACACAGCTGACCGGCGGCCGGTTCTCGCTGGGCGGCACGGTGATCGGCGCGCTGCTCATCCAGACGCTGACGACGACCGTCTACGCGCTGGGCATCCCGTCGCAGGAGACGCTGCTGTTCAAGGCGATCGTCGTCACGGCGGTGTGCCTGGCGCAGTCGCCCGCGTTCCGCGCGAAGTTGGTGAAACGCCGGCGCCGCAACGAATCGACTACGGCGCCGACGGAGCCGGCGAAGGTCGAGGTGTCGCCATGACGGCGTTGTCCGTGCGTGTTCGCTCCTACCGGCCGCAGCGGCGGCACCTGCCGGTGCTCGGCGCGCTGGCGGTGCTGGTCGGCGCCTACGGCTTCGGCGCCGTGCGGTACCCCGCCTTCGGCTCCGGCCAGGTGGTGCTTGACATCTTCATCGACCACGCGTTCCTGCTGGTGGTCGCGGTCGGGGCGACGTTTGTCATCCTCACCGGCGGCATCGACCTGTCCGTGGGCTCGGTCGCCGCACTGTCCACAATGGCCTCGGCCGACCTATTGCAGCACAGGGGATGGCCGGCGTACGCCGTGATCCCCATGGTGCTCGTGCTCGGCGCGGCGCTCGGGTGCGCGATGGGCCTGGTGATCCACCACTTCGAGATCCAGCCGTTCATCGTGACGCTGGCCGGCATGTTCCTGGCCCGCGGCCTGTGCTACACGATCAGCACCGAGTCCATCTCGATCACTGACGACACCTACACCACGATGGCGCAGACGCCCATCCCGCTCGGCGCGGGCCTGCACGTCTCGCCGAGCGTGGTGATCGCGCTGGTGGTCGTGGCGATCGCCGGGCACGTTCTGCACTTCACCCGGTTCGGCCGCACGGTGTACGCGGTCGGCGGCAGCGAGCGGTCGGCCCTGCTGATGGGGTTGACCGTGGCCAGGACCAAGGTCGCCGTCTACACGATCAGCGGCCTGTGCTCGGCACTGGGCGGTGTGCTGATGGCGTTCTACACGCTGTCGGCCGATCCGCTGGGCGCGGTGGGCATGGAGCTGGACGCGATCGCGGCCGTGGTCATCGGCGGCACCATTCTCACCGGCGGCTCCGGCTACGTGCTCGGCACCGTGCTGGGAGTGCTGGTGCTCGGCATCATCCAGACCCTGATCACCTTCGACGGCACGCTCAGCTCCTGGTGGACCCGGATCGTGATCGGCGCCCTGTTGTTCGTGTTCATCGCACTGCAGCGGCTGATCGCCCGCCGTTCCCGCTGACCGCTCAAAACAAGGAGGGAAACACCGCCGTGGCCGAGATGTTAGCGCTAACTGACGCGCTCGTGGTCGGCGTCGACTTCGGCACGCTGTCCGGCCGGGCCGTGGTGGTCCGAGTGCGCGACGGGGCCGAACTGGGCAGCGCGGTCTTCGAGTACCCGCACGCCGTCGTCGAGCAGACGCTGCCCGCGACCGGGCGGACGCTGCCGCCGGACTGGGCGCTCCAGGTGCCGTCCGACTACGTCGACGTGCTGCGGCATGCCGTCCCGGACGCGCTGAAGGCGGCCGGCGTGTCGGGGGAGAGCGTGATTGGCATCGGCACGGACTTCACCGCCTGCACGATGGTCCCGGTCACGGCCGACGGCATTCCGCTGTGCCAGCTGCCGGAGTTCCGCGCCGAGCCGCATGCCTACGTCAAGCTGTGGAAGCACCACGCCGCCCAGGGCCAAGCCGACCGGATCACCGAGCTGGCCCGCGGCCGGGGCGAGAAGTGGCTGCCGCGCTACGGGGGGCTGATCTCCTCGGAATGGGAGTTCGCCAAGGGACTGCAGATCCTGGAGGAAGCGCCCGAGGTGTACGCCGCGATGTGGCGGTTCGTCGAGGCGGCCGACTGGATCGTCTGGCAGCTCACCGGAAACTACGTGCGCAACGCCTGCACCGCCGGCTACAAGGGAATCCACCAGGACGGGGCCTATCCGAGCCCGGACTACCTGCGCGAGCTCAACCCCGGGTTCGAGAACTTCGTGGCGGACAAGCTGGCGCATCCGTTGGGACAGCTGGGAGATGCGGCCGGCACGCTCACCGCGGAGGCGGCCGCGTGGACCGGCCTGCCGGCGGGGATCGCGGTGGCCGTGGGCAACGTGGACGCGCACGTGACCGCGCCCGCCGCGCAGGCCGTGGCGCCCGGGCAGATGGTCGCGATCATGGGCACCTCCACCTGCCACGTGATGAACGGCGCCGAACTTCGTGAGGTGCCAGGCATGTGCGGCGTCGTGGAGGGCGGCATCGTGCCCGGCCTCTGGGGCTACGAGGCCGGGCAGAGCGGCGTCGGTGACATCTTCGGCTGGTTCGTGGACCACGCCGTTCCGCCCGCATACCACGACAAGGCGCGCGAGCAGGGCCTGTCCGTGCACGAGCTGCTCTCGGACCTGGCCGCCCAGCAGCAGGTCGGCGAGCACGGGCTGGTGGCACTCGACTGGCACAGCGGCAACCGCTCGGTGCTGGTGGACCACGAGCTGTCCGGCGTGATCGTCGGGCAGACCCTGGCCACGCGACCCGAAGACGTCTACCGCGCGCTGCTGGAGGCGACCGCCTTCGGCACGCGGGTGATCATCGACACCTTCATCGACGCGCAGGTGCCGGTGACCGAGTTCGTGGTGGCCGGTGGGCTGATCCGCAATCCGCTGCTGATGCAGATCTACGCCGACGTGCTCGACCTGCCGCTGTCGGTGATCGGGTCGGAGCACGGTCCGGCGCTGGGCTCGGCGATCCACGCCGCGGTCGCCGCCGGCGCCTATCCGGACATCCGCGCGGCGGCCGCCGCCATGGGCTCGGTGGAGCGCGACGTGTACCTGCCGATCCCGGCCAACGTGTCGGGCTACGAGGAGCTGTTCATCGAGTACCTGACCCTGCACGACTACTTCGGCCGCGGGGCCAACGAGGTCATGCGCCGGCTCAGGGCACGCAGGCGCAAAGCCCGCGCCCAGAAGGGACAGGAGTGACCATGTCCGTCAGCGCCGAGGTGCGCGAGACCGTCGACCGGCTGCGCAAGACGGTCGCCGAGCTGCACGGCGAGCTCACCCGCAACGGCCTGGTGATCTGGACCGCCGGCAACGTGTCCGCGCGGGTGCCGGACCGGGACCTGATGGTGATCAAGCCGTCCGGGGTGTCCTACGACGAACTCAGCGAGCACACGATGGTCGTCACCGACCTGCACGGCGAGCTGGTTGACGGCGAGCTCGCGCCGTCCTCGGACACCGCGGCGCACGCCTACGTCTACCGGCACATGCCCGAGGTCGGCGGCGTCGTGCACACGCATTCCACCTATGCCACCGCGTGGGCCGCCCGGGGCGAGCCGATTCCCTGTGTGCTCACGATGATCGCCGACGAGTTCGGCGGCGAGATCCCGATCGGGCCGTTCGCGCTGATCGGCGACGACTCGATCGGCCAGGGCATCGTGGCGACGTTGCGGGCCAGCCGCTCGCCCGCGGTGCTGATGCGCAGCCACGGGCCGTTCACCGTCGGCAAGGACGCGCGGGCCGCGGTCAAGGCGGCCGTGATGGTCGAGGACGTGGCCCGGACCGTCCACATCGCACACCAGCTGGGCGAGCTGCCCGCGCTGCGCCGCGAGGACATCGACCGGCTGCACCACCGCTACCAGAACGTGTACGGGCAGCGTTGACATCCCAGGAGAGATCCCCATCATGAGCGCCACCAAACCGAAGCTGTGGTTTCTCACCGGCAGCCAGCACCTGTACGGCGAGCAGACCCTGCGCCAGGTCGCCGACCAGTCCGAGCAGGTGCAGCAGCTGCTCACCGCGTCCGGCCGCGTCCCGGCGGAGATCGTCGGCAAGCCGGTGCTCACCGAACCGGCGGCGATCCGCCGGGTGATGCTGGAGGCCAACGGCGACCCGGACTGCGTCGGCGTGATCGCGTGGATGCACACCTTCTCACCAGCCAAGATGTGGATCACCGGGCTGGACGCGCTGCGCAAGCCGCTGCTGCACCTGCACACCCAGCTCAACCGCACGCTGCCGTGGGCGAGCATCGACATGGACTTCATGAACCTCAACCAGGCCGCGCACGGTGACCGGGAGTTCGGGTTCGTGCAGACCAGGCTCGGCGTGGCGCGCAAGACCGTCGCCGGGCACGCGACCGACGCCCGGCTGCTCGGTCGGATCGAGGACTGGACGCGCGCCGCGACCGGCCTGGCCCACCTGCGAACGCTGCGGCTGGCGCGGTTCGGCGACAACATGCGGGACGTCGCCGTGACCGAGGGCGACAAGGTGGAGGCCGAGCGCAAGTTCGGCGTGTCCGTGAACACCTACGGTGTCAACGATCTCGTGTCCGCTGTGGACGCGGCGGCCGACAGCGCCGTCGACGAGGTGGTCGCGGACTACGTTGCCTCGTATGCGTTGCGGCCGGAGCTGGCGCCGGGCGGCGACCGGCACGACTCGCTTCGATACGCGGCCCGGATCGAGGTGGGGCTGCGCCAGTTCCTGACCGAGGGCGGCTTCGGCGCGTTCACCACCAACTTCGAGGACCTCGGCGGGCTGCGCCAGCTGCCGGGCATCGCGGTGCAGCGGCTGATGGCCGACGGCTACGGCTTCGGCGGCGAGGGCGACTGGAAAACCGCGACGCTGCTGGCCGCGATCAAGGCGATGGGCCGGGGAACCGGGCTCGGCGCGTCGTTCATGGAGGACTACACCTACCACTTCGGCCCGGGGGAGCCGAAGATCCTCGGCGCGCACATGCTGGAGGTCTGCCCGAGCATCGCCGCCGACCGACCGTCGTGCGAGATCCATCCGCTGGGCATCGGCGGCCGGGAGGACCCGGTGCGGCTGGTGTTCGACGCCGCCGCCGGGCCCGCCGTGGTGATCGGCCTGGTCGACCTCGGCGACCGGTTCCGCTTCGTGGCCAACGAGATCGAGGTCGTGCCACCGGACGAGCCGCTGCCGCGGCTGCCGGTGGCCCGCGCGGTGTGGCGGCCGCAGCCGTCGCTGGCCGAGTCGGCCGAGATGTGGCTGATGGCCGGCGGCCCGCACCACACCGTGCTGACGCAGGCGGTCGGCGCGCCGGCGCTGCGCGACTTCGCACACATGCTCAACACCGAGCTGCTGCTGGTCGACGAGGGCAGCGACAGCGACGCCTTCGGCGACCGCATCCGCTGGAACCAGGCCTACTACCGGCTCGCCCAGGGCTTCTGATCGGTTCGCACAGACAACGAGGAGTGCTCATGAAGTTCGCACGGTGGGCGACGGCCGGCGTCGCCCTCACGCTCGGCGCGGCGCTGACCGCGTGCGGGTCCACGGTCAAGACCGTGGACCAGGCCCCCACGCCCGGATCCAACGCCGGCGCGCTGGTCGGCGTGACCATGCCGACCAAGTCGTCCGAGCGCTGGATCCACGACGGCGACAACATCAAGGGCGCGCTGGAGAAGCTCGGCTACAAGGTCGACCTCCAGTACGCCGAGAACGACATCCCCACCCAGGCCAACCAGATCGAGAACCAGATCACCAAGGGCGCCAAGGCGCTGATCGTCGCCTCGATCGACGGCACCGCGCTGACCACGCAGCTACAGGACGCCGCCGACCGGCACATCCCGGTGATCGCCTACGACCGGCTGCTGCTGAACACGCCGAACGTGGACTACTACGCCACCTTCGACAACTTCAAGGTCGGCGTCGAGCAGGCGAACTCGCTGCTCACCGGGCTGAAGCTGCGCAAGTCCGACGGCAGCGACGACCCGAGCGTCAAGGGGCCGTTCAACATCGAGCTGTTCGCCGGCTCGCCCGACGACAACAACGCCACCTTCTTCTTCAACGGTGCGATGTCCGTGCTCAAGCCGTACCTGGACAAGGGCACGCTCGTCGTCAAGAGCGGCCAGACCGACTTCTCCGTCTGCGCGATCCTGCGCTGGGACCCGGCGACCGCGCAGAAGCGGATGGAGGACCTGCTCACCAAGACCTACAACGCCAGCACCAAGGTCGCAGGCGTGCTCTCGCCGTACGACGGGCTGTCCATCGGCATCCTGTCCGCCCTCAAGAGCAACGGCTACGGCACCGCCGGCCAGCCCTATCCGGTGGTCACCGGCCAGGACGCCGAGGTCGCCTCGGTGAAGTCGATCGTCGCCGGCGAACAGTACTCGACGATCTTCAAGGACACCCGCCAGCTGGCCAAGACCGCGGTCGGCATGGCGCAGGCGGTGCTCACCGGCGGCAAGCCCGACGTGAACAACACCAAGGACTACAACAACGGCAAGAAGGTCGTGCCGTCGTTCCTGCTTCAGCCGGTGATCGTCACCAAGGACAACTACCAGCAGGCACTGGTGGACTCCGGCTACTACACCGCCGGCGAGCTGAAGTAGCGGCCATGACCGAGTTCATCCTGACCATGGACGGGATCGGCAAGTCGTTCCCAGGCGTGCGGGCGCTGGCCGACGTGCGGTTGGCCGTGCGCAGCGGCGAGATCCATGCCATCTGCGGCGAGAACGGCGCCGGCAAGTCCACGCTGATGAAGGTGCTGTCCGGCGTGTACCCGCACGGGTCCTACGACGGCGAGATCGCCTTCGACGGGCAGGCGTGCGAGTTCGGCGGCATCCGCGACAGCGAGCACCGCGGCATCGTGATCATCCACCAGGAGCTGGCGCTGTGCCCGCAGCTGTCGATCGCCGAGAACATCTTCTTAGGCAACGAGCAGGCCAGCCGGGGCTTGATCGACTGGAACCGCACCAACCACCGCGCCGCCGAGCTGCTGGACCGGGTGGGGCTGCGGGAGCCGCCGGTCACCCCCGTCGGCGATCTCGGCGTCGGCAAGCAGCAGCTGGTGGAGATCGCCAAGGCACTGTCCAAAGAGGTCAGACTGCTGATCCTGGACGAGCCGACGGCGGCGCTGGGCCAGGACGACTCGGCGCACCTGCTCGACCTGCTGCGTGGCCTGCGGGCGGACGGGGTGACCTCGGTGATCGTCTCGCACAAGCTCAACGAGGTTCTGGCGGTCGCGGACTCGATCACCATCCTCCGTGACGGGCGGACGATCGAGACCCTGGACGCGCACACCGACGACGTGACGGAGGACCGGATCATCGCCGGCATGGTGGGCCGCGACCTGGAGCACCGGTTCCCGCCACACGAGCCGAAGATCGGCGCGGAGGCGCTGCGCATCGAGGACTGGACGGTGCACAGCCCGACCCGCCGGGACCACATGGTGGTCGATCGCGCCAACCTGGTGCTGCGGCGCGGGGAGATCGTCGGCCTCGCCGGCCTGATGGGGGCCGGCCGGACCGAGCTCGCGATGAGCGTGTTCGGCCGGTCCTACGGCCGTGACATCTCCGGCCGCCTGGTCAAGGACGGCAGGCCGATCGAGCTCCGCTCGGTGGGGGAGGCGATCGCCCACGGCATCGCCTACGTCACCGAGGACCGCAAGCGCTACGGCCTCAATCTGATCGAGGACGTCAAGCGCAACATCTCGGCGGCGGGCCTGCGCAAGCTGGCCCGCCGCGGCTGGGTCAACGAGAACGAGGAGCACCGGGTGGCCGGCCGGTTCCGCCGCGACATGAACATCAAGGTGCCCACCGTGAACGCCGCGGTGGGCACGCTGTCCGGCGGCAACCAGCAGAAGGTCGTGCTGTCCAAGTGGATTTTCACCGACCCGGACGTGCTCATCCTCGACGAGCCGACCCGCGGCATCGACGTCGGCGCCAAGTACGAGATCTACTCGATCATCAACCGGCTGGCCGACGAGGGCAAGGCCGTGCTAGTCATCTCCTCGGAACTGCCCGAGCTGCTCGGCCTGTGCGACCGCGTCTACGCCCTCTCCGCCGGCCGGATCACCGGAGAGGTGAGCCGGGCCGAGGCCACCCAGGAGCGGCTGATGCAGCACATGACCAGGAACCAGGAGCAGAGCCCATGAGCAGCACCGCGTCCCCGGAGATCGAGCGGGTGTCCGGCCAGCCGGCGCGGGCGCCGCGCCGGTTCTCCTTCAACGTCAGGCAGAGCGGCATCTACGTGGCGTTCGCGCTGATCATCGTGCTGTTCTCGGCGCTGACCGGCGGCACGCTGCTGCAGCCGGAGAACATCTCCAACATCATCGTGCAGAACTCGTACGTGCTGATCCTGGCGATCGGCATGATCCTGGTCATCATCGCCGGGCACATCGACCTGTCCGCCGGCTCGGTGGTCGCGGTGACCGGCGCGGTCTCCGCGGTGCTGATGGTCAACCTGAACGTGCCGTGGCTGCCGGCGCTGCTGATCACGCTGGTGGTCGGCGCGCTGATCGGCGCGTGGCAGGGCTACTGGATCGCCTACTTCGGCATCCCGGCGTTCATCGTGACGCTGGCCGGCATGCTGGTGTTCCGCGCGCTCACCCTGACCGTGCTGGGAAACCAGGGGATCGGCCCGTTCCCGGACCCGATCCGCACGCTGTCCAACGGCTTCACCGACGGCTACCTCGGCAATGTCGGCCTCGGGCCGCTGGGCGGCGCGGACCTGGTGAGCCTGCTGGTCGGTGTGCTGGTGGTCGGCGGCATCGCGTTCTCGCAGTGGCGGGCCCGGCGGGGCCGGATGAACTACCTGCAGGAGGTCGATCCGCTGCCGGTGTTTCTGCTCAAGACCGGCGGCGCCGGCGTGGTCGTGCTCGCGGTGGTCGTGCAGCTGGCGCGGTTCAAGAACATCCCGTGGGTGCTGGTGCTGCTGGCCGCGCTGGTGCTGTTCTACTCGCTGCTGACCACGCGGGCGGTGTTCGGCCGGCGGATCTACGCCATCGGCGGCAATCTCCAGGCCGCGACACTGTCCGGCGTCAAGGTGAAGTCGGTGGTGTTCTGGATCTTCGTCAACATGGGCGTGCTGTCCGCGCTGGCCGGGGTGATCTTCGCCGGCCGGCTCAACCAGGCCGGCCCGACCGCGGGCACCTCGTTCGAGCTGGACGCCATCGCCGCCGCGTTCATCGGCGGCGCGGCCGTGCAGGGCGGGGTGGGCAAGGTGGTCGGCGCGATCACCGGCGGCCTGATCATGGCGGTGATCAACAACGGCATGTCGCTGATCGGTGCGCCCAGCGAACAGGTGATGTTGGTGAAGGGCCTCGTGCTGCTCGCGGCCGTGGCCTACGACATCTGGACCAAGCGGCGGGGTGGAGTGGCCGCGACGCGCTGAGGCCCGTCGACACATTCGACGGCCCCGGGACCGTGCGGGCAAATGTTGAGTCTTGACCGACTCTGCTGAGTTCCTTAGCTTTCATGCTGCTTTCCGTGCAGAGTGGCACCCCAGGAGGCCTGTCATGCGCTTACCCCGCCGCACCCCGTCCACCTCCTGGAGGCGAACACTGCTGGCGCTGCTCAGCTGTGTCGTGCTCGCGCTGACCGGGCTGGTGAGCGCCTCGAGCCCGGTCGCCGCGGCGCCCGCAGCAGCCCGGGCCGGCCACAGCATCAGCTACGACGGCTACTCGTTCCTGATCGACGGACAGCGGACCTACCTGTGGTCCGGCGAGTTCCACTACTACCGGCTGCCCAGCCCGGACCTGTGGCTGGACATCTTCCAGAAGATGAAGGCGGCCGGCTTCAACGCCACCTCGCTGTACTTCGACTGGGGCTACCAGTCCTCGGCCCAGGGCGTCTACGACTACAACGGCGTCCGAGACATAGACGAAGTCCTGGACATGGCCCAGAAGGCCGGGTTGTACGTGATCGCCCGGCCCGGCCCGTACATCAACGCCGAGGTGGACGGCGGCGGCTTCCCGACCTGGCTGTCCACCACGCCGGGCAACACCCGCTCGGCCGACCCGACCTACCTGGCCTACTCCGACGAGTGGCAGACCCAGATCGACGGCATCCTCAAACGCCACCAGCTCACCGACGGCGGCGGCAGCGTGCTCGCCTACCAGGTGGAGAACGAGTACTACAACGGCAGCGACGCCGGGCGCGCGTACATGAAGCACCTGGAGGACAAGGCCCGGGCCGACGGCATCAAGGTGCCGTTGACCGGCAACAACAACGGCACCTTCAACTCGGGCGTGGCCGCGCTGGACGTCGACGGGCCCGACTCCTACCCGCAGGGTTTCGACTGCTCGAACCCGACCAGGTGGGCCGGTGTGCCGGACATCAGCTACGACCACCCGGCCGGCAAACCGCTGTACACCCCGGAGTTCCAGGGCGGGGCGTTCGACCCGTGGGGCGGCCCCGGCTACGCCAAGTGCGGCCAGCTGATCAACGACCAGTTCGCGAACGTGTTCTACAAGCAGAACATCGCCGCCGGGGCCACCGCGCAGAGCTTCTACATGCTCTACGGCGGCACGTCCTGGGGCTGGAGCGCGATCCCGCAGAACTACACCTCCTACGACTACGGCGCGGCCATCACCGAGAGCCGGCAGCTGGACCCGAAGTACTACGAGGACAAGCTGATCGGCGAGTTCACGCAGTCGGTGGCCCCGCTGACCAAAACCGACGGACTCGGCTCCGCGCCGCTCACCGACGCCGCGCTGACCGACACCGCCCGGATCAACCCGGACACGCACACGCAGTTCCACACCCTGCGGCACAGCGATTCCACCTCGAACGCCACCGACACCACCCACATCGCCTTGGACCTGGCCGCGCATTCCGGCTACACGTATGACGATCCGGCGTCCGCGCTGGCCTACTCGGGCGCCTGGAGCCATGTCGGCCCCGAGCAGAACTACACCGGTGGCGACTACCAGCACACCGAGTCGTTCTCCAACACCACCGGCGACAGCGTGAGCATTCCCTTCACCGGCCCCGGGGTCCGCTGGATCACATCCAAGGACGGCAACCACGGCATCGCCGACGTCTACCTGGACGGCACCAAGGTCAGCACCGTCGACCTGTACGCGGCGACCAAGCAGAACCAGCTGACCGGCTACGAGATCCGCGGCCTGGCCGACGGCCCGCACACACTGAAGATCGTCGTCACCGGGCAGAAGAACCCGTCGGCCTCCGGGGACTTCGTCGTCGTGGACGCGGTGGACCTGCTGTCCGCCACCACCGCCGACTACTACCCCTCCGTGCCGCAGCAGCCCGACACCGGCATCACCCTGACCGGCCGTCAGTCGAAGATCCTTGTCGCCGGCTACGACCTCGGGCAGTCGCACATGCAGTACTCGACGTCCGAGATCATGACCAACGCGACCATCGGCAACCGTGACGTCGCGGTCCTCTACGGCGACGCGGGCCAGGCCGGCGAGACCGTGCTGCGCTATGCCAAGCAGCCCACGGTGACCGTGCTCGACGGCTCGGCCACCAGCACCTGGGACGCCTCGCGCGGCGACCTCAGGCTGAACTACATCCACAATGGACTCACCCGCGTGTTGGTCAGTGAGCCGGGTTCCCGTCCGCTGCTGCTCCTGCTGGGTGACAAGGCGACCGCCGAGACGTTCTGGCGTCAGGACACGGCATCCGGCCCGGTGCTGGTCCGCGGCACGCACCTGCTGCGCACCGCCCAGGCCGCGGGCCACACACTGGCGCTGACCGGCGACACCGACACCGACGGCTCCGTCGAGGTGTTCAGCGCGGCCGACAAGATCACCTGGAACGGCCGTGATGTTCGGACGCAGACCACCAGCAGTGGCAGCCGCTCTGCCACGCTGCCGACCGCCAAGCCGGTGACACTGCCGGCGCTGACCGACTGGAAGCACCAACAGGAGTCGCCGGAGAGCCAGCCCGGCTTCGACGACTCGAAGTGGCCGGTGGCGGACAAGATGACCACCAACAGCAGCACCGTTGCCGGCACGCTGCCCGTGTTGTTCGCCGACGACTACGGCTTCCACACCGGAAACACCTGGTACCGCGGCAAGTTCACCGGCGACGGCACGCAGGCCGGCATCACGCTGTCCTCGCAGAGCGGCGGCTCGGCCGGCGCGACCTCGGTGTGGCTGAACGGAACCTTCCTCGGCAGCTCCACCGATGCCCAGCACGCCTTCACCTTCCCGGCCGGCTCCGTCCGCAAGGGCGACAACGAGGTGTCGGTGCTCACCGTCGACATGGGACACGACGAGGACTACGGTGCGTCCAACGGGAACAAGGCCGCCCGCGGCCTGATCGGCGCCCGCCTGACCGGCTCGCCGCTGAGCTCGATCACCTGGCGGTTGCAGGGCGCGAACGGCCTGGACCAGGTTCGCGGCCCGCTCAACACCGGCGGCCTGTACGGCGAGCGCACCGGCGAGTCGCTGCCGGGCTACCCGGACCAGTCGTGGCAGAAGGTCTCCCTGCCGGCCAAGGACACCACGCCCGGAGTTTCCTGGTACCGCACCAATGTTCGGCTCGACCTGCCGCGCGGCCAGGACACCTCGGTCGGGATCACGGTCAACGACGACCCGTCCCGCCAGTACCGGGCGCTGATCTTCGTCAACGGCTGGCAGATGGGGCAGTACATCAACTACCTCGGGCCGGAGCACAGCTTCCCGATCCCCAACGGCGTGCTCAACCCCAACGGGAACAACACGATCGCCATCGCGGTGTGGAACCTCGACGGCAGCACCGGGGGGCTGGGGCAGGTGTCGCTGACCAACTACGGCAGCTACGCCTCGCCATTGACCGTCCGACAGAACTACTCCCCGGGTTACGACCCTCGGAAGTACGCGGTTCCGCCGGCTCCTCGCGTTTCGGTGGCGCTGCACGTGCCGGACACCGCCTCCAGCGGCCAGCAGTTCACCGCCACGGCCACGGTCCAGGCCCCCGGTCGCGTTGACTCGGCGACGTTGACCGCACCCGCCGGCTGGACCGTCGGCACCGTTTCCCGCAGCGGCAACACGTTCTCGTGGCCGGTGACCGCGCCGACCGGCACGCTCACACCGGCGGCGTTGAAGGTGACGGCCAAGTGGGGCCGGGAAACCGTGACCGACGAACGGATCATCGGCGCGGTGCCGGCCGCGCCGCCGAGCGGGCAGGTCGCCGTGAGCAGCCTGCCGTTCCTGTCCGCCACCAACGGCTGGGGCCCGGTCGAACGGGACACCAGCAACGGCGAGGCCGCGGCCGGCGACGGCAAGACGATCACCATCGGCGGCGTCCAGTACGCCAAGGGCTTGGGCACCAACGCGATCAGTGACGTGCAGGTGTACCTGGCCGGCAAGTGCACCCGGTTCACGGCCTCGGTCGGCGTCGATGCCGAGGCCGGCAACTCGGGCACGGTGACGTTCGCGGTGAGCCTGGACGGCAAGACCCTGGCCACCACGCCGGTGCTGAAGGGCAACCAGCCCGCGGCGACGATCGACGTGCCGGTCACCGGCGGCCAGGTGCTCGACCTGCTGGTGGGTGACGGCGGCGACGGCAACGGGCTCGACCATGCCGACTGGGCGGTGCCGACGCTGACCTGTACCTGACCCCGTGGTTGGCGGATCTCGGTGTGAGCGCCGAGATCCGCCAACGGCTGGTCGCCGCCGGTAAATGTGTGGCGTGTTGTCGCGCGGGTCGGGACACTGCGTCGGTGATCGGTTCCGCACTGCCTCAACTGCTTCGACCTCGGGCCCTGCGGCCCGGAGATCTCGTTGTCATCGCATCGCTGTCCGGGCCGCTGCATGCCGTCTACGAACCCGACCTCGAGCAGGCGGTGGTCGTGCTCGAGCGGATGGGATTCCGCGCGCGTCGGGCGCCGCTGCTCGAAGCAGGGCGGCACCACTGGTGGAGCGCGGCCACACCGGCGGAGATCGCCGCGGAGTTCAATGCCCTGCTGCGTGATCCCGAGGTGCGCGCGATCATCGCGCACGACGGTGGCCAGACGGCGCTCGGTTACCTCGACCTGATCGACTTCGAGGCGGTCGCCGCCGACCCCAAGCCGATCCTCGGCTACAGCGACATCTCGTTGCTGCATCTGGTGCTCTATGGGCGCACGGGTCTGGTCGGGTTTCATGCCGACCTGGCCACGCCTGGTCTCGGCGGGTACTGGCAGACCGCGCCCGCGGCGCGCCGAGCGGAACTCGAGCGGCTCTACTCGACGTTGCTGACCGGCGCCGAGGCGATCGGCGCGCTGCCGACCAGCCCGTCGTGGGAGTGCTGGCGTGCCGGCCGGGCCGAAGGCCGGCTGATCGGCGCGGTGATCAATCGCATCGTGCTGGCGCAGGCGACGCCGTTCGCGCTGCCGCTCGAATGCTTCGACGGCGCGGTGCTGTTCTGGGAGGAGATGGGCGGCCTGGCGTCGTACGTGTGGAGCTACCTGCATGTGATGCGACACTGCGGCATCCTCGACCGGATCGCCGGCATGGTCGTGGGCGTCCCGCACGCGATCGACGGGCTCGACACCTCCCTGACCCTCCGCGAGATAGTCCTCGACGTCCTCGGCGACCGTGACATTCCGGTCCTGGGCAACGTCGAGATCGGACACGCCGGCCCGAATCTGCCGATGCCGGTGGGCATCCGCGTCGGTCTCGATGCGGGGCAGCGGACGTTGTCGCTGCTCGAACCGGCGATGCGGGGACCGGTCGGCTGAGCAACGGCCGCCGCCCGCGGCAGGGAGCGGGCGGCGGCCGTGCTTCTATTTTGGTCAGCGGTATCCGGCGGAGACGAGGTTGGCCTGCACCGAGTTCTCTGTGCCGTCGGAGGGATAGCCGGACGTCATCACGCCCTCGTAGAACGTCCCGGCGGAGCCCTTGCTGTTGTCGCCGCCGATTCCGAGGATGATCGCGCCCTCCTTGTGCATCGGGTTGTAGCCCGAGACGTTGGGCCGCACGCCGCTGTAGAACGTCGACGCGCCGCCCGACTGGGCACTGCCGCCGCGGATGGCCCACTTGTTGGCGCCGCCCTTGACCATCGCCGTCAGGTACCGGTGGTTCACCGTCGGGTCGTTGGCGTTGTAGTGCTGGTTCACGCCGGAGAACAGGCCGTTCTCCAGGTCGGCCATGATCCACGGCCCGTTGCCGGCGCCGTAGCCCCACACCTTGATGTTGCCGAAGTAGATGGCCTCCATGTGGCCGTTGCCGGTGTCGTTGTTGCTGGTCTCGGCGTTGCCGTAGTCGAAGCAGCAGCCGCCGTTGTAGTGCGTGCCGTCGAGGACCGCGTACATGCCCTGCGCCCCGTCGCCGGTCGCGATGCCCGACGTGTGGTCGTTGCGGTAGCCGGTGCCCGGAGCCACGAAGACGCCATAGGCCTTGTGCCCGTTGACCATGGTCGGGGCGGCGGTCGCGTTCGCGAGGTTGTCCGGGCCGCCGGCCGCGCCGCCGCCGGGCGCCTGGGTGAGGTTGTTGCCGCGGCCGGACTGGTCGTAGATGACCGTGATGAGGCAGGTTGTGTTGGCGCAGAACGAGTCCTGGGCAGCGGCGTTCGCGGTCCCGCCGGCGGACAGCACGCCGATGTTGGCCGTGTGCCCGTCCGAGCTGCGCCGCACCTGGTACAGCGAACCGTTGTACGCCGCGTACAACGCGCGCGTCGTGCTGTGCGCCGCCACGCACGGCGTGCCGCCCGCCGCGTAGATGTCGCACGGCTGGCTGGACGCCGCCGATGCCGTTGGCGCCCCCACGGCCCCGACTCCGACGACGGCCAGGACGGCCGCCGCGGCGGCCAGCGCCACCCCTGGAATTCCCGACTTTCGCACAGATGTGCTCCCTACTCGTCGCCGTTTGTGGACTGGGATCAGTTGCGGGACCAGCGCTGATTGGCGTCGCCATGGCAGCCCCAGAGGATGAGCTTGGTGCCGTTGGCGGTGCCAGCCGCGCTGGCGTCGAGGCACAGGCCGGACTGCACGCCGGTGATCGTGCCGTCGGCGTTGACGTTCCACTGCTGGTTCGACTGCCCGTCGCAGTCCCAGATCACGACCGGAGTCCCGTTGCCCGTGCCGTTGTTGTAGGCGTCGAGGCATTTGTTGCCGTACACCACGAGCTGTTTGTCGGCGGTGTGGCGCCAGGACTGGTTCACGCCGCCATCGCAGTCCCACAACTGCGTTTGCAGGCCGTTGGTGATGGTGTTGTTGTCCGCGTCGAGGCAGCGGCCGGACTGCTCGCCCCGCACCTCGACACCGCTCGCGCCGGGTATCCGCCGGACGGTGACCGAGGACAGGCCGGACACGCCGGTCAGCGTCACCGTGTTGGCGCCCTTGGCCAACGAGACCAGCACAGTCACCGAGCCCGACGCCGCCGAGGGAAAGCTGGCCCTGGTCGGCGTCTGGCCGTTGACCTGGAGCGTCGCGACGGAACCGCCGCCGGCGTAGGAGATCGTCGCGGTGGCGAGGCCGGTCGCCGCGGCGGTGACGTCGAAGGTCGTGCCGCCGCTGGGAACATAGCTGTCGGCTGGCCCCTCTACGCCGGTGACCGTCAGCAGGACCGAGGAACCGGCGGGCACTGAGACCTGGTAGCTGGACGGGAAGCTGCCGAGATCCCGCCGCGACCACAGGTCCCGCACCGAGGCCGGTCCGCTGCCCAGACCGAGGTCGGACCAGCGCGCGGTCATCGTCGCCGCGGACGAGGTGCGGTTGAGCAGCAGCACTGCCCGCCGGCCCGTGCCGGCCAGCACCTTGCCGTACACCTGTAGGCCCGGGCTGTCCTCGGCGACCTTGACGCCTTGCAGCCCAAGCGGATCCTGGTCGACCGCGATCATGTCGGGGTTCTTGAGGATGCCGGCGGTGGCCGCGCTCATGGTGGCCAGGTTGACGCCGGCCAGCAGCGGCGCGCCCGAGATCGCCCACAGCCCCAGGTGCGTGCGGCTCTGGTCGTCGCTCAGCCCGCTCATGCCGGCGACCAGCATGTCCGGGTCGTTGACGTAGCCGGTGTGCTGGGCCGTGGGGTGCAGGCCCTGGTCGAAGTTGGCCAGCACCCGGGACAGCGACGCCTGCTGGCCCCAATAGACGATGTCCTGGCTGGTGCGCCAGAGCGCCCCCGTGCCGGGTCCCCAGTTCCACGGGTTTCCGTTGCCCCAGTCGCAGATCGACAGCACAAGCTGCCGTCCGGTGGTGGCCGCCGCGCTCGTCACCGCGTCGCTGATCGCCTGGTACGTGCTGGCCGGATCGAGCTTCTCGGCGTCGCCGCCGCACCAGTCGACCTTGACGTAGTCGAAGCCCCAGCGCGCGAACTGGGTCATGTCCTGGACGTAGTGCCCTTCGCTGCCGGATCCGGGCGCCGCGGGTCGGCCGGTGGGGTAGTAGTAGCCGCAGCCGTCCCGGCCGGCGTCGGTGTAGATGCCGGCCTTGAGGCCCTTGCTGTGGATGTAGTCGGCGATCGCGCTCATGCCGCCGGGCCAGTCGTTCGGGTCGACGGTGATGTTGCCGGCGGCGTCCCGGGTTCCCTGCCACCAGCCCTCGTCGATGTTCACGTACCGGTACCCGGCCTGGGGCAGGCCCGCCGCGACGAACGCGTCCACCTGGGACTTGATCACGCCGTAGTCGATCGCCGCCGCGAAGCTGTTCCACGACGCCCAGCCCATCGGCGGCCCGGCCGCGGCGACCCTCGGCGCGGACCCCGCCGGGGCCGCGCCAGCGCCCGCCGGCAGCGCCACGGCGATCGAGCACAGAACGATGAGCAGCCGTCTCAGCATTGGGCATCGCGCCTCTCCGTCGAATTTCGACGAATTCGATGTCTGGCCCCGACGGATAACGGCCGCCCGAGCCGGACTTCAGGCGACGCCGCCGGTGGTGATGGGTTCACAGAACCGTTTCGAGACTATGAGCGCCCATGTCCACCGTCAAGAAGCCGGCACTAGTGGAACCTTATTAGTCCGTCGTCGAAAGTCGAATTTTAACCGTTATCGAAATTGTCGTGCGAAATCGAGGGTGGCATCACAGGCGGCACCGCTGAGGCACGCCGGTTATAGGTCACTAGGTGACTTGGTGTCTGTGTGTTAGCCTTGGCGGAGACGGTCGGTCGCCGATGGTCGGCCCGGTGCGGAGGTGTCGGTCGGTGGAGTGGTTCCTGTTCCTGCCGCAGATCGGTGTGCCGGTGGCCGACATCGTCGAGCGGGCACGGGTGGCGGAGTCGGTCGGGTTCACCGGGGTGGCGTTCACGGATCACCTGCTGGCGCCGAGCGGTGACCGGGTGCCGATCTGGGAAGCCATGACGACGGCGACCTGGGTGGCGGCGCGCACGGAGGGGCTGCGGATCGGTCAGCTGGTGCTGTGCGACGCGTTCCGGCATCCGGCCGTGCTCGCGAAGCAGGCTGTCACTTTGCAGGAGGCCTCCGGCGGCCGCTTCGAACTGGGCCTCGGCACCGGTTCGCGGCCGCGCGAGCTGGTCCGCTTCGGCATCACCAACGATCGCGCGGCCCAGCGGCGGGAGCGGCTGGAACGCAGCCTGGAGATGCTCACGCAGTGCTGGGGATCCGAGCATGTTCAGTCGCCGCAACCGTCTACCCCCATTCCGCTGGTCCTGGGCGGCGTCGGCGCGCCGATGCTGGCGCTGGTCCGCGAGTACGCGACCTGGTGGAACCTGTGGGCGCCGGACCTCGATCGGCTGCCCGAGTTGCGGCCGGCCGTGGGCTCCGCGCGGGTGTCGGTCCAGCAGATGGTCGGGTTGGTCGGGCGCGGCCAGTCCGCCGACGAGGTGTACCGGCAGAGCACGCGCCGGTTCGGCGACCACGTCGGCAACGGCCTGGTCTGCGGTGACACCGAGCAGCTCGCGGCGCACTTCGCCGACCTGGCCCGCGGCGGTGTGGAGCGTTGCTACGTCTGGTTCACCGACTTCGCCGCGCCCGAGACCCTGGCCGCCTTCGGGGAGAACGTGATGCCGGCGGTCGACGCGACCGCCGGCACCTGGTCACGGTGAAGCTCCGTCAGCGAAGCGGGTTGATCAGCCCGGCGACCGGGCCGATCTCCAGGGCACAGCTGTGCGCCTTGTCGTCGATGACGGTTTGTTGTGGCGCGACGCCGCTGACAGCGGGCCAGGCCGTGCCGTCGGGACTGCGCGGCACGCCGGTGCGGGCGAACTCCGTCCAGGCGTGGATGATCGTGTCGGAAACGCCGGCGTCGACCTCGTCGTAATCCTCGGCCGGGGTGAGATGCCCGAACAGGTAAGGGAGTTCGGACATGTGGAACGCCAGCATGCCGGTACGACGGTTGCCGGGGGAGACCCGCACGAAACGGTACGAGTAGGCCGTGCGACCCAGTTCGGCAAACCGCCGGTAGGAGGCCAGCGCCGGCTCCGCCCAGATAGCGGCGGTGATCAGCTCGGCCAGCGACTCGTACGGACTCTCCTTGAGCCGGGCCAGGACGTGCTCGGCCTCCGGTCCACACAGGACAGTGGCCATCCGTGCCAGCGTGGCCGGCGTGTAGATGTCGGCCGGGTTGACGGAGCCGGGCGGTGACCCGTAGGGGCCGCGGGGCGTGGCGAAGAACCTTGCCTCGTCGGCAGTGTGGCCGAACAGCACTGGGACATCCGCCGCCCAGCTGGACAGGTCCGGGCCGACAACCTCGCCGTCCTCGGTGGGAAACCAGACCAGATTGGCGGGCGTGTGCACCTCGCCGGGCGGCGGCATGATGCCGGCCAGCCGACGGGAGGCTTCCCGCACCCGTTCCACCGGCACGTGCCGCAGGTGCTCGATGTCGCTGCCGCCCAGCTGCTCGAACAGTTGGGAGCTGGCCTGGACGACGCGTTCGCGGGTCAGGTCGGGCAATGCGGCGTAGGGCTCGAAGCCGGCGCTCTGCACAATGGCCCGGTGGAACAGCCCCTGGGCGGAAGGTGTGGCGAGCAGGGTGCGCACGGCGCTCGCGCCGGCGGACTGCCCGAAGATCGTGACGTTGCCGGGATCACCGCCGAAGGCGGTGACGTTGCGGGACAACCATTCCAACGCCGCGACCCAGTCCCGAACCGCGGCGTTCCCGCCGACCTCGGGATGGTGCGCGAAGCCGAACGCACCGAGCCGGTAGTTGATCGACACGTAGGTCACGCCGCGTTGGGCCAACGCCGTGCTGTGGTAGCCCGGCATGGACCCGGCCCCGTTGATGAAACCGCCGCCGTGGATCCAGACCATGACCGGTTGACGGGCATCCGGGGCGAGACTGGCCGTCCAGACATTGAGGTACAGGCAGTCCTCGCTCTGCTCGGCCCCGAGATCGGCGCCGTGGTACACGGTCTGGATCGCGGCATTGCCGAAGGCCGTCGCGTCGCGCACGCCGTCCCAGGCGGTCGGTGGTTGCGGCGCGCCCCAGCGCATGGGTGTTGCGGCATAAGGGATGCCTCGGAACCGGAACACCCCGTGCCGCTGGTTGCCGTCGAGAATGCCTTGCTCGACACGGACTTGCGTCATCGCCCCTCCCCGGGATCGGCGACGAGACCGGCGTGTTCGATGCCGAACACGGCGCAGGCCTCGTCGTTGTCGGGATTGTCGCCGCTGACCCCGACCGCCCCGAGAACCGTTCCTTCGCCGTCGCGGACGAGCACTCCGCCCGGCACCGGCACGACCCGGCCGTCGGACAGGGCGGCCAGCGCGGCGAAGAACGCCGGCGCGGCAGCCGCGCGTTCGGCCAGCGCACGAGTGCCCCGGCCCATGCCCAACGCGCCCCAGGCCTTGGCCTGCGCGATCTGTGGACGCAGGATCGCGCTGCCGTCCTGGCGTTTGAGCACCAGCAGATGCCCGCCGGGGTCGAGCACGGCCACCGTCAGCGGCTCGCAGCCGTGCTCGACACCGTGACGGAGGGCCGCGTCGACCACCGTCGAGGCCTGAGCAAGCGACAGCATCAGGCCGGCTGCCCGGCCGGTTCCCGGTCCTCCGCGGGAAACTCCTCCAGGTCGTACTCGTCCGACTCGCTCGCCGGCAGCACCACCGGCGGCAGTCCGATCAGGAACAACTCCAGCGGCTTCGACCCAGCGACCAGGTCCAGGGACTCGCCGGCATCGGCCTGGACCGCCGTCATGTAGCCGATCTGCTCGCAGTCGCACTCGCCTTCGCCGGCAAGCACGGTGACCAGCCGGCGGGCCTTCGGGTCGACCGACGACCAGGAGGCGCCGGGCTGCAACCGGACCATCTCGACCCACACCGCGCGCTCGGAGAACGCGCCCAGCCACTTGTGGTCCACGCCCTTGGCCCCCTCGACCGGAAGCCAGTTGAACCGCTTCGGGTCGGCGACCACGGGATGCGAGTAGCGCGGGCGCGAGTACTTCAGGTGGTCGCCGAACACGTGCTCCCAGATCGTGGTCAGGCCCCACTGCCGGCTGCCGTCCGGGCGGACGTAGAACGGGCCGTCGAAGTGGCCGCCGGCGGCGATGAGCTCCTCGCGGGCCTGGCGGCGCTGCTCGATGCTCATGAAGCCGTACCCGGACGAGCCGCCGAACTGCAGGGTCAGGCCGAGCGGCTCGCCCGGGGCCATGCCGTTCATCGGCGATTCCTGCGGCCCGTAGGACAGTCCCTCGGGGAAGTAGCCGACCTGGCCCTCCTTGAGGACCACGCCGCGCCCGTACGTCGTGTTGTCGCCGACCAGCGGCAGCCGGATCTGCTCGAAGTTGTGCCGGTGGCGCGGCATCGACCATTCGTCCTGCTGCTTGGCCAGCACGTACATGAAGTTGTCCGGCGAGTCCGGCTCACCCTTGAGCAGGTGCTGGAAGTACAGGACGCCGCTGGGGTGGTCCTTGATCCAGTTGTCCTCGTCGAAGTGCACGATCTTCATGGGTTCCTCCAGTGATGTCAGCTCGCGGCCGAGCTGAGCCGGGCGTTGAGCATGCCGGCCAGCAGCCGCGCGTAACCCGGGTCCGAGGCGTGCAGCTTCTTCGCCTGCGGGCTCGAGAGGATCAGGGCGGTGGCGTGCGCGGAGTGCGCGTCGACGGCCTCGGCCGCCCGTTCCGCCGACCGGCTCGCCACCGCCTCGACCAGTGCGAGCCGGTGCTCGTGCAGGCCGCCGGTGACCCGCCGCCACTCGGACAGGCGGCCGCCGCTCAGCTCGGCGGCCAGTTCCACCTGGACGTCGGCCAGCAGGCGGCACAGCGGCACGAGCAGGGCGTCGTGGGAGATCTCCGACAGCCGTCGCATGAAGGCCCGCAGGTCTTCCCGCGCGCGGTCGATGTCGTCGATCACCGCCAGCCTCTCGGCGACCTCGCGGAACGAGGCGATCTCGGCGTCGGTCGCGTCCTGGACGGCCAACTGGGCGGCGTGCCGGTTCAGCGCCCCGAGCAGGCCGAGCACCTCGCGGGCGCCGACGCCTTCCAGCCGCACCACCGAGGCGATGGACATGCCGATCATGGTGTCGGACTCGGCGGTGACGAACGTGCCGGCGCCGTGTCGGACGTCGACCAGGCCGATGGTGGCCAGCACCCGGACCGCCTCGCGGATCGTCGCGCCGCTGACGCCGTACTGCTCGGCCAGTTCCCGCTCCGCCGCCAGGCGCGAGCCGTTCGACAGCTCACCGCTGAGGATGCGCTCCCGCAGGTCGTCCACGATCTGGTCGGCGACCCGGCTGCGACCGATCCGACGGTCGGGCCCGCTGCTTGCTGCTTCGTGTGCCACGTCGTCGACGGTAGGCCGATTGGTTGCCCATGTCAACAAGTGAGCGAGACACTAGGTGACTTGAGGTCTGCGTGCTAGCCTGGCGGCCGAACTCGACGAGGAGTCGCCGTGGAGTACCTACCCGAAGGCGAGTCGCCCAGCCCGGTCGGCCCCGCGTCGCTGAGCCACCGGGCCAACGGGATCTACGGCGCGATGTGGGCCGCCGCCCTGATCTCCAGGGCGTTCACGGCGACCGGCCCGGAAGAGTCCATTGTGGAATCTCTCCGGCACGTGCCCGGCGACTCCCGGCTGGCCGCCGAGATCCGGACCGTGCTCATCCAGTTCCGCCAGGGCTTGGACTGGGAGCAGTGCCTGGACGACCTGCACACGCGCCACGCCGGCATGAGCTGGGTGCACACCATCAACAACGCCGGCGCGCTCACCGCGGCCGTGCTGTGGGGCGGCGGCGGGTTCGCCGAGACGGTCGGGCTGGCCGTGCAGGCCGGCCTGGACACCGACTCGATCGGGGCCACCGCGGGCGCCTGGGCCGGGGCATGGCTCGGCCGGCCCGCACTTCCCGCCACCCTCGTCGACCCCCTCGAAGACCGTTGCCGCACCGGGGTTTTCGGCTTCGGGGAGCTGGCCATCTCCTCGCTCGCCGAACGGACCCTCGCGCTCTGCCCCCAGCTCATCTGGAACCAGGACAAGGAAGTCGCCAGTTGACTTTCTCTCCCTCGTAAGCGAGGGGGATTCCTACAGCTCGCACCGTAGGGCTTCCTGCTTCATCGCCGACTGCCCGCCCGGAGTGCTCCGTTGAGGTCTTACACCAGCTCCACAGGCCGACACCGCCAGCCCGGCGGCCAGGATGTTGCGCGCCGCGTTCACGTCCCGATCATGGACCGTGCCACAGTTGCACGTCCAACTACGCACGTCCAGCGGCAGCCTGTCCCGCACGCCGCCGCAGACCGAGCACAGCCTGGAGGACGGGTACCAGCGGTCGACCGCGATCACCTCACGGCCATACCACACCGCCTTGTACTCCAGCATGCTGCGAAACTGCGACCACGCGGCGTCGGAGATCGCCCGCGCGAGGCTGCCATTGCGCAGCATCCCAGACACGTTCAGGTCCTCGATCACGATCGTTTGGTTCTCACGAACGAGCCGAGTGGTGATCTTGTGCAGGTGATCACGCCTGCGGTCGGCGATGCGAGCATGGATGCGGGCGACCCGACATCGGGCCTTGGCCCGGTTCGCGCCCTCACCCTTGTCCTTACGGGTCAGCGCCCGCTGCGCCTTCACCAGGCGGGCACGGTCACGCCGCTCACACCGCGGATTAGCGATCTTCTCGCCAGTGGACAACGTCAGCAGGTGATCCAGGCCGGCGTCCACACCGACCGCCTTGTCGGTGGTGGGCAACGGCGCCACCGACAGGTCCTCGCACAGCAGCGATACAAACCAACGGCCGGCCGCGTCCTGGCTCACAGTCACCGTAGAGGGCCTCGCGCCCTGTGGCAGGGGACGCGACCACACGATGCCCAGCGGTTCGGTCATCTTCGCGAGGGTGAGCGCGCCGTCACGGAAGCGGAACGCACTACAGGTGTACTCCGCGCTCCTGCGGGACTTCTTCTTCGACTTGAAGCGCGGGTGCTTGGCCCGTTTGGCGAAGAAGTTGGCGAACGCGGCTTGCAGGTGCCGCAGGCACTGCTGCAGCGGAACCGACGAGACCTCGGCGAGGTAGGCCAGTTCTTCGGTCTTCTTCCATCCGGTGAGCAAGGCCGAGGTCTGGTTGTAGTTCACCCGTTCTTGCCGCAGCGTCCACGCCTCGGTGCGGGCGGCCAGCGCCAGGTTGTACACCTTTCGCACACACCCGAACGTGCGCGACAGCTCCGCTGCCTGCGCGTCGGTCGGATAGAAGCGGTACTTGAACGTCCGCTTCACGGGACTGGTCACGCGCCACACGGTAGCGCCCCTGTTTATGAACCCGAACGGGTGATGGGTGGCATGCGATGAATTACCCGGCGGCCATGCGTCTTCCTGTGCACTGCTCCGCAGGGTCTTCATTTCCACCCCCGTCTGAAGGGTTATCCACGAAGGAGATCCGATGACCAGCAAGCCCCTCGATCTCGACGTCGAGTCCGCGCCGCGCTTCCACCCCGGCAAGCTGTTCACCCCCGGCCTCACCCTGTTCAACGTCGGCGCCTTCGTGGCGCTGCTGACCCCCGTCCGGCTCACGCTGCCGCTGAAGGTCGCGGCCCTGGTCGGCGACCAGGACAAGGCGGGCGCCTTCGGGCTGGTGTCCGCGGTCGCCGCGGTGTTCGCGATCGTCTGCGGCCCGCTCGCCGGACGCCTCTCGGACCGCACGACCTCGCGGTTCGGCATGCGCCGGCCGTGGATCGCCTGCGGCGCGGTCGGCGCTGTGCTGAGCCTGCTGCTGATCGCCGCGGCGGAGTCGCTGTGGCAAGTGGTGGTCGGCTGGTGCCTTGCCACGATCTTCATCAACTCCGCGCAGGCCGCCGCCAACGCGACCGTGGCCGACCAGATCGCGCCCGACCGCCGCGGACTCGTCTCCGGGATCGTCGGACTCGGCACGCCGATCGCGATTCTGACCGGTTCGGTCATCGTGGACGCGTTCGACGGCGGCGTCGCCCGCTTCGTCGCTCCGGGCGCCATCATGCTGGTGTTCGCGATGCTGTTCGTCGGGATCCTGAGGGACCGCAAGCTCACCGCGCGCCCGGGGCGGTTCGGCCTGAAGGAGTTCGCGCTCTCCTTCGTCTTCAACCCGCGCAAGAACCCGAACTTCGGCTGGCTGTGGATCGGGCGGTTCGCCATCCAGTTCGGCAGCACGGGGGTCACGACCTACCTGGTCTACCTGCTGGGCGACCGGTTCGGCGTGACCGGCCAGGCGCTCACGGGTCTGGTCGTGGTGGCGAACCTGGGGTCCACCGTCGCGATGATCGCGTCCAGCTACCTGATGGGGTGGCTCTCCGATCGTGTCGGCCGCCGCAAGCCGTTCGTGGCGGCGGGTTCCCTCATCATGGCGCTGGGCCTCGCACTGGTCGCCTTCGCGCCCAACCTGACGATGGTGACCGTCGCGTTCACCATCCTCGGCTTCGGCACTGGCGGCTTCCTCGCCGTCGACCTCGCGCTGGCCACCCAGGTGCTGCCCAGCCGGGGCGACACCGCCAAGGATCTCGGCGTGCTGATGGTCACCAACCCGCTGCCGCTCTCGGTCGTGCCGATCATCGCGCCGGCCGTCATCGCGCTCGGCGCGGCGACGATCGGCGGCTACACCCTGCTGTTCCTGCTCGCCGCCGTGATCGCAGTGCTCGGGGCGGCGTGCGTCTACCGCATCAAGGGAGTCAGCTGACATGAACACCATCGCCGCGACGTCGGCCGGCCGCGTGCGCGGCCTTGTCGAGGACGGGTTGGCCGTGTTCCGGGGCATTCCGTTCGCCCAGCCGCCGGTTGGAGAGGCCCGTTTCGCGGCGCCACAACCGGTTGCGCCCCGGGACGGCGTGCGGGACGCGTTCACGTTCGGTCCACCGCCGCCGCAGACGCCCATGGGTCCGGGCGCGCCGATCGAGCCCGACGTCTCGACGGACTGGCTGACGCTGAACGTGTGGACGCCCGACGCCGATCGGGCCGCCCGGCGCCCGGTGTTGGTGTGGATCTACGGCGGGGCCTACCTGTCCGGCTCCTCGGCGGTTCCCATCTACAATGGACGGAAACTGGCCGGGCCCACCTGTACGAGCTGACCTTCTCCGCCCCGGCCAACGGCGGTGCGCTCGGCGCCTGCCACGCCCTGGACGTGCCGCTGACCTTCGGCGAGTGCGGCTAGTTCGACGGCATGCCCTTCCAGCTGTTCGACGCCGAACCCTCGCCCGAGGCCCTGTCCGCGTGGATCCGCTCGGCGTGTCCAACCGCGCCGCCCTTGTGGCCGCCGCACTGCTGTGACCCCTCATTCGGGGGTTGTTTGCCGGGTGACTCCGGGTGGATTTTGCGCGGAGGGTGTGCCATGTACGTTGTTGGAGGTGCTTGCGGGTAGAAGCCGAAGGACTCTAAGAACGGTGCTGCGCCGGTGATGGAGGTAGGCCCTCCGGGATCGCCTGGCTGGTCGCCCAAGTACTTCCCGCCCCAACTCGTCCACGCCGCCGGCCGCATGCTCAGGCACAAGGTCCTCTTCGGGTCCGACTACCCCCTCATCACCCCGGACCGCTGGCTCGCCGACTTCTCGCACCTCGACCTCCCCGCCGACGCGCGCCCCCTGATTCTCAAGGACAACGCCGCCCGCGTCCTCGGCCTGCACCACCCCTTGCGGCCGGATGGGGGCACGTGACGGCTGGGTGATGGCCCGGTGACGGCGTGCCGGTACTACTTGCCATCGCGTGTGGCGGGGGTTCGGGACGAGGAGCGACCGATGTCGTTGACTGTGACCTTCACCGGCCGCGTGCCGGTGACATTGAGCGGGCCTGACGCGATCTACCAGGTGTGGACCTACACGGTCCAGCCGTCGCAGGCGACTGATCTGCTGGCCACCCAACGGATCGCGCTCGCGATCCCGGCCGACGTGGACGTCCAGGACCCGCGCCGCTTTCCGGATGTCGCCGCCCTCAACGGCGCGTTTCTCGAACGTGGCGGCAGCATCAGCCGGCAGTACGTCGGCCGGGTGCTCACCGCCCCGGCCACCGGTGCGCAGAAGATCTCCTTCGTGGCGCCGGCGGGGCAGGACGACCGGGAACTGTTGCTGGTCGGCGATTCCGGCACGCACCAGTGGACGGTGTTGCCGTTCGCGACCACGGCCGGCGGCGCGCTGGGCAACGTGCAGGTGCTGCCCGCCCCGTCGGCCAACCAGCGGGTGTTCACCGGCCGGCCGCTGACCGACTTCACCGGAACCCTGCCCTACGCCAGCGAGATCTTCGGCGTCTACCAGCCGTTGGCCGGCTGGCAGGGCACGCAGAGCGCCGCGCTGGCGCCCGCGCTCGCCGCGAGCACGCCGTCGGCCAACGGAATCCTGTCCCCGATCGGCCTCGTCGACCTGTTCCGGCAGTACTTCTTCGAGTTCGACACGTTCCTCGGCGCGCCGGCCGGGCACCTGTGGCTCAGCCCCGGCGGCACGGTCGAGGTCATCGAGACCAGCACCCGGCGCACGCTGACCGAGCAGACCGCCGAGCAGTCCGAGCAGAGCACCCGCCAGACCGAGGAGACGCTCACCGACCAGACCGACGTCGCCGACGCGGTCAAGGAGGAGAACGCCAACGACACCAAGCTGGGCGCCAGCGCCAGCGCGGGGGCCTCGTTCGCCGGCATCTACCACGGCGACGTCAGCGCCACCTTCAGCAACGACAACACCACCAAGAAGTCCTCGGAGCTGACGCACAAGCACACCAGGACGCAGAGCTCGAAGGTCAGCAGCGAGATCGTCCGGAACTTCAAGACCACCTTCAAGACCGTCACCGAGAACACCGACACCTCCAGTCGGCGCTACGTCGTGCAGAACACCACCGACAAGCTGGTCAACTACGAGTTGCGCCGCAAGATGCGCAAGGTCGGCGTGCAGACCCAGCACCTGGGCACCCAGCTGAGCTGGCAGGTGTTCCTCGGCGCGGGCACGGCGGCGGGAAACCCGACGCAGCCCGCCCCGGGACGGCGGCTGGGACTCGGCGAGATGGTGCACGTGGTGCCCGCGCCCGACCTGACCTCGCTGCGCAAGCCGGAGCCGCCGGACCCCCTGCAGCGGATGCAGACGACCTTCACCGGTGTGTTCCCCATTCGTCAGTACCCGGGCACGTCGAACGCGCCGCACAACGACTTCAACTACACCCGCGGCAGCGGCAACTCCGACGAGATGAACAGCGACAACAACGACGACCACATCAGGGCGGACGCGCACTACAGCGCGGTGCCGCCCGCACCGGGCTACACCCTGCGCCCCGAGATCTACCTGGTGACGGCCAAGACCACCAGTGGCTCCGACGCGACCTTCATCGTGCCCAGCAACCAGTGGACCGTCGAGCGGGCCGAGACCGGCGCCTTCAAGGTGTTGGTCGACCAGGTGCACTTCGGCGGTGGCGGCTCGATCGCGCTGACCCTGACGCTGAACTGGGAGCCGCCGCAGGTCAACCCGGCGCAGGCGGCGTACGCGGCCGCGCTCGCCGACTACAACACGCAGGTCGCGGAGATCGAGCGCAAGGCCTACGCCAGCGCCGTGCACGACCGGCTCGAGCTGGTCAGCAAGGTGCGTCCGCGCTCGGCGGAGGACCTGCGCGCCGAGGAGCGCCAGGTGGTCTTCGCCGACCTGATCAAGAAGATCCAGCTGTTCCCGGACAACCCGCACCTGGGGGCGGAGCTGATCCGGCAGATCTTCGACGTCGACCAGATGCTGTATTTTGTCGCGCCGGACTTCTGGCGGCCGGACAACCTCTCCGTGCTCCCGGACAAGCTCACCTCGGGCCGCTACCCGGCGCCGCCTCCGGTGTGGAGCGCCGCCGATCTCGACCCGGCCGCGAAGGATCCGATGCAGGGCGAGACCGTGGTGAGCTGGTACTCGCACACCGGGATGGAGAACGCCGAGCGGACCGACGCCGACGAGGGCGGCGTGCCGGAGTACCGGGTCAACTACCTCATCACCGAGAACACCCAGCCGGCGCCGGCGGGCAGTTCGCTCGGCTGGCTGATCCAGAGCGACGGCGACGAGCGGCGCAACGAATTCCTGAACGCCGCCTGGGTCAAGGTCGTGCTGCCGATCCGGGCGGGCCACGAACTGGAGGCGATGGCGTGGCTGCGCCAGGCCGCGGTCGAAGGCGAAGCCGCCTTGGACCAGCCCTACACCGTGCAGCCGGGTGATCCGGCCGAGTACCAGGGAAAGACCATCGGCCAGGTGCTCACCTCGGTGGCCACGCAGTTGCAGACCGCGAACACGAACATCGACAACACGCTGGCGACCGAGAAGGTGTTCGAGACCGGGTTCGACCCACTGCCGGGCGGTTTCCAGCCCGCGGACCCCTATCAGGTGTTCGACCAGTGGGTGGAGATCCTGCCGACCGACCAGATCGTGGCGGTCGAGGTCAGTTACGACCCGAAGACCGGGCAGCAGCTGTGAACGACGCGCCGGTCACCAAACCGGCGCCGGTGCCGATCGCCGCCCCGGCCAAGCCCACCGCGCCGGGCAAACCCCCGGTCCTGGACTGCACGGCCGATTTCGCCGCGCTGCGCAACCTGCCGCGACCGGAGCGCGGCCCCCAGCGCGGCCAGACGTCCTGGCCGTCCGGACGCTACCGATTCGACTCGGGCCAGGTGGTGGGCTACATCTACGGTCGGTGCTACTTCGCCGATGTCGCCGCGGCGATCAAGACCGCGACCTCGGCCGAGCACCGCGTCTACATCGCCGGTTGGTGGGTGCAGACGGACACCCAACTGCTGAGGCAGCGGCCCGACGATCCGAACAAGCCGCTCTACCTCACGGATCTGGTCGCCGCGTCGCCGGCGCAGATCCGGTCGCTCACCTGGAAGCCGCTGGCCGCGGTGGCCGGCGCGCCGAACAACCAGCCCTGGGTCGCCTTCGTGAACGGCCTGCCCCAGGGCGCCGCGGTGGCCGACGCCAAGCTGCCCGTGCAGATCGACGACACCGGGATCCGGGTCGGCGTGCATCATCAGAAGATCGTCGTCGTGGTGGGTGAGCTGGGGACGATCGCGTT
>Ga0307511_10000550_pt1 | contig 40250 bp, 29 predicted proteins | sample 13_EM_MG_FD_200266 | JGI IMG/M metagenome (GOLD analysis project Ga0307511, IMG submission 200266) | Populus trichocarpa ectomycorrhiza microbial communities from riparian zone in the Pacific Northwest, United States - 13_EM | ecosystem: Host-associated > Plants > Roots > Unclassified | place... | reverse complement strand
CGCCCGCTGCTGAGCCGGTCGCCGAGGAAACCGCGCCGGAGGCGGAGCCCCAGCCGGAGCCCGCCGCGGAGGCCACCCCCGAATCCGCCCCCGCCCCCGTCCCCGCGCTCGCAGCCGCAGCCGCAGCCGCAGACGGCGAGTCCGCCCCACAGGGGCCACCCGCACCCGACCACGAATCCGTCACGGGCGGTGCGGGTGGGGAAACTGTCGAGGCCGAGGCCGAGGGCGTAGCCGAGGCCGTCGTGGGCAGCGGCTCCGCCGCCACTGCACTCGCCAAGGCCACCCTCACCGGTACCCGAGCGAAGACCTACCTCGTCCTCGACCGCTCCGCGAGCATGCGCCCGTACTACAAGGACGGTTCCGCACAAGCCCTCGCCGACCAGACCCTCGCGCTGGCGACCCACCTGGACCCGGACCCCACCCCCACGGTCCACGTCGTCTTCTTCTCCACCGAAGTGGACGGCACCACAGACCTGACCCCCACCTCCCCCGACAACGCGATCGACGAGGCCCACGCCGGCCTCGGCCGCATGGGCCGTACCAGCTACCACGCCGCCGTAGAAGCCGTACTCGCGCACTACGACGCGAACGCCACCCCCGGCACCCCCGCCCTGGTCGTCTTCCAGACGGACGGCGCCCCGGACGCGAAGACCCCGGCCACCCAGTCCCTCACGGACGCGGCCAAGTCGCACGCCTCGGTCTTCTTCTCGTTCGTCGCGTTCGGCGACCACGACAACAAGGCCTTCGACTACCTCCGCAAGCTGAAGACCGACAACACGGCCTTCTTCCACGCGGGCCCGACCCCCCTGGAGCTCACGGACGCCGAGCTCTACGACGGCGTACTGATCGACTGGCGTCCGTAACACCACCACCTAGAAGAACCCCCGTGCCGCCCGCTTCCCACCCCGTAAAACGGGAGGCGGGCGGCACACCCATGTCGGCTACGATTTCAAGGTTCGCAACAACAGCAACACACCGACCTGGGAGCAGCCCCCCGATGGCTCGACACCTCATCACCAGCGCCCTTCCGTACATCAACGGGATCAAGCACCTGGGCAACATGGTGGGGTCCATGCTCCCGGCGGACGTCTACTCCCGTTACCTCCGCCAGCGCGGCCACGACGTGCTGTACATCTGCGCGACGGACGAACACGGCACCCCGGCCGAGCTGGCCGCGAAGGAGCAGGGCATCCCCGTAGCGGAGTTCTGCGCGCAGGCGCACGACGCGCAGAAGGCGGTCTACGACGGCTTCGCGCTGGCCTTCGACTACTTCGGCCGCAGCTCCTCCCCGCAGAACCGCGAGATCACCCAGCACTTCGCCCGCCGCCTGAACGAGAACGGCTTCATCGAAGAGCGCGCGATCCGCCAGGTCTACTCGCCCACCGACGGCCGTTTCCTCCCGGACCGCTATGTCGAGGGCACCTGCCCCCACTGCGGCTACGACAAGGCCCGCGGCGACCAGTGCGAGAACTGCACCCGCGTCCTGGACCCGACGGACCTGATCAACCCCAGGTCCGCGATCTCCGGCTCCACGGACCTGGAGGTCCGTGAGACCAAGCACCTCTTCCTCCTCCAGTCGAAGCTCCAGCACGAGGTCGAGGAGTGGGTCGCGGCCCACGAGGAGGAGTGGCCGCAGCTCGCCTCCTCCATCGCCCGCAAGTGGCTCACCGAGGGCCTGCACGACCGCGCGATCACCCGCGACCTGGACTGGGGCGTCCCGGTCCCCGCCGACACCTGGCCGGAGCTGGCGGCGGAGGGCAAGGTCTTCTACGTCTGGTTCGACGCCCCGATCGAGTACATCGGCGCGACGAAGGAGTGGTCGGACCAGGACCCGGAGAACAGGGACTGGAAGTCCTGGTGGTACGAGTCCGACGCGGGCGAGAACCCCGTCCGCTACACGGAGTTCATGGCCAAGGACAACGTCCCGTTCCACACGGTGATGTTCCCGGCCACCGAGCTCGGCATCCGCGAGCCGTGGAAGAAGGTCGACTACGTCAAGGCCTTCAACTGGCTGACGTACTACGGCGGGAAGTTCTCCACGTCCCAGAAGCGGGGCGTCTTCACCGACCAGGCCCTGAGCATCCTCCCGGCCGACTACTGGCGCTACTTCCTGATCGCCAACGCCCCCGAGTCCGACGACTCCTCCTTCACCTGGGAGCACTTCACCGCCACGGTGAACAAGGACCTGGCGGACACCCTCGGCAACTTCGTCAACCGCGTCCTGTCCTTCTCGAAGAAGCGCTTCGGCGACGAGGTACCGGCGGGCGCCGAGGCCGGCCCGGCGGAGGCGAAGCTCGGCGAGGAGATCGCCGGTCTGCTGGCCGAGTACGAGACCCAGATGGAGGCCCTCCAGTTCCGCAAGGCCGCGGCGGCGCTGCGCGCCCTGTGGTCGGCGGGCAACTCCTACCTGGAGGAGAAGGCCCCCTGGCTGGAGATCAAGACCGACCCGGAGGCCGCGGCCCTCACCCTGCGCACGGCGATGAACCTGATCCACCTCTACGCGGTGGTCTCGGAACCCTTCATCCCGGCGTCGTCGGCGGCCATGCGCGCGGCGTTCGCGTTGAAGGACGACACGGCGACCTGGGTGTCGTCGGACGAGGCGAAGTCCCTCACCGCCGTCCCCGCCGGCACCCCCTTCACCGTCCCCCCGGTGCTCTTCGCGAAGCTCACGGAGGAGGACCTGGAGATGTACAAGGAGCGGTTCGGCGGAGAACAGGGGTGACCCGATGACGTACTACTACGTCACCACCCCCATCTACTACGTCAACGACGCCCCGCACCTCGGCCACGCCTACACCACCGTCGCCGCCGACGTCCTCGCCCGCTGGCACCGCCGGCGCGGTGAGGACGTCTGGTTCCTCACCGGCACGGACGAGCACGGCCAGAAGATCCTGCGCACGGCGGAGGCCAACGGCGTCTCCCCGCAGGAGTGGGCGGACCGTCTGGTCGAGGAGTCCTGGAAACCGCTCTGGGACCATCTCGCCATCTCGAACGACGACTTCATCCGCACCACGGAGCGCCGCCACACGGACCGCGTCCAGGAGTTCGTGCAGGACCTGCACGACAAGGGCGAGATCTACAAGGGCGGTTACGAGGGCCCGTACTGCGTGTACTGCGAGGAGTACAAGCTCCCGGGCGAGTTGATCGAGGCGGAGGACGGCAGCGGGACCCCGCTGTGCGCCATCCACCGCCGGCCGGTGGAACTCCTCAAGGAGGAGAACTACTTCTTCAGGCTGAGCGAGTACGGCGACCGGCTCCTCGCCCACTACGAAGCCCACCCGGACTTCATCCAGCCCGCCTCGGCCCGCAACGAGGTCGTGAACTTCGTCCGGCAGGGCCTCCAGGACCTGTCGATCTCCCGCTCGACGTTCGACTGGGGCGTCAAGGTCCCCTGGGACCCTTCGCATGTGATCTACGTCTGGGTCGACGCGCTCCTCAACTACGCGACGGCGGTGGGCTACAACGAGAACCCCGAGAAATTCGAGGCGACGTTCCCGGCGGACGTCCACCTGGTCGGCAAGGACATCCTCCGCTTCCACGCGGTGATCTGGCCGGCGATGCTGATGGCCAACGGCCTGCCGCTGCCGGGCCGGATCGTCGCCAACGGCTGGCTCCTGGTCGGCGGCGAGAAGATGTCCAAGTCGAACCTGACCGGCATCAGCCCCCAGACCCTGACCGCGCACTTCGGCGTGGACGCCTACCGCTGGTACTTCCTGCGCGCGATCGCCTTCGGCCAGGACGGCTCCTTCTCCTGGGAGGACTTCACCGCCCGCTACACCAGCGAACTCGCCAACGGCTACGGCAACTTGGCGTCCCGGGTGACCGCGATGACGGCCAGGTACTTCGACGGCGCGCTGCCCGCGCCGGGAGAGGAGACCGAGGCCGAGCGCTCACTCAAGTCGGCTCTGCTCACGGCGACTTCGGAGGCGGACCGCCGTATCGGCGACCAACTCGACTTCCAGGGCGGCATCCTGGCCGTCCTCGACTTCGTCAAGCACGTCAACGGCTATCTGACCGACCAGGAACCCTGGAAGGTCGCCAAGTCCGACTCCCCCGGGGCCCGCGACCGCCTGGCCACGATCCTCTACACGGCCGCGGACTCGCTGCGCGCCATCGCGATCCTCCTCGAACCGGTCATGCCGGAGACGTCGGAGCGGCTGTGGGAGTCGCTCGGCGCGGAGGCAACTCTCGGAACTCTGGCCGACCAGCGGGTCCAAGAGGCCTCCGAGTGGGGCAAACTCCCCGTCGGATCCACACTCACCAAAGGCGCGATTCTCTTCCCCCGCCTGGAAGAGAGGCCGACCGCGTAAGGCGAGGGTTCATGGGCCCTGGGTCGCCTTGGGATAGCCGAAGACACACCCTCCACCAGTAATGCGAACACATCAGGCCGACCCGGCTATCGCCGCCCATTCCGCGCCTAGACTTTTTACTACCGCTGGGAAAAGGGATGTCCGTGAAAGCTGGGGGGACGAGCAAGATGGTCATGCAGTTGGCGAATCCGGACACGTCGAGTGCGCCGGTTCCGGCGCCGGGTCAGCGCGTGACCGTACGCAACCGCCCCTGGGTGGTCACCGACGTCGTCCGCTCGACCGCCGCCAGCGACGACCCGGCACGCGCCGCGGAGGCAGCCACCAGCCACCTCATCACCTTGTCCTCGCTGGAGAGCGACGGCAGGGACGAGGAACTGCGGGTGGTGTGGGAGCTGGAGCAAGCGACAGACGTCCACGACCAGTACGAACTGCCTTCTCCTGACGACGGCTTCGACGAGCCGGGACGGCTGGACGCCTTCCTCGATGCCGTGCGCTGGGGCGCCATCGCATCCGCCGACAAGACGGCGCTCCAGGCCCCGTTCCGCTCCGGCGTCGAGATCCAGGACTATCAGCTGGACCCCGTGGTCCGCGCCCTGTCCATGCCGCGTACGAACCTGTTGATCGCGGACGACGTGGGTCTGGGCAAGACGGTCGAGGCCGGTCTGGTGATGCAGGAGCTGATGTTGCGGCACCGCGCCCGCTCCATGCTGATCGTCTGCCCCGCCGGGCTGACGCTTCAGTGGCGGGACGAGATGCGGGACAAGTTCGGCCTGGACTTCCGGATCGTCAACACGAAGATGCTGCGGGAGCTGCGCCGCTCGGCCGGGCTGTACGCCAACCCGTGGACCCACCACCCGCGTCTGATCGTCTCGATCGACTGGTTGAAGCGCGAGCGCCCCCTGCGGATGCTGCGCGAACTGCTGCCCGCCGTGCCCGAGTATCCGCGCGCCTTCGACCTGCTGGTCGTCGACGAGGTGCACACGTGCGCGCCGTCGGGAACGGGAAAGTACGCGGTGGACTCGCAGCGCACCCGGGCAGTGAAGCTGCTGGCCCCGCACTGCGAGCACCGCCTCTTCCTCTCCGCGACCCCGCACAACGGCTACCTGGAGTCCTTCACCGCACTCCTGGAACTCCTCGACGACCACCGCTTCGCCCGGGGGATCAAGCCGTCCGAGGAGCAGCTGCGCCGGGTGATGGTGCGCCGTATGAAGTCGGAGCTGCCGCCCCTGTGGAACGGCAAGCCGCGCTTCCCCAAGCGGGTGCCGCACGCACTGGAGGTCGAATACAGCGAGGCGATGCGCGAGGCGTACGCGAAGCTGGCGGAGTACGCCCGCTCGCGCCGCGCCGAACAGGGCAACGGAAAAGCGGGCGGAACGGCCGCCGATTTCGTGACGTCGCTGCTGAAAAAGCGCTTCCTGTCGTCGCCCAAGGCGTTCGCGGAAACCATCCACACCCACCTGGACACGATGACGTCGCGGCGGGCCGAGCCCAAGGAGGAGCCAGCCCCGAGCATCCGGGTGCTGCGGCCGCTGATCGACGGGATCGAGGAGGCCGAGGAGGAGGACGAGCAGGAGCAGGCCGAGGCGGCGACGCGGGCCTTCACCGCCGCCCGTCAGGCGATGCGTCCGCTGTCCGATCGGGAGCACACACTCCTCAAGGAACTGGACACCTGGGCCGTCGACGCCGGGAAACGGCCTGACGCCAAGTTCGCCCGCTTCCGCGAGTGGCTGGACGAGATCGTGTGCCCGGACGGCCCGCTGGGCGACTGGGAACCCGAGCGGGTCATCGTCTTCACCGAGTACCGCGACACCCAACGCTGGCTGTACGGGCAGCTGATCGCCGCCGGTTACCCTGCGGAACGGATCGCCCAGTTGTACGGCGGCCAGGACCAGGAGGACCGCGAGCAGGTCAAGCAGGTCTTCCAGGAGAGCCCCGACCTCTCTCCAGTCCGCATCCTGCTCGGCACCGACGCGGCCAGCGAGGGCATCAACCTCCAGGCGCACTGCCACCGCGTCCTGCACTGGGAGATCCCCTGGAACCCCAACCGCCTGGAGCAGCGCAACGGCCGTGTGGACCGGCACGGGCAGAAGGCCGACCAGGTGGACGTGTTCCACTTCGTCCCGGACGGCTGGCAGGGCTTCGACCCGGCACACGACCACCAGACGGACTCGGGCTACGAGGACGGGGCCCTGGAGGACGAGCTGCACTTCCTCGCCGTGGCCGCCCGCAAGACCGAACGCATCCGCGAGGATCTGGGCAGCGCGGGCGAGGTGATCGCCGCACAGGTCGAGCAGAAGATGCTGGGCCGCCGTTCGAGCTGGACCACCGCCGACGCCGAGATCACCAAGCGGTCCGGGAAGGCCGTCCTCAAGGTCGAGCGCGACCTGGCACGCGACCTGGAGCGGCTGGTGGACGCCCTGTCCGCCAGCCGCCAGGAATTGCATCTACACCCGGAGACGGTCGAGCGGGTCGTGCGCACGGGTCTGCTGCTGGCCCACCGCAAGGACCTCATCGAGGTCCCCGACCCCAAGCCGGGCAAAGGGGCCCGCTGCTTCCGGCTGCCGGAGCTGCCCGGCGCCTGGGCCCGTGCCCGCAACGACGGACTGCGCCACCCCCTCACCGGCCGGGAACGCCCGGTTGTCTTCGACGAGTTGGAGGCCCGCGACCGTACGGACGTGGTGCACATGCACCTGGGCCACCGGCTGGTGCAGATGTGCCTACGACTGTTGCGGGCCGAGCTGTGGTCAAGCGGCGCGGGAGCCCACCTGTCCCGGGTGACGGCCCGTGTGGTGCCGGACGGCGTGCTGCGGCAGCCGGCGCTGGTCGCGCACGGCCGGGTGGTCATCACCGGCAGTGGCGGAACGCGGCTGCACGAGGAGGTGATCACGGCGGGCGGCCTGATCGAGGGCGGCAGGTTCGTCGCGGCGAAGATGGAGGAAGTCGACGGCTGGCTGACCGAGGCGACGGAGGAGCTACCCGCTGACGGCATCCGAACCGAACTCGCCGATCTCTGGCCGCAGTTGGAGGACCGCCTCGCGCGAGCCCTCAATACCCGGGCGAACCGGCGCTTCCGCTCCCTCGAAACACTGCTCGCCGAACGCTGCGAGGAGGAGGTCGAGGGCATGCGGGCGGTCCTGGAGGACCTCGGCCGCTCGATCCGGGACCGGCTGGACGACACGGGCCACTGGCAGCAGGAGTCGCTGTTCGACGTGGACGACGAGCGCCGCCAACTGCGCGCGGACCGGGAGGCGTTGCAGGAGCGGCTGCGGCGGCTGCCGGAGGTGACGGAGGCGGAGACGTCCGCGTTGCGCCGCCGCTGGGCCGATCCCTCGCCGCGCTGGTTCCCGGTCGCCGTGACCTTCCTCGTCCCCCGTTCCCTCTCCCCCCTCGCAGCCACCGTCGCCCGCCAGGAGAACCGCTGATGCCGACCGCCGCGCCCGCCGCAAGGAAGTTCCCGCCGAAGGGCTCGGTCCCCACCCCCGCCGAGCAGCACGAGGACTGGCTGCGGCTGCTGCGCCCCGACGGCCCGTTCGTGTCGCTGCCGGTGCTGGTCGGCGCCTTCCCGCAGGGCCTCGACACGATCCCGCCGGAGACGTGGGCGAAGTTGCGGCAGGCGTGGGCGGAGGTCCAGGAGGATCCAGCTCTGCTGCGGCCCGCGTGGGAGAAGCTCGTCCTGACCGAGCTGATCGGCTGGCGGGCTCCCGGCCTGCGCGAGGGTGCGGCGATCCCCGAGTCGCTGCACGCCGGCGCGAACACGCCCGACGGCGTCCTCCTCGGCCCCGGTCAGTCCGGCGCCCTGGCCCCGCGCGCGTTGTTCTTCCGTACGGACGACTGGGAGGGCCCCCTCAACCGCCCGCGCGGCGAGCAGCCGGGCCTTGCCGACCGAGCGGCCGACCTCTGCCGAGCGCGAGGGGTGCCGCTCGCACTGCTCACCAACGGACGCGAGTGGGCCCTCGTCCACGCCCGTCCGAAGGAGGCGACCACCGTCGCCGTCTTCGACGCGGACCTGTGGGCCGAGGAACCGATCCTCGCCCGCGCCTTCGCGAGTCTGCTCACCGCGGGCCGGGTGGTGCGCCCTCCGCTGGACGCGACGGGCAAGCCGACCGACTCGACCGCGGGACTGTTCGCCCGCACCGTCGACGCGATGTCCGAGGTCACCGACACTCTGGGCCGCCAGGTTCGCGAGGCGGTGTCGCTGCTGGTCGCGGAACTGTCCCGACTGGACCGCGAGTCACGCGGCGAACTCCTCCGGGACGTACCCGCCAAGCAGGTCTACGAGGGCGCGCTCACCGTGATGATGCGCCTCGTCTTCCTCCTCTACGCCGAGGAGCAGCGGCTGCTGCCCGCCGGGGACGAGCTGTATGACGCCTCGTACGCCGTCGGCCCCCTGCACGACGAGTTGGCGCTGGCCCAGAGCCTGCACGGCGACGAGCTGGGCGACCGGGTCGAGGCGACCTGGCCGCGCCTGCTCGCCCTGTTCACCGCGATCCACGGCGGCAGCACGCACGACCGGCTGTGGATCCCCCCGTACGGCGGCTCGCTCTTCGACCCGTCCCGTTTCCCCTGGCTGGTCCCGGCCAAGGTCACCGACCGGGTGGTCTACGAGATCCTCGACGCCCTCCTGACCCTGCGCGCCCGCAAGGGCTTCAAGGGGAAGGAGCGCCTGTCGTACAAGGGCCTCGACGTCGAGCAGATCGGCCACGTCTACGAGGGCCTGCTGGAGTACGGCTGCCGCTGGGCGGACGAGCCGTACGTCGGGGTCTCCTTCGGCAGGGACAAGAAATACGAGGCGGTACTGCCGCTCGCTCGCCTGGAGGAGTGGGCGGCGGCCGGCACGCTGGCGGACCAGGTGGCCGCTGTCACGGGGACGAAGGCCGCCACGGTAACGGCCGCGCACGCCAAGTCGGGCGCGGCGACGGTCGAGTTGGAGACGGCGTGCGGCAACGACACCGCCCTCGTCGAGCGAGCGGCTGCCTTCTCCGACCTCTACGGCCTCGACCTGCGCGGCGAGCCCAAGGTGTGGCCCGAGGGCTCGGTCATCGTGGTCCGCTCCGGCAACCGCCGCGACACGGGCACCCACTACACGCCGAAGGCGCTGGCGGAGGAGGTCGTGGAGCACACACTGGCGCCGCTGTGCTTCGCGCCGGGTCCGGCGGAGGGCGCGGCGCCGGGTGTCTGGCAGCCGAAGAAGGCCGAAGAGCTGCTGAAGCTGCGGGTGTTGGACCCGGCGATGGGTTCGGGCGCGTTCCTGGTCTCGGCGTGCCGGTATCTGTCGGACCGTGTGGTGGAGGCGTGGCTCCGGGAGGACGAGCTGCCTCCGGAGATCGCGCGTGACGTGGACCGTGACGACCATGAGCAACTCCACCAGATCGCACGGCGGTTGGTGTCCGACCGCTGCCTGTACGGCGTCGACCGCGACCCGATGGCGGTGGAGCTGGCCAAGTTGTCGCTGTGGCTCGTGACGCTGGCGAAGGGCCGCCCGTTCTCGTTCCTGGACCATGCGCTGCGCTCGGGGGACTCGCTGGTGGGCGTCATCGACGTCCGGCAGGTCAAGCAGTTCCATCTGGAGTGGCGGGACCGGCAGTTGAGCCCGGAGGTCGCGCGGGCGCTGGACGTCACGGAGACGTTGCTGTCGGAGGCGGCGGAACTGCGGCGCAAGATCGAGTCGACGGCGGTGACCGACATCCGGGTGGTGCGCGACAAGGCGGACCTGCTTGCTCAGGCGGAGTCGCGGAGCGAACGGCTACGGCTGGCGGCGGACGCGGTGGTGGGCGCGGCCCTGGCCGCTGAGGGCATCTCCGACGACGAGGCGTCCGACATCTCCGGCGAGGAGCAGGTCGGTGGGGCGCGAGGCGCTGCGCAATTCCGTGACGCCAAGGAGGACGCGAAGTCACGGGCCTACCGAAACCGGCTGGAGTCGGTGGCGGGGCTGGTGGCAACCGCGCTGGGGGAGGGTGCCGGGGCCGAGGAGGCTGTGGTGCGGGCGCGGGGGATTGTGGACGGGTGGTTGAAGGGGCCGCGGGCGGAGGCTGTGCGGCCGTTGCACTGGCCATTGGAGTTTCCCGAGATCATGGGCGTGGGGGACTCTAGTGGGTTTGATGTGGTGGTGGGGAATCCGCCGTTCTTGGGCGGCAAGAAGCTTTCAGGGCCCCTGGGCCACGACTACCGGGAGTATCTGGTCAACCGATTGGCGGGCGGCACGCGGGGACATGCCGACCTCTGTGCGTACTTCCTATTGCGGAACTTGTCGATCGCGCCAGGGCGCCGTACTGGGATCATCGCTACCAACACGATCGCCCAAGGCGATACGCGAGAGGTCGGGCTGGATCGGGCTACGGCTGACGGCTGGATGGTGTACCGGGCCATCAAGTCACAGCCGTGGCCGGGGACGGCGGCCCTGGAGGTTTCGCTGCTGTGGCTGGGCGAGCGGATCGGCGAAGGTGAGTCGCCTGTGCTCGATGGGCGCGAGGTTCGTGGGATTACGGCAAGCCTGGACCCAAGGTCTCGGGCATCCGGGAAGCCATACCGATTGGTGGACAACGAGAGCCAGGCATTCCAAGGGGAGATTCTGCGCGGTATGGGATTCGTCCTAGAGCCGGAGGAAGCGCAGGCGCTGATCGCGGAGGATCCCAAGTACGCCGAGGTGGTGTTGCCGTATCTCAACGGCGAGGACCTGAACTCCCGCCCGGACCAGTCCGCAAGCAGGTGGGCCATCGACTTCCGCGATTGGTCAGAGGAGAAAGCTCGCCAGTACCCAAGAGCGTGGGACCTTGTCGAGCGAACTGTGAAGCCGGTGCGTGACAAGGCAGCCCCCGGCTCCGCTATTAAGTTCTGGACCCACTGGCGGCACCGCCCCGAGTTGCATGAGGCGATCACAGGTTTGGAAAAGGTGATCGCGCTTGCCCTCGTCAGCAAGTACCTGGCGCCAGTCAAAGTGCCCACCGGGCAGATCCTTGCCCACAAGCTGGGCGTCATCGCCATCGCGACCGCGTCGAAACTCGCCTTGTTGTCTTCTGCACAGCACGAACTCTGGGTCCGAAAGTGGAGTTCAACGCTGGAGGGCCGACTGAACTATTCACCCTCGGACGTCTACGAGACGTTTCCCTTCCCCTCTGAGACCGACCGGCTGAGTGCCGCCGGTGACGCGCTGGAACAGGCTCAGCGAGCCGCTACGTCGGCTCGGCGCATCGGCCTGACGAACCTCTACAACCTTGTCCATACGGAGGCCGAAACCGCCCCCGAGATCGAAGCGATCCGACAAGCACACATCGAGGTCGATCAGGCTGTTGCCGAAGCGTATGCATGGACCGACCTCGACCTAAATCACGGCTTTCACGCGACCCCGCAGGGCGATCGCTTCACCACCACTCCCGACGCCCGAACCGAGGTCCTGGACCGTCTTCTGGAGCTGAACCACGCCCGCTACAAAGAGGAGCTGGAGAAGGGGCTGCACACTCCAGAGGCCAAGCGGCGGCGCGCTGCCGCACGCAAGGCCAAGGCGAAGGCGCGGACCACAGCGCCCGTAACGCCGAGCGCCGCAGGGGACTTCGGCGACGGCTTGTTCCCGCAGCCGGACGCCCTCTTCTGAGCCCACACGCCAACGCGCCCCGCTCCCGATACCAACCAGGCGTGGGGCGCGAGCAGTTGAAAGGTCAGCTCCCCGACGCGTACGTCACGAAGTCCGCCCACGCATCCGGAGCGAAGCCCAGGCGGGCGCACTGGGTGTCCTTGGAGTCGCGGACGTGAATGGTGCCGGGGGTCGTGGCGACCTCAACGCACTCGTTGCTGTTGCTGCTGTCGCTGTAGCTGCTCTTGAACCACCGCAGCGCCGAGCCGTCCTCGGCAGAGGTCTTGCGGATCATGTCTCTCCCAGCACTTGCTCGATGTACGCCAGCGACTCCTCTGGCGAGAGAGCCTGAGCCCGGATGATGCCACACCGCAGTTCCATGATCCGAAGATGCTTCAACTCGGAGACCGGGCGGCTACCAAAGTCTCCCTCGGCTCGGCCGACTGCCGTGCCGTCAGCGAACTTGAGCACTTGGATCTCACCTCCCATGCCTGCATGGACCGCGCGGTCAATCGGCATCACCTGGATCTCCACGCTCCGCATCCGACCGAGCTCCAGGAGATGTTCCAACTGACGGCGCAACACCATTTTGCCCCCGAGCGGACGTCTGAGCGTCGCCTCTTCTTGGACGAAGCAAAGTTCGGGAGCAGGGTCGCGCTCGAAGATCGTTTTGCGGGCCATACGTGCACAGACCAGCCGCTCCACCTGGTCCTGTGGGTGCGCCGGTCGCCGCATCTCGAAGAGTGCCCGCATGTAGTCCGATGTCTGCAACAGGCCGTGCAGATTGTGGGTGCCGTACGCGGTCAGTTCGACCGCCTGCGCCTCCAACTTGGCCAGTTCCCGAACCTTCTTCGGATACCGGACCTTCGCCACGTCCTCCTTCATCGCCGAGATCAGCCCATCCGCCCCCAGCACCTCGTCCGCCTTGTCCAGGTACTCAGGCTGAGGGATCCGCTTACCCCCCTCGATCTTGTAGACCATGTCCTCCCCATACCCCACCGCCACCCCGAACTCGGCGGCCCGCATCCCCTTCGCCTCGCGCCGCAGTTTCAGCTGCCGCCCCACAGTCGCGATAACCGCTACCCCCCAGTCGTCGTCCGGGTCCACCTCCCAACCCGGCTCGTCCGCCTCACCCTTGAGCCGACCACCGTCACCGTTCCCCTGCTGCATCCCGCACCCCTCCGTCGTACGTCCACGCCGCAACGCCCCTTACCCGTACAGCCCGTGCCGACAGCCCCGACAACACCAGACAAACTCCGGACAGTCACGGTACGGACCGGCTGAGTCACTGTTCACGGTAAGCACGCACCACCACGCTCAGTCACGTGAACCAGGAAAACTCCACCCAACTCCACGCCCCCACCCGTCATTTCGGCGTCCTGCTGTCCCCAACCCCACGCGGCGCCCGCCTCGCCCGCCTCCTCGCCACGGAGTGGCTGCGCACCTGGGACCTGCCACCCGGCATCACCGACACCGCCGCACACCTCGTCGCCGAACTCGCCGCGAATGCCGCCACGCACGGCCGGCTCCCGGGCCGGGACTTCCGACTCGCCCTCCACGCCACCATGGACGTACTCCGCATCGAAGTGACGGACACGCGCGGTGACGACCTCGCCCTACGCCAACCCCCGTCCCCAGAAGCCGTATTGGGGCGCGGCCTGGTCCTCGTCGAGGCTCTCGCCGATCGCTGGGGTGTCGAACTCGGCCCCGTCCCCCGGAAGACCGTCTGGGCCGAACTCGACCTGCTCCCAACGGAATCACTGGCGGCACCGAAGTACAGCGGCCCATGCTCCGGTGCGGCTGACGCTCTTCCCTAAGAACCACGGGAGAGAAAGAACCCGACCAAGCCCCACCCCTCCCTCCCGGCCGCCCGTCCACGCTCCGCGCAAACTCACTCGCGAGTGAACATCGCCAACTGGACTGGATTCGGGACCGGTTGCCTGCCCTACGCTCAGCGCGGCACAACACAGAACAACTGCAGACATGCGACGGCCCCCGCCGGGAGTAACGATCCCTGCGAGGGCCTGACCACCGAGGAAGTTGGAGCTTCCCGATGGACACCGAAAACCCTAGCGCGCCCCCGCGCGCCCAGTCCCGTATCCCGGGCAAAAACCACCCCCACCGGCGACCGCAGTCGGGCGTCGTCCACGACAACACCCGCCACACCACGCGCTTCACGGTGGTCGGCAACCACCTCGCCCAGCACCCCGAGCTGTCGGGTCTCGCGATCGGGCTCGCCGTCCACATCCAGTCGCTGCCCACCGGCGCCGCCGCCGACATCAAGACCCTCGCCGCCCGTTTCCCCGAGGGTCCGACCCGTATCGCCGCCGCCCTGCGGGAACTCGAAGCCCACGGCTACCTTCGCCGTACCCGCGAACGCGTCCCCGGTGGCCGGATCGTCACCCGTACGGTCTCCTGCAACCAGCCCGGCGCACCTCGGGAGGACGCCGCCCCCGCCGTACGACGGACCGCCCCGGACAAACCCCCGTCCCGCAAGCTCCTCCCCGCCGTGCCCCGGCCCGCGTACCCCTCGCCTTCGCTCCTCCGGACGGCCACCGACCTCCTCGCCGGCCTCCGCCGCCACGACCCCCGCCTCCTCCTTTCCGCCACCGACGCCGAGCGCCTTGCCCCCGGAGTCGCCGCCTGGCTGGAGCGCGACCTCACCCCCACCGCCGTACGCCACGCCCTGACCACGGACCTGCCGCCCGAGCACCTGCGCCGCCCGGCGGCGCTCCTGGCCCACCGCCTGGCCGCCCAGCTGCCACCTCCGCCGCCGTTCCGCGCACCCGAGTCGCCCCCGGACGTACGGCACCCGCTCCAGACCTGCGACGGCTGCGACCGCGCCTTCCGTTCGCCCGTGCCCGGCCGCTGCCGCGACTGCCGGTCCGACCTGGCGGAGGCCGCCTAGCATGAGCGTGACGACGCAGGAGTTTCCTTCACTCCAGCCCCGGCCGGATACCCTGGCGGGGGCACTCCTGGAGGACACGATGAGCACACTGGCCGACCACGGACGCGAGCTGATCCCTCGCCCCGAGCAGACCCCTGACGCTCTCCGCGCAGCGCTCGCCGTCGTTGCCCCGGGGCGCCTGGGCGAGATGCAGACCACGAAGGACGCAGCCTTCGCCAAAGCTGTCGAGTGGCAATCGCTGAGCCCCGTGCAGAGCTGGGTTCTCCTCTGGGCCAGGGACATCGAGATCGCCCGCCGCCCCGACCTGTCCTCCCGCTTCCACCGCGCGCAGAGCAGGCTGGAACACGAGGACCCTCCCACCGCGCAGGAGGCTCTACGCGAGCTGAGCGCCGTCCTGGACGACGCCATGAAGGCAGTACGCGGTTGAGCTGGAAGTGGGAGTACGCCTTCGGTGCGGAGGAGGCCGCCCGCACCGCTCCCGCCGACTTCCTCGCCAAGGTGGAAAGCAAAGCGGACGAGCTGGTCAGAGCCGCCGAAGCTGTGCACATCCACGGCCGGGCCCACGAGGGCGTCGACCCGGCGGGCGGCGACATCATCGTCCCCGGCGGCATGTTCACGTATCAGGTCGTCGTACGCAGCGAACGCGTCTACGTCGTGCAGATCACCTACTTGGGGTTCTGATCGTTCCAGGCACGCACTCGCTACTCCGGCCGAACGACGAACATCGTCACCCGCCGCATCCGCACCCCCGTGCCACGCGGCTCCAGATCACCGGTCACCTCCACCTCCAGCCCCAACCGCCAAGCATCGGTGGCCTTGTCGATGTCCTCCGGACGCAGTTCCACGCGGACCCTCCGCTGCCGCTGGGAGTCCTCGTGCAGGAGCCAGCCGTAAATCGTCGCCTCACGTGGGTCCACGTCCCGGTGCAGTTTGGTCACCACACCGTGCAGAACCGCGTCCTGCTCCCGGCCAAGCCGTTCGCGCAGATCCTGCGCCACCGCCTCCAGTGCCTCCACATGGAGGCCCGTGATCGCGACTGGCTGTGAGGGTTGCTCCATCGGCATCTCGGGCGACCATGCGAACGCCAGTGAGAAGTCACGACGCTCCTCGCCCGCGATCTTGACGAGGGATTCGCAGAGGTTGGCCGACAGGCCGGCGCTGTTCAGGTGCTCGAAGTGGGGCACGGAGTCCTGGGCCAGTGTCTGCTCCGCGACGAAACGTGCGCAGGTGACTCCGGCGAACAGCATCCGGGAGACCCGGCGGGCGAACGGTTCGGAGGGCAGCAAGGGGTGCCTGACCAGTTCCGAGTCGTCGAAGAGTGACCCCTGCCCCGTGCTGTCGTGCCCGGCGTACTGGCCGTCCGGCAGCGGGGTGTGGGCGGCGATGACGTAACTGCCGACCCTCGTCTGGTCCAGCCGTACCGCCGCCACGTGCTCCTTCACCAGCTGCGGCTTCTGCGCGGGCTGCACCGCCTGCGGGGTGAGCGCCGAGGACGCGGCCGCGGTGTGCAGGTCCTTCAGCCCGGTGAGTGCCGACACCAGGTCCAGGAGAGGAGCCGTGCCGGAAGGGCCCGGCGGTACGAGCCTGAGGAACTGCCAGTCCACCGGAGGCAGTTGCATCTCGCGCAGGATGTCGCCCGGACGGCGGGCCTCGACGACGGCGAGGGTCTCCAGGATGTCGGCGATCCGGCCCCCGTAGTCACGTCGGCGCTGCATCGGCACCAGAAGCTCGTACGGAGCCGGGTCGAAGGGTGCCCCCGGCTCCTGCGGCGGCCTCCACTCCCACAACTCGGCACCGGACAGGTCGCGTTCCGCGTTCCATCCCTTGCCGCTCAGGTAGCGCCTCACCACTACGGGAGCCAGGCCCTCGGCCTCCTCGAACTCCGCATCCGTGATCACGGTCATGACACCACCAGCATGTTCCGGTAGTCCTCGGCGAAGAGGTCGTGCAAGGAGTCGACGGTCAGCAGATTGGCACGCGGGACGTGAACCGTACGCGTACCCGTTTTCGGCACGTCCTCCAGCAGATCGTGGTCGTGCAGGCACATCCAGTAGGCGGCGCGCCGCAACAGCAGCCGGTCGTGGTTCGCGTGCGCCCAAGCGAAGGGGTCGGTTGGAGCCAGAACGAGGAAGAGGAAGCGAGGGATCTCGTAGTCACGGCCGGCCAGCAGGTTGTAGTTCTTCACCTTGAGCGGGTAGTGGATGTGCTCTCCGTGGATATCCGGTGACGATGTGCACTTCACCTGCGCCTCAATGGCCGGAAACCGACGGGTACCCGCTCGTCCCGTGTAGCCCAGCTGCCAGTCGACACCCACCCGGTCGCGTTCCTTGCGGCTCACGTCCAGATCGGCCGCCGTGGCCAGCATGCGGATGAACTCCTCGCCGAACGCTCCTCGGTGGCCGTTGTCCCCGAACCCCGTCGATCCCTTGAGCCATCCCGGCGCGTGCTCAGGACCGGTCAGCGGAACGCCGTAGGTCCCGGCCACGGACTTCGCAGGTGTTAAGCCACTCGACGGCTGATGCGGGATACCGCCGGTTCTGTTGTCCGTCATGTGTCCCCGCTCGCCCTTCGAACCCCCGCGCGCCGCTGCGTCCTGCGGCTCTTCGCACGCGTTTCGTACCCCTGGAGCCACGCACCGTAACGACGGTCACACACTCAACCAAAGGCCTTGATCGGAATCAGGCCGAAAGCAGTCCGCCGGATGGCGCGGAACCATCAGCAGGTGAAGTGGCTGATCGGGTTCCGTACGGAAGTCCGTACCGGTTGTCAGTGGGCGCACCTAGTCTGGCCCCGTGACCCAGCAACCTCTCGCCAGTCCAGGTTCCGAGCCGGATCCCGTCTCCGGTGGAGCGGTGCTGTCCGCGCCCACCCCGCAGCAGCTGCGCGACCGGCTCGCCGAACTGGTCGTACGCGATCTCCTGGGCCCCACCGGCGAGGAGCCGGAGGAACTGGCGGGCAATCCCCTGGACCACTACATCATCGGGCGGCTGGCCCCCGGCGGTGTACGGGACGAGGAGAGTGCGGCCCTACGGACGGTCGGCAAGGTGGTCGCGCCCGAAACGCTCGACGAGACGGGCATGGCGCCCGAACAGGAGCCGGAGGCTGGAGATCCCGAACCGTCCGCGCCCAACATGCCGAGTCTTCATCCGTCGACGCTGGGACTGACACTGCGCGTGGACGGCCAGGTCCAGGAGCTGACGGTCGACTGCGCCTGGGCACGGTACGAGCGCGGGGACTCGAAGATCGAGGGCAACCCGAAGCGGGTGTACCACCGGGTGCCCTGCTCGGGCACGGTCACCGTGAAACTCGTGGAGGGCAAGCTGGCCGCCCTGCCGGTGCACGCCCGCGACTTCCCGCACATCGTGGTGCGCGGCCGGGCCCGCCTGCACGAGGGGTCGTGGCTGATCTCCCTGTTCCTGGTCAACGGGCAGGAGAACAAGCCCGGTTCGACCCACTGGATGTTCCAGGCCACAATGGCTGTGGCGGGTGCGCCGGACACCGCGCCCTTCCTGCCGCGCCGCAGCGCCGAGCCGCCCGGCGGCAACCAGGACGAGCGGCGCTCGCTCGCCATGACCTACCGCTTCCACCCCGAGTTCGCCGTGGGCCACGGCACCGGTGTACACGCCGAGACCGATCCCGCGGACCCTCGGCGTGCGATGCGTATCTCCACCACGGCCACGCCCTCGTACGAGGTCCCGCACACGGACGTACCGGATCCTCGGCACGACCTGCGCGACGAGGACCTGCCGGAACTGACGGAACTCGTGCTGGACATGAGCGAGTTGAGCAGGCTGGAGGCCGCTCCGTTGCGGGCCGCCCTGCTCCCGCTGGTGGACGGTTACCGGTCCTGGATCGAGCGGCAGAAGCAGTCGGTGGACGATCCGGCCGCGGGGCTCGATGCCTACCGCGCGGAGGCCCTGGAGAACATGCGCCTCGCCGGTGAGGCCGCCGACCGTATCCGCGCCGGTATCGACCTGCTGCGGGACGACCCCGACGCCCTCGACGCCTTCCGGTTCGCCAACCGCGCCATGTGGCACCAGCGCGTCCACACCATCGCCGCGGGCGAGCGGCGGCGTACACCCTCGAAGTCGCTCGAAGAAGCGGTCCGGGAAGTCGACCTGCCGAAGAACCGCAGCTGGCGCCCCTTCCAACTGGCCTTCCTGCTGCTCAATCTGCCCTCGCTTGCGGACCCCGCCCACCCTGAGCGCACCGACGACCGCAGTGCGCTCGCCGACCTCCTGTGGTTCCCGACCGGTGGTGGCAAGACCGAGGCGTATCTCGGCCTGACCGCCTTCACCCTCGCCATCCGGCGGCGCAAGCCCCACCTCGGCGGCCTCGACGCCGAGCACGGTGTCGCCGTGATCATGCGTTACACGCTGCGGCTGCTCACCATCCAGCAGTTCCAGCGCGCCACCGCGCTGATCTGCGCCTGCGAGGTGATCCGACGGGAGGAGCCGGTCCTCTGGGGTCGCAACCCGTTCCGTATCGGCCTGTGGGTGGGGGGCCGGGTCACCCCCAACACCACTGACCAGGCCGCCGACTGGGCCAAGGAACGCAAGAAGGAGAAGGGGCACGGCGGCTTCGGCCGTATGGGCTCGCCCCATCAGCTCACCAGCTGTCCCTGGTGTGGTACGAAGATGGAGGCGGGCCGCGACATCGCCGTCGACACCACTCTCCGAAGGACGTTCATCACCTGCCCCGACGCCTTCGAGTGTCCTTTCGGGGCCGCTGCCTTCGGACTCCCGGCCGATGAACAGGGCCTGCCGATCCTCGTCGTGGACGAGGAGATCTACCGCCTTCCGCCCAGCCTGGTCATCGCCACCGTCGACAAGTTCGCCCAACTGCCGTGGAAGGGCGAGACCCAGGCGTTGTTCGGCCAGGTCTCCCGGCTGTGCACGCGGCACGGATATGTCACACCATCCGCCGTGGACGCGGAATGGGAGTCCTCCAGCCACCCCGCAGCCGGCGATCACCCGGCCGCCTCGACCGTCGACGCCGTTCGCGTGCGCCCGCCGGACCTGATCGTCCAGGACGAGCTGCACCTCATCTCCGGCCCGCTCGGCTCCCTCACCGGTCTGTACGAGACCGCCGTGGACCGGCTCTCCACCTGGGAGCCCGAACCCGGACGGGCCGTGCGCCCGAAGGTCATTGCCTCGACGGCCACCGTGCGCCGCGCCGACCGGCAGATCCACGACCTCTTCGCCCGCAGGACAGCGGTCTTCCCTCCATCGGGGCTGAGCGCCGACGACACGTTCTTCGCCCGCCGCCGGGAGACCGACACCACCCCCGGCCGCCTGTACTTGGGCATCTGCGCGCAAGGAGTGCGGACCAAGTCCGTGGCGATCAGGGTGTTCGTCGCCCAACTCGCCGCCGCCCAGCATCTGTACGAGACGTACGGGGCAAGCGAGTTGACCGACCCGTACATGACCCTCGTCGGCTACTTCAACAGCCTGCGTGACCTCGGTGGCATGCGGCGGCTCGTGGAGGACGACGTGTCGGCCAGGCTTGTCCGGGCCGACCGCCGTGGCCTCGCCGCACGACGGATCGGTGAACCGGCCGAGCTGACCAGCCGGATGGCGTCCGATGCCATTCCCGACATCCTGGAGAAGCTCGACATCACTTTCGGCCGTCGGCCCAAGGGCTCGCCGCGCCCCATCGACGTCCTGCTCGCGACCAACATGATCGCCGTTGGCGTGGACGTCTCCCGACTCGGCGTCATGGTCGTCAACAACCAGCCCAAGTCGACCGCCGAGTACATCCAGGCCACCAGCCGCGTCGGTCGACGGGCTCCCGGTCTCGTCTTCACCGTCCTCAACTGGGCCCGGCCGCGCGACCTTTCGCACTACGAGACCTTCGAGTCCTTCCACGCCACGATCTACCAGCACGTCGAAGCACTGTCCGTCACGCCGTTCGCGGACCGCGCCGTCGACCGGGGCCTCACCGGGGTCCTGGCTTCCCTGGTACGCAACCTCAAGCCCGACTACAACCCCAACCGCGGCGCCCAGTGGGTGGATCGCCGCGGGGAGGTCGTCAGTCACGCCGTGCGGTCGCTGGAACTGCGTGCCAGAGACGTCACGGCTATGCGGCACACCGCCGACGAGGTGCGCACTCGGCTCGACGCCCGGCTCGACTACTGGGAGCAGAAGCGCAAGGCACCGGGAGCGGTCCTCGGCTACCGCGCGGCCCGTCGTCAGGGTGATGTCGCCCCGCTCCTGCTGGAACCGGACAGCGGACCCTGGCGGCTCATGACCTGCCCGACCTCACTGCGTGAGGTGGAGCCCCCGATCCGGCTGATCTTCACCGGCCCGGCAGGCCTCGAATCCGACGACGAGCCGCCCTACGTACCGCGTCAACAGGCCGACGACACCGGCCCGGCCGACGCAGATCCCACAGATCCCATGGAGACGACATGACCAGCCCCGCCACCGAAGCGCTCCGCGTCGGCGAGCTGCGTCCCAGCCAACTCCTGCACACGTATGGCGTCGGCGCCGTCACCGATCTGCCCAACCTGTCGACGATGGTGATGGGACTCGACGACTGGGACCCTGTGCGAGCCCGCGTTCTCACTGAGGACCGTCTCCTAGCCGCCGTCCGCCGCCGGCTGGGCGGCCAGGTCGCCGCCTTGCGCACCCCGCCCCATCTGCCGGAGAACCCCGCGGACCCGTACGGCGACTGGACCAGGACCGGTGTCCCGGTCGGGCTCTTCCCCCGCTGGCTGCGCTGCTCACGCGAGCGGTGCAACCAACTGGCTCCCGCTTCGGGCGGCCTCTTCCAGCTGCGGAAGAACCTCTACCGACCGGAGAAGACCAAGTACGTCCACGTCAACTGCGGTGGGGCCGGCAAGGGTCAGCCCACTGCTCTGCCCGCCCGCTTCCTCGTCGCCTGCCCAGCCGGGCACATGGACGATTTCCCCTGGGTCTACTTCGTCCACCGTGGCGCCTCCTCGTGTGAGGGGCACACCCTCAGCCTGACTGAGTCCGGCACCACAGGCGAAGCCGCGAACGTCTTTGTACGGTGTACCTGCGGAGTGCCGCCCCGCTCCATGGCCGACGCCCTCGGTCAAGCAGGCGAGCGAAACCTGCCCGCCTGCCGCGGCCATCATCCGCACCTTGGCACCTTCGCTCAGGGCGGATGTTCCGAGCACGCACGCACCATGGTGCTGGGCGCTACCAACAGCTGGTTCGCCTCCCAACTGAGAGTGTTCAGCATCCCCCGTGCCGAGGAGCCGCTGACCCAAGCGGTCAGGGAACATTGGAGCCTGCTGTCCCCGCTCGCCGCCGTCCCCGCCGACGCCGCGAAGATGCTGCTGCCCACGCAGGCGTGCTGGCCCGAGTTGGAGCAGTACGGGGCGGACGCCGTCTGGGCCGCGGTCACCAAGGAGGCTCAGGCAGCTGCAGGTGATCAGGCCGACGAGGACGAGGATTTCGACCTCATCACCCCCGAGTGGCGGGCCTTCATCCACCCCCGCGACCACTCATTGCCGGACTTCACCACCGTCCGTGAGCGTCAGGTGCCCGACGGCACAGCCGACTGGCTCGACAGCGTCGTTCTCGTCCACCGACTCCGCGAAGTCTCGGCGCTCACCGGCTTCACCCGGATAGAGGCTCCCGAATGGCTGCCGGAGGACGAGGGGCGAACCCTCGCAGGAGCCCCGCTCAGCCGCAATCCCTCCACCTGGGTGCCTTGTGCGGAGCTGCGCGGCGAAGGCGTGTTCCTCGCGCTCAAGGAACAACAACTCGCAGAGTGGGAGCGACAGGACACCGTGCGCGCCCGCGAAGAGGTCCTGAAATCGGCGCACTGGGATTGGTGCGTGGCCCGCCGGGTCGAGCCCCGCTGGCCCGGCATCAGGTATGTCCTACTGCACACGCTGGCACACGTCCTCATCCGCCAGTTCGCCTTGGAATGCGGCTACGGAGCCTCCGGCATAGCGGAACGCATCTACGCGCGCTCGGGGCCCGACCCCATGTCCGGAATCCTGCTCTACACCGCCGCCCCGGACAGTGAGGGAACCTTGGGCGGACTCGTCTCGCTTGGCCGCGGCGATCGGCTCGGACCAGCCATCGCCCAGGCTCTGGAGGAAGCCAGACTGTGCAGCTCCGACCCGATGTGCGCTGAGCACGATCCGCGCGTCCACGCCCGGTTGCACGGGGCTGCGTGCCATGCCTGCCTGTTTGCGGCGGAGACCTCCTGTGAGCGTGGCAACCACTACCTGGACCGGGCGCTGCTGGTGGAGACACTGGCGGACGACAAATGTGCGTTCAGGCCGTGAGCCGATCGATCGGCGAGGACTTGAGCGGACCTGACGGACCGTCTGCTCACACGGCACACGTGCCCGCAGCCCGGAGCGGTGCCCCCTCGCATCGTCTTCCCCAGCTTCTGGCCGCGCTCTGCGATCGCCTGCCCGAAGACCGTATCGTCGTCGTGGAACAAGTCCTTGATACGGTCAGCGGTCCCGATGACCCCATGTTGAGCCGCTTCAGCGCGGCCCAGTCCGCCGCGGGCCTGGCGCAGCAGCTCTCGGAGATCACCCGGGTCTGGCGCGCCGAGGTTCCAGGCATGACCGGGGCAGGGCTCGCACTTGCCCTTGCCACTACCCGCTCGTTTCCCCGGCCCGGGCCTGCCCAAGTCGCGGTGAGCGGACCGATGAGTGCATCGATACCGGCAAGACTGACGAGCGGGGTCGCCGTGGAGGTCATCCGCTCGGCGGACACCTCGCTGCTGATCGCCAGCTTCGCTGCGCACGGTGCTCAGAACGTCGTCGCGGAAATAGGACGAGCCGTCGACCGGGGGGTTCGCGTGGACCTCCTGCTCGAAGAGTCCACGCAGGCGGCGGCGGCCTTTGCTGCGCTTCCTGATCATGTGCACATCTGGCATCGGGTTGGGTCGTCGGGCGTATTGCACGCCAAACTGATTGCGGCCGACCGGCACACAGCTCTGCTGGGCAGCGCCAACCTCACTGACCGGGCCTTGTCCGACAACATCGAGCTCGGCGTGGTGCTGCGCGATCCGCATCTGCTGGAGCCGCTCGTGGACCATTTCCACTGGCTTCTGGCCCCTGAGAACAACGTCATGCGGCTTGCATAAACCGGCCTACAGGTAGCCTGCCCGGGATACCCGCAGCGAGCCCGGGGGCGATTCCTGCAGTGATCGTTTCTGGCTTGCAAAGAGACCAACAGCGGGCCGGCGATCCTCGAAAGGCGGCTCTGTACTGGCCGTCGAGGTCATAGGCGTTGCCGCGGCCGCGAGGACCTGAGCCTCTCACCTGAACACGCTGAATGTGTCCTCGGCCCGGTCCCGCCGCGCCACCAACTCCCAGGCGCCGTCGGCGATTTCGTCCGGGTCGAGGGTGCGGTCGCCGACGTTTCCGAACTGGTCGGGGTTCGATGTGACGAGCTGGTGGATGTCACCGCGTTCGACGAGTCCGCCGATGACCAGGTTTCCGGCGTAGACCCCTGTGCCGGCGAGCGCCGCGTTGAGGGTCAGGGCGTAGTTGCGCAGGGCGGCGGCCGAGACGGCAAGCGCGCCGAGCGTGGGCATCGGCACCACGGCACTGAGCCCGCCGGCGAACACGAAGGCACCGGCGCCCCGTTCGACCATGCCGGGCAGCACCTTGCCCACCACGTCGACGGCCGGATACATCCAGCTCATCGCCTCCTGGACACCGGCGGAGTCGGTCTCGGTGATCGGCTTGGGGCGGCTCTCGTCGAGATCGAGGGCGCCCGGCCCGTAGTACGCGAGGTCGATCCGTCCGTACCGCTCGACGACGGCGTCGAGTACCGAGCCGAGCTGCTCGGCGTCGCGCACATCGGCGACGTAGGACGCGGCTTCGACGCCCGCCGCGGTGAGCGACGCGACATAGCCGGCGTGCCGGACGTCGCTGCGGGACACGAGCACCACGGCGTACCCCTCGCGGCCGAAGCGGTGGGCGACGGACATGCCGAGGCCGGGGCCGACCCCGAGGACGACGGCGATCTTGGGCTGTTGCGGTGCGGATGCGGGCATGACGGAGCCTTCCGGCGGGTTGACAGCGAGCAGGGGCAACTTGAGGTAGTCCTCAACTTAAGGATTCGACCGTAACACGGAACCTGAGGCTCATCTCAAGTTCCGTATGATGGCGTCATGCGCCAGCCCGATCCCACGCCCGCCCCCAGACCCCTGCGGGCCGACGCCGCGCGCAACCGGGCGAAACTGCTCGCCGCCGCCACCGAGGTGTTCGGCGAACGCGGTCTGGACGCGCCGCTGGAGGAGATCGCCCGGCGGGCCGGGGTCAGCATCGGCACGCTGTACAACCACTTCCCGACCCGGGAGGCGTTCTGGGACGCGATCTTCCCGGAGCGGATGGCCACGCTGGAGCGGATCATCGATTCGGCACTGGCGGCCCCGGACCCCTGGGACGGGTTCGTCGGGTACCTCGAGGGGCTCTTCGCGCTACAGGCCGAGGACCACGGCCTCAACGACGCGCTGGCGCAGCGGTTCCGGGCGGCGGGGGAGGTCGAACAGGCCTGTCACCGCGGCTTCCGGCGCGCGGAGCTGATCATCCAACGGGCCCGGGACAGCGGGCAGTTGCGCCCCGATTTCGAGCCGGAGGACCTGGTCACCCTGATCTGGGCGATGTCCCAGGTGATCCGCGAGTCGATGACGACCGCGCCGGACACCTGGCGCCGCTGCCTGGCGTTCTTCCTCGACGGCCTGCGGGCTGGTGCGGCGCATCCGATCGCGGTGCCACCATTGACCCCGGGTCAACTCAGCGAGGTCATGCGGGCTCGGTGACGGACCCCGACGTAGACGTGTTCGCGCCAACCCGTAAGGTGCCGCCATGGCAGTCCCCGAGGTCATCCCGATCGCCTACGACCCGAATCAGCGCAGCGGGGCCGTCGGCCGCTACGCGGACGGTCAGTTCCTGGCGTCGGTCACCTACGCGTTCCCCCAGGGTTTCCGTCCCGCCGACGGCTGGGAAGAGCAGAAACGTCTCTACACGGTGCTCCACACCTTCGACGCCGCGGGCCGATACCGCGACTCGGAGATCTGGTGCGCCGGCACCTGGGCCGAGCAGCAGCGCGCCCCGCACGGCGACGGTTCGGTCCTCTCCCAGGCCCGCATCCACCTGGCGAAACTGCTCCGCGCCCTCCCCCGCCGCAGCTACACCGACATCGCGGTCCGCCCCTTCCAACGCACCGTGGACGGCGTCCTGTTCGGCCTGCTGATCGAGGAGGACGAGGACGGCAGCTGGGCCGAGCTGTACCCGGACCGGCACGCCTTCGGGCCGCCGTGGGACGGCACGTACGACAGCTGAGTCCCCACCCCCAACTCCCTTACAACCAGGGGCTTTACACTGCACGCCTGGTGTCGGCGCACAGGGGTGCGCCTGGGGTGGGAGGGGACTCGCATGAGCAACTCGAAGGCGTACGGCGGAAGATGGAGGGCCGTGGCGGTCGTCGCCGCGGCCCTGGTCGGCGGGACACTGCTGCCCGCCGCGCCCGCACTCGCCGTGCACGGAGCGGTCCCCGGCGACTTCAACGGCGACGGATATCGCGACGCCGTCCTGCCCTCGCCGGGCGCGGACGTGGCCGGCAAGGAGGCGGCGGGAGCCGTCGTCGTCCTGTACGGCTCGAAGTCGGGGCTCTCGACCGGCCACCGCAAGACGATCACCCAGAACACCGCCGGAGTACCGGGCACAGCGGAGGCGGGCGACCGGTTCGGCGAGTCCACAGCCACCGCCGACCTCAACCGCGACGGCTACGCGGACCTCGTCGTCTCCGCGCCGTACGAGGACACGGCCCGCGGCAAGGACGCGGGCCTGGTCACCGTGTTGTGGGGCGGCAAGAACGGGCTGACGACGGCGACCGACCTGCCGGCGCGGTCGGACTTCCTGGAGCGGTACGGCACCGACGTGGCCGCGGTGAGCATCGGCGCCGGCTCGAAGACGCAGGTCGCGGTCGCTGGATCGGACGGCGTCATGGTCTTCAAGGGACCCTTCAGCCGCACCGGCACCTTCGGTTCGACCGCACCCGACCAGAACACCGCCTCCCCGGCGAGCGTCGCGCTCGGCGACTTCGACGGCAACGCCGTGCTCGACCTGGCCGTCACCACCGTAGGCCTCAGCGACCTGAGCGGTGGCGAGGTCTACGTCGACCCCGACACCACCCTCATGAAACCGAAGCGGGGCAACGGACTCATCGCCGCCTCGGGCGACGTCAACGGCGACGGGTACGCCGACCTCGTCGTCGGCGACCCCTGGGAACCCGATGTCGCGGGCGTGGACGGCGCGTTGGGCGGACGCGTGCTTGTCTACTACGGCACGGCGAGGGGCATCGCGGTAGACGCCGAGCCCGTACAGCTGACCCAGGACACCGCCGGTGTGCCTGGCGCGAGCGAGAAGGACGACGAGTTCGGCGGCGCCCTGGCCGTGGCCGACCTCAACCGGGACGGACTCGCCGACATCGTCGTCGGCGCCCCGTTCGAGGACGTCGCCGGCAAGGGCCGGGCCGGAGCGGTGACCGTGATCCCGGGCCGCCGCACGGGCGCGCTCGGCACGGGCGCCTATTCGTTCACCCAGGACACGGCCGGCGTCCCCGGCGCCTCCGAGATCGACGACTTCTTCGGTACGACGGTCTCCGTCGGGGACGTCAACAACGACGGCAAGCCGGAGCTGTTCGTGAGCGCGTCGGGCGAGAACCTGGACACGGGCGCCGTCTGGGTCATCCCCGGGGGCACCTCCCGCCCGACGGCCACCGGCACCAAGCTGTTCACCGGCCCCGCGGTCGGCCTCACCCAGAAGAGCCTCACAACCCTGGGCGGGTACGGGCTGCTCTGGCTGATCTGAGGCAACGGCCCTTCGCCGCAGGCTACTTGAGGATGCCGGCCCCGGTTGTGGTGGCGAGTTCCGTCGGCAGGTTCTTGGCCGAGGTCTCCAGCCCGGCCGTGAGGGTCGGGGTCCAGTTCACGGTGGTCTTCAGCTTCTTGGAGTTGGCGGCGTTGTAGGCGGCGACGAGGTCGGTGGCGGTTCCGTTGACGAGGTTGCCGCCACCGGCGATGGACCCGGTGCCGTCGCCGCTGAACAGCTTGCTCACCTTCTGACTGGCCGAGGTCTTCCAGTAGTTGTCCTCGGCGACGACCTGGGCCTTGGCCCGCGAGTTGACGCTGTACTGGAGCACGTACCCGTTGAGGGTCGTGGTGTCGAAGTAGTTGTTGTAGATGTGGATCTGCCCGATCCGGGCCAGCGGCGCCCGCTGCACGATCCCCTTCCACACGTTGTGGTGGATGGAGACGCGCAGCTTGCCGACGCTGTCGGTGTCGCTGCTGCCGATCAGCATCGTCTTGTCGTGGTTGGTGAACTGGTTGCGCTCGACGGTCACCAGGTCCGAGCCCTTGGTGATGTCGAGGTCGCCGTCGTGGATCTGGTACTGGCGCCCGTAGTACGTCGGGTCGGACGTGTCGAGCCCCGGCGCGTCGGTGAACGTGTTGTGGTCCGCCCAGACATGCGTGGCACCGCGCAGCGTCACGGCGTCGTACTGCGAGTTCCAGTTCCCGCTGTCGCCGTCCGTCGGGTCCCACTGCGGGAAGCAGTCCTGCGTGGCGGCGAAGGTCAGGTTCCGCACGATGACGTTGTCCACGCTCTGGATCTGCAGCATGCCGCCGGTGATCCCGGCGTTGGTGCCGGGCACGCCCACGACGGTGGTGTTGGCGGGCACCCGGAAGATGACGTTCTTCCCCTGCTTGGTCTGCGCCGCCGCCCGCGCCTTCTCCTGCGTGCCGGAGGGGAGCTTGGAGGTGCCGTAGGTGGAGGGGGCGTAGGCCTTCAGGTACGCGGACAGCGAATAGCCGGTCCCCGCCGAGTAGTCGGCGCAGCTCAGCTTCTTCCCGGAGTCGTCGGTGTTGGCGTCGATCGTGCCCTTGATCTTGACGATCCGGGGCGTGGTGTCACTGGCGGACCCGAGCGCCTTCACGAGCTGCGCGCGGGTGCTCACGGTGAAGGTGTGCGCGGCATCGGCCTTCGCGCCGCCGGTGGTACCGGTCCCGGACGAGGCCCAGCCGTCCTTGGTGGCGAGCGTCTGGTGGTACAGGTCGACGGAGGTGCTCGCGGCGTTCGCGTTGAGCACGAGGAACCCGGCACCGATGCCCGCGGCGGCTGCGGCGGCGGTGACGACGATCGTGCGGCGCTTGCGGAGGGAGCGGCGGTGGGAAGGGGCGGAAGAAGGGACGGGGGAAGGGACGGGGGAAGGCGTGGCCACGGGAAGTCCTTTGGTGCGGCGAGGGGTTACGACTCCTCAGTGGCCGTCAGGATCAAGAAGGTTGCCGTGAGCCGCCGACTTTCTTGGTCCGAGGGCCCCCGCCGGTCCCGGTAAAAGCGCTGGTAAAGTCCGCACACTTGTGCGGAGAGGGTGTGCCTCTCCGTGGGGAGGGATGAACACGTGGGCAGATACGCCCTTTCGCGGCGCCGGACGGCGCTCGCGATCTCCTCGGTGACGCTCGCCCTGACGGGCGGCACTCTGCTGCCGGTCCTGGCCGCAGGTTCCGCGGCCGCGGCTCCGGTCGCCCCCTGGGCCGCGAGCGCCACTCCGATCACCGGCACCGACGTCGACGCCTCGGTGCTGGATGTCGTCACCGCGTCCGACGGCTCCGCCGTGACCGTGTGGAACCAGTTCGCGAGCACCAGCAGCAGCGAACGGAAGCTGTACGCCGCCGTACGACCGGCCGGCAGTGACACGTGGGGCACCCCCACGCTGCTCGCGTCGACCCCGACCGAGCCCGGCAGCGTCAAGCTGCACGCCTCCGCCGACGGCACGGTGACCGCGTTGTGGGTGGAGTTCCCGGACGAAACCGCTCCGGGATCGGGGGAGTTCGACATCCGCCTGGTCAGTTCCGTGCTGGCGGCCGACCACTCCGCCTGGTCCGCGCCCACCGAGCTCGTCGGCGCCGACGCCGCCTGGTACGACGGCGGTATCGACCTCGCCGAGGCGCCCGACGGCACGCTCACCGCGGTCTGGGCCACCAGGGCCGCCAGTACGTCGAAGGCCGAGGTCCACGCCGCCACCCGTGGCGCGGACGGCACCTGGTCGGCCCCTGCGCAGCTCAGCGCCGCGGACACGGACGGCGCCGACGCGGCCTACGGGCCGAGCGTCGTCGTCACCCCGGACGGAACGACCGTCGTCGTGTACAAGCAGACCGTGGGCGAGTCCGCCTCGGTCCGTACGGTGTCCAAGGCACCCGGCGCCACCGAGTGGACCGCGCCGAGCGCGGCGACCGACTCCTACCAGTCCATCAGCGACCCCGAGGCAACAGCTGCCGCCGACGGGTCCGTGACGATCGCCTACGAGGCCACCGCCACGGACGAGTCCGAGTCCATCCGTACGGCCACCCGCTCCACGGCCGACGGCACCTGGTCCGCGCCGGAGTCCGTGACAGCCACGGACGACCTCGTCGGCACCCCGGAACCGCTGATCGCGCCCGACGGCGACGTGACCCTCGTCTGGGTCGACTACACGAGCACCTTCAGCACCCGCACCGCCACCCGTGACGCGGACACCGGCGCCTGGTCGGCCGTACGGACGCTGTCGACGTCGTACGTTCCCGAGCAGTACGACAGCGCCATCGGCGACGACGGCACGGTACACGCGCTGTGGACCCAGACGGGCGGCGGCGGGCGCGTGCTGATGGAGTCGGTGCGCAGCGACGGCACCTGGACCACCGCCACCCAGCTGCCCGGATCGGCCAACGCGTACGTCCGCGGTCGGATCAGCGTCGGCGACGACGGCATCGCGACCGCCGTCTGGACGGGCAACAAGACCGGCACCAGCGTCGGCGTGCTGTACGGCTCGCGGACCGCCTGGCCCACGCTCGCCCTCACCTCCTCCACCGTCCCGGCGACCGCCGCGCTCAAGGGCACCACCACGTCCAGCAGCGCCTGGGCGCCGACCTGGCAACTCAGCAGGCCCACGTCGTCCTTCACCGTGACGGTCACGGACCGCGCCGGGAAGACCGTCCGTACCTTGCCCGGCACGGCCGCCGGCCTCAAGGCCACGGTGAGCTGGAACGGCCGTACGACATCCGGGAGTTACGCCTCCAACGGCCCCCTGACCTGGACCCTGCGCGCCACCCAGGCGGGCGCGGCCACGGCCGTGAAGCTGGCCTCGGGCACGGTCACGGTCACCGGTGGAGCGGCGGTCGCCCGCGACTTCGGCGGCACGTCGACCACCCCGGACGGCACCGGCGACCTCCTCACCCTCAACTCCTCGGGCGCGCTGGCCTTCCAGCTGGGCAAGGCGTCGACCGGCACCCTCTCCGGCAAGATCAGCGGCAGCGGCTGGGCGACGAGCGTGAAGGCCGTCCCCTTCGGCGACCTGAGCGGCGACCGCTGCAACGACGTCCTGGTCCGGCTGAGCAGTGGCGCACTGCGCCTGTACAAGCCGGGCTGCGGCGCTGCGCTGAAGCCGTCGACGTCGTACACGTCACTGGGCACCGGCTGGAACCAGTACGACGTCCTCACGTCACCGGGCGACATCAGCGGCGACGGCCGCCCGGACCTGCTCGCGCGCAACACGGCGACGGGCGACCTCTACCTGTACAAGGGCACGAGCGCGGGCAAGCTGTCGGCGCGCGTGAAGCTGTACACCAACTGGAAGACGTACAAGAAGGTCGTCGGCGTAGGCGACCTCAACGGCGACGGCATCGGCGACCTCCTCGCCCAGGACAAGTCGAACACCGTGTACCGCTACTACGGCACCGGCAGGGGCACGTTCGGCGCCCGCGCCAAGCTGTTCACGGCATGGGGCGCCTCGTACAACGTGATCGTCGGCACCGGCGACATCACCGGCGACGGCAGGGCCGACCTCGTCTCCCGCGACACCAGCGGCAACCTGTACCGCAACAGCGGTAACGGCAAGGGGTCGTTCGGGGCACGCGTGAAGATCGCGACCGGCTGGGGCGGCTACAAGTCACTGTCGTAGCACAGCACGGTGCCGGTGAGCGCCCGGGACTCAGTGGTCCCGGGCGCTTGCCGACCGTCCGATGCGGTGGAGGAGGGCGGCGAGGGTGGTGGAGGTGAGGGGGATTATTCGGGTGGGGTTGTCGCTTTCACGGAGAAGCAACGAGGCGTCACCACAGGCGAGTTCCACGCACGAGGAGCCGTCCGAGCCGCTTGAGAAGGTCGACTTCTGCCACTGGATCACGGCTACAACTCCTTGGCGAGGCGATGGACGAAATCCCGAGACGGGGCGGGCTCAAGCGATGCCGACTCCACTTTACGGAAGAGTGTTCGCATCGCCTGAAGCTGTGCAGCCGCATCCACGAACGCCGCTCCGGATGGTGTGTCCTTCTGCACGGTATCCAGCGCAGGTACACGCCCACCCGCGTACAGCAGGGCAGCGCTCGCCCCCGCGAATCCGTCGACGTCGAACGGGATTACACGGATAGTGACGCCAGGCCGCTCCGACTGCCTGAGAAGTTCATCGAGTTGACCCCGTGCCACATGCCGATCAGCGACCCGGGTCCGCAGGACGGACTCATGCAGCACAGCCGTGTACGGAGACTCACCACCCAGGGTCGCCTTGCGGCGCATACGGTGGCCAACTCTCGCCTCCAGCTCATTCGCCGGAAGTTCCGGCCGCCAGTAGGTGAAGACAGCGCGTGCGTAGTCCTCGGTCTGCAGGGGACCCGTGACATGCGTGGTACCGATCTCCTCGACAAAGGCCGCGTGGTACTCCAGTTCCGCCAGGTCCAGGAAGGACGGGGGGAGAGCGTCCCGGTACTCCTCCCACCATCCACCGCCTCGCTCCGTCGCCATCTCCACCAGCGCATCGATCAACTGGGTGTCCGCACAGGCGTATTGAGCCGCGATCCGCCGCACCCGCGCCTCGCTGACGCCGGCGACCCCCGACTCGATCTGGCTCATCGTCACCGAGATCGTGCCCAGCGACTCAGCAGCCTGGCGTGCCGTCAGACCCGCCGCCTCGCGCAGCCTGCGCAACTCCCGTCCCAGCCGCCGCTGTCGGGCTGTCGGCTGCTTCCGTGGCACCTACACCTCCCCGCCTCACCACATTGGGTGACCAGATTACGACAACAGGTTGCGTCGTACTAACTTTATTCTCTACCGTCAGTGACGCGACGCACACCCTGCGGAACACCGGGACCCCGGAAGCGCACCGCCCCGCCCTGCCATGACGGCCGCGACAAGCCACCGCCCGCCGACCCGCAACTCCCCCTCCCTGACCAGGAGTCACGCATGCCCGCATCCAAAGAGCCGCCCGCACCCTGGGAATACACCCTCACCGTCCCCCACGACCTCCGCTCCGTCACCGTCAGCCGCCGCACCCTCCGCCTGATCCTGACGATGCACGGACTGATCGGCCTCGTCGACACCGCCGAACTCCTGACAGCGGAGCTGGTCTCCAACGCCGTGCGCCACACGAAAGGCCCCGTGGCCCTACGGGTCTCCTGGAAGCCCGGCACCCTCCGCATCGGCGCCTGGGATGCAAACCCCGAACCCCCGCAACCGCCAAGGGAGTTGGCCAAGCTCCTGGACGGGGAGGAGGGCCGCGGCCTGGGCCTGGTCAAGGCCTGCGCCGACCTCTGGGGCTGGCAGCCGCTGTCCAGGAACGGCAGTCGGGGCAAGTACGTCTGGTGCGAACTGACCACGGCAGCCTGAACGTTCCTCCGGCCCTCGAAAGAGTGAACGTCCCCAAATTGGCCGGACAGTCCGGTCCTTGATCCACCTAGGTTGCGCACATGGTCACATCAACCCACGAGGCGACCCACCGGCTCTTCCAGGAGCATCCGGAGGCCCTCACCCTCGTCTTCGAGTCACTGGGCATCCCGCCGCCCGCGAAGTCGGACTTCGGCTCGATCACACCAGACGCCACCGAGATCCGGCCCCTGGAGCGCCGAGTGGACACGGTGCTCAAGTTCGAACCCGCCATGGGAGAGAGCTTCCTGCTCGCCATCGAGTCCCAGACCAAGAAGGACCCGGACAAGGCGAAGAGCTGGGCCTATTACGTGGCGCACCTCAGCGCGAAGTACGACATGCCGGTGCTGCTGGTGGCCGTCTGCAGGGACCGTCCGACGGCGAAATGGGCAGCAGGCCCCTTCGAGTGCGCCGTCGGCCCCTGGTCGACCCAGGTCACGCGCCCGTTCGTGCTGGGACCGGGCACTGTCCCGGTGATCACCGACGAGTCGATGGTGACCCGGCAACCGGCGCTCTCCGTGCTCTCGGCGATCGTCCATAGCGATGACCGTAGAGCGCCCGCCATACTGGAAGCGATGGTCCGTGGCCTCCTGTCATTCGAGCCGGACACCACGGCGTACTGGTTCGAGGTGATGGAAGTCGGCCTGGAGAACACTCCGGCCAAGGAGAAATGGAGAGATCTGATGTCGAACGTCATCACCCACTTCCCGGGCCACGGAACGCTCTTCGAGGAGAAGTACCTGGAAGGCAAGGCCGAAGGAAAGGCCGAAGGAAAGACAGAGGGCAAGGCGGAGGATCGCGCCTCGCTGATCCTGCGTGTGCTGGAGAAGCACGGCATCGACGTCCCCGAGGACATCCGTGAGCGCATCACCTCCTGCACCGACCTCGACACCCTCACCCTCTGGTTCGACCGTTCCCTGACCGCCTCCACGGCCGAAGACCTGTTCGTGGAGACCCCTGAGGATCCCCAGCCCGGTGCATAACCTGTCGTCGGAGCCGACAGTCAACACATAGGCTCCCGCGCATGCCCGAACTCCCCAGCCTTCACGAAGCCACCGTCGACGCGATCGTCGGACGTGTCGGTGGCGCGACGCTGCCCTTCCAGGAGGCCCGTCGGGAGGGGAGTCACGCGACGCTCTTCTGGTTCAACGAGCTCCTGGAGAGTGCGCCGGACGGTGACGTCGTTCGCCAATTCCTCGTGACGGCAGGGGAGTTGACCCGGTTCGACCTGGCCGAGGTGACCATACGGCCGTCGCTGTGCGACCCGGCGCCGAGTGCCGAGAAACTGATACTCACCGACTTCGCCGAGAGCTGGATCCGCCTGGGCGACCTGGGCGTCGCGGTGATGCCCACGGCCGGACTGCACGCCTACGCCGACCGCAAGGGCTGGCGCTGGAACACCGACGAGATAACCGACGGCATCGCCGCCCGGGACGAGGACATCGCGCGCATCGGCGCCGAACCCGTCGTAGCGTACGTCCTCGGTCATGACGTGAATCCGGACGACGGTGCCCGGGATCAGGCCGTGGTGGTCGGCAAGGTCGCTCGTGCCGGCGACGGAACCATCCGCTGGGGCGGCCGGCTTCCCCAAGGGTGCGTGGGCGCCCCGGTCTTCATGTCCGTCCCCCTCAACGGCGACAGCTTCAAACTGGTCTGCGTGGGAGTCGCGCTGCCGCCCGACGGTCGCGACTTCGGCCACCACCCCGTGGCCACGTTCGATGCCGTACGACGGGCCCTGGACGCACTCGATTCCGAGACCCCGGCGCCCACTGCGGTCACCCCGCCCCGCAGACGCCGCTGGTGGCAGCGCCGTAGCTGACCAGTCCCTCTCACGCCGCTACAACCGCTCCGAGTGCCGCACGCGCCGTAGCGATATGGGCAAGCCCGTCCTTGGCCACCTGTGTCGCCCGGGCGTATTCGTCCGCCGTGTGGGCCGCGGCCAGCTGGGCCCCGGCGGCGCGGTGACACTCGGCGGCCTCGGTCAGCGCCCGCGTCGCCGTTTCGCCCGCGCCCGCCCAGATCCTCGCCTCGGGGACGGACAGGCTCGCGCCCAGCCGCAGTACCCAGCCGCTGGCCTCGACCTCCGCGTCCAGGTCGGACAGGGCCCGCGGCCGGTGCGAGCGGCGTTGCGCGATGACGGCGAACGCCGCCCCGGCTGTCAACAGCAGTGCGAGTACGACGTATCCCATCGCTTCCTCCCGGCCTTCACGGTCCACGGGCCGGGCGGTTCCGGCCTCGTGCGTCCATGACACGCCCTGCCTCTGTGCAGGCACATCGATATTCCTGTGCGTCCGCTGCGAGGTTTCCATGGTGGGGTGCCGGAGAGACGTACGAGGCCGGTGTGGTCGTCAGCCTGTCGTGGCCGACGGTGAGGCGGACGCAGAAGCCGACGGGCCCGGCCCTCCGCCGCCCTCCCCGTCGTTCGTCTCGTCCGGTGCCACCGCCAGCGTCAGACGCGCGTGTACGCCCCGGGCGATGCGCCGTCTGTCGTACTTGAGGTAGAGCAGGCCGCCCTCGTGGCCGTTCTGGGGGTAGATCCCGTCCTCGGTCAGCGTCGTGCGGGTCGCCGTGTTCGAGACGTACGGTTCCAGGACCGACGTCGCGATGACCGACTTCTCGTCGAAGAAGAGCTGGCCCGTGTGGCAGGTGTGGCCGCCCTCGTAGCCCGCGTCCGTCCACTCGCCGTCGACGTGGACCTTGACGTGGATGTGGACGCAGCGGCCCTGGTACCAGCCGGGGAAGACCGTCCTGAAGGTGACCTGGCCGTGCCGGTCGGTGTGCCAGGTGCCGCGCAGGAAGCGGTCGTCGTCGGTCGGTTCCTGGTGGCCTCCGCCACCACCGGGCGGCGGGCCGCCCGTCGGGGTGCCGGTCGGAGTGTCGGTCGGGGTGCCCGACGGCGGCGCGCCCGTGGGGGCCGGGCCGCCGCCTCCGCCCGCCTCGTAGCCGGAGTAGACGCCGGTCGCGTTGCAGTGCCAGATGTCCACGGCCGCGTTGCGGAGCGGTCTGCACATGTCGGCGTCGATCACCTTCAGGGCCAGGGTGAGCGGGATGCCCTCCTGGTCCTCCGTCACGTCGCGGCGGATCTTGTCGGCGTCGATGTAGTACGGGCCCTCGACCAGCTCGGAGGTGAGTGTGTAGCAGGCGTCCTGGGGCACGTCCTCGGGCGCCGCCGAGGCGTTCGCCGCGAGGGTGCCGCCGACACCCACCGCCGTCACCGCCACACCCCCGGCCACCAGGACCGTACGGCGCGCCAACTGCCCCTTTTCCTCGGGGACTTCAGAATCCATGGGGGGTACTCGGGAATCCGTCATGCCCGGGACGCTAGGGGCGCCCCGCATCACATGAACATGAGAATGCGCTGTGAATCCTGTGAGCAGGCGAAAGGGCTCGAAACCGATGCCGGTTCCGAGCCCCAACTCCCTGACGTCCCAACTCCCTGACGTCGCGACTACCGCCGGTCGCCTACTACTTCGGCTGCGGCTTCCGCACCGACAGGTGCAGCTCCCGCAGTCGCGTCTCGTCCAGCTCCGTCGGCGCGCCCATCATCAGGTCCTGGGCGTTGCCGTTGAGCGGGAAGGAGATCGTCTCGCGGATGTTCGGCTCCTCCGCGAGCAGCATGACGATGCGGTCGACGCCGGGGGCGATCCCGCCGTGCGGCGGGGCGCCGAAGCGGAACGCGCGCAGCATGCCGGCGAACTGCTCCTCGACGGTCTCGCGGTCGTAGCCCGCGATCTCGAAGGCCTTGAGCATGATGTCCGGCTCGTGGTTCCGGATCGCGCCGGAGGAGAGCTCGACGCCGTTGCAGACGATGTCGTACTGCCAGCCCAGGATGTCCAGCGGGTCCTGGGTCTCCAGGGCCTCCAGACCGCCCTGGGGCATCGAGAACGGGTTGTGCGAGAAGTCGATCTTCCCGGTCTCCTCGTCCTTCTCGTACATCGGGAAGTCGACGATCCAGCAGAAGCGGAAGACGTTCTCTTCGAAGTGACCTGCCCGCTTCGCGGCCTCCACCCGCACCGCGCCCATGATCTTCGAGACCTCTTCGAACTCGCCCGCGCCGAAGAACACCGCGTGGCCGGCCGCCAGTGACAGGCGCTTGGTCAGCTCGGCGACGTTCTCCTCCGTGAGGAACTTCGCGATCGGGCCCGTCAGCGAGCCGTCCTCGGTCACGCGGACCCAGGCCAGGCCCTTCGCGCCGAGGGTGACCGCGAAGTCGCCGAGCTGGTCGAAGAACTTGCGGGGCTGCGCGGAGACGTCCGGGACGGCGAGCGCGCGCACGTGCTTGCCGGCGAAGGCCTTGAACTCCGAGCCCTCGAACACATCGGTGATGTCGACGAGTTCGAGCTTGGCGCGCAGGTCCGGCTTGTCGGAGCCGTACTTCAGCATCGACTCGCGGAACGGGATGCGCGGGAAGGGGGAGGTGACCTCCTGGCCGCCGCCGAACTCCGTGAACAGCTCCGTCATGAGCTTCTCGATCGGCTGGAAGACGTCTTCCTGCTCCACGAAGCTCATCTCGACGTCGAGCTGGTAGAACTCGCCCGGCGAGCGGTCCGCACGCGCGTCCTCGTCGCGGAAGCAGGGCGCGATCTGGAAGTAGCGGTCGAAGCCGGAGATCATCAGCAGCTGCTTGAACTGCTGCGGCGCCTGCGGGAGGGCGTAGAACTTGCCCGGGTTCAGGCGGGACGGGACCACGAAGTCGCGCGCGCCCTCGGGGGAGGTCGCCGAGAGGATCGGGGTGGCCATCTCGTTGAAGCCGAGGGCGACCATCTTCGAGCGGATCGAGGCGATCACCGAGGACCGCAGCATGATGTTGCGGTGCATGCGCTCGCGGCGCAGGTCCAGGAAGCGGTACTCCAGGCGCCGCTCCTCGTTGACCCCGTCCTCGGTGTTGATCGTGAAGGGGAGCGGGGCGGCGGCGCCGAGCAGCTCGACCTCGCCGACCTCGACCTCGATCTCACCGGTCGGCAGGTCCGGGTTCACGTTGTCCGTGCCCCGGGAGACGACCTTGCCGTCGACGCGGACCGTCGACTCCTTGGTGACCTTGTCGAGGGCCTCGTACGCGGGCGTGCCGGGGCGGGCGACGAGCTGCGTGATGCCGTAGTGATCGCGCAGATCGATGAAGAGGATGCCGCCCAGGTCGCGCCGATTGTGCAGCCAGCCACTCAGCCGGACGTCGGTGCCGACGTCAGAGGAGCGGAGCTCGCCGCAGGTGTGGGACCTGTACCGATGCATCGTCGTTCATCCAGCCTTCGCGGATCGGGGAGTGTTTCACGTGAAACGTCCAGGGCCGGAGCCCGGACGTCCCAAGGGTACCGGCCACCCATAGATCGCCTCCCCACCATTAACTCCGGACTCCATCGGTGGCACTTACCGATCTCCTCTTCTTAGAGTGGGGCAATGCGCACTGGTGAGCCCCTGCCCGCCGTGGGGGAGGTACTCGCCGCCCTCGCGACCGGTCTGTGGCATTGGGACACCGCCACGGAGCTGGTCACGGTGGACGCCGAGGCCGCACGGCTGCTCGGGCTGCCCGCCGAGCCGACCACCCTCACGGAGGCCCAGACCCGGGCCCGGCTCCACCCCGTCGACTGGAACGAGATCGCCGGGGTCGTCGGCCTTGCCGTCGCCGAGGGCACTCTCGCCGAGGTCCGTATCCGGATCATGGACGAGCGGGGCCGGGTGATCCGTACCGTCCGCAGCCGTTCCAAGCCGTCCTACGACCCCGAGAGCCGGTCCTTCGAGCTGATCGGCACCCTCCAGGAGGTCACCGAGCCCACGCCGGGCACGCCCGCCGGGCGGACCGCGGTCACCGGTGACTGGCGGCGGTCCCGGGAGGCGTTCCTGCTGGACGCGGGCCGGGCGCTCGCCGAGGCGCGGTCCACGGCGGAGGTACTGCGGGTCGCGGCGGGTCTGTCGATGCCGGGCTTCTCGCCGGACGGCCTCGCCGTGTTCGGGGTCTCGGGCGACCGGCTCACGATCATCGGTCACCACGGTCACCAGCCCGGCGACGAGGACCCGTTCTCGCACATGTCCCTGGTGACGGACTATCCGGCCGCCGAGGTCGTACGGACCGGCCGTGCCGTCTATCTGTCCACGCCCGAGCAGTACAAGGAGCGTTACCCGGTCACCTGGCCGCTCGCCCAGCGCTTCCACCGGCAGTCCTGGGCGTTCCTGCCGCTGACCGTCGCCGGGCGCACCATGGGTGCCTGGATGGCCGGCTTCACCTACCCGGTCGCCTTCACACCGGACGAGCGGTCCGTCCTCACCACGGTCGCCCGGATGCTCGCCCAGGCCCTCTCCCGGGCCGGTGTCGCCGAGTCCGAACGGGAGCTGACCGACGGACTCCAGCGCTCGATGCTGCCCACTCTGGGCCCGGAGATCCCGGGCATGAGCGTCGCCGCCCGCTACATACCGACCGGCGGCGGCCTCCAGGTCGGCGGCGACTGGTACGACATGATCCCGCTGCCCACCGGGCGGATCGCGCTCGTCATCGGCGACGTACAGGGGCACGACGTGCGCGCCGCCGGGCTGATGGGCCAGCTCCGCATCGCCCTGCGCGCCTACGCCTCCGAGGGCCACCGCCCGGACGCCGTGCTCTCGCGCGCCTCCCGCTTCCTGCACGGCATCACCAACGGCGACGCGGAGATGACCGACCCACGCTTCGCGACCTGCCTGTACGTCGAGGCCGACCCGGAGACCGGCGTCCTGGAGATCGCCCGCGCCGGCCATCCCGACCCCGCGATACGCATGGCGGACGGAACGGTGCTGATGCGGCCCACGGCAGGCGGACTG
>Ga0307511_10000549_pt1 | contig 40343 bp, 34 predicted proteins | sample 13_EM_MG_FD_200266 | JGI IMG/M metagenome (GOLD analysis project Ga0307511, IMG submission 200266) | Populus trichocarpa ectomycorrhiza microbial communities from riparian zone in the Pacific Northwest, United States - 13_EM | ecosystem: Host-associated > Plants > Roots > Unclassified | place... | reverse complement strand
GTCCGCGTGATTTCGCTGGCACCGGACAAGTAGCTGCCGGTCACGCCGGTTTCATCCTCGCTGATGACTGCCTGTCCCGGAGCGCGGTTAACGCCTGGGTCGACCGTTCTCGCAGATCTTGGACGCATCCGCGCGGGTAAAGTCGCCGATCCAGTTCGTCTCCCAGGTACGGTTGTCATATGAGAACGCCTGTTGCCAGCGGGCGTGGTCGTGATCAATCTTGTCCCACGTGTAGCGCACTTTCACCGGTCGGTGATCGTCTTCGTCCGTTGCATAGAACTCGCCGTGGTTGCCCTGGAATCCACCGACAACGGGATCCGGGTCAAGTTTGCCGTCCGTGCTGCTCACCCAAAAGATCAACCATTGCCGCTTCTCGAGATCGAACGTTCGCAGTGTGAGGCCCGCGCGATCCTTTGTAGGCATGTATAGCTCGTCGACCGTGGCCAGACCGCCAAGATAGAGGGTGAGGCACTCTATTGCAGGGAATTCTTCCCAGTCGGAACTGCCCACGCCGCGTGCCTTCAGGCGGCGCTGCTTCGTGGTCCATCCGCCGGCGAAGTAATCGAAGTCATGCACGTCGCCGGTACGCGAAGTCGAATATCCGGGGGGTAACACCCCGTTCGCCGTGTCGGCGCCGGCGGCACTGAAGGCCGCACACAGACAGGTAAGGCAGAGCGCTCCCACCGCAACACTGGAAGCTACCGACCGTAGCGCTTTATGAACGAGAGGTTGGCTCATTGACACTTCAACTCCTTTGAGATGTTGACGAGTGTACCGGGCCGGAAATCGGGGTCATAACGATAAGTCTTGACACTCATTTGAAGCGTAGCTTCAAATGGAACGTGCGGAAAAAATTACCACCCCTGGATTCGCTACGCGTTCTGGCTGCCTGCACCCGACACGGCAATTTCTCGCGTGCCGCTTCCGAGCTTGGGATCACACCGACTGCCGTGAGCCAGCGGATGCGAGCGCTCGAGGCTGAGATCGGAGTTAAGCTTTTCAAGCGGCACGGCCCCAGATTGACAACCACCGACCCTGCCAAGGCGCTCGGGCAAAGGCTCGAGCAGGCGTTGTCGCTCATGCGCGCAGCGGTGGACGACTGCCGCCGCCTCAAGCAGCCGCTTCGCGTGACTTGCGCACCGACGTTTGCCGCACGTTGGCTGGTACCGCGGCTGGCAACCTATCACACGCTTCCCGGAGCGGACGCGATCGCGCTGGATAACATCCAGGCTGTGTTGCCAGCCGGCAGTTTCGATGTGGCCATTCGAAACGGAGTCGGTCCCTGGCCGGGCTATGGCGCTGCGAACCTCATGAAGGAACAACGCACACCGACGTTCAGCCCCAATTGGGCGCCGGGACGTTTGACCGTGAAGAAACTTCTGCAGAAGCCTTTGATACCCGACCCTGGCTGGTCCGCGTGGTTCAAGCTTGCCGGCATTGCGAATGCAAAGCCGGAATTCGTGGCAACCCGGTTTCCCAACTACGAGCTCGAGGCGCAGGCGGCGGTGCAAGGTCTCGGCGCGGCGTTATTGTCGCCCCTGCTGTTTGCGGACCTGCGCGCGCAAGGGGCCTTGATTGCCCCGTTTCCCTGGATGCTCGAAGGCCCGGGCGGGTATTGGTTGCTTTGGGCCGATGAGTTATCCGAGTGTCATTTCGTCAGATGGATGAAATCGCAGTTCGGTATCGGGACGGACAAGCGTTGACGTAACCCAACAGGGCGGGTCTTTCTACTTCACGCGTGCTTACCCTTGGAAGCCTTCCACGCAGCCACTCGAGCGGTCGTGTACGCCCGATATTCCTCATTAGTATGCAGCACCGGCATCTCGTGATGCATGCCACCCCCTTGATCAGACACAGGAAGCCGCGAAACAAGCTCGGCATACACCTGTTGCAGATGGGATGGCTCGTGGGCGGCTGGATTGGTGGCTGTCGCCACCGGCACTGTCACTCCCTGCAAAGGATCGTCAGTTCGGGGCGTCGTCAACGTTAGAACGGCTCCTACGCCGGGCGCCGCCGCGTCCCGAGCCGTCAGCGCGGGAAGATTCCAACGTTGCTCCACGGTTTTGAGTATCGACGTATGATCGAGCGGCACAGAATTGGCGGCGACGCGAAAAACCGTGCCGGCCACAATCAGTGGCGATACGAGCACGGTCGGAACACGCACACCGAAGCGCGTGAAGTCAAAACCATCCTCGCCGGCGGAATTGTCAGGCGGCACTGCACCCAATGGCGGCGCCACGTGATCATAGCAACCGCCGTGCTCATCATACGTAATGATGAGCAGCGTTTCGTTCCAGTTCGGCCCGTTGCGCAACGCGTAGTAGACGTCGTGAATCAGCTGCTCTCCGAGCGCAACATTGTAGTTCGGGTGCTGGCTGTTGCCGGTCGACTCCCAACTCGGCTCGAGGAACGTGTAGGGTGGCAAAGTACCGGCCGCCGCCGCCTTCTGGAAGTCCGGGAACCGCCCGAAGTGCGACTTCGGTGCATTCGTGGTGTCGGGGAAGTTCAGCCGTGTGAGGGGCTCGGCGGCTGGACGTTATCGGCGCCTCAGCGTGCCGCGACCAGACCCGTCTCCATTCAAACCGGGAAGCGCCGATGGCTGCGCCGCCTTTTTTCCCACCATCTGTCGAGTTTTGGGCCGCCATACTTGGTTACCAGCAGGCCGAGAAGTCCCATGCCGACGATAACGGGTAGGGGCGCTCCTGGAGCGATAATCAAGGTAAATACCCCGGCCAGTCCGCCCCCGCTCACAGTCATGGAAAATTCCATGAATTTTCGTGCTCGCTCGCGTTCGGCTGCAGCCCATGCGTCCCTCTCTCGTGCCCGAGCAGCCTCAGGGGTCGGGCCCTGCCGCATGGCGAGTTGTCGATGCAAGGCTCTCTCAAACAGTCGAAGCCTTCCAGGATCCGCCAAATCAGGACGAGATGTTATCAGGGATTCGACAGTCTCCTGAAAATCCAACGTGTCCTCGAGTGCATCGTCCGGTTTCATGTTGCTTCGCTTGTTCTCGGTCATGGCATTGGTCCAGGGGGTGGAGTGTGAACGGCGAATCCTAAATACAATGTGATTCCAACAAGGACTAGCGCAAATAATTTCAGCAGCAGAGGAGGCTTCCAAGCTGAAGCTGCTCCTCTATCCGTCATCGCAGAGACGAGTAGAAGCAAACTGAAAAGGCCTATGCACAAACACCCCCACGCCAAAAGCTGGTTTCCGCGTAGTGAGAAGCTCTGCAGCGCCGATTGGGCAGCGAGGATCACCGCCCCGTACAGCCACCCTAACGGGTCGGCGGCCCCACTCCAGTGATAATCAAATCGCGCCTTGTTTGCTGAGGTCACGTATCGGAAGACTCCCCACAACAAATAGATCATGCCCGCACCAGTGAGCGGAAGCAGTCCTTGAAACAGAAGCCAACTGATCTGAGCAGGCATCGAAATCCCCGAAGAATACGCATTCTCTTGCTGGTTTGCGGTTTCGAGTTGGTTTGATGCGGACTTCGCGAATCAGTGGCGCCAGGAGTATCGCGTGCGAGTCCAATCTTGACACAAGAGGGCGTGTTTGAATACCCGGTTTTTCCCGCGCGCGGATGAGCAGATGCTGATTTTCACGGCGCCATGGGTCGCTCGACTATGGACGGTTGACGCCACGTAGTCCGAAGACGTCTGCGCAAGCGTCCGATGCCCCCGGGCTTGGCGCAGACCCGTTAGCAGACGGAGTGGAGGTCACACGTCTGACCTCGACGTTATCGTCTACGCCTCCGATATGAACGATACGCAGCCGTAACAACCGCCGAAGCAGCATCCTTCGGCGGTGTGAGAACAATTCGGTGTTTCAATCACACGGCCTTTTTCGGCAACTGAATTTCGCCGGTCGCCGTGCACAGGACGATGCCCTTCTGGTTGGCCATCTTGTGCTTGATCTGTACGAGATGGCGGCCCTCCTCATCAACGAACTTGCTGACGACTTCGGCAGTCTGCACGGTGATGTCGCCGGAAAGCGCCGGACCGCGATAGTTGGCCACCGAATGAATGACCCTGCCATGCTCGCCCGCCCAGCCCGTTAGAAAGTCGGTAACCCAGGCGCCCATCGACGCGCCATAGCCATAGGCGCGCGGCATGCCGATCTTTCGGGCCCAACGGGGGAAGAGGTGACCGCGGGACGGACCGTAGTAGGCGCCGTCGGTCAACTCGGGATTGACCCGTTGCACGTCCGGATCGTTTTCCCACCCGGCCATCTGCGCTGTGAAGCCGAGCGCGAGAAGGTCCAGCTTGCGCAGATTCATCGTGCCCCAGGTGTTGACGATATAGGCACGCCACTCGGTGGCGAAACTGGCGACTGAGTGTGGGCCGAACACGCGCTCGGGCAATGGGTCGCCGATTTTTACATCGTCCCACCAACGCTCCTTGTGGCCAAGGTCGTGCAGCATCTGGATCCATGGAAGCTTCCGATCTTCCAACGCAGCGATATCGTCGTCGCTCCAGAGCGTCTCTTCGATCGGCTTACCCAGGTACTGGTCGATGTCAGAACAATCGAGTATGCGTACGCTCATGAACGAGTTCCTCCTTAGCCGAGCCGAGCGATGATCTGAGGCAGATCGGCAGTGGTCCTGATCCCGGCCGGTGCGTCGCAAACGTAGGGCACTGCGTTGATGGGGCGATGCGCAGTGAGGCCCGGTGTCATGTCGGCATAATTCTCGGGCGCGACGGGAAAGGATATCGAAATGTCGAGCGGGCAGTCTCCCCGAAGCACAACGTGGCTGCACCAGCCAACGTACTATTGTCTGGTGATATGCGACACATAGACGTCAAGCTTGCACAGCTTACCGCCCTGATTGAACTCGTAGACGGTGACCGTGTTGGAAACATCGGTGACGCCGTCTCTCGTGTTCCGCTCCTCGAGCTCCAGGAAAACCAGCCCCGGAACCTCAGTAATCCGCCGCAGCGTCCCCTCCCAGGCAGTCGCGCCGCCATACTGAGTGATCAACTGCTTGTATTGCTGCCAATTCGATAGTTCCGCGCGGTTGGTCAGGAAGACCCCCACGCGTTGGAAGTTCCCCACGTCCACGAGCTCTTCCAGCGGCGCCCAATCGGCGGCGCAGAAGGCCGGCTGCTTTATCTTGTTGACGATCTGAAGAAAGCGCTCGGAGTACTGCAGGACTTTGCGGGACAGACCTGTGTACTTTTCGGAATTGGGCATCTCATTGGCCATGGCCCCCCCTCAGTATCGTGGTGTATCGAAAGCAAGCTGCTGCATTCAAGCGCCTGCCTGGCGCAGAATCAACCCGGAGAACCGGCGGGTAGGCCCGTATTCGTCACGATGGCCCAGTCTCTTTCTGCGGTACAGGGACAGCGGTCTTTCTGGTAGTGTTCGCCCGCAAACTCTGTGGCGCAATCGCACCACCGATTCCACATTTTAGGACTTCCGCACTCGTGAACTCCCTTCGAAACGCCAGGGATGCGCAATCGTCCCCAGAACCGTCGGCCGATGAGGTCGCCAGCGGCGTTGAACCGCCCGCACGGCTGCGCGAGATCCCCTACAACTACACTTCTTTCTCGGACCGGGAAATCGTCATTCGCCTCCTGGGCGAACGCATTTGGGAGCTGATTCAAGAGCTTCGCCAGGAGCGGCGCACCGGTCGCTCCGCGCGGATGCTCTATGAAGTACTTGGGGACATCTGGGTCGTGCGGCGCAATCCGTACCTGCAGGACGACCTCATCGAGAATTCGAGAAGGCGTCGGCTGCTTGTCGAAGCCTTGCGTCATCGCGTAACGGAAGTCGACCGTCGCCGCGATGCCGCCGACGGCGCACGCTATCGCCGCGTTGGTGAGTTGCTGTCTGCGGCCCGCGAAGCGGTGCGCAGCTTCGAGACAGATTTCCAGATGTGGGTGAACCTACGACGCAAGACTATCCGCGTCCTGAGCCGCCACACGCGCACTGATAACGTGCGATTCGATGCCCATGCTCGAGTCTCTCACGTGACCGACGCCACTGATTGGCGAGTGGAGTATCCATTTGTTGTGCTGATGCCGGACACCGAGGGTGAGATCCCGGGATTGGTCCGGGCTTGCATCGAGCTCGGACTCACGATCATTCCACGGGGAGGTGGTACCGGTTACACCGGCGGGGCGGTTCCGCTGACGCCTTTGTCCGCAGTCATCAATACCGAAAAGCTTGAGCGGCTGAGTGCGGTCGAACAGATGGAGCTACCGGGTCTCTCGGCACCGGTGCCGACGATCTACTCCGAAGCCGGTGTGGTAACTCGTCGCGTGGCGACGGCGGCGGAGAAAGAGGGGCTCGTGTTCGCGGTCGATCCAACATCGGCCGACGCCTCCTGCATCGGTGGCAACATCGCGATGAACGCCGGTGGCAAGAAAGCGGTGCTTTGGGGCACAGCGGTCGACAACCTGGCGTGGTGGCGCATGGTTGACTGCGAGGGTAACTGGCTCGAAGCGACGCGGGTCGCGCACAACCTGGGCAAGATCCACGACATTGAGATGGCGCAATTCGAGCTCGTGTGGAAGGACGGCCGTGCGCCACCGGAGCAGGCGCAAGTGTTGCGCAGCGAGACTCTACGCATCCCGGGGCAGCAGTTTCGCAAGGTGGGTCTCGGCAAGGATGTGACCGACAAATTCCTGGGTGGTCTGCCCGGCGTGCAGAAGGAAGGCTGCGATGGGATCATCACGTCGGCACGCTGGGTTCTGCACCGCATGCCGAAGCACACGCGTACAGTGTGCCTCGAGTTCTTCGGTCAGGCGCGTGATGCCATTCCCGCAATCGTGGAGATAAAGGATTACCTCGACGGTCTAGCGAGTGTGCGGCTGGCCGGTCTGGAGCACCTCGACGAGCGCTATCTGCGCGCGGTCGGCTACACAACGAAATCCAAACGTGGCGCGTTGCCGAAGATGGCACTGTTCGGCGATATCGTCGGTGACGACGAAGCCGCGGTCGCCAGCGCAACCTCGGAGGTCGTGCGCATCGCCAATGCGCGCAGTGGCGAGGGCTTTATCGCGGTGAGCGCCGAAACCCGGCGGAAGTTCTGGCTCGATCGTGCCCGCACGGCGGCGATCGCGCGACATACCAACGCGTTCAAGATCAACGAGGATGTGGTGTTGCCTCTCGCTCGAATGGGCGAGTACACCGATGTCATCGAGCGCATCAACATCGAATTCTCGCTGGCCAACAAACTCAAGCTCATCGACGAGCTCGAGCGCTTGTTCGCAGCGCAATTGCCGCTCGCGCGAGCCGAGGACACAGATTTCGGCCATCTGCCGGACGACGACGTCATCGGTGATCGCGTCCTGCAGACGAAGCAGCTGCTCTCGACTGTGCGCGAGCGTTGGCGCTGGCTGGCGGCCCATCTCGACACCGATCTGGCAGAAGCACTGCCGGAGCTCGCGAAACTCGGTTACGCAGACCAGGTGCCCGAGCTGCGTTCGCGGCTCATAAGTCCCAGGCCGCTTCGCGTGGTTGATGTAATGCAGGATCGCACGATCCGCGTGTCCTGGAAGCGCGAGCTCAGGGCGCCGTTGCGGCAGATCTTCAGCGGCCGAGTATTCGCGCCAATCCTCGATAAGTGTGCGGAGGAGCACCAGCGCGTGCTGCGCGGTCGACTCTTCGTGGCGTTGCACATGCATGCGGGCGACGGCAACGTCCACACGAATATTCCGGTGAATTCGGACGACTACGAGATGCTGCACGCGGCGAGCGCAGCCGTCGCACGCATCATGGGTGTCGCGCGCAGCCTCGGCGGGGTCATCTCAGGCGAACACGGTATCGGCATAACGAAACTTGAGTATCTGGACGACGCGGAGATACGCGCTTTCCAGGAATACAAGCAGCGCATCGACCCGGAGGGTCGGTTCAATCGCGGTAAGTTGATGCCCGGAGGCGACCTGTCCAATGCCTACACACCGAGCTTCAACCTGTTGGGGCACGAGTCGCTGATCATGCAGCAGTCGGACATCGGCCACGTCTCCGATGCCATCAAGGACTGTCTACGCTGCGGCAAGTGCAAGCCGGTCTGCGCCACGCACGTGCCGCGCGCCAACTTACTCTACAGCCCGCGCAACAAGATCCTCTCCACCTCGTTGCTGATAGAGGCGTTTCTGTACGAGGAGCAGACCCGTCGCGGGATCAGCGTCCGACATTGGGACGAATTCTCGGACGTCGCCGACCACTGCACGGTGTGCCACAAGTGTGAATCACCCTGTCCGGTGGATATCGACTTCGGCAACGTGTCGATGGCCATGAAAGATCTGCTGCGCCGGATGGGCAAGAAGCGCTTCAACCCCGGAACAGCAGCGGCGATGTTCTTCCTGAACGCGACCAATCCGGAGACCATTCGTATCGCGCGAAAAGTGATGATCGATTGGGGCTACAAAGCCCAACGCACCGCCAACCGCCTGCTCAAGGGCTTCGCGCGAGCGCAAGTTCGACACCCGCCGGCGACCACGGGAAAGGCTCCGGTGCGCGAGCAGGTCATCCACTTCGTCAACAAGAAGATGCCGGGCGGGCTACCCAAGAAGACCGCGCGCGCATTGCTCGACATCGAAAATGCGAATTACGTGCCCATCATTCGCGATCCGGTTGCGACAAGCAGCGAGACCGAGGCGGTGTTCTACTTCCCCGGCTGCGGCTCGGAGCGGCTGTTCTCGCAGGTCGGCCTGGCGACACAGGCGATGCTCTGGCACGTAGGTGTGCAGACGGTACTGCCACCGGGCTATCTGTGTTGCGGATATCCTCAGCGCGGAGCGGGGCAGTTCGACCGGGCCGAGAAGATCACCACGGACAACCGGGTGCTGTTTCATCGGGTCGCTAACACGCTCAACTACCTGGACATCCGCACCGTCGTCGTGAGCTGCGGCACGTGTTACGACCAGTTGCAGGGTTACAAGTTCGAGGAGATTTTCCCCGGCTCCCGCATCATCGACATACACGAGTATCTGATGGAGAAAAACGTCCGGCTCGAAGGCATCACAGGCACCCGCTACATGTATCACGACCCCTGTCACTCGCCAATGAAGAGCTACGACCCGCTCAGGGTGGTCAACACCTTGATGAACGAGACGCAGAACGGACGAATAGAAAAGAACGATCGTTGCTGCGGCGAATCCGGCACACTGGCCGTAACACGCCCCGACGTGTCGACCCAGGTGCGGTTTCGTAAGGAGGAGGAGCTACGTGCTGGGGCCGACAAGCTTCGCGCGAGTAGTGCCGCGCCGATCAAAGTACTGACGTCGTGCCCATCGTGCCTACAGGGCCTCAAACGCTACAACGAAGACGCGGACCTGGATGCCGACTACATCGTGGTCGAAATCGCGCAACACCTGCTCGGCAAGAACTGGATGGCTGACTACGTGGCGCGTGCGAACAATGGTGGAATCGAGCGAGTGCTGGTGTAGCCGTCCACACCAACATATGCTGCAGTGCAATCTGCGATTCCAGTTGACAATTCCTGGGCTGTGCGCGCTTCATTAAGGCAAGGAAGGCGACTGAGCAGACGCTCGAGCCGATCACGGAGCCCCGGCTAAACACCGGGGCTTTTTCGATTGCGCGTTGAGGACATAGTCGGGTCATTCCAACACAAACACCATATACAAATAACCAGTCCGTCCGGGCACAACAGATGGGGAGAAATCCATGGCCATGTATTTGGTTCGCCGTGGGGCGCAGTACTTACCCAGAGGTTTCGTGTCACCAAGGGCTTCGCCCAAGCCAGGCAACGCTGTGCGCCTGTGCAGAGCACTCGTCCTGGGGGGCTTACTGTTGGTCGGTGTGCTTACAGCCCTGCACCCGACTCCAGCGGCAGCGGCATCCTCCGCAGATTGGCCCATGTTTGGACTGAACTTACAGAATACCGCTTCCGATGGGCGCCTTCTGGGAGACCCCACGAACCTGAAGGTCAAATGGACTTTCACGACCGGCGGAGACGTGTCCGCCCGTGCGGCCGTGGTGAACGGCATCGCCTATATCCCGGACTGGGGCGGCAATCTCTGGGCGGTCGATGCCAAGTCCGGGGCCCTGGTCTGGGGGCATCAGCTTTCAGACTACGGATTGCCCGCGGCCACCCATTCGCGCACGAGCCCGGCAGTCGTGGGTGGCGTCGTGTATGTCGGGACACAGGAAGGCGCCTGGCTTCTGGCGATCGATGCGGCACACGGCACACTTCTATGGAAGACCCAGCTCGAATCGCTGGCGATTGACCCGTTTGCTCTCGTCACGGCCTCACCGGTGGTGTCGGGCAACATTGTGTACACGGGTGTGGCCTCGAATCAGGAGGCGTTGGCAGCATTCATCCCCGGCTTTGTTTGTTGCACAAACCGAGGCAGTGTCGTTGCGGTCAATGCCCTCAACGGCGGCATCGTTTGGAAGACGTATATGGTGCCGTTGGGCTACACCGGTGGCGACGTATGGGGGAGCAGCATCGTTGTGGATCCGACCCGAGGATCGCTATTCGTTGGCACCGGAAACAACTTCAGCCATCCGACTGACCCGGCCTATGTCAATTGCATCGCCAATGGGGGTAACGCGTCCGCTTGTACCTCACCCGACAACCATGTGGACTCGATTCTCGCTCTTAGCATGATTGACGGCAGCATCAAGTGGGCCGCGAAGTTCGTGACCTGGAATCAGCTCTACGCTGTGGACGGCAGCGATGACTGGAACGTCGCCTGCTTCGTCCCCCCATTTACCAACTGCCCGTCCAACACCGATACCCAAAACACCGGTCCCGACTATGATTTCGCCTCCGGCCCGAATTTGATCACCTACCAAACCCCGGGCGGCGGCAAGAAGACAATCCTCGGAGCAGGACAGAAGAGCGGCATTTACTATGCGCTGAATCCCGACACCGGTGCCACCCTGTGGCAAACCCAGGTGGGCCCAGGCTCTTCTCTAGGAGGAATGGAGTGGGGCTCGGCGAGTGACGGCAAGCGCATCTACGTGGCGATCGCCAATTTCTACGGCATTCCCTATGCGGCTGGGGGCGCCGGTTCCTGGGCTGCGCTGGATCCCGCGACAGGCGCCATCCTGTGGCAGGTCGCTGATCCCAACGGCGCCGTTGACCTCGGCCCATTGGCTGTAGCCGATGGCGTGGTGTTCGCGTCTTCGATGGCCGGGTCGGCGACCGCGCCGACGATGCTCGGACTGAGTGCGAACAATGGTAAGAAGCTTTGGAGCTACGCGGCTGGGTCGTCGGTGAACGCCGGCGCCACGATCTCGAACGGCGTTGTGTACTGGGGTTCCGGATATACGCACCTAGGCATACCGGGCTACACGGGGAACAACAAGTTCTACGCGTTCTCGAGTAACGGAAAATAGCAGCGGATCGATGACCGTCCGGAGATCCGTGGCCCCGGGTTCACGGATTTCCTTTTCCGTGCGCAGTGCTGCATCTGCCGCCAATATCGACAGATCCCCGTTCAGCAGAACAGTTCCCGCAATTCGCCGGTGTGTGATCGGTTTGGTCGCGACAGCCCTGGCCAACGTCGCGTTAGCACAAGACTACCAGGAAAAGCCGTCGGTGGCCGCGGGGCCCGCCGACGTGGTGCTCGGCGCGGACCTGGTCAAGACAGGTCTGTATGTAATCACCGGCGGAGGCGGCAATTCGCTGCTGCGATTCAGCGCGAGCGGATTGATCCTCGTCGATGGAAAGCTTCCCGGCACCTACCGCGCACAGATGTCGCAGGTCCGGAAGATCTCGAAACTGTCCGACCTGCCCGTCCGGGCTCTCATCGTGACCGACCATCATGAGAGTCACGCCGGCAACAGTGCGCAGTTCGCGGCAGCGGGCATACCGCTCATCGCGCAGGAAAATACCAAGCCCCGTTTGCCCGCGGGCGCTGCTGCCGCAAGCAACACTGCCGCCGGCAAGGCCCCTGCGCCAACGGTCGCCTATGAGCGGGACTACAAGTTACGGATGGGCGGCGTCGAGGTCCAGTTGCTCCACTTCGGCAACGCTTGCACGGACGGCGATACGGTCGTGTATTTCCCTGACTTGAAAGTCGTCGCTGTGGGCGACCTGTTTACCGTCGATGCGCCTGAGCCAGACTATTCGGCTGGCGGAAGCCTGACGGGTTGGGGACGGGTGATTGCACAGATTCTAAAGCTCGACTTCGACGTCGTGGTGCCTGGCAAGGGGCTGATGGTGACCCGACCGCAGTTCGAAGCGTTCAAGGCCAAGATGGATATCCTGGTCTCCCGCGCGACGAGCTTGGTGAGGAAAGGCATCGCCAAAGACCAGTTGATGATTCAACTCAAGACCGACGATCTCGGCTGGCGATTCGACTTCACCTCAGAACAGGTTGACCGTTTCTACGCCGAACTGTCATTGCCGGGCAGGGTTACCAGATGACCGGTGACCCGGGCGCTGCCTATATCGCCGACTGGCGACTAGATCAGCCGCCGTCCGCCTTCTCCAGCGCCTGAAAGATGTCATCCGGCGCAGTCGTGAGATACAGCCCGTTGATATTGTCATCAGGCAGCTGCGCGGTGACGCCGTTGCGCAGGCTGTTGGCGAAGACCTTGTAGGCGGCCTGGTTCTTGTCATCACCGGACTGGACCAGAGCGTCGACGAGCTTGGACTTCGCCGTGTCCGTGAGCTTGCCGTAGGGCGTTTCGATGAGCTTGTTGACCGAGCCGTTCAGTGCATCCTGTACCCGACTGTTGCCCTCGAACGCGTTCTTGATCCACGTGTTCACCGGAGCCTCCGCCCACTTGGTGGCCGGGATGCCCGCGAGCACGATGTCCAGCGCCATGCCCCACAGCTCTTTCTTCGCCTTATCGTTGGCCGCCATCTGCGTGTAGCCGAGGCGTACGCCCTCATCCAATGAACCAAACAGCATGGCCAGGCGGGTCGAGGCCTTGGTATGCACACCATTGGCGACCGGATCGGTCTTGTTCATCACCTGGTCTTTGAGGTCCGAGGTGTACTGGGTGACTGTGCCTTCCAACATCTGCCGGTAGTTGGCATCGGGATTGAACATGGCCGTCTTGAACAGAGCCGCGAGCTGCTGGCCATTGGTGATGTACTGCTGGCTGTTCGGGTCGCTCTCGGATCCGGTGTAGTCGTTGTTCTTCGTGGTCAGCTGATCCAGGATGTACTTCGCGTGACTGTTGGCCATCAACGTCAGCGAGTCGACGTTTTCCTGGTAGCCGAAGTGACTCTTGTCGAAGATGTCCGGGGAATTCTTCGTCATCTGCGCGATCTGCAGTGCGAGCGCATCGGCGTCCGGACCCTTGGCCAGGCTCACCATATCCATGAGCAGGGCTGCGCCGTTGGGCACGGAGATGTCACGGGCGTTCTTCAACTGGTCCTGCGCGGGAACCTTCAGCGCATCTTCTCCATACAGGCCGTTGCTGCGTGCGGCCGCCTGCATGAACGTCTGGATATCTGCGGGGGAATAGGCCTTACCACCTGCCTGGCCGTGCATCAGCAAGTTCACTGCCGCCTCGGGGTGGTTGGCATCGGCGCTGAGGAGGTTGGCGGCCAATCCCGCCGCCGCATCGCGCTCGTAAGGGTTCTGGAGCGCCACGTCTTTGTTCAGAACATATTGATCGAGCAGATGCTGGGCGTACTTCTGCCGGAAGGTCGCCACCTCCCCGGAGTTGGAGGTGCCGAGGAAGTCCAGAAACTGCCGCACGCGTTGCGCATTCTGGACGTTGTCGAAGCCTCCCGTGCCCTCGTAGGTCGAAATGACGTTGTCGATATTCGTCACGTCACTGACCCGACCCGGACCCATGGAGAAGCCGTGGCTGGACGACTGCATCGCACCCGAGTTGTAGGCCGCGGCGAAGGACTCGGCAATCTGCCCCTCCTGATCGAGAGTGATCTGACCCTGCGCCCGCAGAGTGTTGGCACGCTCGGGTGTGAGCCAGGAGTTCAGCGCGTTCGGATCGAGCTTGAAGATCTCCGCCATCGCCTGTTGGCGGTAAGTCGGATCTCCCAGACTGAGCTGATGAGCCAGCTCCTTCATGCGTGCCTCGTAGTTGTCGGCGATGATCGGCCGCACGCCGGTGTTCATGACCGTCTTAGCCGCCTGGACCGGATCGGGGTTATGGTTCTGAGCGGGGGGTGGGGGTGGGACATAGGCAGGCGCCGATGTCCTGCCAGAATCGACCGGGTAAACCATAAGTCCTCCACTGGACGGGGTCAGGCTTCTGGTCCGAGTGTAGGAGTGGCGCCGGCTGCAGGCAGCTAGGGATTTCCGCAGCTAGGGTAATCCCCAGGGTCGCATATCTCACGGAGGGCTCTCGATGAGGGCGTCTCAACAGTCATTCGCTTATAAAAGGAGGAGCGCACGTGGGATCGCACCCCGCCGCTTCATGTGATCTTCCTCCCGTAACCGCCAGGTCTTGCCGCCGTCGCTCGTCTCCTCATCGCGAAAAACCCAGGAATCGGGGCGTATTTCGCCGAATGACCACCGTGTTTCCTTACCATCCTTATTTTGGCTGTGTAGCACGATCCGACCGTCTTGCACGGCTCCACCGGTCATTGTCGCGACTGAACCATTCTCCGGATCAACAAAGGTCACGCTCCAAGTTGCAGACTTGGGCTCGAAATAGCGCAGCGTGGTGCCGATATACCGCTCCTTACGTGTTGCCGACGGATGGATGATAAAGAGGTCCTGTATGGCGCGGCCGTCCATGACCCATCCAAAGATCCACTCACCCGAGGAGTGAGTTGTCTTGCCGTCCTTCGAAAACTCGTTGTAGTCGCCATCCCAGATTCCCACAAAGCGACCAAAAACCTCCGCCTGCTCGCCCAACGAGGGATGTGGACCCGGAGCCTCGAGTCCTGTGATCATGTCGAGGCGCGGGTCAGTTGCCCGTGTGGTCGCGATCCTTCCCGTCTCCGCCGCGTCACTGATGCCAAGGCTCGTCCACACCAAAAAGCCTGAGGCCAGCAACACTTGCGCATAATGCTTTCTCATGTCTTGCCCTCTTTGTCACCAGCTCAGTGTAGGTGCGAACCGCCGCGCGGTCCCAGACCGCTTACTGCACCGGGGCGGCGATTCGCTGCATGATTGAGACTGCACTGGCGCCTTGGCGTAGAGTCACGACCATGATCGGGACTCACACTGGCGTGCGCTCGACCGGTTGGCGCTGGATTGCCGCAATCTGGTTCGCAGGTGCGCTATTCGACGCAAGTCAATCAGTGCTCATCATGCATGCGGAAGGCAAGCATCACGCGTGGCTACCGCTTTTCGGAACCGAGCTGGTGTCCTGGCTTCCATGGGCGCTGGCTACTCCACTCGTGATTCGTTTGGCACGGCGATACCCGATACTTCGCGGCATGAGCGTGCGAACGGTCGGCCTGCACCTCGCGGCTTTCGCCGTCATCAGCGCGGTTGCGGAAGGCTGGTCCGCAATGCTCCAAGTTCTCTGTAACCCATGGGGCAACCGACACTGGCCAACATTTGTGGACACGTGGACCACGACACTCATCTACCAAGTTCTCACGTTCCTGATCGCTTACGCACTGATACTAACCGTTACGTATGTGGTGGACGCCCGGGAGAGCATGGCCCGCCAGATAACCGAGACGGCGCGACTCAATGAGGAGCTGTCCAAGGCGCAGCTCGCGGCGTTGCGCAGGCAGCTGGAGCCGCACTTCATGTACAACGCCCTCAATTCCATCGCGGGCCTGGTGCGCGACGATCGAAACGACGCCGCGGTGAGTATGATCGTCGGGCTCAGTGAGTTTCTGCGTCGCGCCTCGGAGGACTCCCACCGATCGCAGGTGACGCTGCTGGAGGAAGTTGAGTATCTGCAGCGCTATATTGAGATTCAGAAAGTTCGCTTTGGAGAGCGTCTCCAGGTGAGCGTGGATATCCCGGCCGAACTGCTGCGCGCGCAGGTTCCCAACCTGCTGCTACAGCCGCTCGTGGAAAATGCCATCAAGCACGGCATTGCCAAGCGTGTCGCCGGAGGGACCGTGCGCGTTGCCGGTGCGTGTCACAACAGCAATCTTTGTCTGAGTGTCTACAATGACGGCCCGAGCCTGCCGGCAGATTGGGAGGCGACGCAGACTGGGGTCGGCATCGGCAATCTGCGTACACGTTTGAAGATCCTGCACGGCAACGAATCCGAGTTACAGCTGAGGTACGCCGATCCCGGCGGAGTGGAAGTAGTGGTGAGGCTGCCTTTCAGGGAAGCGTAAAATGGCACCTCTGGAGAAACGACCGGCACCCATACAGGCTCTCGTGGTCGACGACGAATCATTGGCGCGGCGCAATCTGACCGTGCTGCTGCGCCGTGATCCAGACATTGGATCCGTCGCCGAGTGCGGGTCCGGGTTGGAGGCTATTGAGGAAATCAGAAAATCGAAGCCTGACCTGGTGTTTCTCGACGTGCAAATGCCCGAATGCGATGGCTTTGACGTACTCGAGTTGTTGGGCAGCGATCTGCCGCCGGTTGTCATTTTTGTGACAGCCTACGATGAGTATGCGCTGCGCGCCTTCGAGGCGGGAGCGCTCGATTACTTGTTGAAACCGTTCGACGACGCGCGCTTTGTTCGTGCTTTAAATCGTGCCAAGGAGAAGCTCGCCCACTGGAGCCGCGGCACTGGAGCCGCGGCAGCGGTGACGTCCCCAGCGGGGAGCGGTGACGTCCCCAGCGGGGATTACCTGCCACCACGACCGCAAGCGGCAGAGCGACTCGTAGTCAGAAGTCAGGGCCAGGTGCTCTTCGTGAGTGTCGCGGACATCGACTGGATTGAAGCTGCGAGCTACTACGCCTGCCTGCACGTGGGTGGCGACACGCACATCTTGCGTAGGTCGCTGTCGGAGCTCGAGCAGGATCTGGGTGCTGAAAAGTTTATTCGTATTCACCGCTCGATCGTCGTGAACCTCGATCGGATTCGGAGCCTGGAGCTCCAAGCCAGCGGCGAGTACGAAGTGGTATTGAAATCCAAGGTTCGATTGCGATTGAGCCGGCGTTATCGCAAGCGACTTCAGGATCGCATGGGCGGGCGTCTCCCGGCATGACCGGTTTGCGCTCGAAGGGGCGCTTTCGAAGGTCGGCTCAGCCTCACGCTGAAGACTTGAAGCGATTTCACCTGGCACCTCGTCTTCGATCCGACGGGGGCCAATCCTGCCGCCGTGAGGCGCGTGACGCCATCCGCCGGTATGCGACCGGTTGGCATTGAATTACTATTATCGCGCACCCCGGTTCCAGCGAAGCTCGGCACATCAAGGACGAAAGATAATGAAAGCCATGACATCCAGCGCCCTGATCGCGCTTCTGGGAATTTCCTGCGCCGCCGCGGTGTCGATGACACGTGATCCACTCGCACCCTTGGGCGCGCCGTCGCAGCCCACCTCGGCGCTGGTGAAGCCCGTGACGGAAACGTTGTGGGGCAAGCAGGTCACAGATAACTACCGCTACATGGAAGCGCTCGATCCATCGACCATCGCTTGGATGAAGGCGCAAAGTGCATATACGCGTTCCATTTTAGATGCGATCCCGCGTCGCGCCGCGCTCGAAGCGAAAATCGCGACCTTCACTGGCAGCTTCGGGTTCACTCAAGGCTATGTGAGCTATGGCGGCCGCGCCTTCTACGAAGAGCGCACGCCGGGTTCGGACAATTTCGATCTCGTCGTCTCAAGTAAGGCGGGCAAGCGAAAAATTGTCGATGTCGCCGCCTTGCGCGCGTCCAATGGTGGGAAACCCTATGCCATCAACTTTTTCCTCGCCTCACCCGACGGCAGCAAGGTCGCGGCGGGCATATCGCAAGGCGGCTCGGAGGCCGCGTCAATCTTCGTATATGACACAGCAACCGGCAAACAGATGGCGGGCCCGCTCGATCGTGCGGACTTCGGCGCTACGTCATGGAGCAATGATTCCAACACTCTTTATTTTGTTCGGCTGAAGAAGCTCGCACCCGGTGAAGCGGGCACCGAAAAGTATCGCGACGCCACGCTTGTTTCATGGGATCTGAAATCCGACCCAGTCGCTGTTCTAGGTTCCGCCGTGGGTCACGGTCCGTCTTTCCTTCCTGATGAAGCGCCCACGCTGACTATTTCGCCGGGCGCGCTCATGGCGATAGCGGTTTCGATCAACGGCGTGCAGAACGAGCAGGCGCTCTGGCTTGCGCCAGTCTCCCAGGTGAACGATCCGAATGTGAAGTGGACACCGTTGGTGACTCGCGCGGATGAGGTCACCGCGGAAGATGCGGCGGGTGACACAATTTATCTGCTGTCGCATAAGAACGCGCCGACTTTTCAGGTTCTCAGCGTCAAAGCCGGCCAGCCCCTCGCGGCCGCCAGGGTTCTGGTGCTGGCCGAAAAAGATCGTGTGATCGATTCCATCCACGCCGCGTCGGACGCGCTGTATGTGTTGGCGCGTCACGGAGCCTATTCGCTGCTGCTGCGCGTGCCTTATGGTTCGGGAAAGATCGAGGAGGTCGCCCTGCCTCTCAAGGGCCATATCAGGGAAGCCTTTACCGATCCGCGCCAGCCGGACATCACGATCGATCTTGAAAGCTTTGTCGTCCCGCCCACGATCTTCGCCTACGATCCGGCGAAGAAGAATTTTACCGATCTCAAACTCGGCGTGACTCCGAGTTACGACTCCGGCCGCTACGAAATCAGCGATCTGGAAGCCAGGGCGGAGGATGGCGTGATGGTGCCCGACACGCTGGTGCGCCCGAAAGGCGCGAAGGGTCCGCAGATCGTTCTTATCCAAGCATACGGCTCCTACGGCATCTCGCAGCTCGCCAATTTCAGCCCCCGCGCGGCAAGTTTCCTCGAAGCAGGCGGCACCTATGCCTCGTGCCATGTGCGTGGCGGTGGCGAATTGGGCGATGCTTGGCGTCTCGCCGGAAAGGACGCGAACAAGGTACACACTTGGCGCGACCTCATCGCCTGCGCCGAAGATCTCATCGCGCGCGGCTACACGACGAAAGACAAGCTGTTTATCTTCGGCGGCTCTGCCGGCGGCATCACCATGGGACGGGCGCTGACCGAGCGGCCTGACCTGTTCGCGGGCGTGATCGATAGCGTTCCCGCCGCCAACACGCTGCGCGACGAATTCTCGCCCAACGGTCCGCCCAACATTCCGGAGTTCGGAACCGTCAAGACCGAGGGGGGGTTCAAGAACCTCTACGAGATGGACACGATCCAGCATGTGCGCCCCGGCGTTCAATATCCGCCGGTGATGATCGCGACGGGCTTGAACGATCCGCGCGTCTCGCCATGGGAGCCGGCGAAGCTCACCGCCGCATTGCAAGCATCGGGAACGGCGCGCCCGATCCTGCTGCGCATCGACGCGGAAGCGGGGCACGGCATCGGATCCACCAAGTCGCAGGATGATGCGCTCTATGCGGATATGTGGGCCTTCGTGTTTTGGCGCGCCGGCCTTCCCGACTGGCAGCCGCACTTTTCAAAACGATAGACACACACTCAGACAAAATTTGCTGCATGTCTTGCGGGCAGAGGAGTCTTTAATGCGGATTCTTTGGGACCCCTCGCGGACGGGGCTCGGCGACGGCCGTGACCTGCGCAGCCTTACCGTGGCATTTTGAGCATCGCATTCGGAGCTGTAGTGCTTCGAGGGTCATGTCCCAGCCGTACCGGCCCGCCAGGTCCTTGGGTCTGAGCCAACACGCGTAGCCGCACTTGCAACGCACATCGACGAGAAAGTTGCCGCCTTGATCACTCAGCTTCAGGATATGAGGAAGGGCGCGCATCAGGGTAGCGTAGCCGCACTGCCGCATTCCTCAGCAAGGGCCATTGGGAGCTGCTGTATGAGCCTCGCCACCGCTGCCGTTCTGCAGGCACTTAGCTCGGGCACCCCATTCGACGCAGGTGTCATTCGCTAAATCTCTCGGCGCACTTCCTCAGCGCACTTGTCCTGTCGCAGTCCGAGAAAAGCGGCATGCCGAAGCCGACCTTCGGCCGTCCACTCCACGAATCGGATCTGCACGACCAGCTGCGGCCGGGTCCATTGCACCTGCGACATTTGTTCTGCGGTGACACCGCCACCCCAACGCGAGGTTTGCGCATCAGGAAGATTTACGAAAGGGCTGTCCTTCACCCGTAGAGGCTTTAGTCTTTTCGGCAACTCGCGGCGAACGTGCGGAATCAAACCGGCGCGAACTTTTCCCGCGAAGCGCAGTGACTCACCCTCGTAGTATCCGACCAACAATGCATCCACGCCGTTCGCCCCATCGGGTCGATACCCGCCGATGACAAACTCCTGCTGGCGTTCGAGCTTCAATTTCACCCAATCGCTCGAGCGCTCGCCGGGTCGATACATGGAATCCTTGCGCTTGGCGATCACACCCTCGAGGCCAGCCGCACGGACGGCAGCAATGACCTTCTCGGCGCTGCCTGGCAACTCGTGTGAGAGACGCACTGTTGTACTTTCACCGACGATCGCCGGCAGCCTGGCGCGTCGCGTCGTAAGGGGTTTGCCGGTAACATCGCGACCATTCACATGCAGCACGTCGAAGGCGTAGAACACGATCTGGTGCTTTGGATTTGAACTGCGGTGTTGCAGGCTTTGAAAGGAGGGTCGGCCTTGCGCATCCAATGCGACGATCTCGCCATCGAGAACGACTTGTTGAGCCTTCAGTTTCTGCGCTTGCAACGCAAGGTGCGGGTACATCCGCGTTAGATCCTTGTCATTGCGGGAGCGGATCTGTACGCGCTCACCCGCCTTTATCAACAGTGCGCGGTATCCATCGAGCTTGAGCTCGTAGAGCCAGTCATCGCCTTCAGGCAGTTTCGCCACGGGCTGCGCGGCCATTGGTACGACAAAGGCCGGTCCTGTGCGCGGTGTCGAAGAAGCTGCCACCGCCACAGGGTAGGTCTATGGTCGTGCTCAGTCGGGTCTGCGGAGCCTGGGGCGAGTGCGGCTCACCCGACGGCGCAGTGGACGCACGGACAGAGGTGCCGCCGCGCCCGGTATTCCGCGTAGTTGCGGAGGCCGTGTCGGTAGTGTTGCGAAATTATCGATTGCGTAATTGAGTCCGATTGCGGCGGGGTCGGTCATTGAGTTCCCGGATTCCCAGGGTTCCCCAAAACCGGCGACGGGTTATGGCGCTCACACCGGTGGAAATAGCGACTGGATCGTCTGAATCGCGTGTTCGGCCTCGACCCGATCAGGCGCGGTGGTGTCAATGCCGTAGCCGTAATAATCGTCGTTGCCAATCACCTGGAAAACGAAGCCGTCACGACGCGGAACGAAGATGCTGTCGCGGTACGCGAGGGCATAGTGAATCTCTTCTTGCGGCGGTGTGCGCGCAACCTGTCCGCGCACCGGAATGATCGACTCGTCGTTGAGAAGAGCGCGGGCGCCATAGCCAGTTGCATGAACGAGTGTTTTCTGCGGAAGGCGAGAGAAGTCGGCGGGCGAGGTGAACTCCGTGACCTCGATCTTCCCCCCGGCGGACCGGAAGTCCGACATCAAGAGGTGCGTGTAGGCACTTAGGTTGAACATAAGCTTTGTGGAGCGTGTCAGACCGTGTGCTCCTAAGGTATGCGTCCCAGCTGGGAACGTGCGGTTCTTGGGTTCGAGGTCGGCGAGTAGCTCGCCTTCGAGTTGGGCGAATGCGGGCCGGCCCTCGTTGGTCTCATTGCCGGGCAGTTCGGCCTGCCCGCCGTTTACGGCGTAAAAGTCCAGGTATTCGACTGGTTGATCGGCCAGCCCGAGGAGGCTTTGGTACGTCCGATACGAATAGCGGGCTCGTTCGTTCCAGGTTTTCTTGAATTCGGGCGTGGCGTACGCGGCCAGTGCGATGCGCGAGTCGGGCGTGAACACGCCCGTGGCCCAGGAGGAGCGCGTGAAGGGTGGGAGGTCCTTAGCGTATATCGTGACGCGCGCGCCCGTGCGTGCGAGCAGTACGGCGGTGGTGAGGCCGATCGCCCCACAGCCAATGACAGCGAAGTCACGTTCGCCTGTGGCCAGCGCTATCTGCATTGCTTCGTAGCCCGATCCCCACGAAAGCGACCAGCCGCTGCCGCCGTGTCCGTAGTGATGAATCACGGTCTTGTCGCCTCGGCGTTCAGCCTCGAGCCGCGGACCCTGCGCTCGGAAAGGTCGTGTGCATACCGTGATCGCCGAGATCCGATCCGGTGCGATACGCAGTGGTGGAAGAACGAGTTGCGAAAGACTGGAGGGTCCCCGCGTGTCAAGCGCGCATCCGCTCAAGGCACCGACGACGGCCGCGGCCCCGGCTCGAGTCAGAAAATCTCGGCGCGGAATTGATGAAGCCATCCTAGTACCTCCCAGATGCGGCCTTCAAGGTGTGAAACGAGTCATGATTGTAGCGCCTAGTTCGGTTGCGAGAACAAGGCAGTAACCTTGTGCAAGCTGAATGGCCGCTTTTCAATGCGCGTCACAGCACTGCAAATCCGGCATCGCTTGCAAACCGCGTATACCTCCACGGAGTGACACTCCGACGCTCTTCTCTGTTCCTGGTTCTGCGTGGCGCGATCGCACGCAAATCACTGCGTGGGTTTCCGCGCGAGAGTCAACGTGTGTGTACGCCGCGCTTGATATGCACGCGATCGGTTCAGTGAGCGTGTGTTACGAATTGGAGAAGGCGTATGAGAACAAAAACAGTGTTCGACGTGTTGATGTCAGGCTGTTATATACTGTTTGTTTCCGAGCGTTGATCAGGGTACTTAGGAGTAAGGGTCCGGGCAGTCAATGCGGTCATGACGACCACGTATTTACTCATCGGGCACCGGATCGTCGAACAGGGGCAGCTGGGTCCGCGGGAGAGGACCGCGCCCAGTATGGTCAGCGCCTGATGCACACACTTGCACAGGCGCTTGGCGAAGCGGGCTGTCAGGGCCTTTCGGTCAGTAACCTGAAGAACTTCCGTCAGCTTACGCTGGCTTACCCTGGGTTGGATGCCATCAATTTGGGGCACCGGTTAAGTCTTACTATGGAGGGCGATCGCGTAGCGGGACTTCGCCAGACGTCTGGCGAATTTGCATCAAATCCTGAGAATTGCCACACGCCTTCCGATTCCGTGTGCAGTCCGTTTCCAAGCCTCGCGCACCGCGCCGCGGAGCAGGGTCTGCCGTGGCGCGATGCTCCCTGGTTGGTCCGGCTGTTCACGACGCTGACGTTTCCCCGAGGTCTGGTGCGACCTCCATGCGTGCACGACTGAGCGCGGCTACTCGTTGGAACGAACAGGGTCCGTAGAGGACCTGAGGAAGCTTCCTTACCTCGCGCAAACACGGGCAGCCATGCTCTACAGCGGCCTGTCAGTACCCTGCGATTGGGGGATCGCGACGGGGCGATGAGCCGCCAGGCCGCCGAGTTAGATGTCTGGGAAGATGAAGGCGGCACGACTGCAAGTCACGCGCCAGAGTTTCCGCGCCGGCACTTGGGACGGCACTTCGACGAATTCTCGGGTTAACTCAGTATCCTGGCGTACGTTTCTTTATCCGCCGCATAACACGCGCAAGCAGCCGCTTCCAGGCCGTCTGCGTCGAGGATCGCGAGCCTGCCGCGGGTGTAGCGGATCAGCTTGCGCCCCTGCAGGGAATGGGCGGCCCCACTCACGCCGGCCCGACGCACGCCCAGCATGTAGGCCAGGAATTCATGCGTGATGTAGAACTCATCGGCGTGCGCCCGGTCCCGCGTCATCAAGAGCCAACGGGCGAGTCGCGCCTCCACGAGATGGAAGCGGGTGCAGGCGGCCGTTTGTGCCAACTGGCTCAGCGTCACATAGAGGTAGCGATTCAGATGCCGTTGCAGCGCTGAGCTATGTTTGAGCTCGCGGGAAAATGCCGCCGCCTCCATTCGCCAAGCCGCGCCCGCTCCCTGCACGAGCGCGCGCAGCGGTGCCGTGGTTACGCCCAAGATCAACGAGGCCCCCAGCATGCCTTCGTCGCCGACGAGTCCCACCTCGAGGTTGGCGCGACCATCGATCGGAGTGATCAGGGAGATGAAGCCATCCGTGGGAAAGAAGACCTGACGAATGTGCTCGCCGGGTTTGCAAAGCACATCGGCAAAGCGAAGCTCAACCTGCTCGCAGCGCGCCAGCAGATGTTGACGATCCTTGCGGGGCAGAGCAGTGAGCAGACGATTGTTCGCGGCGGGCCGCGACAGCTGTAACACGAAACTCTCCACTATGTTGTGTCATTCGGGGCGATCCGCGATCAGACAGAATACCTGTCGGCGTGACGATGGTCTGTTCGGTGGAGCACTAACTGACGATCCGACGGCGCATGACGGGTTGCCCGTTGCAGTGGCGGTATCGTTCAGATCCATTTCCTGCGCAGCAGCCACACCTTGATGATCTGCGTAAGGCCCAGGTAGGCCAGCAGCGTCAGCAGCAGGATTGGCCAGTACAGGCGCGGCAAGTGCGTGAAGCCCAGTGCGGCGGCGACTGGGGAATACGGCAGCCACATCCCAATTGCCATGACCGATAGGGTCGTCAGCGTCAGCCGCCAACTCGCTCTGCTCTGCAGGAAGGGGATCTTGTTCGCGCGAATGACGTGGATGACGAGCGTCTGCGTCATCAACGATTCAACGAGCCAGCCAGTCTGGAACACAGAGCTGGTGTCATCGTTCCCCGGACCGCCTGACCGGGCGCAAATCTCAAGTTACCTTCCTTCAGGCTCCGGCCTACTCGGCTTGGCACGACGCTACGCGCTCACCTTCGTGGCATGCGTTCGGTAGCGCACCGATGATTTTCTGCTGCGTGTGTCATGTTCATGCGGCAAGTCCACGCAAGCGGCGCGCAACTCTCGGGTCGCCGGACTCTGGAGGTCGAAATGGATACACCACGCCAAGCGAACGTACGCATGATGAATATCCGCAGGCAGGAACAGAAGCGAGATTCGCGACTTCCGAAATCCGCGGCTGGTTCGAGCTGCGCTGCCCCCACATCAGATCTGAAAGCAGCAGCTCAGTACGCCTCCGATCCAGTCTCTCCCAAATGATCGCTCGCCGCGCACCTTGCGGTGGCGAGGGCGGTTCATGAGCTGCTCGCTGGGCCTAAGGCGGACCTGCCCGCCGGTACGTATGTCGGTAAACGTTGCGCGAAGCGCCTGAGCGCGTGGATGCTGCTGTTCTCAGCTTCGGCGCACAGCGCGCGCAATTGTTCCAGGGCGCGTGTATGGCTCGCGGACATTCCATCCCAAGTCTGCTGCAGGCGATCCCGGAACTCGATCACGGCTCGCAGAACCTCGTAACGTTCGAACAACTTCTTGAGCTCCCGGTGATCGCGTTCGTCGAGAAGCGATGGGTGTCGAAAGAGCAGGTGCAGGGCGCTTCCCGTGAGCTGATCCGAGCCTCCCCGCCGGGTGAGCTCCCGAAACACCGGCCGTATCACTCGGCGGCGGTAGTCACGCAGCACGTGGAGCCGATTCGTGAACAGTGCCTTCACGGTGTCAGCATCGATTCCGGCGCGGCCGCGTGCGATGGTCGGCGATGGCGCCAGGCTGCCGACGCGCGCGAGACCGAGCGCGCGAAATAGACAGATGAACAGCCAGCCCGTGTCTATTTCCCAGGGCTGCACGGAGAAGCGCGGCGAGGCAGGAAACGCATGATGATTGTTATGTAATTCTTCACCCGCGACCAGCAGGCCCCACGGCAGGATATTCGTGGCCGAGTTCGGTAGCTCAAAGCTCCGATAACCGACGTGATGGCCGAGCCCGTTGACGATACCAGCGGCGAAGAAGGGTTGCGCAACCAGTTGCACGGCGAGCATGGTAATGGCCGGTATCCCGAACACTATCATCTGCAACGTGATGAAAAGTGAAATGCCGACCACGGGAAAGCGGCTGTAGAGATTGCGCTCCAACCAGTCATCGGGCGTCCCACGCCCATAGTTGGCGAGAGTCTTCGAATCGCTGGCCGCCGCTGCGTAGAGTTCGTAGCCTTGCAACACGACTCGCCGCAGACCAAACACTACCGGGCTGTGCGGGTCACCTGGCCGATCCGCAAACGCGTGGTGACGTCGGTGAACCGCAACCCATTGGCGCGTCACAGTGGCTGTGCAGAACCATAACCAGAACCGAAAAAAGTGCCGCAACACCGGATGCAGCTGCAGGCCGCCATGGGACTGATCCCGGTGCAGGTACAAGGTCACTCCGAGGAACATGACCTGCACCATCGCGAAAGTGAATACGGCATAGCCCCAAAGCGGGAGCTGGACCAGGCCATAGGGAAAATTCAATGGCATCAGTGGAACACCTGCATGGGGTGGCTGCCACAGTCCTGTCGTCCGCAAATACGGTGCGCCGCCCGCAAGGCGAGTTCGGTACGGTACCGCACACTTCACGAGAGACTGTTTTGAGCCGCGGTACCGGTGCGATGGCGTTTGTCATTTGCGCAGCTCGCAATCGCGCCGTCGAGCAACGCAGGCACTGCCGAGAGTTGGCTCTATGCGAGCATTATTTCTGGATGCCGACACGCGCCGCCACCGGCAACGGTTCTGAGCTTGGCTGCGCATTGCCCGCTCTTTTCCAGAGCGTAAAGTAGCCCCAGACCATGGCGGCGGCCAGCGGCAGGGCGCCCGCGAACAGGAACACGAGATCGCCCGGCATTCGCAACCATTCCAGTGTGCGTGCTAGAGGCGTGGCCGTGTAGGCCAAGCTCCGGGCGTGCCAGTAGCCATTATCGATCACATCGCGCACCTGCATGATGCCGCCCGGAAACAGGCTCAGAACCACCATCATGGCAAGGCCGATGTTCAGGCCCCAGAACGCGATCCGTATCAGGCGCGAGAGCCTTGACCAGACGTCATCCGAAACCGTCTCGCGCAACACAAACGTCATCAATCCGGCGCCCAGCATGCCGAATACGCCCATCATTGCGGCGTGGCCATGATTGGGAGTGAGAATCGTGCCGACCTCGTAGTAGCTGACGATCGGCGTGTTGATCAGGAAGCCGAACACTCCCGCCCCCAAAAAGTTCCAGAAACCCACCGCCATCAGGAAATAGAATGTCCAGCGGTGGCGATCGACTATCGCTTCCCGCCCGCGTGTAACCCTCACAAAGTCCCAGGCATCAAGCGTGATCAGCGTGAGCGGTACGACCTCGAGCGCAGAGAATACGGCGGACATCGCCATGTTCAACCCGGTCTGCCCAGTCCAGTACCAATGATGGCCCGTGCCAATGAGCCCGCCGCCGAAATAGAGGATTGCGTCGAGATAAATGGTCCGCAGCGCAGTGAGCCGCTGGACAAGACCCATCTCGTAGAAGATGACGGCCACGATGACCGTAACGAAGAATTCAAAGAAGCCCTCCACCCACAGATGGATGATCCAGAACCGCCACGCATCGACGATGGTGTAGTTGGTTTGTGAACCGTAGAACAGCGCCGGCAGATAGAAAAGCGGGATGGCGAAAGCCGCAATGAGAAAGAAGTTTGCAAAGCCGCGGCTCTCCGGGTCGCGGCGCGCGGGCGCGACCGCGCGCCAGACCAGGAAGAACCAGAACAACAGGCCGATGGCGAGCAGTATCTGCCAGAAGCGTCCTATCTCCAGATATTCCCAGCCCTGATTTCCGAACCAGAACCAGGTGCGCGGCAGCCACTGCAGTATGCCAGCCCATTCGCCCAACATGCTGCCCGCGATTACGAGCCCGATCGCACCGAAGAGCAGGTGTATGCCGAGCCGCTGACCGCGTGGACTCGTGCGGCCTAACAACTCCGCCACGAACAGGGCGCCGGCAACGTACGAGGTGGCTATCCAGAAGATCGCCGACTGCAAATGCCAGGTGCGCAACAGATTACTTGGGAAGAGTCGGGATAGATCCATACCGTAGAACGTGCCCGGATCGGCGCGGTAATGGGCGACGCCTGCACCGAACAGGGTCTGCGCCAATAACAGGACCGCGGCCACTGCCATGTATTTGAGCGTCGCCTGTTGCGAGGTACTCAAGACCCATGGAGCCCGTTCCATCGCCGCGCCGCGCCAACCGAGATAATCGAACTTCCCGAAGGCGAGCAGCACGACGGCCGTGCCGCCGAGCAGGAAGATGAAACTGACTGCGGTCCACAACAGCGCTCCCCCCGCCGGGCGATTGCCGGCGAGTGGGTCGTACGGGAAATTGTTCGTGTAGGAGTGATTCGTCCCCGGCCGAACGGCCGCGGATCCCCAAGCCGCCCACGTGAAAAAGGCGGTGAGATCGTGCAGTTGTTGCGGCTCGGTGATTAGATTCGCCGGTAAGCCGCCGTTGCTTCGTGGATCGCGAAAGTAGTCTTGCCACCGACCGATCTGCGTTTGGAATATCTGCGCGCCGGCAGGCAGAACGGTGAGCGCGTCAGTGTGCGGATCATAACGGTTCGTCTTGAGGAGTTGAGCCACTTCGGCATCGACGGCGGCACGGTCATCGTCTGACAATGATGCGTAATCTTTGGAATGACGCGCCTGCGCGCGATTCTCCGCGAGAGCCAGTGCCCAGTCGTGCAACACGGCGGCGCCGAAATCGGGTCCGAGATAGCCCCCATGGCCCCACAAGGTTCCGTTGTCCATCAGCCCGTACTTGAGGAACACCTCCTGTCCATGGCGAACGTCATCGCCGGTGAAGACAACGGCACCGGAAGCGTCGATAACGCGCGCCGGAATCGGCGGTGCGTTCTGGTACGCTTTGAAGGTCAGCAGGATCAGCACGGCGAAGCCGAGAATGAATGTCGCGACAACGGCATATCTCCAGCGCGGAGATAGTTGTTCGACATCGCTCATGCGTTCACTCCCAGGAAAGCTACTTGTCGAAATTTGGCGCGTTATTCCAGCATGTCTTCCGTGCACCGGACCGTGCGGTATCGAACACAGGAAAGGACATGACGCGCTGCCACTTCCAATACAATCGACCCTCTTCGATAGGGCCGCGAGTGTTCTGAAGCCTTAGTTGATCCTTGCTCAGTTGCCCACGAATGACCTATCAGGCAGAGGGATCTGGAATATTGAGGCACGCCATGCTGTCTATCGCTCTTGGCTTGTTTGTCGCCGTGGCAGCTGTCGTTCTCTATGGCGAATTGCGTTGGAAGTCGGGCACTCGCGGACTGCGCGGCCGGCTCGAAGCCACCAGAGTTCCCTTCGAGCCGAAGGTCTTCGATAGCGTTGAGCTAGCCAACATACCCGCACCCGTCCAACGCTATTTTCGCACCGTGTTGAAGAACGGCCAGCCCATGGTGGCCGCTGCTCGCGTCGAACACACAGGAACGTTCAACATGGGCAAGGCGGCCGATCGATGGAAGCCGTTCACCTCTACTCAACGTGTGGTGACGCGTCGCCCCGGCTTTGACTGGGACGCACGAGTCGCGATGCTGCCCGGCGTACCGGTGCTGGTGCATGACGCCTATATTGCGGGTCAAGGCACCTTGCATGCGGCGGTGCTCGGCCTATTGTCCGTGGCGACTCTGCAGGGCAAGGGCGAAGTGGCACAGGGCGAACTGATGCGATTTTTTGCTGAAGCGGCTTGGTACCCGACCGCGCTGCTGCCAAGCCAGGGCGTACGCTGGGACGCAGTGGACGAACATTCTGCTCACGCGACGTTAAGGGATGGCGATTTCACGCTGACGCTGTTGTTCCGCTTCAATGAAGAGGATCTGATCGACACCGTGTTCGCCGAATCACGTGCACAGATGGCAGGGGGAAAAGTGACGCACGCGCCATGGCAATGCCGGGTTTGGAACTATGCGATTCGGGACGGCATTCTCGTTCCCTTGGACGGTGAAGCCGCGTGGATAGTGGCGGAGGAACCGAAACCGTACTGGCGAGGACACATCAACACACTCAGCTACGAGTTCGCGCAATGATAAGAGGCAGCATCAGGTAACCTATCCGCATGATCCAGTGCTGGTGGCTCTATCTGCTTGTGTGCCGCGACGGCCGGACGTACGCCGGCATCGCGACCGACGTCGCAAGCCGCTTTGCCGCCCACAGCAGCGGCAAAGGGGCGAAATTTACGCGCTCGAACCCGCCTGTTCGCGTGCTTGGCGCACAAGCCTTCGCCAGTAAGTCCGAGGCACTCAAAGCGGAAGCGGCATTGAAGAAACTCGACCGCACCGAGAAGTTGGCCTGGGCTCGGAAGTGTGGTAGGTACTCCGCAATCCGCGTTGTTCCCGTGAGGGGTTGATAGATCAGGCGCTGATTCCGCGTCGCTAATGACGCGAGAGTGCCAAGTAATTCTTTGCGATTTCTACAACCATCGATGGCGGATCTGAGCCAATCAGATTGGTCAGCACGATTACGGCTAAGTCATCCTTGGGATACACGAAGAATGCCGCGCGACCGCCACCGTTTCCTCCGACGGCGGGATGTGTGGGTTGCAAGGCAAGCCACCAGCCCAACCCATAAATGTCCACAGAAGTCCCGTCATTGAGCCTCGCTGGCGCCCACAGTTCATCCAGACTGCTTCTGCTGAGAATCTTCCCATCCAACAGTGCAATGATCCACCGAGAAAAGTCCTCGATCGATATGTTGAGCCCTCCAGCGGAATCGAGCATCGCCGCAGGCTTGGTAGGGCTGTATGGTTCGATTTGATCGAGAACAAGGGGTGGGTCGGATCCGACGACAACCGAGGTGTAGAGTGACGAGCGATTCCGGATGACTTGGAAACCGAACTGGGGGCTGCTCAATTTTATTGGCGTGAATAACCTTTCTTCACAGTACACCCTGAAACTGCGCCCGCTCATTTTCTCGATCAGCATTTGCAGGAGCATGTAGTTTGTCTGGTTGTAGGCCCACCGACTACCCGGCGAGAACTCCACGGGTTTGTTCCGAAGCAAGTTGATGGCCTTCTCAGGGGTATCGGCCAAAGCCTCCGAGGCAGTGTTGATGATGTCCGGAAGTCCCGACGTGTGATTGAGTAATCGGCGAACGGTCACTTCACGCCAAAGCGGAGGCAGAGGGCGGATTGATGGCCTTGAAGGTAGCCGTTCCTGGAGCCGGCCACCCGTTTCGGTCCAATGTAGCAAGATCGATCCGGTCGAGGAGATCGGGGAAGGTGAAGTGTTCTTCGACGGCGACGATGCGCATGTTCACACTCACCACGGAACCTTCCGGCCCAGGTAATCCAGATACTGAAGACCCGCCTTTCCGGCCTGCGCGTCCATCGTATTTGCAAGATTCGGTATGCTTTCCTCAACGCTGAGACGCGCCTGGGGTCCTCCCAGTTCCGTTCGCACCCAGCCCGGCGCCATGAGCAGTAGCGTTCGCGGATCATCGGCGTGCCGGGCGGCGAAACTGCGCATTAACATGTTGAGCGCCGTCTTACTTCCACGATAGATCTCGTAGTGCCCGTTCTCATTGTTTGTGATGCTGCCCTGTCCCGAGGACATGATCCCGATCGTGCCCGTTGGTAGCACGAGGTCATGCAAGCTCTGAACGACACGCATGGGACCCAGGGCATTGGTTACCATCATACGTATGAATTCGTCGGTCGAAATGTCGGTGATCATTTCACGAGTACCGACGCCGGCATTGACGAACAGCATGTCGAACTTTCTCGATGCTAGACGCCCTCGCAGCGCGGCGACTTGATCGGGATAGTTGATGTCCACGGTTTCTATTTCGAGTCGACCTTCGGCGCTTCCCAATAGATCGTGCAGTTTTGATGTGGTTCTGCCCCGCTCGGTGGCTACAACATGCCAGCCGCGCTTGAGGTACTCCTCCGCCAAGGCGAAACCGAGGCCGCGCGACGCACCAATGAGAAGGATCTCTTTATAAGACGATAGAGTTGGCATTTCCAATTCACCCAAGCACGCAGTTAATGAAAGGCAGAATGTCGCGTTCCGTATAAGACGGGGCATATCTGACCAGGCAGTTGACCAAGGATAGCGGTCGTGAATCATTGCGGAAGACGCATCGGCCGCACTTTATATGTGCACCGGACGCCATGGTCGGGTACGCTGCTTTCGATGCATGGCTGATACCTACCTGAACCTGTTGACCGCAGCCCCGTGTTAGTCAGAAGCTTTCCACTACCGGTTCGTACCGAGGCAATCACGGTCTCACAAATGTGGCACCCACGCTTCGACGCCGATCCAGCGCATCGCTGGCTGCGAGCCTTGGTTCGAGCAAACTGCCGTGAAAAGGGGCGATAGACCGAGGAGATAACGATGAAGGCGATCGTGGTGACGGATCAGGCCGCGGGAAGGGCTGGGATGAAGCTGGTGGAGCGTCCCGAACCGCAGGGGGCGCGGCTCGCCAACCTCTCGGGCGCGAACTACGGCGATGTCGTCGTTCAGGTTCATGCGTCGGGATTCACCTGGGATGAGCTATCGTGGCCCTCGACCTGGATCGATCGCCTCGGCCGTGACCGGACGCCTTCGATCCCCGGACACGAGCTGGCCGGAGTGGTCACCGCCCTCAGCTATGGCACGACGGGGCTGTCGGTGGGACAGCGGGTGTTCGGCCTCACGGACTGGACTCGCGACGGCACGCTGGCTGAGTATGTGGCCGTCGAGGCACGCAACCTCGCGCCGCTGCCGGGCGACGTTGACTTCACGGTGGGCGCGGGCCTCGTGATGCCGGGCCTGACCGCGTGGCAGGGGCTGTTCGAGCACGGCCGCCTTCGTGCGGGGCAGAGCATCCTCGTGCACGGTGCGGCCGGCGTAGTCGGTTCGATGGTGACCCAGCTCGCACGTGAGGCCGGCGCCTACGTCATCGGCACCGGCCGCACTGCCGGCCGTCAGACGGCGCTCGACTTCGGCGCGATGGAGTTCATCGACCTCGATAACGACGCCCTGGAAGATGTCGGCGGGGTCGATCTGGTTTTCGATGTCTTCGGCGGAGACATCGGGAAGCGGTCTGCGGGCGTGATTCGCGCCGGAGGAACGCTGGTGACCGTCGCAGGGCCGACCGAGGCGCGGCCCGCTGACGGCCTGACGGTCGACTTCGTCGTCGTACCCGATCGCGCCCAATTGCGCGAGGTCGTCCAGCGGGTCCGGGATGGTCGGCTGCGGACAAACATCGGCAACGTGGCTGCCCTCGACGATGCCGTCGCCGCCTTCAACCCGACTGAGCGGATCAAGGGAAAGACGATCATCCGCGTTCGTCCGTGAGGAGGACCTCGCACCAGCAGTCGGCGGACTTCGGGAAGCGCCGTCCGGAAGCACTCACATCGCTACGGCGAAATCCAACCCCGTGCGGCCAGTGGTCAACGGCAGCTATGGTCATCCAATCCCATTCAACTCACTCAGCTACCTTGCTCTTCTCCACTTCGACAATCGAGGCCATTGCACCATCTGTCATCGGCGCAGTTTTTGCCATTCCGTTTACGGTTTCGATAGCGAGCGTCGTTGCAACGATACGACTCAGAATGTCGCGAGTCTCGCAAAGGGCTTTTGCCAACGCTAAGGTGGTAGCCCTAAGTCGCTGCGCGCTGTATAGAGAGCGTCCGAACAAGTCTCAATCGGCTCATTCTGCTTTCGCTTCCAAAACATATTCGAGGTCGGTTTGCCGGAAATCGGTCGACTTATGATAAGCGCGGTCGGCTGTTTCGGGGCGTACATTTCGGCATCCCGACTGACGGCACCTGACTGGTTGGCGCCCGCATTCGACGGACGCCGACCGGCGGCTCAATCCATACCTCCGTCTGCTCTGCCATTTCCAGCGCGTCGTCGACCGCGATGCCCAGGTACCGCTCTTCCGCTCTTGCTGCTGGTGATCGGATTTTATTGGGATCACGCCCGATGCCCAAGGTGTAACTCGCGACGGGGTTACCTGGCGGGTAGGGTTTGATCGATGTTTGAATTGCGGATTGCACTTCAACGAAGAAATACCGGTACGGCCAAAACCTTGGCTCGATTCGCCGGTAATCGTGTCCGTCTGACCCGGAGCGGACCTTCCCGTGCGCATGTAAGCCAGTACAATGACCACCTATGTCAGAAATCTATATCAGCACGGACGTGGAGGCCGACGGCCCTATTCCGGGCCCTCACTCAATGCTTAGTCTTGGCTCCGCCGCCTACACAGCCGACAAACACCTTGTCTCCACCTTTTCCGCAAATCTCGAGACTCTGCCTGGGGCGTCGGCCCATCCAAAAACAGCCGAGTGGTGGGCCACGCAGCCGCAAGCATGGGCAGCTTGCCGCACAGGACTCGAAGCACCGCCAGCTGCGATGGCTCGTTATGTTACCTGGATCAAGGGCCTCGAGGGAAAACCTGTGTTTGTGGCGTACCCGGCGGGCTTCGACTTCCTGTTCGTGTATTGGTATCTCATCCGGTTTGCCGGGGAGAGTCCGTTCAGCCACTCGGCTCTGGACGTAAAGTCATTTGCCATGGCCGTATTGAAGACGGACTATCGAGAAGCCACGAAGAGAAATATGCCGAAGCGTTGGTTCGACAAGCTACCGCACTCACACGTCGCGCTTGATGATGCAATTGAACAGGGTGCGCTCTTCTGCAACATGCTCAAAGAGAACCGTGGGTAGAGGGAAAGCCCAATCCCTTGAACGGCCGCTCCCGCTCATTGCTTAGCAAACACGTGTCCCCGGAAGATTACCCACAGCCACAAGCCAGTGCGTCCTCGCGATGGCGATGTACGCGCTGCGAGATAGTGTCCTCTCGAGCGGACAAATTCACGACGATGCGCAGATTCCAGTCCACCGAGCTCTTGTGTCCCAGGTGTGCCGGGGATTTTACGAGGCGTCGATCGCACCTACGGCTTCTCATCTGGTTGGCGCTGTTTATTGGTGCTGTGGCTCTGGCAATTCACGACAAATCCGATGGGGCGGCCCGCGTAGTGGCCAATCTTCTGTTCATTTATCCACTCCTTCACGTCGCCGTGATTCCTCATGAGGTCGGACATGCACTGGCAGCGTGGCTTGTGGGGTTTGAAGTCATCAGTATTCAGATCGGCCATGGCACGCCCTTATGGTCTGCAACCGTGGCCGGCATCGAGATCTCCCACGGATCGGTACCACTGGGTGGACAAGTGCAATTCGGCACAAAGAGCACTCGCTGGTGGCGGACTCGGGACGTTTTCGTTTCCTTTGCAGGCCCGGCTGCAAATCTAGCCTGCCTATGGGCTGCAATTCACTTTGCTTCAGATGAGAAAATCGATGCTTCCATTCTGCCCGGTCTTTACATTCTTCCGGGATGGATCATTGCCAACCTCATGGTAGCTCTCGCAAATCTGCTGCCTGCCAGGGACCGAAAGACCGGCATTCCGAGCGACGGGCTTGCAATCTGGACGAGGCTTTGGAATCCCATTACAGATGAGACTCGAAACCACTTGCGTGTCAGCGCTCCATTGCTCAAGTCGCTTCAGTTTCTGCTCCGTTCGAAGTATGAGAGCGCTCAAAGGCATGCGCGACGAGCCCATGACTTGGATCCAACTCTCCCGGCAACCCAGCTAACAATGGCCGTGACGTTGTTCTACCAGGGTAATATCACTGAGGCAGAGGCATACCTCCAAGGCCTGCTGAAGAGTGAGGATCCGAGAGCGCGGACTCCTGAGTTCCGCGCATCACTCAGCTCGCAGCTTGCACTGATTAACATCCTTTCCCCGGATCCAACCCGCTGGCCAGTAGCGCGAGAACTCGCTGCCGCGGCGTATCATGAACTCCCCTGGGACAACGGAGTCGCGCTTGTTCACGGTGCCTGCGTAGCGCTGACAGACGGGATCGAACGGGGGATAAAAGTTCTCGACACCGTCATACCGAAAACAAAAGCTACTCGTGATTTCTGCATCTATGTCCGAGCGCTCGCATTGGCGAGGGCCGGGAGACTTAACGAGGCACGTGATGTCCTGGCGACTGCTCGGCCGCCGCGGCACTTTGACGTTTTCAAAGCGGCAATTGACAATCTCCTCGTTCCACCTTCGAGCACGGGCCATTGAATATCTGCTCTCGAGAGGATCCGTGTGTTTTCGCGCACTGCGGCGCCTCATACAGTAGTAACCGCAGCGACTACTGGATTTACGAGACCTCGCCGGGCCTCGTATCATGACCCAATGACGCGCCGCTTCCTGGGTTCTCAATCCCTCAAAGGGCGAGGTGCCCTGTCCAACCCGCACGTTCGATTCGAGTCAAACTCAGTCGAAAGGGCCGACGATGGCTGGTATCAGGAGGAAGAGGGCGCGGCTTCATTGCCGGAGACTGTGCTTCCCGATCGCGCGAAAAGCGTGATCACGACCAACAATTCCCCGGACGTTGGCTTCGAGCAGTCGATCAACCCTTACCGGGGCTGCAGCCATGGTTGCGTGTACTGCTTCGCGCGACCGACCCATGCCTATCTCGGATTGTCACCGGGGCTCGACTTCGAGACCAAGCTTTTCTATAAGGACAACGCAGTCGAGCTGCTACGCGCTGAGCTCAGCAGGCGCAATTACGTTTGCAAGACCATCGCGCTCGGCATCAATACGGATGGCTGGCAACCTCTTGAAAAGCGGTTGCAGGTGAGTCGCGGCGTGCTCGCGGTTCTGGCAGAGTGCCGGCATCCGGTCACAATCGTTACCAAGAGCGCCTTGGTCGTGCGCGACCTGGACCTTTTACAGGACTTGGCTCGGGACCACCTGGTCTCGGTCATGGTCAGTATCACATCCCTGGATAACGACATTAAGCGCACGTTAGAACCGCGAACCGCATCGCCGCTGGCACGACTCAAAGTGATTGAACAGCTGTCAACGGCCGGCGTGCCGGTCGGGGTGCTGGTGGCTCCGGTTATTCCCTCGCTCACCGACCATGAGATGGAACATATCCTCCAGGCCGCGAAGGCTGCAGGAGCCAGCAGTGCCGGATATGTGCTGCTGCGGCTGCCGCATGAAGTCAAAGATTTATTCCGGGAGTGGCTTGCGGAGCACTATCCGGACCGGGCGAATCACGTGATGTCTTTGATCAATCAATCACGCGGCGGCAAGGACTACCAAGCCGAATTCGGCACACGCATGGTGGGTACAGGGGTGTTCGCGCAGCTCTTGCGTAAACGCTTCGATGTTGCCAAGCGCAAGTTCGGGCTCGACGATGCTGAACATCGTCACGAACTTTGCACGGATCTATTCCGTCCCCCAGTCACCAACCAGGCGCAAATGACGCTCGGCTTTTAGGGTGTGTGATCGCGTTCACACATTAACTCCAAAATCGAGAATATCGGTGCCGATCACGTCGAATGGTGGGCCATTGCGACGAGCATGGCGCTATGGATTGGAAGAGAGTCTTAATCGGTGCGTTGGCCGTCGGGGTACTTTGGAACCTCTGGCAACGGATTGAGTCGCGGCCCGTTCACCCGGCGGACGGACCCGTGGCGCCAACCGAGCCGCTACAAACAGATCTGGAACGCGTATCAACCGCGAGACATGGACGATGGACGCTCACCCCGCGAGCACATTACGAGATCACGGCGCGAATTCTGAGTCGCGAGGACTATCGATTCGACCGCTTGTCCGATCTCATTCCCGAAGATCTCGCCTTGGGGTGGGGTCCCATGTCGGACAGCCGTGTACTCAACGCGCTCGCAATTACCCAATCCGTGCGTTTCTATTCCTGGCGCCCACTCAAGAGCTTGCCCATTCCGCGCCAGGAAGTGATCGAGCATAGCGCCAATACACACGTCATCGCCGCCGACGCACACGTCGGATTGCAACTGAAACGCCTTCGTGTGGGCCAGGTCGTTCGTTTGATGGGATCGTTGGTCGATGGCGTACGTGACGACGGGGTATCCATACACACCTCGCTGACCCGCAGTGATAGTGGTGCCGGTGCCTGCGAAGTAATGCTGGTCGAGGACGTGGAAGTTCTAGAGTGAACGTTCAAGACTGTTGGGAACGCCCGTATGCACTTGGCGTGCCGAGTCGATCTTTGTAATAGGCCGCGGCGGACGACGTTAGCGCCTGCGACGTCTCCGCGGGAACTGCGACACGTTTGCCATATCCGGCTCGGGTAACTTTGCGGTTTCCTCGTTCAGCAGGCCGGCCGCGTCCGCGTCCGTCAGCTTTGCGACCTCTGCTTCGAGTAGGTTGGCGACGTCGACTTCCTCGAACCTCGTGCCATCCGCTGCACGCAACTCGGTGGTTTCCGCCCGCGTGAGCTCGGCGGTGTCCGCATCCTGAAGTATCGCGGTGTCTGCGTTGGAAAGTATCGTAGTTTCCGCTTTGGGAAGTATCGCGGTGTCTGGCGTCGTGAGTGCCACCGCGGCGGCATCTGTCGCTGGCAATAAGGCGGTGTCTGCTTCCGGTTGTTTGCCGGCAGTGATGTTGGGCAGATGCGCGAAATATGACTTCACCACCTCGTCGAAGTATGCGGCTGGCAATTTTTCGCTATCCAACGGCGTTTCATGCGGCGATTCCGCTTCCGATGCCGTCGGCTCAGGAGCTGTCGGTTGGTGCGGCACCGGCTGTTCCACACGCAACATTCGCAACCAGTCCGGTTTACTCAAACCCTCATCTTTGTGCCAGTCAATTTCCACGGTGCCATCCGCTTCCATTTGCTTCTGTTGCATTGATGGCGTCGTGAACGCTGAGGGTGCCTTCGTGCGGTTCGGCCTTGTGTTTTGGGCGGCTGGGTCCTTGAACGTCGAGGCTTGTTGCTCGATGGGTCGCTGAGGCTGGCTGCGTGGCTGCGGAGCAGAACGGGACGCTCGCCATTTGGTCACGATTGCGGCGGCCAGGGCGAGTATTGTTGTCAAGCCGAGGCCAATAGTGATCCAGAAATAGGAGCGTGGGCTGGCTTCGGGCTCGGCCACTTCCGCGTCGTTCGCATCGCGGGCCATGGTTTGGGAGGTTTGTAGAGAAGTTGGCGCGGCTTGGCGTGCCTGGGATTGCGAACTCGCGGCGACTTTCGCCATGAGGTCGACAATCTGCGCGTTTTGCGCGGCAATCGTAGCCTGCATTTTGGCCAGCGTTTGCTGGAGCGTTTCGAGTTGTTGCGAGAGGCTCTTGCGCTCATTTTCGGTCGCGGCAGTCCCCGTAAGGTCTGCAGCGGTGGATTTTGTTTGCTGGGCGTTCGTATGTTGGGGGCGCGTATGGAGGCGAGACACCCGCCGAGTGCTCGATGGCTCCGCGGTGCTGGGTGTCCGCTGAGCATTGGGTAATCGCACGGCACTGAGTGGTTCGTTGCCGAGTCCGGATCGTGCGCTGGCGAAGTTGGATTGCGCACCGGTGGGTTCGGACTGTGCGCCAGCAAGTGTGGTTTGCACACCGCGCGTCTGGGAGGCATCAAGTGCTTGTGACGCGTCATCGCCCGGTGCCGGCGGGTCGAGCAATATCGAAAAATTCCGGATGACACGTGCCGAGGATCCGGCGACTTCAACGGGGAGGTCGAATAACGGCTCCGTCACCACGGCCGTAGACATCACCTCTATATAGTGCCTGTGCGACTGATCCTCGATGGCTCGCAAGGTGACTGTATCGTGCACTTCGGTGCGAACGAGCCCCATGTCCGGTGAGGCTTGCCAGTTGAGGCGCGTGTGGATCAGCCGCCATTGCGCGTCACTGACATCGATGACCTCGATGCGCGCGCGCAGCGGCTGGTTGAGCCGTGATTCGAGTTGGATGTCGCTGAGCCCGAGGGCGCAGGCGAACATGGGATACAGGCTTGCGCTTGCGACCGACAGTTGGATCAGTAAGCGATTTGTCGAACTTGCCATCACGGCCACCCCTAATGGGCCGCAACATCTTGGCGGTCGCAGCCTGCTCACGAGATGGTGCCCAATTCGAGCCTGTGAATATGTCCACTTGGTCACAGAGTGGCCGAGAACCTAGGACGAAAGTCTCAGTGCGCAAATTGGCGCAACGCACAACTCGGGTCAGGTGATCTCTATTTCACACTCTCATACACAGCGTCGCGCAAGTCCGTGGTGAACTTGCCCCACAAGCCTTCGAGAGCGGTATTCGTGAACGCGACGACAGTCAACTTCTGCGCGGGGTCCACGAACCAGGTGTGACCGTAGACTCCGCCCCATTGCCAGGTTCCCTCCGATTGTGGCGTGTGTGCCGCCGCCGGATCGACAACAACGGCGCCGCCGAACCCAAACCCGACACCGGGCTGAGGTCCAATCAGCGAACCAATCTGGTTGCGCATCATGCTCGCGGCCATCGCTGCGCTGAGGATGGGCTGTCCGCCATACGGATCGCTTCGAGAAGGCGCATGAAGTCGGGCGCGGTGCCGACCATACCCGCGCCCCCAGACGGGTACGCATTTGGATCGAGCGCGCGTGAGGGCGAATACGGCCTCGCCGCCAGCATGGCGCTGGGCGCCCTGTCGGCACACGCCGCGCCCACGCCCTTCCCGGCCGACTTCCGCAACTCGCAGGTGGTGAACGCCGACGCGACGATCAACGTCCGTGTCGGCGGCCACGGACCCGCGGTCGTGCTGATCCACGGCTTCGGCGAGACCGGCGACATGTGGTCGCCGATGGCCGCTGAGCTCGCGAAGGACCACACCGTCGTCGTGCCCGACCTGCGCGGCATGGGCCTGTCATCGCACCCCG